>LAHS01002200.1_pt1 | contig 53839 bp, 37 predicted proteins | sample 329651 | NCBI WGS metagenome assembly LAHS01 (sample SAMN03275699, study PRJNA271635) | activated sludge metagenome | isolation source: sample C-1 Sludge from hydrolytic chamber (first chamber) of Anaerobic...
GCGCCCGGCGGTCTTATTTATTCGACTGCAAATACCGATTTATATACCGGAGAGGACAGTTATGAAACAATGTCGGGAACTTCGATGTCCGCTCCGATAATTTCGGGAGCTGCAGCCCTCGTTAAGCAATCCGTAAACGAAAAGAGCTTAAATCTCAGCGGTAAAAATCTAAACAATTATATAACTTCGGTTTTAATGAATACCGCCACGATTTTAAGAGAGGATTATACCGAAACGTCATATCTTGTAAGTCCGAGAAGCCAAGGCGCAGGGCTTTTAAATCTTGAAAACGCATTAAAAACATCCGTAACCGCCACAAATGACGGAGTTGGCTCGGTAGCCTTACACGAATTTATGGGCGAAGTAACTTTTAGCATAACCCTTACAAATTACAGCGACCAAACTAAAATTTTCAACGTATCCAATACGGGCGTTCTAAGCGAATTTACCGAAGGAAATAAAACGTATGATGATATTTATCAGTATGCTTTACTATCCGCGGAAAAAAATATGATTTCCGTTCCCGCAAACTCAACTGCAAGTGTAAACTTTACGCTTACAATGCTTCTTGGCGCAACAGAGGGAAGATTTTTAGAAGGCTTTATTATGTTTGACTGTGAAGGCGAGCCTTCGCTTTCAGTTCCTTTTATGGGCTACTACGGCGATTTATCATCTGAAAAAATATTTGTTGAGCCATATACTTCGATAGAAGGGCTTTCCGAAGATTTTTATCCTACTACCATAGTCGGCGTTGTTAACGGCGAAGTTCAAGACCTTGCCTACAATAATGACGGCGTGGTTTATTTTTCGCCTAACGACGACGATAATCTTGACGAAATCAGAATCGATATAGGTATTTTAAGAAGCGTATTGGATTTCGGCTGTTATATAACCGACGAAACCGGAAATAAAATTGTGCACCAGTTTTATATGTCGAAGGTTTCAAGATTTTCCGATTATATCGTTAGTGAAACGCGGGTAGGATTATCCGTTTTTGACGGTAAATTTTACGACAGCGCAACTGACGAATATATTTATCTTCCCGAAGGAAAATATTTTGCGGTAGTGGAAGGAAGAGCGGTCGGCTCCGACATTATACAAAGCGTAAAGCTACCGTTTTATATTGATAATACTTCTCCGACTTTGGATAATTTTACTATAAAAACCGATCCATCGGATATAAATAAAATCCGAATAGATATAGAAGCATCCGATACTTTAGGAAGTGTAAAATCCAAAGTTTCTCCCGATTATTCTTTTGCTATAGGTCACGACGGAGAGGAAATTGAAATTCTTTCCGACGAAGAAGGCAATATGTTTATCCTGCTGGATAATACGGATAACAAAGCTATTGGAACAAACGTGCTTATTGCCGTAAAAGATTGGGCATACAATACCGAATATACCAACGTTATCGTAGCCCTGGATAATACAAGCTCAGCATTTTTCCAACCTTCAACAACGGAGATTTTTAACGGCTATTCCTTATTCTATTTTAGATACACCGGAGAATTTGCTTATAAATATAACTGCTATTTTAACGGTTCCGTATCTGAAATTTTGCTTACAAACAGAGAAACGGGAGAACAAGCGGTAATAAGTCCATATTATCAAATGTTCGGTTACTGCACTATTACAAATATGGGTGGAAACAGATATAGAGGTGAAACCACGCTTGTGCTATCACACGGGACGAACGTATTTGACGTGCAGTACGTTCAAAGCGGCATAAAACAAACTACTACCTTTACTTTAACCGTTGATGCGGTTGCACCTTCTTTGGGACTTTATAATATGAACAGCGAAACGGTAATGGAGACGGACACAATTACAATTAAAGGATATACAAAAGGCGCAAGCGAACTTAGGTCTTTAGATAACGAAGGCAATTATTTAACTATTGCGACATTTGACGCAAACGGAGTTGCAACTCCAACAGAGGCATTTTCGCAAATGTATCTTGGCGCTTATCCTAAAAATACAGGATATTTCAGACAAGTTAGCACGGATAGCGGATATTTTACGCTAACCCTTCCTCTTATACAATACAGCGGAAACTATGTTTATCTTTTTGCATTTGACGAAAACGGAAACGGTAATTTCCAATGGAGATATTTTATTGATTTTCCTGCAAACAATTCTAAGGCGATCAGCGTTTCTGCGCCTGCTTACGGTTTTGTAAATTTTGAAGAAGAATATACGATAAGCGGAAGCGTAATCGGGTCTTACGACAGAATAACGGTAAACGGAATGAATGCAACTCTTTCGGGATACAATTTTACAGCCACCCTGTCCGCTGAAAATTACGATTATGTCACTTCCGTTCCCGTTAAGGTTTATAAAAACGATATGGAAATAATGAGTTTTCCCGTTATCGTATTTTTAAATCGTGAAGCGCCTGCTCTTTCCATCAAAAACGAAAACTATATTAATAATACCTTATACGTTGACAATTATAACTTTGAGCTTGACGCAGAAGTTGCCGGGGCAAGCGTAGGTTATGAACTCCGAATACTTGATTATTACTTTATTTCGGAAAGCAGTGAATTTTATATCGATAATAATAAACTTACAGGAGAGCATAAAATTCCGCTAAAACTTACCTCCGATAAAGCAACACTGGTAATTGCCGTAATGGATGCGTTTTCAAATATTACCGCGATTGAATTTAACGTTAGCGTAGACACAGATACCCCTCAAATTATAGGTGGAAACGTAACTTATCAAACTGAGTCTGCAACACTACTTTTTAACGTTGCGGAAAGCAATCTAATATATATCGAGGTAAGTACCGATAACCAAGTTTTCTTTAGAACTTCTAACGGTATAGCCTTAACAAAGAGCGGAACGTATTACTTCAGGGCGGTTGACAGTCAAGGAAGAAAAAGCGAAGTCTATTCTTATAACTTCGTATCACCTTATGAGGCTCTTGCTGCATCTACCGATAAACTAAGCGCAGAGGATAAAGCGGCATATGAAACAGCAAAAAACAACGTAAATAATCTTATAGCAAGCGGCGCGTCCGAACAAGAAATTGGTAATGCGATAAATACTTTAAACATTTTATATAAAGGACTTGTGGAAACCAATGGAACAGGTTTGGGTAACCAAAACCTAACATTTGAACAAATCGGTATTATCGTCGGAAGTGTTGTCGGAGCGATAATTATTGCGCTGATTATTGTTTCAGTTATCCTTAGTGCAAAAAGAAAAAAGAAGCTGAGAAATCAATTCAGTAAGACAAATAGCGAGTCTTTTTCGGATTTCAAAAACACAGATAAAAACCATGAACCTTTTCAAAACGAAGAGGTCAAAACAGAAACGGATAAGCCTATCCAAAACGAAGAGGTAAAAGCAGAAACGCTTAAGACTTTTCAAAACGAAGAAGCTACAACTGAAATCGAGAATTTTAATGATTCTAAAGAAAACAGATAATCCCGAAAACGAAGAAAAAAAATAAAACCGATAATTTGAAATAAAAAAAGGTTGCCGAGCTGCAACCTTTTTTAACGCATGTTAATCTTATTTTTGAAGGCAGAAATTATCTAAAAAATTTTGGCAATTATTAATTTGGGATTTAACCGAACCAATGGAAGGACCGCCTTCCGTTTTTCTGTTTTGGATAGAATTTTTTAGGTCAAGCGCTAAATATAAATCTTCTTCAAATAATTCGCTGAAAGATTTATATTCGGTTATAGAGAGAGCGTTCAGACTTTTTCCTTTTTCGATTGCATACGCCACTATTTCGCCGGTAAGTTTGTAAGCGGCTCTAAAGGGCATTCCTTTTTTTGTAAGATAATCGGCGCAGTCGGTGGCGTTTATAAAACCCTTTTCGGCATTCTTTGCCATATTCTCTTTTAAGATTTTTGAGCTAAGCAGCATTTTTGTAAAAATATTTAAACATTTTAAAACGGTATCTACGCTGTCGAATACCGCTTCTTTATCCTCCTGCATATCTTTGTTGTAAGCAAGCGGCAAACCCTTTAGCATTGTAAAAAGGGTAATTAAATTACCGTAAGTTCTGCCTGTTTTTCCTCTGATTAGCTCCGCTATATCGGGATTTTTCTTTTGGGGCATAATACTTGAACCGGTTGAATACGAATCATCGAGTTCGATATATTTAAATTCGCTTGAACACCAAAGAACGGTTTCTTCGCAAAATCTGGAGAGGTGAGTCATAATTATCGAAATCGCAGATGAAAGTTCTAAAAGGTAGTCTCTGTCGGCTACGCTGTCCACGCTGTTTTCGGTTGCGCAGGTAAAGCCAAGCAGCTTTGCGGTATAATCTCTGTCGATATTAAACGTCGTTCCTGCTAGAGCGCAAGCTCCTAGAGGAGATAAATTCATACGGAGGTAGCAATCTGAAAGCCTTGTTAAATCCCGTTTGAACATAAAAGCATAAGCCATTATGTGCTCCGCAAAGGTTATTGGTTGAGCTATCTGAAGATGGGTATAGCCTGCCATAACCGTGTAGAGATTATCAGATGCAACCGACAAAATTGCTTCGATTAACTTTTTTAATTCGAGGGAAATTTCTTCGGTTTTATTTTTTATATACAGCTTTGTGTCAAGGGCAACTTGGTCGTTTCGGCTTCGCGCGGTGTGAAGACGTTTTCCTGCTTCGCCGATTCTTTTTATTAGTTCCGCTTCTATAAAGGTATGGATATCTTCCGCGGAGTAATCGATTTTTAAAGCGGAGTTTTCAATATCTATAGCAATGCTTTTTAGGGCATTTTCTATAAGGTCAGCTTCTTCACTATTTAAAATTTCCGTTTTCTTAAGCATTTTAACGTGGGCGATACTCCCCAATATGTCTTCTTTATACATAAGGCTGTCAACTTCTATCGATTTATTAAATTCGTTAACTTGTTCGTCAATCGGTTTTTTAAATCGTCCCGACCATAGTTTTTCCATATTTTCACCTATTTAATTTTGTTTTTGAGCTCCATTAAAGCCTTCGCTTTTATCGAAAGTCCATAAAGGTTAATAAAACCTTCGCTGTCGTTTTGATTATAGCTATGATCTTCGTCGAAGGTTGCGTATTCTTCATTATACAAAGAGAAAGGAGAGGTGACGCCCGCATTTATGATGTTACCCTTATATAGTTTGAGTTTTACATTTCCTGTAACGGTTTCTTGTGTTTTATCGACAAAAGCGCTCAGGGCTTCTCTTAAGGGAGTAAACCATTTTCCGAAATAAACGAGCTCTGCATATTGCTTGGAAATCAAATCTTTATAATGCTGTGTGTCGCGGTCAAGACAAAGCGTTTCTAAAATCTGGTGCGCGCGGTAAAGAATTGTGCCTCCCGGCGTTTCGTAAACTCCTCTTGATTTCATACCTACAAGCCTGTTTTCAACAAGGTCTGCTAAGCCTATTCCGTTTGCGCCTCCGATTTCGTTTAATCTTTCGATAAGCTTAACGGGAATAAGCTTTTCGTTATTTATTGAAACGGGTATTCCTTTTTCAAATCCGAGTGTTATGTAGGTCGGATTATCGGGAGCTTTTTCGGGGGGAACGCACATTTCCAAAAAACCGTCTTTTGCGTAGTCGGGTTCGTTTGCGGGATCCTCAAGGTCCATACCTTCGTGGGAAAGATGCCAAAGGTTTTTATCCTTAGAATAATTGGTTTCTCTATTGATTTTTAGAGGAACAGAGTGCGCCTCGGCGTAATCTATTTCTTCCTCTCTCGATTTTATATCCCATATTCTCCAAGGCGCGATTATTTTCATATTTGGAGCAAAAGCTTTAATAGTAAGTTCAAACCGTACTTGGTCGTTGCCTTTTCCGGTACAGCCGTGGCAAATAGCGTCGGCTTCTTCCGCTTGTGCAATCTCAACAATGCGTTTTGCAATAATCGGTCTTGCAAATGATGTTCCGAGTAAGTAATCATTCTCGTACTTTGCGCCGGCTTTTAAAGTCGGAAAAATATAATCAGTTACAAATTCTTCTTTAAGATCTTCGATATATAGTTTGCTTGCTCCGGTTTTTAAAGCTTTTTTTTCAAGCCCGTCAAGCTCGGTGCCTTGACCTACATCGCCGCTTACTGCGATAATTTCGGGATTGTTAAAATTTTCCTTTAGCCAAGGAATGATAATTGAGGTATCCAATCCTCCCGAATATGCAAGAACAATTTTTTTAATATTAGATTCCATATTTTGCCTCCAAATTAATGATACGATTATAAAAACAAATAGAAGAATTGTCAAAAGATTTTGTATAAAAATATAAATTTAATCAAAATAATGCATAAATATAAATTTATATGCATTAAATGGCGGTTGACAACTTATACCATTTTAAAAAAATATTTTAGCTGCAAAATAATAATGAGGATACCCCTTAATAAATCTTTGGAAGGAGAACAAATGAAACAAAATAATAAAATGCAAACGAAGAAAAGCGGATACAATAAGGGCGGGCAAGGAACAAAAGCTTGCCGTGACTGCTCAAGATAGTCCGTAAAGACTGCCAAGGATGGCAGTCTTTTTTTATTTTTCCATTCCCTTCTTAAAAGCTTTAACCAATAGAATGGTTGGCAGTATTACCCCAAGAGGTATTTTAGCTTAAAGCCTTTATCTCAACCCTCCGTATATAATAAAACAACCTTTATTTATGTTATATAATTTTAGAATATATATTGCAATCAATATACTTTTGTGATACAATCCGTTATGCATACTATACGCGCCCCTACGCGTAAACTTGAGGAACAGTAATGTTTAAATTTAGAAAAACACTTTTGATTTTAGCCTTTGCTTTACTGCTAATAGCGGTTATGGCAGGCTGTTCTATAGCGGAAGAGGCGCTTCTAGATTTAGAAAAACTTACCCTTACCGTAGAAAATCAAAATCACGTTCCCTCGGGTACATACAGCGTTAGTTACGAAATCAACGATTACGATACTTATGTTTCTCAGCATGGCATTACCGTCGGTTTTTCGGTTATTGACGAAGAAGGACAAATTGTTCCTACAACAGGCGGCAGTTTTGAAGTGGCAAACGATAAAAATTACCGTGTAACCGTAGTCGTATTAAATAAGGACGGTTCGGTTTTAAAAAGATCGACTTACACCGTCAGCGCAGTCCTTACCGACGAGCTTAGCGAAGGAACCGGTTCTTTTTCCTCGGTTGAATTTTTCGATTTTGAACTTAACCGCGACGGCGAAACTTATTCTATCATAGGTTACAAATACGGCTTGCCCGAAAAAATAATTCTTCCTTATTTATATCAAGGGCTTCCCGTAACAGCAATCGGAAATTCCGCTTTTTTAAATGCAAAGGTTAAAACAGTTATTTTAAATAACAGTATAACGAGTATTGGCAACAACGCTTTTAAAAATTGTATTTATCTTGAAAGAATTAACATTCCCGACAGCTTAGAAAAAATCGGAGATTATGCGTTTAGCGGTTGTACGTCAATATCGGGCGCAGAAGTTTCGATTGACAGCAAATTAACTTATATAGGAAAACGAGCATTTGAAAATTGTACCCGTTTTAGCAATATGTATTTGCCTAAAGGACTGCTCACGCTTGGCGAAATGGCGTTTTACGGATGCGTCAATTTAAGCTCTCTCGTCTTTAATTTTTCAGATCCCGAGGTAATTTCCGGCAAAGGCATTTTTACCGAAAATGTATATACATACGTCGATCCTACGGCAGAAGGCGGAATAAGAACAACTTATTTATTCGGTGTCGAATGTAAAATATATGTAAACTCCGAAAATTTGGGCGCTTTCACTAATCATACGAAATGGTATAAATACGCCGATGCAAATATGTTTGAACCAATGACTTTGGTTGCGGGCGATTATGTTTTAAAATCGGTTGTTTCCGAACTTGAAATCGTAGCTTATCTTGGTAACGACAGCGAGATTATTATTCCCCGAACCTTGGAACTTAAAAAAGTCGTAGGCATAGGCGAGGGCGTTTTCAGAAGATATCAAGCGATTACCAAACTCGTATTGCAAAAGGAACTTCGCTATATCGGAAATTCCGCTTTTGAAGGTTGCAGTTATCTTAAAGAAGTTATAATCGAAGACGACAGTTATCTAAATACTATCGGAGAAAACGCTTTCTATAACTGCACAAATCTTGAAACCTTAAAAATTCCGGAAACGGTAATTAATATTGGTCAAGATGCTTTTGTAGGCACAAAATGGTTAAACAACAGCAAGGAAGAATACGTGACCGTAAATAAAGTATTGCTTAAATATAACGGTACGAGCGCGACTATAGATTTGACTTCACATAATGAAATCAGCGAAATCGCTCCTTACGCTTTTTATAATAACCTTTCTATAATGCGGTTGGAGCTTCCTTCAACCGTTGAAAAAATCGGTTCAAACGCATTCTTCGGATGCAATAACCTTAAAGTAATTATCGTGCCTACAACAGTTCTTCCCTCAAATTCCGGCGCAAGATGGAATTTCTACGGCGCGGAAAAAGTTGAGCGCGTAGAAATTAACGCAGGAACTGTTTTAGAGTCAAAAGCTTTTGCCAACGCATCAAGCGTCGCCGCGGTTATTTTTAGAGAAGGTAACTATTTAAATACAATTTCTTCGCAAGCGTTTTTGAATATGAAAGCCTTAACGGCGGTTACTATTCCCGAAAGTGTAACAAGCGTAGCCTCCGATGCTTTTTTAGGTTGCAGCGCTCTTTCATCCGCTACCGTTTCCGCTTCGTTACTCAGCGCAGGCACTTCTTCAAGCATTTATACGTTTTTCGGAGCAACGGATATTAAATCCATTGATCTTTCGTCCGGCGCCTCAATTCCGGCTTACGCTTTTTCGGGCGCAGGCAAACTTGAAAGTATCAATGTTTGTTCAACCGTTACCTCAATTGGCGAGAACGCTTTTAAAGCTAACTTACTTGCAGAGATCAGTATTCCCTCAAATCTTTTGTATGCTGTAACTTCGGGAGATTGGAATTTATACGGCAATACCAAGGTTAAAAAAATAATTATATCTTCGGGAACTTCGGTCCCTGCGGAAGCGTTTAAAGGTTCCGAGGTCGAAAGCGTAGAGCTTCCTTTAAGCGTAACTTCTATCGGGGAAAACGCTTTTTTAGGCGCGCTTAAACTTAGATCGGTAACAGTTTCCGGCGGAACTGCTTTCTCCTCAGAAAAAGGCGTGCTTTTTAACGGAAATAAAACGAGTTTAATTGTTTTCCCTGCCGAAAATGCTATTAGTAACGAGATTACCGGCTACGAAATAGCTTCAACCGTTACATCGATTCAACCTAACGCTTTTTACGGTGAAAAGACTTTAACGTCGATTACCGCCCCCTTTATAATTTTTCAAAACAATACGTTTTCGGATACTTGGTCCTTCTACGGAGGAGCAGAGGCATTAAATTCGGTTACTGTTACAGATCCGAATGCAGCTAATTTATCTCTTAAGGAAGAAGCCTTTTTAAACGCCGAAAATTTAATATCAGTAGCGCTGCCCGGTAATGTTACCGCTATCGGAGAAAACGCATTTTTGGGTTGCACCAAGCTTAAAAAAATATCCGCAGATTCAAACGTGTTCTTATCTAACGCAGCGGAAACCTGGGACTTTTACGGAGCGGAAAATATTACTGAAGTCAACGTTTCCTCGGGAACGGCGTTAAGTTCAAGCGCTTTTTCCAGCGCGGCAAAACTTGAGAGCGTAAAACTTGCCTTTACTATAGAAACTGTCGGAAGCAACGCTTTTGCAGGTTGCAGCGCTCTTTCAAGCATTAGCGCACCTGTAAATCTTCTTTCGGAAAATACCGCTCAAAGTTGGAGCTTTTTCGGAAAGGGCAATTTTTCTTCCTTTACAGTGCTTGCGGGAAGTTCTACTATAATTGGAACCGACTTTTTTAAATACGCATCTTTTACAACCATAACGGTAGGCAAAAATATAACCGAAATTGAGGACGGAGCATTTAGAGAGTGCGGTAGTTTAACCACTATTTTAGTTGATGAAGAAAATACCCGCTTTAAGAGTATAGGAGGAGTTTTATATTCCAAAGATTCCGCAACTCTTTACGCTTATCCGCAAGCAAAGGCAGGCTCCTCTTTAACGGTAGACGCTTCGGTTACGAGCATATTGCCTCAAGCTTTTTATCATCAAAGAAATTTAACATCCCTAACGCTTCCCAGCAGCGCGCTATGGAACAACAGCAGCAATTCGGGCTGGAACTTTTTCGGCGCGGATAACATAAGTCAGGTAACCGTAAACGGCGGTAACGTACTTGACTCACAAACGAGCGGAGCAATACCCGATTACGCTTTTGCAAACGGAATTAATTTAAGAAAAATTATTCTTACTTCAACCATAAGAACTATCGGAAACGGAGTATTTGTAAACTGCCCTAATCTGGAAATAGAAATCAGAAGCAACTCTAATTTCAAAATCGAAGAAGGAGTTATGTACAACTCTACAGGCTCGATTTTGATTTGCTATCCATCTTCTCTTACCGCAACCGAATATACGGTAATCCCGGAAACTTCAAGCATAAGAGCAGGCGCGTTTTCAATGGTTACTTCACTTAAAAAAATCAGCGTAGGCGCAAGCCTTATTCCGACAAACTCACAAGGAGAATGGAGCTTTTACGGATGCTCAAGCCTTACAGATATTGTTATAACAGGCGGTGGCATATCGATTCCTGAAAATGCTTTCAGAAATGCAAGAAATTTGAAGTCCGTATCGCTTGGCGAAACAGTGACGAGAATAGATGCAAACGCATTTTTGGGAGCGACTTCTCTTAATAGAATAGGCTGTAACGCAAGTTTACTCGTTTCCAATTTGAATATGGAAAGCTGGAGCTTTTACGGAGCTGCAAATCTTACACATTTGGAAATAGTCGGCGGAACCGTATTAAACGATTATTGTTTATATAACAGCCAAATATGGGAAATCATCATAGGAAAATCGGTTTCCGAAATAAGAGGAAACGCTTTTGAAAAAGCCAAAGGCTTGCAAAGAATTACGGTGAGTGCGGATAACAATTATTTCAGCTCCGGTGAGGACGGAGTACTTTACAATAAAAATAAAACAACTCTGATAAAATATCCTTCTCAAAACGTAACCGATTTAAGCGGCGGCAGATTTTCAATTCCCTTAACCGTTAATAGCATATCGGCTAACGCTTTTAAGGATTCCGTATTGCTTAGGGCGGTAAGAACGCCAATATCCGTACTGTTCGATAACTTCGGAAGAAGCAGTTGGGTTTTCTACGGCGCGGAGGATTTAAACTCTGTAACCGTTTTAAACGGAGCGACCATTCCCGTTGGCTACAGATATTTTTACAACGCATCAAAATTAACTTCGGTTACTCTTTCTACCGTAACAAGAATTTTGGAGCCTGATTTATTCAGAGGATGCGCTATATTAAATTCCGTATCGGTAGCTTCTTCGCTGCTCTTTAATAACGAAGGAAACAGCGGCTATCTTTTCTACGGCGCAACTTCTATTAGAGAAGTAAACGTTATAAGCGGAACTTCGGTTATTGACAGAGCCTTTAACAACGCAACCAATTTAAATAAAGTATCCTTAGCGTCAACTGTCGTAACTGTAGGCGCAAACTCTTTTGCCGGCTGTACTTCCCTTGAAACCGTATCCGCCCCCGCAGCGCTTTTGAAAAATCAAAGCGCATCTCCTTCGTGGAGTTTTTACGGAGCGGCAAGGGTTAAAAACTTTAACGTTACAAGCGGTACGGAGATAGTTTCAGGAGCGTTTAGTAAAGCTTTATTCCTTGAAAACGTAGTCTTAAGCTCAGCAATTACTACGATAAACGGTATGGCGTTTATAGGTACAAAAGCCTTACTTAGTATTACGTTTGATAAAAATTCCAATATAGACCTTGAAGGCAACGTATATACCTATAACGATAATTATTCCACCAAAAACGGTGTTCTGTTTAATAAAACAGGTGTAACCGTCGTGCTTGCAAACCCCTTGGAAACGGACGAATCCAAAAAAGACTACAGAAATATCCCTACCTTTGACAGTCTGATTGCGTATCCTGCTAACAAGACCGGCACAAGATACGATATTCCCAATTCTGTCTTAAGTATCGCAAGCGGAGCTTTTAACTCCGCTCAAAAACTTACCGTTATTAAACTAGGTCAAAACGTGGGAACGATAGGCGCAGAAGCTTTTATGAACTGTATAAATCTTGAAGCGTTTGAAAGCGCAAGCATTAAATTTATTGTAGGCTCAAACCCCGTAGACAGCGGAATATTGTTTGGAACCGACAAAAAGGAGCTTGTGGCGTATCCTATGAAGAGGGCGGGAACCACGCTTTTGCTTGCAACGGTAAACGCTCAAGACATTTCCCTTTCAAATCAAGCTTTTTACAGCGGAAGCGATAATACGGCGGTAACTACGATTTCTATTCGTAAAAATGCATTATTCGGCGCAAACATTACCGATATATATCTTTCCACATCGGTGCTTTTTGACAACAGCGCGAACCAAGGATGGAACTTTTACGGTGCGCAAGGCATTAAGCGCGTATATATCGCTGAAGGAAGCGCTATACCCGCAAAGGCGTTTTACGGAGCAAATACCGTCGAGCAAATTTATTTAGGCTTCCGCATTGAATCTATCGGAGCGGATGCTTTCGTTGCAGCTTTGCCTCAAGACGTTACGGGACTTTCAACATACGGCTATAAAACCGTTTATAAGTTTGTAACTACTAACGAAATATACGGACATTTCAGCGTTGACGATATCGGAATTTTATTTGAAGTCGAAACCTCCAGTCTGGTTACCGGAACAGGAAACTATAAGACTCTCGTTGCTTATCCAAAATATTCGGTAACCGACACGCTTGATCTTAGCCAAAGCAAATACAGATATATAAGCAAAGTGGAAAATAACGCTTTCTACGGCGCAAGTAATCTATCAACCTTGCTTATACCTGACGGAATGCTTAGTGAACGCTCCGCAGCGGGTGTTTGGAATTTCTACGGAGCAACCGAAATAACGCATATCACCATAAAAAAATACGACGCTTCGGACACGACCGTTGTTCCTCTCCGCGCTTTTTATAACGCAAACAATTTGATTTACGTAAAATTTGAAACCTTTGTAGAACGCTCTTCAAATATGGATACTGCTTTTTACGGATGCGCTTCTATGGAGTCTTTGGTATTCGATTTTGTTTCGGGTAAAACCGCAGTGTACAGCGTAGATGCGGGCGTTTTATACGAAAGCGGCGGCACGGGCGGAACAACTCCTAAATACCGCTTGATAATGTATATGCCTTCAAATACAGCAAACAGTTTCGTTATTCCGAGCACGGTAAAAGAAATTGCAAACTACGCTTTTTACGGCACGGTTAATCTTACCGCTTTAACGATACCTAATCCTAAAGATTTACTTTACAGTAACGCCGCAAACGTAAATTGGAATTATAAGGGCAGTACTTATATTACATCGGTAACGATAGTAAAAGGCAATGCTTCCTCATCCGACGCTTATATACCTAACGAAGCGTTTATGAACGCGACAAGACTTGTAAAAGTAACCGTTGACAGCTCAATTATATCGGTAAACAATAACGCTTTTTATAACACTCCCAACCTTGAATGGCTGACAACGCATATTGCGCTTTTGGATACAAGCCTCGAAATGGGTTGGGATTTTTACGGCGCAACAACGGTTTCAAAACTTACCTTGACCAAAAGCGAAGGTCAAACGGTAATCGGAGCAAATACGGTTGACGGCTATGTTGTCGGCAATAATATTACTATAACCGAAGTGGAAATAGCAGAGGGCATCACGGGCATCGGAGATTATACCTTCTTCGGAGCAAAACGTCTAAGTAAAGTTAGCCTTCCTGCAAGTTTAACGGAAATAGGAAGCAATGCTTTTGTCGATACGTTACTTTCGGATATCGACTTTAGCCGTACCTCCCTTACTACAGTAGGCATAGCAGCTTTTGAGGGTAACAGTTATATAACCAAGATAATCCTTCCTGATACACTTACCGAAATTGAAGAAAGAGCGTTTTCTTCTATGACCAATTTAAGCTCGGTTTATCTTCCCGAAGGATTGCAATCGATAGGCGCTCAAGCTTTTAAGGGCTGTATAAGCCTCACCTCGATAGCAGTTCCGAATGCGGTATCGTTTATCGGAGAAAGCGCATTCTACGGTTCAATAAATACGGTTATTTATTTCTCGGAAGCGTCCCTTCCTACTACTCTTGGAGCTGATTGGGCAACAGATACCTTAGGATATGTTACTTCCGCTTCGTTCTATTATTATTCGCTTAATAATATAAACTTGGAAGTTTACGCTTTTGCAAGCGCAGTTGCCGTAATTTATCCTGAAAGGGGCGAGGGCGTATTCTATTTGAATGCTTATCCGCAAGAAAATATACCCGAAATTCCAGAGAATAACGGACTTATCGGAAACTGGTACTACGACGTTGAAGGAACCCCTACTGCGTTTACTTACGCAAACCATAATGCAAAAGAATATCTTGTCTTATACGCCGTATGGGCGTAGGAAAGGTTAAATATAAAGATTTTAGTCAAACACTAAAAGGAGAGATTTATGATCACACTTATTTACGGCGCAAAAGGATTCGGAAAAACTAAAATTATTATCGACACGGCAAATTCTATGGTGGACAAAGCCCACGGCGACGTAGTTTTTATTGCCGATACAGACAGGTACACAAGAGAAATTAAATACCAAATCCGTTTCGTCAACACGAAAGAAAGCAGTATATGCTCCGAAGAAGGCTTGATATGCTTTATAAAGGGATTAATTGCAGGAAATTACGACATTAGAGAAATGTATATAGACGGAGCAGCGCGTATGGCAAATAAAGACGTCTCAGATATGGAAAGTTTTTATAATGCGCTCGAGGAGATATCCAATAAATCCGAAGTTGATTTTACACTTACGGTGTCGGTTGCAAAAGAAAACCTTCCGTCCTATATGTTGAAATATATTAAAGAATAATTATGGATTATATAAGCACAAGAGGCTATAAAAAAGTAAGCGGAAGCCAGGCGATATTAGAAGGTATTGCAAAAGACGGCGGTTTATATGTTCCGTCTGTTATTCCTAAGCTGCTTAAAGAAGATATAGATACAATATGCGATTTAAGCTATCCGGAGAGGGTAGCCTTTATACTTAGTAAATATATCCCCGAGTTTTCGGAGAGCAAGCTTTTAGAATATTCAAATTTAGCATACGGCCGTTTTGACGGAGATCCTTGTCCCGTTGTAAAAATTGATGACGAGACTTATATACTTGAGTTGACTCACGGACCTACTCTTGCTTTTAAGGATATGGCTTTGACGCTTCTTCCTTATCTTATGAAGGAAGCTAAGGCAGTCAATAACGAAATGCGGGATACTCATATATTGGTTGCAACCAGCGGGGATACGGGAAAAGCCGCCCTAGAGGGTTTTAGGGACGTAGAAGGCACCAAAATTACCGTTTTTTACCCTGCTGAAGGTGTAAGCTCAATGCAAAAAAAACAAATGCTCACGCAGGAAGGAGAGAACGTGAACGTTGTAGGCATTAACGGAAATTTCGATGACGCGCAAACCGCCGTTAAGCATATTTTCGCAAACAATAAAGGCAACGAGAAAGAAACTTTATCTTCCGCAAATTCAATAAACTGGGGCAGACTTGTTCCGCAAATAGTTTATTATATTTCCGCTTATTGTGATCTTCTTTCATCTGATCAAATTAAGAGCGGAGAAGAAATTAATTTTGTAGTTCCAACCGGCAATTTCGGAAACGTACTTGCCGCATTTTACGCAAAAAAAATGGGTTTGCCGATAAAGAAATTAATTGTCGCAAGCAATCGTAATAATGTGCTTACCGATTTTTTTACGGAGGGAATATACGATATAAACAGAAAATTTTATAAGACTATTTCTCCGTCTATGGATATTTTGATTTCATCCAATTTGGAAAGACTGCTCTACGAAATGCTTGGAAGAGACAGCGGTAAATTATGTGTGCTTATGGATGAACTCAAAAAATACGGAAAATACAGCGTAGACAAAAACGATTTTTCTAAGGTAGATTGCTTTAAGGGATATTTTGCGGACGAAGAAGAAACGCGGTATGCAATAGATAATTTCTTTGAAATGTTTGATTATCTTCTCGATCCCCATACAGGCGTTGCGGTGGATTGCTACTACAAATATATTCAGGAAACGGATGACAACACGAAAACGGTCATCGTATCGACGGCTAACCCCTTTAAATTTTCCGAAGACGTCTTATTTGCCGTAGACCAAAAGAAAGCGGAAGACGCATTTGCCGCCGCAAAAAAACTTTCAAGCTTTACGGGTATAGATATTCCAAAAGAAATCAGCCGCTTAAAAACTTTGCCAGAGCGGTTTTCAACCGTGATAGAAAAAAACGAGATAGAGGATTTCAAGCTTTAAATGTTCGGATATATCATTCCAGATAAGCCCAATATGCTCATTAAGGATTTTGCTTTGTACAAGGCTTACTATTGCGGACTATGCAAAACAATAAAAAAAAGGAACGGAAATTTTTTAAGACTCGGGGTAAACTACGATATAGTGCTTCTTTCGTTGGTCCTTCACAATTTGAATAATCTTGAGCCGCAAATTATCGATTCTTATTGTTTTATTAATCCTATAAGAAAGCACAAGGAAGTCGCATTTGACAGTATAAGTGAAAGTGTTGTTGACGTAAACACGCTGATGGCTTATTATAAATTTCAAGACGATTATATTGACGGAGCTAAGCTTAAGGGGTTTATCGGCAAAGCTATATATCATAGACAGTACAAAAAAGCAAAAAAAGCGTTGCCCGCTACCGAAGCTTCCCTAAAAAATAATTACGAAAAACTTAGAGAACTCGAAAAAAATAACACTGAAGGTATTGACATATACGCGGATACATTTGGTAAAATAATGATGAATATGGGAGCGGAGATTTGCTCATCAAAATACAGCGAAGAAGCCGCATCCTTTATGTATCAAATAGGAAGATGGATATATCTTATAGATGCCGTTGACGATATAAAAAGCGACTTTGAAAAAGGGAATTTCAATCCTTTTTTGAATCGTTATAAGGATATGACCGTTGAAGATATATATGGAAGCAAAAGTCAAGAACTTTCTGCATTACTTAGTGATACCGAGCGGGAAATAATTAAGGCTTACGATAAAATGAAAATTACCGTCAGCGAAGCACCGTTATCTAATATTATATATATGGGCCTTGGCGCAAGACGCACTCAAGTTCTAAAAGGTAGAGGAGAAAAATGTCAAAAAATCCGTTTGTAGTTTTAGGCGTTTCGGAAAACGCAAGTCAAAACGAAATTTATCAGGCGTATGTGGATTTACGCAATTATTACTCTGATTTAAGATTTAAAGAAGGAGAAGAGGGCGCGGATGCGGCAGAAAAATATGCCGAAGTGGAAGAAGCTTACGCGCAAGCTTCCGAAATAGTAAAGGGAAGAACGTACGTTAACGATTTCGGCTCTCCGATTCAAAGGGTTGAGCAGTTACTTAAAGAAAACGATTTGGAAGAAGCTCAGAGAATACTGGACAGCGTAAGTTACCGAAATGACGAATGGCATTATTTGCAAGCTGCCGTTTATTATAAAAAGGGCTGGCTTGACGATTCAAGAAAACAGCTTGAACTCGCTTTATCTCTTTCTCCGGGTAACGAAAAGTATAAAAAAACTCTTAACGAATTAAACGGCGGTTCGGGGAAGCAGGAGCAAAAGACCGAACAAAGACCTTTTACGAATAATCCTTACGAAAGTCCCAGAAACTACCGTCCCGAAGAATATTCGAGAAGCTACAGAAATAGGAGCGATTCGGATACCGCCTGCAATATTTGCAGCGGACTTGTATGCGCAGACTGTTGCTGTGAGTGTATGGGCGGAGATCTTATCTCCTGTTGTTAAATGAAAAGGATTAATAAAGATATCGGAAAAAGAGTAGCCTATGCAGGTATAGGCGGGGCAATATCTTTAATGTTTGTCACTCTATCTTATTTCGTCGATATGTTTACCATTACTTTGCAGGCGGCTGCCGCAGTAGGAGTAATCGTTCCTATAACTAAAAAATATTTTCGAGAAGCAGGTATTATGGTGCTTGCTGTAAGCGGAATTTCTTTTTTTATTGTAAACCTTAACTGCCTTTTATTTCTTTTTATAAGCGGAGGCTTTACCTATTTAACCTTGCTTTTGTCCGAAAAAAAAGTAAAATATTATATTACGCTTATCGGAAAAATCATATATGCAAATTTGGTCTTTTTACTTTTTTATAAAGGTGTAAAACTGCTGGGCTTGGATTTTTCAAGGCTTTCGGAATATATAAATACCGACTTACTCAGCCCTGCGATAATTTATATCGTTTTGGATTTGATTTTTTGTTTTGTTATATTAGTGTGGGATTGGATCGTATTGTATCTTTTTAAGTATATCGAAAAAAGAATACCTAATAAATAAAATCCCTTCGGTAGCTGCCGGAGAGCTAAAAATAATTAACCTATATCAAACCGATTTTATTAAAATAAACAGCCCACTTAATTTGTTTTCCGCAAATTAAATGGGCTATATTTTTTTATTTTTTAAGAAAAAATTTTTTAAAATTTATTCTAAAGTTAGCTGTTTTTAATTGCCTAATGATTATTTTTTAGCAAGGATTTTTCCGGTAAAGGGATCGATTACAGCAGCTACGCTTGAAGTCTTATTTGCAAACGTTACATACCAATAATACGGGCTTGCGGGATTATGTTTGCTATTGACAAGCTTTAACATTATTTCGTAGTTTGGCTTATCGTTAACTGTGTTTTGGGTTACGAAATCAGCAAATTCGGATTTTGCTGCTGCAATAATGTTTTCGGTTTTAATAAAGTCAACCATAGCGTTTGTAAGCTCTATTTCCTCTGAGTCGTCTTCAAAACAAATCTTAATAGAGGTTAAAGCTTTCAGCTGTTCTTCGGTCATATCGGATATAACGTTTTTGAAATATAATCTTATATCGTTAGGGACAAGTTCACCCTTTTTACCGCCTAATTCGTAAGTGTATTTTTTATCGATTAAATTGAGCTTTAACGGAGTGACTTCAAGCACAGCGTAATTTTTTAAATTTCCCACAACGCCGTCGGTTTTTTCGGGATCTTCGATTTTTCCGTATATGACTTTAACTAAAAAGTTTGAATTGCTTCCAACCAAGAGTCCCGTTTGAACAGCGCTGATTGGATCCGATTTTGCCGCTTGGACTTCTCCCGAGCATGAGCACAAAACAAAAGCGAAAGTGATAATTGCAATAAATAAAATGATTTTTTTCATAGTTCCCCTCAAAATATCTTTTGTTAATCTTATGCAATTACATTTTTCTATATGCAAAAAAACAATTTTTAGCGCGTGTATTCGGTTTTTTTATATCAAAATGTTAGTAAATATTATATGTCTATGATATAATTAATAAAATTAATCCGTATGGAGGATATTATGGCATTTTTCGGTTTAAAAAAACAGTTACCTAAGGTTATTGAGTGGAACGACGAGTCCAGCGATACACTTATTTATCGTTATCTAATTCCCGACCGCTATGAAATTATGAACGGTTCGGCTGTAACCGTAAGACCTTCCCAATGCGCTATGTTTGTAGAGCAAGGGCAGATTTCCGACGTTCTATATCCCGGAAATTATAAGCTTTCTACGGAAAACCTTCCCATACTTACAAAACTAAAATCTTGGAAATATGCTTTTGAAAGTCCTTATAAGGGAGAAGTGTATTTCGTTAATTTAAAGCAATTTCCCAATCAAAAATGGGGCACAGCAAATCCCGTTATGATGCGCGATCCCGATTTTGGAATGATAAGACTTCGCGGATACGGTATTTTCTCATTTAAAATCAACGAACCGGTTGTATTTATGAACGAAATAAGCGGTACCAAGCAAGTATTTAAAGTTTCGGATATTTACGAACAAATCAAGCGTTCGGTCGTATCGGTTTTAAGCGACGTTATCGCCGAAAGCGGTATTGCGGCAATGGATCTTGCAGCATCGTACCAAGAACTTGGAGAGCTTGCAAGAGTGAAACTTACCAATGAGTACAGCTATATGGGACTAGAGATATGCCTGTTCTATATCGAAAACCTTTCTCTTCCCGAAGAGGTTGAAAAGATGATGGATAAGCGTACTTCTATGGGAATATTAGGCGACAAGATGGGAACCTATACCCAATATCAAGCTGCGGAAGCGATGCGTGACGCAGCTAAAAATCCCGGAAATATGTCTAACGTGGGCATGGGCTTAGGAGTAGGAATGGGCGTTGGACAAATTTTCGGAGACGTTATTAAAAACGCAAGAGACGAAGCTAAGCCTTCGGCTGTAACCACCGCAAAATGTACCAAATGCAACGCTGACGTTAAATCAAATGCAAAGTTCTGTCCCGAATGCGGAGAAAGACTTGATAGTAAAAAATTCTGCCCCGACTGCGGAGCGGAAATTAAGGGTGCTGCGAAATTCTGTCCGGAGTGCGGAAAAAAACTCAAATAAAAAATGGAAGACGCTTTTTTAAAAGATACCGATATCACAAAATGCAGCAGTTGCGGCGCTTCGATGGAATTTATTCCCGAAAAGCAAGCGCTTTACTGCGCGCATTGCGATAGTGAAAGGAAGATCGAGTCAAACAGGCTTATTTTCAATAACGATTTTTTTAAAGCAAAGGATACCGAGCCGCCTGCCTGGAACGAGGCAACCGCTTTTAAATGCGAGAACTGCGCAGCGGTTACTTATTTCGAAAAGCATCAAATCGGCACGAAATGTCCTTTCTGCGATGCTCCCAATATCGTTGAGATTAAAGAACTTTCGGGAATGAAGCCCGACGGAGTATTGCCTTTTTGTGTCGGAAAAGAAAGAGCGAAAACTTGTTATCTAAAGTGGATAAAACGCAGGATTTTTGCTCCCCGTAAGTTAAAAAAGAACTTTGTTGTAGATAAGATAAACGGTGTTTATCTTCCCAATTTTACCTTTGACAGCAAAACAACCACAAGTTACGACGGAAGACTGGGTAGAAGAGAAACGCGAGTTGTCGGAAGCGGGAAAAACAGAAGAACGGAAGTATATATAAGATACTTTAACGTTAGCGGTAATATAAGCAGAGATTTTGATGCTATGGTTATTGAAGCATCCGCAAACATCGAACAAAAAGATTTGGACAGGGTTTTACCTTTTGATACCGAAAACGTTATGGAATACACTCCGGAATATGTTTCGGGCTTTTCAGCCGAGCAATATGCAACTTCCCTAAACGAAAGCTTTGACGTTGCTAGGGAAAAAATGGATGCAATCATTAAAAAAGAAATAATGAGAAGATATAACGCCGACGTTGTGGATTATCTTAACGTAAATACGCATTTTATCAGCGTGCTTTACCGTTACGTTTTTTTGCCTCTTTGGATGTGCGCGTATAAATTTAAGGAAAAATTGTACCGTTTTCTTGTTAACGGCCGCAGCGGAAAGGTCGGAGGGAAGACACCCGTTTCACCTTTGCGCGTTGCTATTTTATCCGCTGTTATACTTGCGGTTATGGGACTTGTATATTATTTCTTTATGAGGTAGAAATGGAAAGGATTTATCAAAAGTATCTCATCGAAACAGTAGATCAATCGGGCGCTTTATTATCCGTAAAGTTTAATATACCCGAAAATTTTAATTTCGGTTTTGACGTTGTTGACGAGCTTGCTAAAAAATCTCCTGACAAAAGGGCTTTGATATATCTTAATCACGAAAAAAAGGAAAGAATATTTACTTTTAAAGAAATGAGCGAGATGAGCAATAAAACAGCTAATTTCTTTACGGATATAGGAATCAAAAAGGGTGATAAGGTTTTAGTTATTTTAAGACGCAACTACGAATTTTGGTTTACAATACTTGCCCTTCATAAAATAAACGCGGTAATTATTCCCGCAACCGACCAATTAAAAAAGAAAGATATAGTCTACCGTATAAAGGAAGCCGAAGCTTCGGCAATCGTTTGCACGGCAGAAAGCCCTATGCTTGACGAAGTAATCGAAGCAGTTAAGGATTTTCCATATTTGGTAAAGATCATTGCAAGAGGAGAAAAGGAAGGCTTTTACTCTTTTGATAAGGGTATAGAAAAAGCATCCGAAAAATTTATTCCAAAAGAGAGGAATAAAGCGTCCGATCCCGCCCTGATGTATTTTACTTCGGGCACTACCGGTTATCCGAAAATTGCCGTTCATTCCCACACTTACTCGATAGGACATATTATGACCGCAGTTTGGTGGCACAACGCAGAAAGCGACGGCGTTCATTTTACTATTTCGGAATCGGGCTGGGGAAAATTCGCTTGGGGGAAAATTTACGGTCAATGGTTTGCGGAAACAACGATTTTTGCTTATGATTTCGACCGTTTCCACGCAGAGGATATATTGCCTTTATTTAAACAGTACAATATAACTACTTTTTGCGCGCCTCCTACTATGTACCGCTTCTTTATAAAAGAGGATTTGAAAAAATACGATTTAAGCTCCCTTCATTACGCAAATACTGCGGGAGAAGCCTTAAATCCGGAAGTGTATAAAAAGTTTTTAGAAGCTACAGGATTAAAAATCAAAGAAGGATTCGGTCAGACCGAAACTACTTTGACACTCGGGACCTTAAGGCATATGGAAGTTAAGCCCGGCAGTATGGGTAAACCCAATCCGCAGTACGATATAGATTTGGTTGACGAAAACGGTCAAAGAGTAGCGAGCGGCGTTACCGGTGAAATCGTTGTTAAAACACAAAACGGATGCGCTCCGGGTATGTTTTTAGGATATTACAATCATAAAGAGCTTACAAAAGAAGCCTGGCACGACGGACTTTATCATACCGGAGATACCGCCTGGCGCGACGAAGACGGTTACTATTGGTACGTAGGAAGAACGGACGATATGATTAAATCCTCCGGTTACCGAATCGGACCTTTTGAAATTGAAAGCGTCATAATGGAGCTTCCTTACGTTTTGGAATGCGCGGTAATAGGCGTTCCCGATCCTACGAGGGGACAAATTGTTAAAGCTGTTGTCGTACTAAGGGGAAAAGAACCATCCGAAGAGCTGACAAAAGAGATACAGGATTATGTAAAAAAGAATACAGCTCCTTATAAATATCCGAGGGAAGTAGAATACCGTGAATTCCTTCCAAAAACGATCAGCGGTAAAATAATCAGAAAAGATTTAAGATAAAGAGCGAATTTCGCTCTTTTTTAAAAAACTCTTGACAACGTTTTTTAAAAGGGGTACTATACAAACAGATTAGATATTAAAGTTGTTTGAGGAATGAAAATGAAAAAAACAAACAGTCAATTATCAAAAAAATTAACCCTGTGGTTTTCTAAAGTCGGAAGATTTTTTGAAAACGATTTTTCAAGAGGTATTGTTAAAAACAGATTGCTTATTATAATTATTACTTCCGTTTTAGTAATTCTCGGCGGAGTAGGCGTTTTTTTAGGAATGGAAAAAATCAACAGCGATATGCTTGAGTACATACCTGATAATACACAGACTGCAATAGGAAAGGATTTTTTATATGAAAATTTCGGAATAAAAGCGGATGGTATGGTAGCTGTAAAGGGAAGCAGCTACGATCCCGAAAGCGAATACTATGACGAAAACGATTATCAGGAACTATGTAAGATAGCGGAAGAGTTTTCTCAAGTGGAAGGCGTTAATCAGGTATTATGGATCGGAACGATGCTTGAAGGCTCCGAAATGGTTGATAATCTCGATAAAAGCACATCTAATCCCTTGGTTAAAGCTTATATGGAAAGAGAATGGGGATCCTCTAATTTCTTAAATGCGGTAAACAATATGCTTAACGAAAGGCTTAATATCACCGATCCCGCTAAAAAAATAGATATAAGCACAGCAATAGACTGGCAGCAAATCTTTGATTATCTTGTAAGGGATAACGGAGATAATACCTACTCTTATATAATGCTTGCACTACTTGACTACGGCCCGTCTACCGACGAAGCATTCGGGGTACTCGATCAATTTAGAGAAATAGTTGATAAAACCGGCAGAGAATACGCGATAAACGGAATGACCGCTAATGCTCAAATCATAATGGATAGGACTTTTTCTGAGCTTCCGATTTATCTTGCCATAGGCTTTACGGCGGTATTTATTCTATTGTTTTTAGGCGGAAAGTCTTATATCGAACCCTTCATTTTAATGATGACGCTTGGAATAGCAATTATCGTAAATATGGGCTCTAATATCATTTTCCCAAGCATTTCCACGGTTACTTTTGCAGTCAGCGCGATTTTGCAGCTTGGGGTATCTATGGACTATGCAATATTTTTTATGCACGCATATTCTAGAGAGCGCGAGCGCACCCTTGATCCTGTGGAAGCGGCAAGAAAAACTATACCCAAAACGTTTGTATCGGTTGCGGCAAGCACGTTTACAACGGTAGGAGGATTTGCGGCGCTTTTTGCGATGCAGCTTAAATTCGGTCCCGATCTTGCCAAAGTTTTGGTTAAAGGCGTTCTGTTATCCTTTATAACCGTTATGCTCGTTCAGCCTTGCATTACTATATATTTGGATAAAACCATAATCAAAAGCAAAAAGAAAGCTCTGGGTTTCAATTTTGAAAAGGTTGCGGCTTTTTCGGTAAACAAAAGGAAAATCATATTAACGGTTATGGCTATTTTAGTTATTCCTTGCGCTGTTTTGGCTAATGCATTTGTTAAATATAATTATTTAAAATTTTATGAAAAAGAAAAGGTTATTACATCAACCGAAGCGACTGCCGGCGATATGGCAAACTCGGTTATTATAGCTGCGCCTTTGCTTTTCGCCGAAGACGCACCCGAGAATGCGCGTCCGAAAGACTATATAAAAGAAATAACCGATCTTAAGTATAGCGGAGATAAAGGCCTAAGCATTTTTTCCGCCATAGATTTAAGCGGAGAACAGTTGATTTCGTTAATCTCCTTACTTGAAGATTTTACCTACGATCCTAATGCAGATACTTCTTCTATGAGTGAAGAAGAGCTTAACGAATATATAATGAAAGAAACAATCTCAAACGTAATGAAGCAGGAAAATATCGATACCTCTCTTCTTACAGAAAATATGGGCTCTCTTCTTGTAGAAAGAGACGGCAAATATTATACCTTGTATATTTTTACGATAAGTAACGAAATTGAGGACGAATCGCAGGAAGCCTTCGATACCGTTTACAGGATAAGAGACATTTCGGAAAAATATTTTGGATCCGGCAATTATTACGTACTGTCGGTTTCGCAGGCGCGTGTCGATATGGCGGATATAACCCCCACTGATTTTACTTGGGTTACGATAATCTCTATTCTTTCTATTCTTTTAGTTATGATCGTGCTTTTACGGGACGTTGGAAAATCTGTCGTGCTGGTTTTGTTAATTCAACTGGGTATATGGATAAACTTAACTATAAACGTGCTATTTGACTTTTTGCCCGAAATTACCGTGACGACTAATTTCTTTGGATACCTGGTAATCGGCGCGCTTCAACTCGGAATAACGGTTGATTACGCAATACTTATGAGCAATACTTTTGAAGACGTGAAAAAACGCGAAAGCGATACCTTAAAAGCAGCGAAAATTGCTGCGGTAGAAAGTCTTCCCTCTATACTTATGAGCGCGGCTATTATTACTATAGTAACGCTGTCGGTTTACTTTGTCGCAACCAATCTTATAGTTAAAGAAATCGTTATGCTGGTTGCAAGGGGCGCGGTAATCAGCTTTTTACTTGTTATGCTTGTTCTTCCCGGACTGCTTGCCAGCTTTAAGAAAGTTAGACTTGACAATGTAACCAAAATGTTGGAAGATATAAGAGCTAAATTATTTAGTGATAAAAGCCCTAAGTTTTCTAAAGATAAAGAGCCTTCCGACGATAAGAGTAGCGATAATAATGCGGTAGCAAAGGACCGAAAATAGGAGGAGAAGATGGCGTTTTCAAGTGACATTTTAAGAGGTCACACCGAAACAATAATACTCAGGATTTTAAACGAAAGCGACAACTACGGTTATGAAATCACTAAAAGTATTATTGATATCGGAAGGGGACTCATCGACGTTAAGGACGCTACGATATATACAGCTTTTAAAAGAATGGAAGACGACGGATATATCGAAACCTATTGGGGCGACGGAGCTAACGGCGCCCGCAGAAAATATTATAAAATTACCGATGCCGGCAAGAAAGCCTATAAGATTAAACGAGAAGAATGGATAGCTGCCGCAGAAATATTAGGAAATTTAATTTTGGGAGAAGAAAAATGAGAGAAAAATTTGAAGAATATGTAAATAAAAAATTTAAAATAGTTGCGTTTTCTTCCATTGCGCGCGAAACAAAAAGCGAAATTGTAGATATGTTAATGGACAGAGCTGAGGGGTATATCAAAGAAGGAAAGACGGAAGAAGAAGCCTATAACCTCGCAATCGATGCGCTTGGAAGTTTGTCCGAAATAGTAAAAGATACGGCAAAGCAGTCGCCCGTTATAGATTATGTAAAAACCGCAGCGATTACCGCACTCAGAATTGCTATTTATTTCGTATTGCTTACAGGAGTTTATCTTGCGGTATCCTTTACAATGGGTCAAGGAAGCTGGAGATGGAGCTGGATTATTATGGCTCTAGGCGCTGTTGGATTTTTTATATATGCATCCGGCTTGGGAACAAAAAAGCTTACGGTGATTAAAAAATTCTTTTTAGCGAAACTTTGGATGAGCGCAACTACAATAGGAATAATATCCTTATTATATGTTATATTAAGTCTTATTTATATGGTAACGGTTCCTAATAATGCGATGATAAAAAATATATGGCATCCGGGTTGGCTGTTAATTTTATACGGTATCGTATACGCTATAGCTATGGACCTAATATATCTTAAGTTTATACAAAAGAAAAAATTGAGCCAATTTTTAGTGGGTACGGGATTGATTCTTTTTGGAGTAACCGTATTTTTAACCGTGTTTTTTGTAACCGGTTGGAAATTCTCTTGGATTTTTATTCCTATTTTTATTTTCGGATATGCGGTTTTCTTAATGTTTTATGTTAAAAAAGTTAAGAATTACAACGCTCAAAATTCCAAATAATATGCATACTAATTAAGCGTATAAATCGGGGGAAAAAAATATGTATCATATACTTATCGTAGATGACGAAGCTAAAATCAGACAAATTGTCAGAAAATACGCCGAATTTGAAGGGCACACTGTCGACGAGGCGTGTGACGGATTTCAAGCGGTGAATATGGCGCTAAGTAACAGCTACGACATTATTATTATGGATATAATGATGCCTGTACTAAACGGTTTTTCTGCTGCGAGTGAAATTATAAAGAAAAAACCGGTTCCCATTATTCTTCTTTCCGCAAGAGGAGAAGAATACGACCGTATAAGCGGACTGCAGATAGGCGTGGACGATTATATCGTAAAACCTTTTTCACCAAAAGAATTGATGCTCCGAATAAACGCGGTTTTAAGAAGATATGCTCCCGTTGTAATCCAAAAACTGGAGTCAATGGGAATTTCTATAGATACCCAAGCGAGAAAAGTGATTATCGAAGGTGAAAAAGTTGAGCTTTCCCCTAAAGAATACGCGCTTTTGGTATATTTTTTGGAGCACAAGGGAGAAGCAATTTCGAGAGAACGATTTATTACCGAAATTTGGGGTTACGACTATGACGGGTTCGACAGGACTTTAGATACGCATATAAAACTTCTTCGAAAAAATCTCGGCAAATACGCCGATTGTATTGAAACCGTACGGGGAATAGGATACCGCTTTGAGGAATCTCAGCATTAAATGGCAGCTTTGGATTGCCACGATTTTTGTTTTGTTTTCAATTGTAGTTATATTTGCCGTATCGCAAATATTTTTCGTAAAGCCAATTTACGTTCAAATCAACAAACTTACCATAAAAACCAACGTTAAGCAAATTGAGCGGTATTTTAATAACGAAGAGCTTGAAACGGCAATAGATAAAGCCAAAAAAATTTCTTATAATAATTGGTACTCTATGGTTTTATTCGATTTAAACGGCGATTTTTATGCGCCTTCAGAAGGTGCTGAACCGATAACCGCCGGCGATTATATGATTGACAGTATGCTCGATAAATTAAAAAAAGAGCAAATAATTGTTTATATAGAGCTCTCGGATGAAAACGGCGGAGAGTACGTTGTAACGGAGAACTTAGATGATAATACTCCTGAAGACGGCACAAAATTTAGCGGAGAAACTGATTCGATTCTTTTTATTAAAAAGCTTGAATTAAAAAACGGAGATTACTGTTATTGCTTTTTAAACGCTTATCTTGCTCCTATTAACGAGGCGTCGGATACAATAAAAATTGTATTTATTATTACAACCGTATTACTTTTGATAATAATTTTATCTATTATTTATTTTCAAGCAAACCATTTATCAAGCCCTATTGTGGAAATTAACGAAGCATCAAAACTGCTTGCAAAAGGAAATTACGACGTAAGGTTTTCCGAAACGGGTTATGCGGAAATTGCAGAACTCGGCAAAAGTTTAAATTATGCGGCAAGCGAACTGAAAAAATCCGAGAAGCTTCAAAAAGAATTGATTGCAAATATTTCTCACGATTTAAGAACTCCGCTTACTATGATTATAGGATATTCTGAAATGATGCGTGATTTGCCCACCGAAAACACGCCTGAAAATATGAATGTAATAATCGACGAAGCAAAAAGGCTTTCGTCACTTGTCAGCGATCTTCTCGACCTTTCGAGAATAAGCAGCGGCGTTCAAAGCCTCAATAAAACCGTGTTTTGTATTACGGACTTAATAAGCGATATCTTGGATAGAATTAATCAATTTAACGAGAATTCAGGTTTTAAGATAGAGTTTTCATATAGCTCAAAAGTGAAAGTCGAAGCAGATTATAAACGTATTTCCCAAGTAATTTATAACCTTGTCAACAACGCGATTATTCACTCCGGAAAAAACAGCACGATAACCGTACGCCAACGCCTCCGAGGAAACGTTGTAAGAATAGAAGTAGAAGATAACGGAGTAGGTATTCCCAAAGATCAACTTGAAAATATTTGGGATAGATATAAAAAATACGAAAGAAACGAAAAAGTCGTAAAACAAGGTTCGGGTTTAGGTTTATCTATTGTAAAAGCGATTCTTACCGCACACAACGCTGCTTACGGAGTAATAAGTGAAGTAAACAAGGGAAGTAACTTTTGGTTTGAACTTCATAAATTTACTCTCGATGAAATTTTGTAAATTTTTGATTAATTTTTAAAATAATATTCACTATATCTTCACAATGTGATAGTATAATAATGTCGTAAGGATGCTTGGAAGATATTTCTTTTCGGTATCCGCTGAATTAGATCTTTTCAACCCCCCAAATACTTTTTTCAGAGGGAAGCGGTAGTTTAACTACCGCTTCTTTCTTTTTATGCGTTTAAATTTTAGCGTAAAAAAGCGGTTCAATCATATTGTTTTGCCTATAAAAATATGATATTATATGATTGCATCTTATGAGCAGCTTGAGAAAATAAAAGGCGTTACTTTTAGCTTTGGCGTAAGCGGCAAAAAACTTTCCGCATTTAGAAGCGGAGGAAAAATTTATTGTTTAGCATCGCCCTCTACATCCTCGGGTCTTATTGAACTCGTAAATTTTTTAAGCGATAAGGATTTTGCGATAATAGGCGGAGGAAGTAATATTTTAATTCCCGACGAAGGCTACAGGGGTGTCCTTATTTCCACAAAAAGCTTAAAAGGCTTTGACCGCGCTGAAAACCGTGTTTACGCTGGCGCAGGAGAACTTTTACCCGCAATTTCGGTTTATGCAAAATACGCGGGTCTTTCCGGAATGGAAGAGTTGTCGGGAATCCCGGGGTGTCTTGGCGGAGCAGTTAAAAATAACGCCGGCGCATACGGACTTGAAATTTCAAAGCTTATTGAAAACGTAATCGCAGTTGACTTAAATACCGGGAGTATTGTTACAAAAAGCGCAGAAGAAATGGATTTTAACTACCGTGACAGCCGAGTTAAAAGAGATAAGCTTCTGATTGTAGGCGCAAGTCTTATTTTAAGTTACGATGAGCCGCAAAATATAGTAAAAAGGCTTGATTACTTTAAAGCAAAGCGTAAAGATAGTCAACCTTCGGAACCCTCGTTGGGTTCTACTTTTAAAAGGGTAAACGGAGTCAGTGCAGGTTTATATATCGACCGCGCAGGGCTTAAAGGAGCGAGAGTCGGCGGCGCCGAAGTGAGCGAAAAACACGCAAATTTTATAATAAATAAAGGAAACGCAACGTCAAGTGACTTTATAAAATTGGTTGAAATAATTAAAAATACCGTATTTAAATTATATGGTATCAAACTGATAGAGGAAGTAGAATATTTAGATGGAAATAAAGGGAAAAATTTTTGGTGATTACCACACTCACACAAAAGCAAGCGACGGATTCGGAACTGTCAGATTAAACGTTGAGTCGGCAATAAAAAATCAAATGAAAGAAGTTGCCATAACTGAGCATGGTCCCAGAAATCTCGGTATACATATGACTTGGGATAAGTATATGAATCAAAAAAAAGAGATTGAAGAAATACGAAAGGAATACCCAAACATAAAAATTTATTTCGGAGTTGAGGCGGATATTTTAAATAACGAAGGGCTTATTGACGTTACAGAGGAACAAAAAGAAAGTTTTGAACTGCTTGTTGCGGGATTTCACCGTTTTGCTATGCCGTATTCATATAAGGATTTTTTGAAATATTACTTAAACGGTTATTTTTCTTTTATGATTAAACCTTCAAAATCGGTAATTAAGGAAAATACCCGCGCCATGATTAACGCAGTAAAGAAAAATAAAATCGACGTGCTTGCCCATATTAATAATTATTCAATCGTAGATCCCGTTGAAGTCGCAAAGGCTTGCGCAGACTACGGAACGTATATGGAACTTAATTCCAAACATATTGATTTAAGCCTCCGTGATTTTGAAAATATGTTAAAAACGGATGTGCTTTTTATTGCAAACACCGATGCGCACCGCTCCGAAAGAGTAGGCGAATTTTCACGAGTCGCGGATTATTTAAAGGATTATGAAATAGGAGACCGATTGGTAAATTACTTAAAAATACCGGTTTTCAGAAGTAAAAAATGAACACATTGGAACTTATAAGAGAGGAATTAAAAGATATAAGCGGGCTAAAAAAAAGAGAGCAGCTTTTTTGTCTGTCGGGAATAATCCGAGCAATCGGAGAAATACAAATTGCCGAGGGAAAAGTCGCATTGCTTTTATCATCCGAATCAGGCGCGGCTATTATGACTGCGGTTGCCCTTTTAAAAAGCGTTTTTAACGTGGAAGTGGAACTGGGAAGCAGACCATCGCAAATAAGAAAAAACCGCTGTTTGGAAGTGTCGGTATACAGCGAAGAAGCAATTAAAGTTCTTAATGAAACATCCGTTTTAAACGACGACGGTATTTCGGAAAACGTACCCGATACTTTAGACGACAGTGAACTGTCCGCATATTTTAAAGGGCTTTTTTTAGGGAGTGGAACTTTATGTATACCCGAGAGCGAAAAAAGCGGCGGTTATCACTTGGAAATGAGCGTTTTTTCGGAAAATCTCGCAAATAATATCATTAATATTTTCGCAAAAAAGGATATAGAATTTAAGCTGATCGAAAAGAAAATGCAAGTGCTTTATCTTAAAGACTCCGAACAAATCGGAAGCTTTTGCGCATTTATCGGAGCTTCGGAAACCGCGCTTAAAGCGTATCTTATAAAAACCGAAAGGGAAATGAGGGGAAAGGTCAACAGGGATAATAATTGTGCGGTTTACAATATGGATAAAACCGCGCTTGCTTCCGTACGCCAGCTTCAAGCGATAGATATTATAGAAACATCCGAAGGGGGACTGACGAAGCTTACTGCGCCCCTTATCGAGATTGCAAAAATAAGAAGAGAAAATCCCGAGGCAACCTTAGAAGAGCTTTCCCTATTACTTTCGGATAAGCCCTCAAAAAGCGGAGTTAATCACCGCTTGAGAAAACTAGTGGAGATTGCAAAAGATATAACCGATAAAAATACGGAGGACTAAAAGTGTCATTTACTCATCTGCACGTTCATACCGAATATTCGCTACTGGACGGTGCCGCAAAGATTGCTAACCTGATTCCTGCCTGCAAAGAAAAGGGTATGGACTCTGTCGCCATAACCGACCACGGCAATATGTACGGAGCTATCAAATTTTACGACACCGCGCTTAAAGCAGGGGTAAAACCCATTATCGGATGCGAAATGTACGTATGCGCCGATCTTTATGAGAAAAAAGCGGGAGGCGGTTATTATCACCTCATTCTCCTTGCTAAAGATATGGAAGGCTACACCAATCTTGTTAAATTAAATTCTGTTGCATACGTTGACGGATTTTATTATAAGCCCCGAATTGACTTAAAAACGTTAAAGAATTATTCAAAAGGATTAATATGCCTTTCTGCATGTATCGCAGGCGCAATACCGCAGTTTTTACTTGACGGTAACATTAATGCTGCCGAAGAATACGCTAAAAATTTAGCTTCTTTTTTTGACGAAGGCGATTTTTATATCGAAATTCAAGATCACGGCTATCCCGAAGAAAGAAAAATACTTCCCGACCTTATCGCTCTTGCGAAGAAATGCGGATATAAAATCGTTGCCACAAACGACGTTCACTATGTGGAAAAAAAAGACTCCGAAATGCACGACGTAATGCTATGTATTCAAACGGGAAGCACAATAGACGAGCCTAACCGTATGCGTTTTGATACCGAGGAGTTTTATCTTAAAACCGAAGAAGAAATGCGCGCGTTGTTTTCGTACGCCGAAGAAGCCGTTGACAATACTAAGGAAATCGTTGATAAATGCAATGTAAAGCTTAAATTTAACGAATATTTACTCCCTAGCTATACCGATACCGAGGGAATGACTCCGCCCGATTATTTAAGACATCTTGCAAGAATCGGAATAGTAAAGCGTTATAAAGAAGTACCTCCCGATTACCTTAAGAGAATGGAAGACGAACTTGAAATAATTATTTCTATGGGTTATGCGGAATATTACTTAATCGTTTGGGATTTTATCCGTTTTGCAAAGGATAACGGTATTCCCGTAGGCCCCGGGAGAGGAAGCGGCGTCGGAAGTATCGTTGCCTATTCGATAGGAATAACCGACGTTGATCCTATGCGCTATAATTTGATTTTCGAAAGATTTTTAAACAAAGACAGAAAAACGATGCCCGACTTCGATATTGATTTTTGCTTTAACAGAAGAGGAGAAGTTATCGAATACGTCCGCAGAAAATACGGAATTGATAAAGTAAGTCAAATCGTCACTTTCAACTCGATGAAAACGAAAGGCGCGATAAAGGACGTGGCGAGAGTTTACAATTTATCTTTTGCGGATTCTAATAAACTTACAAAAAGCATCAATTCATTAGATAAAGTATCCTTAGAAACTTTGCTCGATAAAAAATCCGATTTTAAGTCGGACGATCTTATTGAGGTGTATGAAAACGACCAAAGCATGCGCAAAATCCTCGATATGGCAAAACAGGTTGAGGGTATGCCCAGAAATACGTCGATGCACGCTGCAGGCGTTGTTATTTGCAGGGATGACGTAAGCGATCACGTGCCTCTTGCGAGGAACGGCGACGATATAATTACGCAATATACGATGGGAGAAATTGAGAGACTGGGTTTACTTAAAATGGACTTTTTAGGTCTAAAAACCCTTACGGATATTTCATTATGCCTTGAATATGTTAAAGAAAACAAAGGCGTAACCGTTAATTTTGATGAAGTGGGCTACAGCGATCCCGAAACTTACGAATTGATCGGTTCAGGAGATACGGATGCGGTTTTTCAGCTTGAAAGCGGCGGAATGAAGAGTTTTATGCGTCAACTTAAGCCTACCGAGCTGGAAGAAATTATCGCGGGTATATCGATATACCGTCCCGGTCCTATGGACAACAAAGATACTTATGTAAACAATAAGACAGACCGCGCAAATATTAAATACGGCACGCCGATGCTTGAGCCGATATTGAACATTACAAACGGCGTTATCATTTACCAAGAGCAAGTTATGCAAATCGTTCAACGTCTTGCAGGTTATACTCTCGGTAGAGCGGATACGGTCAGGTATATGATTTCCAAAAAGAAAACTAAAGATATGGCTGCGGAAAAAGAAGTGTTTTTACACGGTCTTAAAGACGCAAACGGACGTGTTATTGTTGAAGGATGTATCGCTAGAGGCGTTGATCCCGATTTTGCAGATAAGCTTTATGCGGATATGCAAAAATTCGGTTCCTACGCTTTCAATAAATCTCACGCGGCAGCTTACGCCGTTCTTGCATATCAAACGGCCTATTTAAAAAAGCATTTTCCCGTGGAGTTTATGGCTGCCGTTATTAACAACCGTATAACCAAATCGGAAGAACTTACAAAATATATAAGCAAAATAAAAGAGCTGGGAATAGACTTATTGCCGCCGGATATTAATCACAGCGAAGTGAATTTTTCTCCTAAAGGCAATAAAATCCGTTTTGGGCTTTTGGGTATCAAAAACATCGGAAAAGGGGTAGCCGAAGTCATAGTAAACGAAAGAAAGGCTAACGGAGAATTTAAGTCGATGCTTGACTTTGTTTCTCGCTTAGACGCTACCGTTTTAAACAAAAGGCTAATCGAAAACTTTATAAAGGGCGGCGTTTTGGATTGCTTTAAACTAACCCGTTCAACCCTTATGGGCGGATACGAAACTTTACTTGCAACCGAAGCTCAAGCCAAAAAAAGCAGAGCGGCAGGACAATTTTCGTTTTTTGATATGATGGAAGACCAAGGTAACAAAGCGGAAGAATACGCTTTTTATAAGCTTGACGAATACGAAGAAAAAATACTATTAAGTCAAGAAAAAGAAGTTCTCGGTATGTACGTTACCGGTCACCCGCTTAAAAAATACGCGGATATATTAAAAACGTATTCCTTTAACACTTCTATGCTTACGATAGAAAGCGAAGAAGAGGACGAGGAAGAAGGCGAAAAAACTTATGACTTAAGCTTGAATAATCAGAAAGTCAAGATAGGAGGCTTGCTTAGCGCGGTAACTTTTAAGCGTACCAAAAAAGGAGACGAAATGGCGGTATGCAATCTTGAAGATTTATATTCAAGTATAGAAGTTGTTTTTTTCAGTAAGGCTATAAAAAACGTTAAGCAAAAGCTTATCCTAGATACGGTAGTTTGCATTGAGGGAAGGCTATCGCTTAAGGACGGAGAAGCTCCTAAAATTATCGGGGACAGCGTTGTGGCTTTAGAGCAAAATATAGAAGAAAAAGAAACTCCAAAAAGCGATAGTGACCTTGAGAAGCTTTGCATAGATTTAAACGGCAGAGAAGAAATGTACGATGAAATTATCGGTGTGCTTGAAAAGAACGGAGGCACGAATAAGGTATTTATGCGCTACGATAATCGAAATTACGAAATAGATTTGCAAGTCGGTAATTTAGCAAGCTTAAAATATACTCTTATCAGTCTATTGGATGCAAAAAGAGTTAAAATAGTAAAAGGTTAAAAGGCTAATTAAAATTTGTTGTGCTTAAAATATATATTTGTTATAATTACATAAAAAATAAGGCTCGAATTAAAGGATTATGGAAAAGAAAGTTGCCATTAAAAATATCGGAATTTTAACAAGCGGAGGGGATGCGCCGGGCATGAATGCGGCTATTCGCGCACTTACGCGTTTTGCTTTATCTGAAGATATGATTGTTTATGGAATCGAAAGAGGCTACAACGGTCTTATAGACGCAGCAATAACCAGACTTGACAGCCGCTCCGTTTCGGATAAAATTCAAAAAGGCGGTACATTTTTAAAGACCGCAAGATGTGAGGAATTTTTAACTTACGAAGGCAGAAAGCGCGCTTACGACGTACTTAAAGCGTATGATATCGACGCTTTGGTTGTAATAGGCGGGGACGGAAGCTTTAGAGGTATGTGGGATCTAAAAAAAGATTTTAATTTCCCCGTTATAGGAATTCCCGGAACCATTGACAACGATTTAGCTTATACTGATTATACCTTAGGCTTTGATACAGCGGTAAACACCGTTCTTTGGGCGATTAATAATCTTAGAGACACAATGAGCGCGCATGACCGGGTCTGCATCGTAGAAGTTATGGGCAGACATTGCGGCGATATAGCGGTTTACAGCGGTCTTGCGGGAGGCGCGGAACTTATGCTTGTTCCCGAAAATCCTATCGACGTCGACCTTATTGGAAAGCGCTTGCTTACCAATCAAATAAAAGGTAAAAGCAGCGCGATTATCGTAGTTGCCGAAGGCGCGATGTCAGCTGCCGATTTGAAACAAAAAATAAAGGAAAAATTTGATTTATCCTTAAGGACAATACAGCTCGGCCATATTCAAAGGGGGGGCACTCCCACAATGGCGGACAGAGTTTTGGCAGCGCGTTTTGCCGACCATGCCATCACCCTTTTAAAGCAGGGAAAGACGGGAAGGCTTGTTGGTATTAAGGGCAATAAAATTATCGACGTAGGCATTGAAGAAGGGCTTGCTGTTATTTCCACTTTCGATGCCGATTTATACAGAATAGCAAATACTTTAGGCGCAATTTAACCTAATTTTTAATACATTTGGAGGTTTTTATGAAAAACTTAAAGGGAGCACTAATGTTCGGTCAATCCGGAGGTCCCACATCAGTAATTAACTCAAGCGCGGCAGGCGTTTTTATCGAAGCGCTGAAACAACCGCTTATCACAGAAATTTACGGCGCGGCGCACGGCATTAAGGGAATACTCGAAGAAGACTTTTACGATATAAGAAAAGAAAGCGCAGAGGAACTTATGCTTCTTAAAAATACGCCTTCATCCGCTTTGGGTTCCGTCCGTTATAAACTGAAAGCAGCGGACGCAGACGAAACCGATTACATACGTATTTTAGAAGTATTCAAAAAATATAATATCCGCTATTTCTTCTATAACGGCGGAAATGATTCTATGGATACCTGCAACAAAATCAGTAAATACCTTTTGTCAAAGGGTTACGAATGCAACATTATCGGCGTTCCCAAAACTATAGATAACGACCTTTTCGGAACAGACCATTGCCCGGGCTACGGCAGCGCGGCAAAATACGTTGCAACTACCTTAATGGAATTATTCTTAGACGCGACAGTTTACGATAAAGGTCAAATCACTATAGTGGAAATTATGGGAAGAAACGCAGGTTGGCTTACCGCCGCCGCCGCTCTTGCCACTTATAAAGGAAAGGGCGCAGACCTTATTTATCTTCCCGAACTGCCTTTTGATATAGATAAATTTTTAGTTGACGTAAAGGCTGTAGCAGACAAAAATAACGGAAAGGTTATCGTTGCGTTAAGCGAAGGTATTAAAACTAAAGAAGGCTTGTATGTTGCGGAAGCCATTGCGCAAAACTCCGCTTCAAGGGACAGCTTCGGACACACTCAACTTGGCGGTGTCGCTGCAACGCTTGCTGAGCTTGTTAAGGAAAAAATAGGCGGAAAGGTTCGCGCTATCGAATTTTCACTATTACAAAGATGCGGGGCGCATCTTGCATCAAAAGTTGACGTTGAAGAAGCCTTTTTGGCAGGAAGCACCGCAGTTAAAGCGGCAGTGAGCGGTGAAACAGATAAGATGGTTATCTTTAAGCGTGACACAACATCAAAAACCTATAAATGCGATCCCGTGCTTATGGATGTTGCGCTTGCCGCAAACACCGAAAAGACAGTTCCGCTTAGTTGGATAATTAATAACGGAACCGGACTTAGCAAAGAATATATCGACTACGCGCTTCCTCTTATTCAAGGAGACAGCAAAGCACCTTTGGTCGACGGACTTCCTAGATTCGCCGAACTTAAAAAAGTTAAGGTAAATGGCTGATTTTATTCGTAATGCTTTTAATTGTCTTAAAAGCAAAAACTTAAAAGATAAAGAAAATACGGTTGCGGAAGGGGAAACCCTTTCGCAAGTCGTAGAGATTGAGCGTAAAAACGAAAAAAATAAAAAGTTAAAATTTAAAAAAGAGAAAAAAGTTTTAAATAAAGAAAACGATCAAGCGTGCGGAGAAATTATATCCGAAGAACTAGAAAACGCAGATAAGAAACCAAAAATAAAGCTTAATAAAAAACAAATTATTCTCATTTGCGTTGCTTCTTTTCTCGTTTTTAGTTTAACGGTATTTTTAATATTGTGGTTTGGCGTTTTCGATATGGGAGCCAGAAACGACAGTAAAGTTTATATCGATATTAAGGACGATACTGTAAATATTTCTTGGGATGCAAGCGAAAACGCAGTCGAATACATCGTCGAATACTATTATAAAGACAGAACAAATCTAAAAACCGTTACCACATACGAGCGGCAAATTGAAATCGAAAGAGAATACGGAAAGCTTTTTGCCAGAGTACGCCCGACAGGCGATGATTATAAATCGAACTATTGGACTGCCTGGTATTTTACCACGCTCCCTCCTAAAGAGTATAAATATAACAATTCGATTACACCTTACGTTATAAAAAAAGAAGGTAAAATCAATTTTTATCTATATTTTGAAAATTTAGTCATTGACGAAGAAGAGATAAAAAATTATTCGCTTTCAAATCAAATTGACAGCGGTTCTATTTTTGTCACGGACTTTATTAACGAATTATCCGTTGACTTTGATATAAACGACGACGAGGCATTTAATACGGCGATAGAAAACGGAAAGTTTTACAGCGTTTCCTTTGTTCCGCCTGAGGAAGGAAAAACCGTACTGACCATTACGATTACTCCCGATTTTTCCGCTTCGGAAGAACTTATAGATAAATTTATCGGGAAAAGTATAACCTTTACCGTTAATTTTAACTGGGATAAAGGAACGGTTATGAGAGCAGGAACATATATTTTAAGAAGCAGCGATATATCTGTTTCTAATTTAGAAAACGACATAGAAATTTTTTAAGGAGTATGCTTTTTGACAAAACCCGCTATAATCGTTTTAGGATTGTTAACCGTTGTTTTTGCTGTTTTGGCTGTATATTTTACGTTTAAGAAGAAAAATGCTTTTAGGGTTATTCTAAAATCTCTTGCAAGTTTTTGCTTTATGAGTTTAGCCTTAATAAGTTTGCTCTACGCGCCCTTTTCACAATATTTTATTTTTATACTTTTAGGTTTATTGTTTGGATTTTTGGGAGACGTTTTCCTTGGAATGGTATATATTGCGGAAGAAAAATACAAAAAATATTTGAATCTTTCCGGTTTATTGTTCTTTTTATGCGGTCACATAGCGTATATCGTATCGTTTATTCTGCTTTCCGACACTTACAATCTATGGTTGCTTTTTATCGTTCCCGTTTTGCCGATTATCGTTTTCATACTCGAAAAAAAAGGGGTATTTACAGCAGGACACGCCTTTGTGCCGGTTTTGATTTACAGCGCTGTTTTATGCTTGATGCTATCTGCCGCGCTTAATCTTTTGCTTGTCGGCGGTGTTTTTAACACGGTTATTTTTATTGCGGCTTTATTTTTTATAACTTCCGATTCTTTACTTGCTTTTTACAATTTCAGCAAGCTTAGGTCACAAGGCATTATGTACGCTTATATGCCTTTGTATTACATTGCGCAGATAGTTTTTGCTTGCGCTTTGCTAATTTAATTTTTTTTCTCCAAAAGCCCATTTACTATTGAAATATCTTTAAAAGTATATTATAATTAATATATTAATGTCTTTATATTGACAAGATAAACATCATAGAAAATTTTTTATGCTACGGAGAATAAAGCGTGATAATTTTTACTGCACTAATTGAACTTAGTTGGGGAATATTGCAATCTCTGATTGGGTTTTCGCTTTTTTTGAAATACAGAAAATATAAGCACGAAATCTATAAGGGAAGCGTTCTTACATACATTCCCGACGACTTCGGCGGAATATCTTTGGGTTTATTTATCTTTGTTAACGGTACAAAAAACGAACAATGGATACAAAGTACAAGGGCGCATGAATACGGTCATACCTTTCAATCGTTACTGCTTGGTCCGCTTTATTTATTCGTTATCGGGCTTCCCTCAATGTATTGGTGCAACAATAAAAAAATGATAGTTAAAAGAAAGAACTGTAAAATTTCTTATTATGATTTTTATACCGAACGCTTTGCAAACTTCTTTGGAACGCGCTTTGGTAGAAAAAATGACAAAAAAGCTTTAAAAGAAGAGATTATCGGAGGAAGATAATGACCAAAATTGTAATTATGGATTACTTTGCGCTTAATCCCGGAGATATTAATCTTGACGCTATCCGAAAAATAGGCGAGGTTACCGCGTACGAACGCACACCAAAAGAGTTAACCGTTGAGCGCGCTAAGGGCGCCGGTATTATTTTAACCAATAAGGTTTGGTTTACAAAAGAAGAAATTGACGCTCTTCCTTGTCTTAAATACATCGGCGTTTTAGCGACAGGGTATAACGTAGTCGATATTGATTACGCAACGAAAAAGAATATCGTTGTAACCAATATTCCGACATACGGCACGGCGTCCGTTGCCCAAATGGTTTTTGCGCATATATTAGAGTTTACAAATAACGTCAGCGGACATAACGCAAGCGTTAAGGCGGGAGACTGGACAAAGTGCATTGATTTTTGCTACTACGTTTCTTCTATGAGCGAACTGGCGGGAAAAACGATAGGTATCATCGGCTTTGGAAGGATAGGACAAAAAATAGCGAAAATTGCGGAAGCTTTCGATATGAAAGTTCTGGCGTATGATAAATTCCAAATAGATTTATCCGCTTTTAACGCTACTAAATATACAGACTTTGATACGCTGCTCAGAAACAGCGATTTTGTGAGCGTAAACTGTCCGCTGACTGCGGAAAATAAATATCTTATCAACAAAGATGCGCTGATTAAAATGAAGAAAACAGCGATTTTGATAAATACGGCAAGAGGTCCTTTGGTTAACGCAAACGATCTTGCCTGGGCGCTTAATAACGATATAATAAAAGGCGCGGGAATCGACGTGCTGGAAGTTGAGCCGCCGAAAGCGGATAATCCGCTTCTTCACGCTAAAAACGTACACATCACTCCTCATACCGCATGGGGAACGGTGGAAGCAAGACAAAGACTTGCAGACATTGCAGCAGATAATATAAAGGCATATCTTATCGGAAAACCGATAAACACAGTGAACACTAAATAGGAAAAGCCATATTAAGGAGAATTTATGGAAAAAATTGCAATTATTGATTTGGGCGCGAATTCAGCCAGACTTGTTATCGTAGATATTCTCGACGGAGGATATTTTATGGTACACGACGAAATAAAAGAAGCGGTCAGGCTGGGAGCTGATATGGAAACGGACGGTTTTTTAAAGCCCGCTCGTGTCGCCCAAACGATACAAACTTTAAAAATGTTCCGCAGGGTTGCGGATAGTTATAAAGTAGAAAAAATATTAGCTTACGCAACATCAGCGGTCAGACAGGCAAAAAATCAAAAAAGTTTTATCGACGAAGTTGCGGTAAGCTGCGGAATCAAGCTTAAGGTTTTATCCCAGGAAGAAGAAGCAATGCTGGTATATCAAGGAGTCGTAAACTCTATGGATATTCCCAAGGGATTAATTATAGAGATAGGCGGAGGAAGTACAAAGCTTATTCATTATAACAGACGTACCCTTATGAATCAGGAAACTATACCGTACGGCGCGGTAAACCTTACCGATTTATTCAAAAACGAAGCTTGGTCTCCCGAAGAAAAAGCGGAAAAAATCGAGCAGTTTATGCTTGAAAAAATCGAGGAAATACCTTGGCTAAACTCGGTTGAACCCGAAGTTCAATTAATCGGCGTCGGAGGCTCGCTTAGAAACCTTGGAAAAATCAGCCGTATGATGCGCAAATATCCTCTTGATATGGCGCACAATTACAATATCCCCAGCACACAGTTTAATACCGTTTACGACACGATAAAGACCTTACCTTTGGATAAAACCATGAAAATAAAGGGTCTTTCAAGCGGCCGCGCGGATATATTCCCCTCCGCGCTTGCCATAGTCAAGGCTTTACTTACGAAGATGAACTTTAACAGTATCGTAATCAGCGGTTCAGGCTTAAGAGAAGGCGCTATGTTTAGATATGCGGTTCCTGCTATAAACGAAAAACCGATATCCGACGTTTTAGGATACAGCTTGGCAACCTGGGTAACGCACCTAGAATTAAACGCCGACCATTGTTCGCAAGTGTTTAACCTTTGCACTATGCTCTATAAGCAGTTAAAGGTTTTGCACAAGCTTCCCCGTCCTTACGCTAAGGTATTAAGAGTTGCATCCGTTCTTCACGACAGCGGTATGCGTTTAAAATTTTACGGTCATAACAAGCACGGCGAATATGTTATTTTAAACAGCAACCTATTCGGAATTTCCCATAAGGATATAGTTCTTTCCGCGCTTGTTGTCGGTCAGCATAAAAAAGATGAAATGGAACCGGATTACACTCCGTATAAATATATGATTACCGAAGAAGACATTGATGCAGTAAAAAAGCTATCGGTAATTTTGCGTATAGCCGAAAGTTTTGACAGAAGTCTTTGCTCTATAATCACAAATATAAACTGTGACGTGCTTGGCGACAGCGTTATTATGAAAATCGAAAGCAACGGAAACGATTGCCAGCTTGAAATTAAAGATGCGCTTGCCGTTTCGCAGGATTTCAAGCGTTCGTTTAGGAAAAATCTAGAGATAATCGGCGGATAGTATGGAAATAATTCTAGGCTCAAGTTCTCCCAGAAGAAAAGAGATAATGGAGTCTTTGAACCTAAGTTTCAAAATCGTTAGCGCGGACGTTGACGAAAGCACAAAAGAGAGCGACCCCGAAAAAAGGGTGATAGAATTATCCAGGAGAAAGGCTGACGCGGTAGCGAAAAAAATTAAGGGCGATACTTTGATAATCGCTGCCGATACCGTAGTTTATCTAGATAATGAATACTATAATAAGCCTAAAGATAAAGAAGATGCGGTAAGGATACTCTCCTCTCTTTGCGGAAAAACGCATAAGGTATATACCGGAGTTACGCTAAAGGGTAAGGATGGCTTGGAAAGCTTTTGCGAAATTTCAAAGGTAAGAATGAAAAAGCTAACTCAATCCGAAATCCGCGCATATATTGAAAAATATCTTCCGCTTGATAAAGCCGGAGCGTACGGAATTCAAGATAAATCGGTGGTGGAAGACTACGAGGGCAGTTACAGCAATATTGTCGGACTGCCTATCGAAAAACTGAAAATACGTCTAAAAAATTGGAGTATCTTATGAAAAAAACGGAGCTTATTGTAGACTTGGGCTCAAAATTTACCACTCTTTATAACGTTACCGAAGGAACGCTAAAGCGAGGCGCTACACTTGTTGCGGTTAAATCGTTTGACAAAAGCGTTGCGGAAGCTGTTGCGGTTGGAGATAAGGTAAAATCTCAAAAATTTAAAACCTCCGACGGAGTTCAAATAATTGCTCCGATAAAAGACGGTTCGGTTATTAACGTCGAAGTATGCGCCTGTTTAATAAAAAGCTTTCTTAAGGAAATGAAGTTAAATAACAGCATATTCAGTTCGATATGCGTTTACGTTTTGATTCCCTGCGGTCTTTCGCTTATCGAAAGACATGATTACGAGGCGGTATTTATTAAAGCGGGCTTTAAAGAGGTTATACTTATTGAGCAAATACTTGCATTGTCCGGTGAAATTAATATGGAAGGCAGTTTGGTTGCCATTATTAACAGCGGCACAACCGAAATCGCGGTACTTGGAAAAAGCGGAATAATCACGGGCAGCAGTATAAACCTTGGCGGAGATGCGTGCTGCATAAAGATTATGGATTACCTTGCTGATAATTACAGCATAGTAATAACCGAACATACTGCGGAAAAAATCAAAAACGAAATCGGAAACTTGATGCCGAATGATTGCTCAAGCAGGGAGTTTATCGGTAAAGACATAATAGAAATGTCACAAAAGGTAGCAGAAATAAAATCGGACGATATAAGAGAGCCAATATCATACTGCTATAAGAGAATAGCAGAGGTAATTATGTCGACGCTTTCCACTGCGCCTCAAAGTAAAATCAACGAAATTAAATCCCGGGGGTTATATTTAGCAGGTATCGGTTCCGCTTTGTCCGGCGCGCAAGAATATTTAAGGCGTATTACCGGACTGAATATTTTCGTCCCGAAAAATCCTGAAATATCCTATATCCTTTCTGCAGGCAAGTGGATTAAAGATAAATCTAATTTAAAAAAAATGCTAAGCTTTAGCGATTGAGGAGGAAATATGAAACAAAAACGTGTAGCAATGCTACTTATTGTTGCCGTAGTTTGCATTGCGGTTGCAATTACACTTTGCGCATGCGCCGTCCCCAATACAAAAGATTATAACTATTCCTTTAGCGTTGTTGCTGACATTCACGTAATGAGCGAAGAAGAAATTGTAGATAGACAAAGCGAAGATTTTATTACATACGACCTTGTAAATCAAAAACTTTTAATTGTATCGGAAGCTTTATTTTGTACTTTTATTGATAATTTTATAAGTAGCGACCAAAATGCTCTGCTTATTGCGGGGGATCTTACCGAACAAGGATCGTATTTTGCTCATCAGTCGGTAGCAAGAGAGCTTAAAAGGGCAGAGGATAGCGGAAAAAAAGTTTTCGTAATAAACGGTAATCACGATATTACTACAAAATCTTATAATTTCAAATCGGAAGGCAAAGAGGTTTCCCGCGCATTTTCAAAAGACGATTTCAAGTCAGTTTATAACGATTTTGGGTATAGTGAGGCTTTAGCAACCGATATAGATTCGCTTTCTTATACAGCGGATATCGGAGGCGATTATCGTCTGATTGCGGTTGATCCTATTAGATTTGACGATGTGACTAACTCTACAGATCTTGTACTCACCGAAAGGTTAAAAACTTGGATAATCGAGCAAGTCGAAACTTCTTTAAGCGACAAGAAAGAACCGATATTTTTATGTCACTATCCTATAGTGCCTCACACCGGCGGCGTTATGGACGAGCTTAGCAACGATTTGTCAAAAACCACTTTAGCGTCCGAAATGCGTGATAAGGGATTGAAGTTTGCATTTACCGGTCACGTTCATTCTACCGATATCGCAAAGCTAACAGATGAAGACGGAAAATCTATATATGATGTTGAAACCGGTTCGTTGATTTCGTATCCTTCTCCCTACCGCGTTGTCTTTAACAAAGGCAGCGAAGTTGAAATTAAATCGGGCACGATTAATCAGATAAAACAAGAATATTTGCTTTCCACTCTTTACCCTTCAGAAAGAACTGAAATTTTAACTGATTATCAAGCGTATGCAAGAAAACAATCTATGCAGGACTTAGTTGATTATATAAAACAAAAAATCGCAAAACTCAAACCCGTACTTATCGAAAACGGTATAGAAGAAAATTTGGCAAATGAAGCTGTCGATTTTATTTTGGAGACTTTCCAAAGCGTATTAGACCTTCCTTTGTACGATAAGGCGGATGGCATCAGCGTGGAAAAAATTTGCGAAAACTACGATATAGATTTACCTGAGTTGGATCTAACTCAAGAAAATCCCACTGTTTTTAATCTCATTCAAAAATTTCTCTTTCCTTTGTTTGCAGGTAATGAAAACGTAACCGAGGATGAAATTACCGTTTTAAAATATTCTGTTTACAGTGTATTTTATATAATTGCAAACAGCGATTTATACGATATACTCTCCGCTTTCGACGCTAAGATACGCGAAGTCGATTTGAATACTTATATGGTTGATATTTTATTTGAAACTGGTAAGCTTGAGGTTGTGCCTTTGGTTTATTCGGTATTAAATACCGATATTGTAAAAGCGCTAATTGATGATCTTGCCGAGGATGCGGGTTCTTTCGGAAGCGTAATTACAAGTTTTTATAACAATGCCGTAAGCAAAAATATGGAAGAGCTTAAAACCACTCTTTATGAAACAATTAATACCTTAGCGTGGGGATATATAACAAACTTTAGACCTTTTGGGATTCAAGTTAGCTCTTATATTGACGTAAGAAACGTTAGCATAGATTTAGGAAAGCTTTTTGACGAAAAACTTTCAGAAATCGCAGGAGGATTTTTTATGGATAAAGCCCCTGACGATTTACACATAATAGTAAATAAGGAAACGACGTTTTTGGTGGTATACGAATGAAAATCAGATTTACAAATGCAAAAATATTAACTTCTGAGGGTATAGTTTGCGGCGAACTTTGGACAAAGGACGATAAAATTTATTCGATAGGCAGTGGGCTAGATGACGAAACTGCCGACGTTACGATTGACGCCGCGGATAAGCTTATTTTTACCGGCTTTAAAAACGCGCACACACATTCTGCAATGACTTTTCTTAGGTCGTATGCAGAAGATTTACCCTTAAAAAATTGGCTTTTCGATAAGGTTTTTCCTGCGGAAGCTAAGCTTACCGAAGACGACGTATATTATTTTACCAAACTTGCGATTTTAGAGTATCTTTCAGCGGGCACTAACGCTTGCTTTGATATGTATTATTTTAAAGAAGCTATCGCAAAAGCAACCGTCGATACGGGCTTTAGAATGGTTTTGGTCGGCGGAAGCAACGATTTAAACGAAGATACAAGCGTAAAGCTTAAGGAAATCGAAAGCGATTTTAAAAAATTTAATGCTTATAGCCCGAATGTTAGTTATAAAATGGGCTTTCATGCCGAATACACTTGCTCAGAAAAATTTTTAAGAGGAGTAGGAGAGATTGCGGAGGCTATAAAACTTCCCGTTTATACCCACAATTCCGAAACGAAAGCGGAAGTCGTGGACTGCTTAAAAAGAACAGGATATACTCCCACGCAATATCTTAACAGCCTAAGCATATTTAACTACGGCGGCGGAGCTTTTCACGGGATTTATCTTGACCATACCGATATGAAAATATTCAGGGAAAAAGGTCTTTATTTGGTTACCAACCCTTGCAGTAATTTAAAACTAAGCAGCGGTGTTGCGCCTCTTTACAGATACAGAAAGAACGGAATTAAGCGTATCGCAATAGGTACGGACGGTCCTGCCAGCAACAACGCTCTTGATATGTTCAGAGAAACCTATCTTGCTTTAGTGCTTCAAAAAACCAAAACGGAAAATGCGGCGGAAAGCTCTTGCGAAGAAGTTTTAAAATACGCGACTGTAAACGGAGCAAAAGCGATGGGGCTTGATGCATCAAGCGAGCTTGCCGTCGGAAATAATGCTGATTTAGTCGTTGTCGATTTAAACGCTCCCAATATGCGGCCGCTAAATAACCCTCTTAATAGTTTGGTACTTGCCGCTTCCCCTAAAAACGTCGAGCTAACAATGGTTGCGGGCAAAATTTTATACAATAAAGGACAATATTTTGTTGGAGAAGACGTAGAAAGCATTTATGAAAATGTTGAAAAGCGTGTCTCCCGCATAAAAAAATCACTAAATGGATAATAAACTACAAGTAGTATTATCGGCTTTTTCCTTTTCGGAAAAAGTTGTTAATATTGAAAAAACCGGTAACGGACACATAAACGATACATACAAAGTCGATACGGATAAAAAACCAAGTTTTCTATTGCAAAGAATAAACCATATCGTTTTTCCATGCGTAGAAGGCTTAATGAACAACATTAATTTAGTAACGTGTCATCTTGGTAAGATAATAATTAAGGAAGGGGGAAATCCCTTTAGAGAAACCCTTAGCTTGATTCCTACTAAAGAAGGGAAAAGCTTTTTATGCTATGAAGGCAATTATTATCGGTTGATGCGCTACATCGAAGACAGCGTAACGGTAGAAAATCCCAATTTAAACGAAGTTTACAGCGCAGGAAACGCATTCGGATTGTTTATAAAAAGGCTTTGGGATTTCGATTCATCTAAGCTTTTCCCCGTGATTGAAAACTTTCATAATACCAAAAAACGTTTAGCGGATTTTAAACAAACCCTAAATTATGCAAAGGAAGAAAGACTAAAATACGCAGGAGAAGAAATCGATTTCGTTATAGAAAACGAAAAACTCGCTGATTCTATAACTTCATTAATAGACTTTGGTAAAATCGGTTTACATGTTACCCATAACGATACTAAAATCAATAATATCCTTTTTGACGAAGAAGGAAAAGCGCTTGCGGTAGTCGATCTTGATACGGTTATGGAAGGAACGCCGCTTTACGATTTCGGAGACAGTATTCGCTCGATATGCAACAGCGCCGCAGAAGATGAAAAAAATATAAACATAGTGCATTTTAAAAAAGATTTATTTACGTCTTTTGCTAAGGGCTTTATCGAAGTTTTGGGACCTAAACTTAACGAAACGGAAAAAGCTTCGCTTACTCTTGGCGCGATAGTTATGACTTACGAATGCGGAATGCGTTTTTTAGCGGATTATCTAAACGGAAACGTCTATTTTAAAGTCGCTTACGATACGCATAATCTAACTCGGGCGCGGACGCAGTTTAAGCTGGTGAGCGAAATGCTTGGACAAAAAAATGAATTGGATAAAATTGTACAAAATATATAGAGGAGAGAATATGAAAATATTAGTTACCGGCGGAACGGGGTATATAGGAAGTCATACGGTGATAGAGCTTTTGGAAGCTAATCACGAAGTGACGATAGTAGATAATTTAGTAAATAGTAAAGCGGACGTTATTGATAAAATAGAAAAAATTACCGCAAAGCGTCCTGCTTTTTTTAAGACGGATATACTTGACGAACAAGCTTTAAGAGCAATTTTCGAAAAGGGCAAATTTGACTCCGTTATTCATTTTGCAGGATTAAAAGCTGTCGGCGAAAGCGTAAAAAAGCCTTTGGAATATTATCACAACAACATAACGGGTACGCTTGTGCTTTTAAAAATTATGCGTGAATTTGGTGTCAAAAATCTTGTTTTCAGCAGTTCTGCAACCGTTTACGGTTCACCGAAAAGCTTGCCTATAAAAGAAGATTTTCCGCTTTCCACAACCAATCCTTACGGAAGCACGAAGCTTTTTATCGAATATATTCTAAAGGATTTAGCAAAAGCTGCGCCCGATATGAATATCGCACTCCTTAGATATTTTAATCCCGTAGGAGCGCATAAGAGCGGGCTTATCGGAGAAAATCCCAACGGAATACCCAATAACCTTATGCCTTATATAACGCAGGTTGCGATAGGAAAGCTTCCATATCTTCGCGTTTTCGGCGGTGACTACGATACCCACGACGGAACAGGCGTAAGAGATTATATTCACGTTTTGGATTTGGCAAGGGGACATCTTTTGGCTCTTAATAAACTTAATCAAAAACCGGGACTGGTTATCTATAACCTAGGTACGGGAACAGGCTACAGCGTGCTTGATATGGTAAAGGCTTTTTCTGAGGCGTCCGGTCTCAATATTCCTTATAAAATAGTCGAAAGACGCGAAGGTGATATCGCAAGCTGCTATGCCGATCCTTCGCGCGCGAAAGAGGAACTTGGTTTTACCACAAAATATACGCTTCTTGATATGTGCAAAGACAGCTTTAATTTTCAAAAGCTAAACGGTTAATATGGCAAAAGTACTAAAGCTGAATCCCGAAGGTACCGCAAAGCGCGCAGGAATAAAAATAGGCGACGATATAAAAAGCTTTTGTAAAAGGGAGCTTAAAGATATTATCGACTATATTTACGCCGACAGCTTAAACGAGGTTGAAATTGGTTATATCAATAAAAATAACGAAGAAAAAGCGGTCACTGTTAAAAAGGCTTCGCCTTGGGATACGCTTGGAATTGAATTTGGCGACGAGTTGGAAATAAATAAGCCTAAGTGTTGCGCAAACCGTTGCATGTTTTGTTTTGTGGACCAGTTACCTAAGGGCGCTAGGGAAAGCCTTTACGTTAAAGACGACGACTACCGCCTTAGTTTTGCAGCAGGAAGTTACGTTACTTTAACCAATCTTGCAAAATGCGATATAGATAGGATATTAGAATATAAGCTGTCTCCCCTCTACGTATCCGTTCACGCCTCCACTCCCGAACTTAAAGAAAAAATATTCGGAAATAAAAAAGCCGGAGAACAGTTTGACTTAATTAAAAAACTGACGGAAGGCGGAATAAAAATGCATACCCAAATCGTTATGATGGAAGGAGTTAACGACGGCGAAGAGCTTATAAAAACGGTAAACGAATTATACGGATTATATCCTATGATTATGTCGGTTGCAGTCGTTCCGGTTGGATTAACCAGTCACCGTGAAAGCTTAACTAACATTAAACCGATAAGCAAAAAATGCGCCGAAGAAACAATCAAAATCATAGATAAATTTAATTCGGACAAAGAAGAGACTTTTGCGTTTTGTTCGGATGAGGTATACCTAAAAGCCGAAATCGGGATACCAAACGATGCTTATTACGGAAGCTATCCGCAAATTGAAAACGGAGTGGGATTAATCAGAAAGCTATTTACAGAGATAGAGGAAAACTTAGAAAATCTTCCTAAAAAAACGAATAAGACGGTAGGTATTATCACAGGCGTATCCGGCGCGAAAGTTATGAAAACAGTTAGTGATATGTTAAGCCTTAGGGCAAGAAAATTGAAGATAGAAATTTATCCGATTATTAACCGCTATTTCGGAGAATCTGTTACTGTAGCGGGACTTATAACCGCAACGGATATTATCGAACAGCTAAAAGGATTTAAGCTTCCAAGCGAAGTAATTATTCCATCTTCTATGCTAAAGGAATTCGATACTGTTTTTCTTGACGGGATTACGCTTAGTAAGCTAGGGGAAGAATTAAAAACAAAAGTACTTGTGTCGGCGGTTGACGGAGAGTGTCTTATCGACACCATTGTATACGGAGAATAATATGGAAAAACCATTAGTTGCAATAGTAGGCAGACCCAATACGGGAAAATCGACGTTTTTTAACAGAATGGCGGGAAGAAGAATTTCAATAGTTGAAAACGTTCCCGGAGTTACCCGTGACAGAATTTACGCCGATACCGAATGGTGCGGATACGGCTTTACGTTAATCGACACCGGCGGATTGGAAATTAAAAGCGAAGACGAAATGTGGATGCACATAAGAAAGCAAGCGGAACTTGCCGTTGAAATGGCAGACGTTATTTTGTTTTTCGTTGACGGAAAGGAAGGTCTTGTTGCAGACGATATTGCGGTTGCCGATTATTTAAGAAAGACAAAAAAGCCGGTAATTTTGGCTGTAAATAAAATCGATAATAATCAAGTGGAATTGACCTTTGACTTTTATCAGCTTGGGCTTGGAGAGCCTATACCGATTTCTTCCGAGCAAGGAAAAAATTTGGGTGATCTTCTTGACCTTGTAGTAGAAAAATTTAAGGAAAGAATTTCTCTTGACGCGGAGCAGGACTCAATAAAAATAGCGGTAGTAGGAAGACCGAACGCAGGTAAAAGCTCGCTTGTAAACAAGCTTTTAGGTTACGAGAGGCAAATCGTATCAACTATTGCAGGCACTACCCGTGACGCTATCGACAGTCCTTTCTCTTATAATTCAAAAAATTACACCTTGGTTGACACGGCGGGAATCAGGCGCAAAAACAAAGTTGAAGAAAACGTTGAATATTACAGCGTTGTAAGGGCTTTTAATGCGATAAGAAGGGCTGACGTTGTCTTAATGCTTATTGATTCTTCGGAAGATATAACCGAACAGGATATACGGATTTGCGGTTTTATTCACGAAGCGGGCAAACCTTCGGTAATCGTAATGAACAAGTGGGACAGCGTAGAAAAAAACACCTATACGATTAATGAATTTAATAAAAGGCTTCAGGAAGATTTAAAATTTATGGATTATTTCCAGCCCGTGTATATTTCCGCGCTAACCGGTCAAAGAGTAAACACCGTTATGGAAACCGTAGAAAAAGTCTACGAAAACGCAAGCAGAAGAATAGCGACCGGCGTATTAAACGACGTGATACACGACGCTATGGCGGCAAACGAAGCTCCAAGCGTGAACGGCAGGCGGCTTAAAGTGCTTTACGTTACTCAAGGCGACACTAACCCCCCGACTTTTATAATGTTTGTAAACGATATAACCCTTATGCATTTTTCGTATAGAAGATATCTTTTGAATTGTTTACGAAAAGCGTTTGACTTTTCGGGTACTCCGATTAAAATTATTCTAAAGAACCGCTCGGAAAAGGAAGCTGAATAGATGAAATACCAAATGATGCAAGTAAACGAACTTAAAAATATACTGACTCACGAAAAGGAAAGATACGAAAATTTTAAGGCTTTGGGACTAAGTCTTGATATGAGCAGAGGAAAGCCCTGCAAGGAACAATTGGACCTTTCTATGGGACTTCTTGACGAACTAAGTTCTAGTATGGAACTTGGCAAAGTAGATCCCCGAAACTACGGCGGAGTAGACGGCATATTTGAAGCAAGAAAACTTTTCGGAGAACTTATGGGAGTAAGCCCCGAAGAAATCATAGTTGGCGATAACAGCAGTCTGTCCTTAATGTACGACAGCATTATGCGATACTATTGCTTCGGTGTATTAGGCTCTTCTCCTTGGAGCGAAATACATAATAGAAAATGGATTTGCGTGGTACCCGGCTACGACAGACATTTTGCGGTAACCGAGGAATTCGGCTTTGAAAGTATAACCGTAAAAATGCTAAGTGACGGTCCCGATATGGATAAAATTGAGGAATTAATTAAGGACGAAAGCGTCAAAGGTATTTGGTGCGTTCCAAAATACAGCAATCCCGAAGGAAAAACCTTTAGCGATGAAGTTGTTAAGCGTTTTGCTTCCTTAAAGCCCGCGGCTAAGGACTTTAGAATTTTTTGGGATAACGCATACGGCGTGCACGATATAGCAGATAACGGCGACGAGCTTTTAAATATAATTTCCGAAGCCAAAGCGGCGGGAAACCCGAATATCGTTTTAATGTTCGGCTCCACTTCAAAAATCAGTTTTGCAGGGGCGGGAATATCATATATTTGCGCAAGCAAAGAAAACATCGACGATATAAAAAAGAGAATGTCGATTCAAACGATTGGTCCTAACAAACTTAATCAGCTTGCTCACGTCAGATATTTTAAGAGTGTTGAAAATATCTTAAGTCATATGAAAAAGCACGCGGCAATTTTACGTCCCAAATTTAATACCGTACTTTCCGTATTAAACGAAGAATTATTTGATTTGGGTATTTGCGATTGGCACAATCCTAGAGGCGGATATTTTGTCAGCGTAGACGTATATCCCGGGACTGCAAAGAGAATAGTTGAGCTTTCTAAAGCAGTAGGAGTTATATTTACTCCGGCAGGCTCCACTTATCCTAAAAAACAAGATCCGTTAGACAGCAATTTAAGGATTGCGCCTTCTCTTCCTCCCATAAAGGAACTGGAAACCGCAATGAGAGTTTTTGCCTGCGCCGTAAAAATCGCCGCGATTGAAAAGCTGCTTGCAGAGTAATAGGTTTTACCCTAAATAACTCAGACCGATTTTTTGGGGACCCCGTTGCTACGTTCCTCGCAATGACGAGGGGGATTGCGCTGCAGGCTCTGGATTGCCACGTCGTTTCCCTCCTCGCAATGACGAAAGAAGGGCTTTGAAGTCTGGATTGCCGCGATTACCCCAAAAAACTCGTACCGATTTTTTCGGGGACCCCCGAGGATACTCCGACCAAGCGCAGAAACGCAGAATGCGTTTTTCACTTTTAAGAGGGCAAATCAGTCGCTTTGTTTTGTGATGTTTCATTTTTTTTCCAAAAAATACTCGTTCCATTGTCATTGCGAGCGAAGC
>LAHS01000113.1_pt1 | contig 53734 bp, 45 predicted proteins | sample 329651 | NCBI WGS metagenome assembly LAHS01 (sample SAMN03275699, study PRJNA271635) | activated sludge metagenome | isolation source: sample C-1 Sludge from hydrolytic chamber (first chamber) of Anaerobic...
AGGAAATTCCTAGATATGCTGTGGTGTTTTCCAAAATATGGCCGAACATGCTATACTTTTCGTGCTACATAGCTGAGATTCGAGAGACAGCCGGCTAGAGTTATGTAGCAACGGTCCTTCCCAGGCTGTCTCCCGAATCCCCGGGGAAGGACTTTTTGCATGGGAAAACACTCTTCGGGAAGGAACGGATTCTCCTTCCTTGCCTCGGCCTGCTGCCCGCACTGCGGAGGCACCGAGTTCAGGAAGGACGGAATCCAATGCGGGAAGCAGCGCCGCCGCTGCCCCGGATGCGGCAGGACGTTCGTGCCGACCACCGGGACGATGCTATCAAAGAACAGGAAGAGGCAGGAGAAGTGGAAGAGGTTCGTCGTCGAGTTCACCAACGACGCCACCCTCATCGCGTCCCATGAGTACGGGTCCGTCAACAAGAACACCGCCCGCCTGTGGCGCCTGAAGATCATGAAGTGTCTCGGGAGGCTCGTCTCTGAGACGGTGCTGTCAGGGGCCGTGTGGATTGACGAGGTGTACTTCGACGTGCCGGAAAAAGATAAAACAGTCGGAGAAAACGGCGCTTTTCTGCGTGGGATTAGCAGGGACAAGGTCTGCGCCGAGCTGGCCATCGACTCCTCGGGGAAGGCCTACGCCAGCGTCATGGGAACCGGGAAGCCGGCCTCGGCGATGATCCTCGCCGCCCTCCGGGGGCACGTCGCGCCGGGGTCCCTCATCGTTCACGACCGCTTCCATGGGCATGGGGAGATGCTGAGGGAACTGGGTCTGGAGGACGTCTCCTCGGGATCCCAGGAACCGGGATGCCTCAAGATCATGCAGACTGCCAACCGCTTCTGCGCGCTGGCGAAGAGAGTCTGCGCCTTGCACCTTGGCATCGGGAGAGGGCATCTGCAGGACTGCCTGGACTGGGCCTGCTTCCGGCAGCGGCTGAGGGCAGTTCCGAAGAGAGAGCGACGGGAGTACGTCCTCGTTCTCTGCGCCTCGACAGGCGTAGACTTCGTCAGGCCGAGACGCAGTCGGAGGAAGAAAGCGAGACGTTCACCACAGCATATCTAGGAATTTCCTTTATTTTTTCAAGGAGGCCCTTATCGTCCATAACGTAAAGACAATACTCTTCTCGCTGTCACTCCTTCTCGCTTCCTGCAGTCATCTGCAGTCCGCCTTGACCTCCGCTTCCGTGTCTCCTTCCGTTTCTCCGTCTGACTCCACTGCCGCCTCAGCGTCGGCTTCGGACTCGGAAAGCGTCTCCGTTTCCACCCGGAAGCATCCGAAGAAAGAAGACTTCATCGCCGCCATTGAAGCCAAGCTACCTTCCTTAAGCCACTATGACCTGGATCAGTATTCCTACGATCAGGCCTTTGACAGCACTATGAAACCGATTGAGGGCAAATTCTCCATCGGCGTCTTCCATTCCAATGTCTCCCTCTATGGGGAAAAACTCTATCATGCCGACTGCGAAGACCGGCTCTATGAGACTCCTGAAGATCTTTTGGCTCCTGAAGAAGGCAACTATACTGCCTTGTCCTCTCATCAGTATTATCTGAAAGAGAATACCGATAATCTGACTTTCATCGACGACTCCCTGCAGCTGGAGGGCGGCCATACGATTGGCTATGCTATCGACAATAAAGACCTGATCCATGACTTTTCCTTCATCAGTGACACCTTCAATAGTCTTCCTTCGAATCCGGTCGGTGCCTTGAAAGATGAGAAAGCCTATTTTGACTCCCTCGTCAGTGCCGATTCGGAGAACTATGTCTATGATGCCACCGATCCTTATGTCTTAAAGGATATTGAGAAGACCGAAGACGGCTACTGGCGTTATGCTTTCTCCATTCATTTCAGCTCCTGCCACTATGGAGATGAGTATTACATCAACCGCCGCTTTGATTACTTCATGGATATCGACAACAGCTTTGACTTGAAGGACTATGGCTATTCGGTGGAGATCCTGGATCCGGTCTTTGATACCGATGGCACCACCGTGACCGGCTATGAACCCAGCGCCGCCAAGAAATATGTCTACTCCGATCTTTCCAACGCCACCTTGACCACGTCGGGTCTGACCCTTCCGGATATCACCGTCACCGGCCAGAACACGGACGGCAATGACATCAATGCCGCCGGCATTCAGGTCAACTGTGAGCGGGCACCTCGTCAAAGCTATGATATGAGTGGTCTGACCGCCAGCGATCTGACCGACAGTGCTACCCTGACTAAGCTCAGTGCTGCCTTACCAAATTACCTTTCCGGTGTCACCTCTTCCACCATGACAGGTGTCTTAGCAGGTGGGGCTACCGGCGCCAGCTACAGTGAAACCATCACCAAGCAGCTCTATAAAGATGCTTTTATCAAGACGACTGGTCTTATCAAAGCTTCCCCGATTACGCAGACCACCGATGCTGAGACGGAAGCAACGACCTATACCTATGGTACGGAAGAGAGAGCCAATTATTCCTGGACCCTTAAAGAAACGGCCGAGACGATTACCACCACCCATTCGGAAGACGAGTCAACCATCTACAGCTTCATGGATCTGCTCAACGGCACCAGCCCTATGGCCACGTTCAAATATGACGGTGACTTCTGCATTCCCTGTTATCTGGCACAAAGTGCTGCGGATTATCTTGATCCGTCGATGCTGACCGGCAAGATTTCCGGCCTGACCTTGGACAGTACGAAATGCCAGGTTCAGACGGATGGCAGTCTTCTGATTGTCGGAACCGATTATGCTTCCGATTTTGCCATCGCCGTCAAAGACAATCAGATTTCTAAAGTTGTGGAGACGCTGTTAGGTGCCAACTCCACCTGTTACGGCCCTGCGGCTGTCGTCACCAAAACCTACACACTGACACGGGGCGAGATTACCGATTATCAGGCGTAGTTCTGTTGTCACTAAAAAAGGGACTGTTACCGAACGTATCGTCCGGCGACGGTCCCCTTTTCTTTGCTCAAATCAGTCCTTCCTCATCTTCCCCTTGAGGGAATGAACACGGATCGAACCGCCTTGCGTCTTCACCAAGGACTTAGCATAGGTGATGGCTTCTTCCTGGGTGTTAAAGAGCTTGATGGCTTTCTGACCGGTGGCTAGCTTGACCTGCCACTGGCCGCTGTCCTGCTTGGAGATGTGGTAGACCCGCGGCCGGTTCATATAGTTGTTGGGATCACTCGACTGGGCCTGTTTTTCCTCTTCGGCTTCCTTGGCTTCCTCACTGGCTTCATCATCATCGGTATCTTCAATCACCGGAACATCGCTGTCGTTGGTGGGTTGAGCGGCAGATTCTTTCGTCTCCGTCGGTTTTTCTTCTTCCTTCTTAGCTGTTTCCGTCGGCTGTTCGTCTTTCTTCTCAGCTTCTACCGGTTTTTCATCCTTGTCAGCCGCCGTATCCTTGACAGCCTTGACGGCTTCCTTCTTAGCCACAAAGCCCTGGCAGAGAAGAATCAGGAAGCCCATCAGATAGGTTCCGGCCACCATGCCGACATAGGCAAGAACAGTCACATACCATGGATTCTGCGTCACAGCCATGAACGGATAGGGAGGCTCAACGGTCGAATTCGGAAGAGCAACTAAGATTGTCACGATGACGCCATAAATCAGGACATAGATCAACGGATAAAGAGCCTGCAGCGGCTTCTTGTTCCAGCGCTCATCCTTTTCAAAGAGGGCAAAGGAGACAAAGGCCAGCACCGGATCGATGAAATGGACAAAGGCCATATGCGGGAAGCTCCACATCGCAAAGCCATCGGTATCGAAGTTGATCGGAATCAGATAGCAGGCCACTACCAAGAAAGTTAGCACTTCCGCCACGGTGGCGATGAACTTAAGGACGTTCGCGGCATGGGGAACTTTTTTGCCTTTCGCTAAGGCCAAAGCATCAAAGATGATCATGCCCAGGGAAGCCGCCAACAAAAGAATGTTGCTGTCCTCGGTGAAGAACTCGAAGAGGCTAGAACTACCGAAAGTCATCGTGTCGATGAAGAGGACGTCGATCAGCGCCCAAAGGGCACCTAAGAAGATCAGCGCATTCAGAACCAGCGAAACAGCTAGCTTTCTTTTGGTCATGATTTGCCTCGATTGTTACTCGAAAAGTATAGCATCTTTTGGCTTTTTTGCCAAAAGAGAAGAAAAACATTAAAAAATCAAAAGATTAATGATACGACGACATTGCCGCATAGGAGGCTTGTTCGTTGTCTGTATGGGCAGCATCGACGGCCAAGGCCAAGACCAGAAGCTCGTTATCCGGGTTCGGGGTGTCGATATAGAAGACATTGGCCCAGGAGAAAATCTTCCGGGAGATGGTGGCAATGAGGAAATCCTGCTGGCGGATGGTGTAGTCCCATTCCATCATATTGCCAACGATGTCCCAGCCATTGAAGTCCACCTGATAATGAGGATGGAAGAAGGAAAGCTTCTCCTGGATCATGCCTTTCAGTTCGCCGTGGATGATGATATCGAACTTCTTGAAGAAGAGGGTCCAGACATGCTCCTTGATGAAGGCCACTTCATTGTGCTTGTCATCATAGATATGGATCTTGTGGCCGAGCGAGAAGAACTGTCCCTCCACGAAATACTTCACCTGCTGATTCTCATCGGTGACGTCAAACGTCTCTTTCCAGCTGAAGATCCGCTGGCGGATGCATAAAGCCATGATCGGTTCCTCCTTTAGGCATTGAAGGGAAGCTTATCGATAAACGTTGCTAAGCTGGTCCGATCGTAATAGCTCTCGGGCGTGTTGAGATAATAGTCCGGCGAAACACCCTGATCCACGGAATAATAGGAACCGTTCTTAACATAGGAAATCTGATTGACACTGGAATACTGGAACAAAGTGCCGTTGGCCACGCCGGAATGCTCGACGGCACAGGTGCCGCCGCTGGTCTGACCGATTAAGGTCACCTTGCCGGAAGAACGGAAGGCAAACGGGCAGAGATTGCCGCAGGAGAAGCTGGTCGGAGAGGTCAGGCAATAGACCTTATAATTTGCTAAGGTATCCTTGTCATCAAAGGTCCCATCGAGATTGACATCCGATTGGTAGACCGCCGAGCCCTGAGCATTGCACATAATATTGTTGATGCTGATGGTTCCTTTCCCCAGGACCCAGCTTAACAGATAAGCAGCCGCATCGAAGGCACCGCCGCCATTGCAGCTAAGATCAATGACGACGTTCTTGATCGGACTGTCGGTTCTCGTAATCTGGGAATGGGCATATTCGATGATACCGAAAGTATCCGCGCTGTCTTTCGTGGGCCGGGTGGTATAGTACTGATCATCCTGGAAGACCTTGAATTCATCAAAGGTGATATAGGCGGTATCGGTATTGACTTCCTGATAGAAAGGAAGCGTTTCCGAACCTAAGGCGCCTAATTTTTTCGTCCGGGCATCGGAATACTGGGTCATGGCTTTCGACTGCACCAAATAGGGTTCGGGAAGATCCGATTGGATATTGCCCAGGTCCGCATCCTTGCCGGCATAATAGGAATTTTCAAGATAACCGGAATGATAATCTCCTAAATAGCCAAAGGTGATAATTTTAAGAGCCCGATCAAAGACGACAGGGTCGGTAGAGAGCAGTTTTTCCTTATATCCGATATTTTCAAAATAGGTATCAAAGGAGGTAACGTGATGCTCCTTCTTCAGACCATAGAGATAATCCATGTTCATTACCAATTCATGGTAGCAGAACTCCGCTAAGGCCTGACTCCGTGGACCGGTACTCTGAGCAAAGTATTTATCGCTTAAGAGACCCACACCGCTCCCGGTGATCAGGAAAAGATTTTGGCTATTGTCGAGTATCGTCAGACCCAGGCCTTCCAAGAAGAAATCAGATAAGAGCTGCAGCGGAATCACGCCTTGGTCATCTTTGACATAGATGGGAACCTGATAGGCGTTCAGATCCAAGGTCACGGACTGACCCTGGCGCTGGCTGAACCCGATTCGCTTGAGATAGCGGGGATTCCCGGAAGCATCCTTTATGTTCATGGTCACCAAATCGCAGGAACCGGCCGAGAATGACTTTTGGAACAGGCTGGCATAATCCGTGAAGGTCAGCGTTTGGTTGATAAAGTCAAAGATGGCTTTTGCACCATTGTCGCGGGTCAAGGTCATCACGCCATCGGCCGAAGACAACGTAAAGGACAAGGCAGAATCCTGGTATATGTTAGTGAAAATCAGATTCAATATGCCTGCCGAGTCAACAAGACTGAGATAGGGAATGTCCTCGTGACCATCACAGGCATAAACTGTCATGGGAGTGCTGGCTCCCTCAGAAAGAAGATACATGCTCCTTGATTTTGAGGTGATTGTCGTCGTTTTCGGAGTCGGTGCCGTCGAGGCCGAGCCAGCGGAAGCCGAGGCAGAGGCCGGCGAGGTCACTTCCGACGAAGCGGAGGGAGAAGTAGAAGGAGTAACGGAAGCTGCCGGAGAAGCACTGACCGAGGCTGTCGGACAGGCCGAGCTTCCCTTTTTACAACCCGTCACCATAAAAGCGGTCAAAGCCAACGCCACTAACGCTGTCATTTTCTTTGCCATAATGAGATCCTTGCTGTGGAGCTTGACGCTTCCACTCAACTTCTTTATTATACTAAACATAAATTTTGTTAGTAGTGAATAACAGTGGAAAAGCCTGTGTTTCGGTCAAGTTGTGACATTTGTCCTATTTTCCCAAGAGAACAAAAAATCTCAGGAAGCGTCTCCTGAGATTTCATAGCGTTGCTTTCAGTATTTCAGTTCCAGGAACTTTTCCTGGGCATTGATGCTTTCGCCAATCACGTCTTTGGCTTGATAAGTGCCATCCGGAAGGATGATCCGGGCTTTGACATTATCGCTTAGGAGGACATCCAGAATCTTGCTGATCCGAGAAGCGATTTCCTTATCGAAGACAGGGGTCGCGATCTCGACACGCTTATCCGTATTGCGGGTCATCAGGTCGGCGCTGGCAATATAGACTTTCTCTTGATCGCCCTGGCCGAAGCAGTAGATTCGCGAATGTTCCAAAAAGCGCCCGACGATGGAGGTCACATGCAAGTTATCGGTCTTGCCCGGCAGTCCCGGACGGAGACAGCAGATTCCCCGGACCAGCAGATTGACTTTGACACCAGCCTGATAGGCCTGGTAGATCTTATCGATCATCTCCTTATCGGTCAAAGAATTGAACTTGGCCTTGAAGACCGCCGGCTGATGTGCCATGGCCAAAGCAATCTGCTCATCTAGAAGGCTGAGGAGCCCCTTCTTCAGGCCCTGTGGCGCAATGAGAAGCTTCTTGTAATGATAGGCAATGTTGCAGATGGCGATGTTACGGAAGAAGGCATTGCCATCTTCACCAATCTGTTTATCCGCCGTGAGAATGTTAAGGTCGGTGTAGAGCTTAGCTGTGCTTTCATTATAGTTACCAGTACCCAGATGTGTTATGTAAGAAATCTGGCCGTTGTCGTTAAGAAGAATCTGGAAAATCTTCGAATGGACTTTGAAGTTCTCCATCCCGTAAATGATGCTGCAGCCAGCCTCTTTCAGCTCCTCGGCAAAATAGAGATTGTTTTCCTCGTCAAAGCGGGCGCAAAGTTCAATCACGACAGTGACATCCTTGCCGTTCTCACTGGCCTTCTTGAGAGCCTCAACGATTTTGGAATGGCTGTCCAGACGGTAGATGGTCATCTTGATGGAGACGACCCGCTTATCGCTGGCGGCCTGATCGAGCAGGTTGATGACCGTGTCCATCGAATCATAAGGGTAGAAAAGGAAGACATCCTTCTTGCGAATCACATCAATCAGATTTGCCGGAGGAACGAGGTCTTTTTCAACCCGGCCTTTGAAGGGCGGATACTTTAAGGAAAGGGCCTTCTCATCCGGAAGGTAGGAGCCGACTTTATAGAGGAACTTATAATCGAGATAATATTTGGTCTTGAAACATTGTGCCTTCTTCAGGCCTAACGTCTTGAGGACAAAAGAACGAATGGAGGGCGAATCCTTATCGATTTCCACCCGGACCGGATCCATAGTGAAGCGGGATTCAACCTTGCTCTTCATATAGGCCTGGAAGTCAAAGTTGCGTTCCAGTTCGGCGTCATCGATGTTGATGTCGAAATCGGCATTGCGGGTAACACGGAGGAGAGCTTTCTCTTTGACATGATAACCCGGGAAGGCATCATCGCCGAAGGCCTTGATAAGATCTTCGGCCGTGATGAGGATTGTTTTCTTCTTGCCACTTAAAGGATAAAGACGGTTGACGGTATCGGGAATGCCTAAGATGCCCATCATCGAACGGCTTCCTTTTTCCAGCTCCATCATCATGTAAATGTGGTTGTTATCAAAGCGGACTAAAGGATGCTTGGCATCCAGAACCATCGGCGAAAGGAGCGGCAGGATATCATCCGTGAAGATGGCATGGGCTTCCTGCAGGCGGTCTTTCTTAAGATCATCCGGCTTGATTAAGGAGATGCCGTTAGCTTCCAGTTCTTCCGTCAGACGATGGAAAACCTGGTCGCTTTCGCCATAAAGCTTCTTGATGCGTTTCAGCAGTCCGTGGATCTGTTCCTGAGCGGTGAGATCGGTTTTGTTTTCCCGGGCATCAGGATTGAGGCGGCCATCATTGGTGAGAGAGCCGATGCGGACCATGAAGAACTCGTCGAGGTTGGAATGGAAGATGGCAAAGAACTTCAGCCGTTCCAGAAGCGGGTTGCGAAGATCATCGGCTTGGTCCAGGACCCGGCGGTCAAACTGGAGCCAGGAATATTCCCGGTTGCAGTAAATTCCTTTGAGAAAGGGGTTGTCTCCCTTTTCTTTCGTTTCAACGGCACGTTCCGGAATCGTAGATATTTTCTTTTTCATGGTTCGGTCCCCTCATTCAAAACAGGCGCCTTTTCGGACATCAAGGCTAATCCCATCCTTGCTGATGATCTATTTGCTAACGACCGGCGCCTTGGCGTCAGCGGCAGCGGGCAGCTTCGTTTCACTGACCGGGGCTTTGACTTTCTCGGCCTGTGGTTTGGCTACCGGTTTTGCCGGAACGGAAGGCTTTGCCGTTTTCTTAGCGGGAACAGTGACTTTCTTCGGTTCGGCTTTCTTGTCGTCCTTCTTCTTGTCTTTCTTTTCTTTCTTCGGAGCAACATAATTGAGGTTCATCGGCAGGGCTTTTCTGGTGCCGGCAATGATTTGTGAAAGATAACCTTCCTTTACACCGAAATCGGAGATGAAGATATTGGTGATGCCGAAGTACTTGAGAATGGTCTTGAGGATGATGGCCGAGGTCACCAAGGTATTGATCTTCTCCGGAGCATCCTTGAGAATCATCATGTTCCGATCCGGGGACTTCACCAATTTCTTGGCAAGCTTCTTATACTTTTCCGGATCCATCCGCTTGTCGGCCTCGTTCCCTTTGACATTGAAATAATCCCGATAGACCTGATAAAGGGCCTGGCAAGTGGCACCGACCAGAATGGCAGTAGCAAAAGTGCCTTCCGGGTTGAAGGCCAGATGTTTCAGCTGCTTCTTCACATATTTCTTAATGGCATCCGCTTCTTCCTCGGTAGGAAGGATGTCTTTGACGAAGCGTTTATTCAGGGTAGCCGCTCCAAAGCCTAAGAAGGTCGAACCATGCGCCTGCGGGGCGGAGAAGTCAGCTAATTCGATGCTGCCACCGCCTAAGTCAATCAATAAGGCTTTCTCAAAGGATTCATAGCGGACATTGGAAAGGTAATCGGCCTGGGCTTCGCTGTTGCCATCGAGGACATCGATGGTGATGCCCATCTTCTCCTTGATTTTGGCTTCAACTTTGTCAGAATTTCTGAAGGTTCTCACCGAAGCCGTTGAGATCACATAGCAGCGGTCAACTTTCTCCTCTTTGACAATCTCTTTCATTTCTTCCAAAGCCTTGAGCAATCTATGGAGTCCCTCTTTGGAAAGCTTATCGTTCTTGGCATAGTTGAGAATGGAGACATTGATTCGCTTCCGCAGGGTGACGTTAAAAGCCTTATCGCCTTCGGCAACGAGCAAAGAAACTGAGATCGAACTGATATCAATCACCGCATATTTCATAATCCGTTCTCCTTTTTTAATCACCGAAGCTGATGCCTATGGACCGGGCAGCCTGCACCATCGGATCATCCGGGGTGACTTGCTTCGACTTGCCGGCAATCTCACTTAAGGCATTGTAGGTAACCTTGTTGCCGTTTAAGGCAACCGTCACGCCAAAGGTCTTCTTCAGAACCAGCTTGCCGGCATAGGCCCCCATCCAGGTGCAGATGTCGCGATCATAGGCATCCGGGGTTCCGCCGCGTTGCACATAGCCGATAATCTGTGTTCTCGTTTCAACACCGGTGGCTTCCTGAATCTGGGCAGCCAGTCTTCCAGTGGCATTGCCGATGCCTTTGGCCTGCCGAGCAGCTAACCAGTCCGCCCGTTTCATCTTGGCTTCTTCTTTGGTCAGAGCACCTTCGGCAATGGCAATGATGCCATAGCCATCGCCATGAGCAATCTTTTTCTTAAGAAAATCAATCACTTTCTTCTCATCATAGGGGATTTCCGGAAGAATAATCATATCAACTCCAGAGGCAACACCGGCATAAAGCGTCAGCCAGCCAACCTTGTTTCCCATCACTTCCGCAAGGAAGATTCGGCTATGGCTTCTTGCAGTAGAGACCAGTCGGTCAATCGTCTCACTGGCCCGGTCAACTGCCGTATGGAAACCAAAGGTGCAGTCCGTTCCCCAAAGATCGTTGTCGATGGTCTTTGGTAGACCGACGACGTTCAGGCCTTCCGAAGCTAACAGTGCGGCCGTCTTATGGGTGCCGCATCCCCCTAAAGTGACGAGACAATCCAGTTTGTCTTTCTTATAGTTCTTCACCATCTTCTCCAGCTTGGTCTGGCCTGTTTCATCGGCGACGGTCATCATTTTGAAAGGCTGACGCTTGCTGCCAAGCATCGTTCCGCCTTCTAAGAGCAGCCCGGCAAAGTCGGCATCATCGAGCTTCCGGTAATCGTTATTGATAAGCCCGGTATAGCCGTCAATGAAGCCGATGATCTCACTTTTCGGATCTTTGAGGGTCACATAGCGGACAAAGGCCCGCATCGTGGCGTCCAGTCCCGGACAGTCTCCTCCGCTGGTCAGCATTCCGATTTTCATAGGTTTTCGTCCTCCTTTACTCTTCCCTTGTCTTCTATTATATATCTACTTTACTCTAGTACGAAACTTAAGCGATAGCAGCAGAATCGTTCGATTTTACAATTTTAAGCCGGAGACCTGCCGTTTTCATGGGTTTGCTTCTATAATGGAAATACGATGAAAAAGAAGAATACCCCGGTAGCGGAAAAAGAGTCCTGTCCCAAAATTGTTCCGGTCCTGACGACGGCACGGCTGACCTTACGGCCGGCCCAGCTGGAAGATGCTCCGGCTGTTTTCGACTGGTCTCACTCTCCGGAAGCCACGCACTATCTTTTCTGGCTGCCACATCGGACTCCGGAAGATTCCAAGCGGCTGGTGGCTGTCTGGGTCCGGAAACGCTGCCATTATTCCTGGCTTTTAGATGACCATCATAGGGCAATCGGGGAGATTGAGCTGATCAAAGATCTTCCAAATCAAGGTGCGATGATCGGCTATATTCTCGTGCCAACGGCCTGGCATCAAGGCTATATGAAAGAGGCCTTGGCTTCCGTCTTGGATTATCTTCCTAAAGTTGGCTATCGTTATGCTCAGGCGGAGACGGACAAAGAGAACCTAGCTTCCATTCATTTGCTGCAGGCGATGGGATTTGTTCCTTACGGCAAGGAAGAGCCCTACTTCATTGCCAAGAAGGACACCACCATTACTTTGGTACGCTTCCGAAAGGAACTCCTGCCCTCTTGCTGATTCCTTTCAGGAGCTTTAGGAAAGAAAGTTATACTCTTTTATGAAAAGCCTGTTCACGATAAGCAGCTATTTCTTGTATAATAGAAACAGTTGTTGCTTTTTGCTTTCAAAAATAAGATAGCTTGCTGTTAGCCGAAGCTGACTCACTTTCCCGAAGATGATCAGAAGGGAGGAAGACTGTCATGGATGTCTTGGTTAGCATGATGTGTCGTCATGCCGTCCGTCAGTATCAGAAAACACCCATTGAAAAGGACAAGCAAAAGACCCTCAGGGATGCCTTGATTCTCTCCAACGAGAAAAGCGGTCTCCACAGCCAGTTCTGCTTCGATGAACCTGGCGCTTTTGATTGTTTTCTCTCCCGCTATGGACGTTTCGAGAATGTCCGCAACTATTTGGCTTTGATTGGCAAGAAATCGGATCAGGAAAAAGCCGGCTATGAAGGCGAAAAGCTAGTGATTCTAGCTCAGTCCTTGGGACTGAACTCCTGCTGGGTGGGAATGTCCTATCAGAAGAGCTCCGTTCCGATCAATATTCCTGCCGGCGAAAAATTGCTTTGTGTGGTGGCGTTAGGCTATGGTCAGAATGTTGGGGTCAGCCATCCCAACAACAAGAGCCTGAAAAAGCTGCTGATCCTGGAAGGCAAGAAGCCGGATTATCTCGAACAGGCGATGCAGGCCGTCTTATTGGCACCAACGGCGATGAATCAGCAGAAGTTCAGGATTTCCATCAAAGATGGCAAACCTTCGATTGCCGTACATGGGCATGGTCCCTATGTCAAGGTGGATCTTGGCATCGTCAAATACCACTTTGAGGCAGTCAGCGGGGTGACGATGGAAGGTTAGTGGGGTTGATTAGCATTTTCAGAAAATGTTTTCTTGCAGTGAATAAATTGAAAAGACTAGACAGACTTTGCTAATATTTTACTTTGTTTATCGTAATTTTACCAATTTGGTCCAGCTATTTCGGTAATTTTTTTCACTTTAGTGAGGAAAAGCCAGATAAAAAGGTGAAAAAAAGAAAATTAAATTAGGAACGATTAACTAAAAGATTTTATATAATAACTATTATTCATTAAAGAAACTATTTTATGGAATTTGGAACCTTTGTCGCTCAACGCCGAAAAAAGCTAGGTGCCAGCCAGAATGAATTGGCTAACTATTTAGGGTATTCGGATTCGGCCATCAGTAAGATGGAAATCTCCGCTTCCTATCCGCCAATCACCTTGATTCCAGCCTTAGCCAACCATCTTTTTCTCTCGGTCGATAGTCTCCTTAACCGGGAAATCAATCCGCCGCCCTTGCTCAATCCCAACCCGGATTTCAACTTTGACCAAGTCACGCATAATCTCATTGCCTTACGTCTCTCCCATAACCTGACCCAAAGTCAGGAAGGCGATGTTTTCCATGTTACGAAACGGACCATCATCAATTACGAAAAAGGCCTCTCCTATCCGACCGTTGATATTCTTGACAGTCTCTTAGCTTACTATCAGATTTCCGCCTCTGCTTTCTTCTATTCCTGCATCCATCCGGAAATCCATAGCCGGGCAGGTTCTTCCCGTCACTCTTTCCCGAAGCATCTAGCCATGGTGCTTTTAGGCGTGGTGATCGGCTGTGGCGTCATTTCCAGTATTTTGGTTCCGCAGCTGGTTGGCTCCCGCTCCTCTTCTTCCACGGCCAGTGTTTCTGCGCCTTTCGGTGGTTCCTTTGTCAGTTCCAGTGACAGCACTTCCGCCTCCGATTCGGCCTCAGAGTCCACGCCTTCGTCAGCTGTCAGCCCCTATTTGGACTATGTGAAGGATCTCCGCGTCATTACCACCAACGGAAATAAAAACAGCGTTACCATGCAAGCCACGGACACCTTAACCTTGACCGTTTATTCCGAAAGTTATGATTTCAATGATAGCAACAAGAGCCGAGTTACGTTAAACTATTACTTGGATAAGTATGCCCCCGGAGTCGCCAAGCTGGCCCTGGTCGACACTCATTATCCGCAAGTGAACCTGACAGTCAGTGGACTGGCTAGCACTTCGACTTTCTTTGTTTGGGTCTATGCCTGCAGCGTCGATCACCCCAGTCAGGCCGATGGTTTCACCGGCAAGCCGATTGAAGTGACGGCCATTGGCAGCACTTCCAGTTTCATCGGCGGTTGATTTCTTTTGTTCTTTTAAAAGAGCAGAAAAGGATTTTACAAGAATCTTGGGCAGAAAAAGGTCATTACCATGAGTGTCAATCAAACCCTTTGTCGCCTGCGCAGCGAAAAAGGCCTGTCGCGGAAAGATGTCGCCAAGGCCACGGGCATTCCTAGCCTCCGTCTTTGTTTATATGAGCAAGGTTATCTGGCTCTCCCGCGTTATCTGATTCCCTGTCTTTGTCAGTTCTATCAGGTAACACCTGAGGCTTTTGCTGATCCCTTGGGCTATCCTACCCCGTGTTTCGATAATGTGAAGAAGCCACTCCCGCCGTTTGTTCAGAAAGCCTAGAAAATTTTCTTCTCTTGGATCAACTGGTTTATTTCACTGGCCTTGTTTTTAGTGACCGTCGCCCTCCTGATTGACGGAGGGGTCACCTTAGCCTATGCCAACAAGAAACTGCCCAGCTTCTATTCCGAGGATTATGTCACTTTGGTTAACTATGTCTCCTCCTATGGAGAGGAGAGCCTTTTAGGGGACGGCAAAACTCTGACCTATCAGCCGGAAGGAACTGACCTCTTCTATGTCGAGACCTCCACTTCCTCACAGGGCTTAGCCTCAACCCAGTTCCAAGTCGAACTGACAGGCGATGCTTCGAAGCTGACCTTCATTTACGAAATGTCCGCACTGGGTTTTTCCTTCAAGGATGAGGATACTACCGAAGAAAAAACGACCTATCAAGGCTACGGCAAGATCGAAAACACGCTCTATCAGATCACGGCCTTGATGGACGGCTCTGGAAACGATGTCAGCGATGCTAACGCCTTGGCTTCCGAGCAAAAAAGGATGACGGGATGCTATGAGAAAGCTTCTGCCCTCTTCGAAGGCTTTAAAAAAGATGTTTCCTTAACTTTCAACTCTGATTTCCACACATTGCTCGCCGTGGAGGTCAAAGGAAACCAGACCCGAGAATCTATGACCGGTTGGGCGAATCATCTCTTAGTCATTCCGTCCTTGCTGGGAGTGGTTTTCTTCTTTTCAACCATTGCCATCCTCTGTGGGATTCTCATCCGAAAGAAGAAGCAGGAATCCATTCCTGAACTGGAAACCGTTGCTCCGGAATCATTGATCTCTGCGAATTCCAAGATGGTCAAGACCCGGGACTTCAAACCATTGCATCCGAATATGAAGGTGACACCATTCCTCCCGGAGACGTTCTTGCGGATTTCAGGCATTGTGCTGATGGCGGTCTCTTCCGCTTTGCTGTTCCAGCTCATTCTGAAATTCACGGCTGCCGATGATATCTTCTCCTTGTTGCTTTTGGCCGATCAGGCCTTGAGCTGGTATCAGCTGATGCCCTATGTTGCCGCCGCTTCCCTTTTATGGTTCTTTGTCCGTTTGGAGATCCTGCAGAGCGAACACTACAACGTTCTTCCCAGCATCCTGATGTTCTTCTGCTTCGGTGTCCTCTATTATGTGTTTGACCTTGTTTTAGGATATTATCTGGATCAGTCCAGCGATGTCTATCACAATTTGCTCTTCACGGTCTTTACCCAGGTGATGCCAGGCAACCTTTTCTGGGGCATCGGCTGCTTTGCCCTGATTGTCCTTTTCCTGATGACACCCCTACCTTCAAGAACAAGGCTCAGCTAGTTTTATGGCGGCTTTTGTCTCTTCTGCCCATTGGCTATCTGGCTTTCTCCTATTTCTATGCGGTCGGGACCAGCCTCTGGAACTGGCCGAGTTGGCCGGATGTCTTCAGTAAGCTGCTTTTCCGCAAGCAGTTTGCGGCTACCTTCTTTGCTATCTTCTATCCGCTGTCCATCGGACTTTACCGCTTTATCGTCTACCGGAAATACGGCAAAGACCAAGCCGAGATGTACTTCCATGGCAACCGCTATTTCTTCATCAAGAACCTGATCGCCTGCGGCTGGATTGGCCTGATTTGCCTCTTCTGCTATCTCGCCCAGGGAACGGCTTATCTGAAGACCATGGGATTAAGTCGGGGTTACTACTTAGCCTATCTGATTCCGTTCATTCTGTTCTACCATCCGCACTTAGGAAAACGTAATCTGGTCCTGGATGAGGTGATTACCCTGTTCTATGTCCTCTCGCTCTCCTTCGCCTACCTCTATATTGCGAAAATTCTTCTGATCGATATTCCTGCTTGAAAGGAGTCGGCTTATGGAAGAGAAAATGGTGTATTGGGACAAGCGGAAGGTTGCGGCGTTGGTGCAGACGGTCATTGCCTTTGGCATTTATCTGGGAATTTCCATTTATGCCATTGCCCTCGCGGTGCAGCTTAACGTCGCTATCGACATCGAGACCATGACCCTTTTTATCTTGCAGGTGCTGGCCTTCATTCTGCTGATTGTCGGCATGCTGCTTAAAAAAGAGAGTCTGATCATCGCCACCTTGGTGGCGGCCTTAGCCGGATCGGTGGCATCCTATTTTTCCACGGACGTGTCCACCTTCAAGCACCTCGGTGATATCTCGGGGCTGGGCTGGGCACTCGGGGGTTATGTCGTGACCGCCTTGGTCGCAGATATCGTCTTGGCCTTAGGGACGGTCTTCCTGTTATGGGGTTTAGTCAGAGGAGACGGCAAGACAGCTGATAAGAGAACCAAGATTGTCTTCTATATTTATGGGGCTCTGTCCTTATTGGGAATCGGCTTTGCCAGTGGGGTGGTTGCCACCCAAAATGACAATGCCTATTTCCTTTTTACCTCCTTAGATAATGTTGCTGCTGCTTTCAGTTTCATCGCCAGCATTTTGGCTTTCTGCTATCCGAAGAAATCGGTCCGCAAGACCGCGGAAGGGAGGTAGGCTTTTATGACAAAGAATGACGATAAAAAAATTCGGGACAACGCCATTGCCAACATTGATTCCGTCTTGAACCAGTATCAGACGAACTGCGGAAGCCTGGCCTTTAAGGAAGAGGATGGCCATGTGAGTCTTACCGTCGATCTGAAGGCTGTCAGTCTTTACAAGGACTGCTCCAACAGCGCCCTTCTCAACGAAGACATCTATGATTTCGTTGAGGACATCTCCCGTTATTTCGATAAGCCAAAAGATCTAACCCTTAATTTTCTTTTTGCTGACGGGACTTCTTTGGAAGATCAGGAACGGGTAAAGACAATCTTCAAAGCCCACTATGCCAGCCAATACAAAGCCTTGAAAGAAAAACTCCAGAAGCAGCTGATTCTCGCCTTAGGGTTTGTCTTCATCGGCTTTATCCTCTTAACCATTCACCTGGCTTATACCGCCTACAACAGCGACTCCGTCTATGGCGAGATTATCGATATCTTTGCCTGGGTTCTGATCTGGGAGGCGGCGGAAACCCTGTTCGTCAATTCTCTTGATAATCAGACGGACCTGAAAAAATATCTGCTATTCTATCTGGCCAAGCCAAGAACACCATCAGCGAAGTAAAAGACAAAGAAAGAAATTTATTTTTTCTGCCGGCAAGGCTACAGAAAAAATCTGCCAACAGGAAGCTAGAAGAATTAGGCACACCAACGAAAACCCTTTCATTTCACTTAATTTATTTCGAAATTTGACTTCTTTTCATATTTTTATCTATTTTTGTAAGAAAATAAGAGATTCCGCCTATTTTGATTGTGTTAAAAGGAAGTCAAGAGGCACACCACGAAATATTTCCGCGCCTCAAATGTGCCAAGAGCACACCTATGTAAAAGCCAAAAATTCAGGGCGATTAAAAGGAATGAAAATGAAATATCAAAGGATTTTAGTCTCCTTTATATTTTTCTAAACTTGCAAAATTGTTTATTCATAAAGAATCAATATTTTACTTTATTTTAATAGCTTAACCTTTTCACGGGCTTACCTTATTTATGCTGTCTTTCGGAAAAGAAGTCGGGGTTACCGGGCTTTGGAAAATTGCCAAAGCAGTCAAAGGCTTGAACTTTAGAATGTGTCACCCAAAAGGGTGTGCACGTGCAACCTTTTTTGTAAGCGTTTCCAAAACGCGACTAAAATATTGCCAAGCCAGGGGAAACTAACGATGACGATTAAAGAAATCGCTCGGCTGGCCAATACTTCACGGGGTACAGTTGACCGCGTCATCAACAAGCGCGGGAAAGTATCCGAAGAAGTTGAGCAGCGGGTGCTGAAGATCATCCAAGAGACGGGGTACATTCCCAATGAGAATGGGAAACTCCTTTCTTTAAGTAATCAAAAAATCCAGATCAGCATCATCATCGGTTCGCTTAACAATACTTTCTTCAATTCCATCCTTGAAGGCATCAAGCAGGCCTTAGCAACCAAGTATCGTTACTCCGGAATCAATATTGAAATCTTCTCCGTCAAGCTCTTCGACGATACCAGTGTCCTTGACGCTCTCTCCAAGATCAGCAAGAAGTCCAGGCTTCTCATCATCTCCACTTCCGGCAACGAGCAGATCATTAAGAAAATCAATTCCTTGTCGATACCCGTCATTGCCGTCAGCCTTGACGTCAATGTCAAACGGAAGGTTGGATTCGTTGGCTGCAACTTCACCAATTCCGGAGCCTTGACCGCCGACGTCGTCAATCTGATCAGCAAGCCGGAAGATCCCGTTGGCATTCTCTTAGGTTCCTACTCCCATCCGGGTCACAGCGAACGGCTGATGGGCTTCAACGATAACGTCCGCAAAGACATTGTGCTCTTCACCCCGGTGGAAACCTTCGATGACGATGCCATCAGCTATGACCGCACCGAAAAGCTCCTACGAGAAAAGCATCCGGCGCTGGTTGTCTTCTTCGGCGGAGGCATGGTGGGCGGTCTGAAAGCCATTCAGGAAGCCAGCTATCGTCCCAAAGTCATCACCGTCGATGAGATTCCGGAAGTGCTGGAAGGGCTGAAATCCGGACTGGTCAGTGCCTCGGTCACTCAGCATCCCTTCGAGCAAGGACAGGCCTGTATGGATATCGCCTATGACTGTCTGATCAAGAAAGTCACAGCCGAAAAGGACATTCATCTGAACTGTTCGGTCATCTTCAAAGATTCCGTGATAAATTACGAGGCCTAAAGAAAGGAGAAAGGTTATGGGAAACAGAACCGTATCGCTGGTGACCGGCCAATGGTCGGATATGAGTCTCGAAGAAATCTGCAAAACTGCCAAATCCTTAGGCTACGACGGCCTGGAATTAGCTGCCTGGGGCAAGACCTTCAGCATTGAAAAAGCCTATGCCGATCCCAACTATCTCAAGAAAGCCAAGAAGATCGTCAAAGACAATGGTTTAGTCATCTCGACCTTATCGACCCATATCATTGGTCAGTGCGTGTCCGATCTTCCGGATCCCCGTCTCAACAACTTTGCTCCGAAACAAGACAAAGACAAACCGGAGGCTATCCGGGGTTGGGCTATCGAGACGATGAAGAAATCGGCTTTTGTTGCCCATGAGCTGGGTGTCAAAGTCATCTCCGGCTTCACAGGTTCTCCTTTATGGCGTTATTTCTACTCCTATCCGCAGACTACCAAAGAGATGATCGATGCGGGCTTTGACCAAGTTCGTCAAGATTGGCTTCCGATTCTCGATGAGTTCCGCAAGTATGATCTGAAGTTTGCTTTGGAAGTCCATCCAGGAGAGATTGCCTTCGATTACTATTCCGCAAAACGCATCCTGGAGACCTTCAAGGATCGTCCCGAGTTTGGTTTGAACTTTGATCCTTCCCATCTGCTTTGGCAGGGAATCCGTCCGGATCTCTTCTTAGAGGACTTCATTGACCGGGTCTATAACGTCCATATGAAGGATGTGAAGATCAGTTTTGATGGTCGCAACGGACTCTTAGGTTCCTATCTGGATTTCGGTTCCCGTTCCCGGGCCTGGAACTTCAGAAGCTTAGGCCACGGCGATGTCAACTTCGAAGAAATCATCCGAGTCCTCAATGCCCATCACTACCAAGGAGCTCTCTGTGTCGAATGGGAAGACAGTGGCATGGACCGCTTAGCCGGAGCCAAGGAAGCCTGTGAGTTTGTCCGTAAGCTCGACTTCAAGCCTTCCGACATTGCCTTCGATGATGCCATATCCAACGGAAAATAACTATGAAAAACACACTCAATTACGGCATGGTTGGCGGGGACATCAAAGCTTTCATCGGTGAAGTCCACCGCAAGGCCTTAAGCCTCGACCCCCGGGTTCATCTCGTCGCCGGCTCCTTCTCCTCCGATCTCGCCCTCGGCAAAGAAACCGCCCAGACCTACGGGGTCAGCCCTGACCGCAGCTATGACTCCTATCAGGAGATGGCCGAGAAAGAAAGCAAGCGTCCCGACGGCATCGACTTCGTCTCCATCTGCACCCCCAACTTCCTCCACTATGCCATTGCCAAGGAATTCCTGCTTCACAACATCAATGTCGTCTGCGAAAAGCCGCTCTGCTTCACCTCGAAGGAAGCCGATGAACTGGAAGCCATCGCCAACGAACGTCATCTTGTCTTCGGCATGACCTACTCCTACACCGGCTACACCATGGTCAAGATCGCTAAGGAGATGATTGCCAAAGGCGACTTAGGCAAGATCATCACCGTCAAGATGGAATATCTGCAGGATTGGCTCGTCGATACCTTGGATCCTTCCAAACAGGAAGCCCTGAAAGCCAATGTCTGGCGCTCGAATCCGAAATATTCCGGCATCGCCAATACGATTGGCGATATCGGAACCCACTCGGAGGAAATGCTGCACTATCTGCTCGGCCGCAAGGTCCAGAGGCTGCTCTGCTGCAAGGATAACTTCGGAATGCCTTTGGAACTGAATGCCGATATCCTTCTGGAATACGAAGGCGGCTTACGGGCCAACCTGATGTGTTCCCAGGTGACGTTAGGTTACGCCAACGGGTTCAGCTTCCGCGTCTTCGGCGACAAGGGTTCCTTGATCTGGCATCAGGAACAGCCGGATATCCTCATCTATACGCCGCTCCATGAACCCAGCCGGACGATGAAGAAAGGCGATAGCTATCTGAAGAAGTACGAGGCTTCGTCCAACAGTCGGCTGCCGGTGGGTCATCCGGAAGGCTTCTATACCGCCTTCGCCGATGTCTACCGCAACATTGTCTCCACCATCCTCAAGAAGGCCAACGGCCAGGAGCCGAGTGCCAAGGATCTCGACTTCCCGACGGTCAGCGATGGGAAGGAAGGTGTCCGGTTTGTTGAGAAGGCTGTCCTCTCCTCTGCCACCGAAAGCTGGGTCGAGTTCTAACTTGTGTTTTATGGCTTCGGCCATGAAATAGCCTAATCATTAGAAAGGAGAAACTGAAAATGAAAGGCAAGCTGATTCGTAGTTTAGCTGTTGTTGCGATGTTAGCGACTTTAGTCTCTTGCAACAAGACGACGTCGACTGCGACATCCACGACAAGCACTGCCACCTCCACATCTACTGTCGCTGCGAAGAAGGAAGTCTCCATTCTCATTCCGTCGGCGGATCATGGTTGGTCGGGAGCAGTCGTCACCTACGCTCAGGAACACGCCAAGACCCTCAATGCTGCCAGCACCAAGTACAACTACGTCGTTTACACCTCCAACACGGATGAAGAGCAGCAGAACAAGGTCGATGACCTGATTGCCAAGAAGGATACCTTAGCCGGTATCGTCATCAATCCTTATTCCAATGCTGTCGAATCCTCCATCACCAAGATCGCCAATTCGAAGATTCCGTTCACGATGTTCGATCGTATCATCACCAATGACACCGTCACCGCTGCCACCAACCATATCTCGGATGTCAAGGGCGACAATACCTCTATCGGCACCGTCACGGCAAAGAAGTACATCTCGTTAGGTCTGACCACGGCCGATAAGGTCCTGGTCATGCCGGGCGACAATTCTTCCGTTCCGACCAGCCGTACTCAGGGCTTCACGGATGCCTTGAAGGCTGCCGGCTGGACCGATGCTCAGATCAAGAGCAACGTCGTTTCCACCGATTACACCGGTTGGTCTCGTGATAAAGCCAAGGAGCTCTTCACTTCCTGGATGAGTGGCGACATCACCGACTATAAGTGGATTTACACCCATGATGATGAAATCTTCTGCGGTATCTTCGAAGCCTTAGCTGGAACGACCATCACGGATGACAAGAAGGCTACCTTCAAAGCCAACATCAAGGCGATCAACGGCTGCGGCGGTCTGGAAGAAATGTTCCAGATTATGCGTGGCGATCATCCGCGGAGCACGACTTACAACAACCTCGTCTCTTCAACCTGTGCCTTAATGTGTGCCACTTACGATCCTGCCATGATCAACACGGCCATCGACGATATGGCGGATTACTTAGCCGGCAAGAGTGTGACCAAGGATCACGTCATTCCTTCCGAAATCATCGATAAGTCGAACCTTGGCACGAAAGTCGGTTTCGGCGGTAAGGTCAGTTAGTTAACTTCGCTATCCTGTCGTTCCGGCAGCGGTCATGTCCTCTCGCCGCTGCCGGTTTATTGAAAACGTTGAAAGGAGACTCTCTGTGCTGAAACTTGAAATGACGGATATCAGTAAATCCTTCTTCGGAGTCCAGGTCCTGCACCAGGTTTCTTTACGGGTGGAAAAAGGAACCATTCATGCCCTGATCGGCGAGAATGGTGCCGGCAAGTCCACGTTGATGAATATCCTCGGAGGCGTCTATTCCCTGGATAACGGCATCGTCAAGGTCGATGAGAAGGATGTCCATGACCTGACGGTCCGCAAAGCCGAGGCCCTCGGCATTGCTTTCGTTCACCAGGAAGTCAATCTCTTCAATGACTTACTGGTTTATGAGAATATCTTCATGGGCAAGGAGCTGACTAAGCACGGTCTTCTGAATCGCAAGGAAATGATTCAGAGAACGAATGCTCTTTTTGCCGATCTGCACGTCGATATGAAGGCCACCGATCTGGTCGGCACCTTATCGACGGGAAAGAAGCAGCTCTTGGAGATTGCCAAAGCCTTGTTCTGCAAGGCTTCCCTTTTCATTCTGGACGAGCCGACGACGGCTCTGTCCAATGAGGAGATCGACAATCTTTTCCGCATCATCAACGAACTGAAGGCTCAGGGCAATACCTTCATCTTCATCTCCCATAAAATGCCGGAGATCTTCCGTCTCTGCGATGACTATACCGTCCTCCGCAACGGCGAGATGGTCCTTTCCGGACACCTGAAGGATACCAATCCGCAGGAAGTCACCAAGGCAATCGTGGGTGAGAAATATCAAAACAAAGAAGTCTATGCCTCACGGGAATTAGGGCCGGTCTGTTTAAGGCTTGTCAATTATTCCGGAGAAGGCTTTTCCAACATCAATTTGGAAGTTCACCAGGGCGAGATCATCGGCTTTACCGGTCTGCATGGCTCGGGCAGCAGTGAATTGATGCAGGCAATGTTCGGCATCACCAAAGCCACCTCCGGCGAGTTCATTGCCAATCAGAAGTCCTTGACCGGGGCTTCGGTGAAGAAGGTCATGCAGAATCATATCGGCATGGTCCCGGCCAACCGCAAGGAGAATTCCGTTTTCGGCGATCTGAACCTCTTGGACAATCTCTGCATTGCTGATTTCTCCGTCGAGCCGGGTCCCTTGTTCCATCTGCGGCGTGAAGAAAAGCAGTTCGGACGCTACCAGGATGAGTTGGCTATTAAAGCCAATTCCCAGAAAGATCTGCTTTTATCCCTGTCTGGCGGCAACCAGCAAAAGGTCATTATCGCCCGCTGGCTCAAGACGAATGCCGATATCCTGTTGTTGGATAATCCGACCCAGGGCATCGATGTCGGTGCCAAGAACGAAATCTACCGCCTTTTGATCCAGTTGGCACAAAGCGGCAAGACCATCCTTTTCAATACGTTGGAGATTCCTGAAATCCAGAAATGTGCGGACCGCTGCGTTGTCTTCTACCACGGCCGGATTGAAGCCGTGCTGGAGCGAAATGAGATCAGTGATGAGAAAGTGATGATGTATGCGACCCACGCAAATAAAGTAGGAGGAGACAAGCAATGAAAGACAGATATTACCAGACCGGCGAAGTGTTCCAGCGTTATCCCACCCCGAAGGAGACAGGCCATCGTATCGGCTCTTTCTTTAAGGTCTCCTGGCGGAAGGCCAACTTCATCTATATCAACCTGTTCATTTTCCTGATCTACCTTTTCTCGTCGCTGTCCTCCTTCAACTGGAACCTGATGACCAACATCCTTTATTCCTCCGTCACCGTCGGCATCGTGGCTCTGGGCATGGGTCTTATCATCCTGACCGGTCAGATTGATCTCTCGGTTGGCTCGATCTTTGCCTTTGTCGCCGGTATCGCCGTCCTTACCTACAACGACGTCTTCGAGAAGACCGGCAATGCCGCCGAAGGGTTGGTGGTGACCTTGATTGTCTCCCTGGCCTTAGGCGCCTTCTTCGGTTTCGTCAACGGCTTTTTGATCGGCAAGGTCAAGATGCCCTCCTTCATTGTCACATTGGCAACTATGCTGATTCTCCGTTCCCTGATTCAGTTCATTCTGTCGTCACTTCCGGGAAAACCATCCTTGTTCCGTGTGGATAAGTATGGCACCGAAGGGGATCCTTTCTTTACCTTAGGCAACTATCAGGTTGCCGGCATCTCCTTAGTCGGCATCCTCTTCCTCATCCTCGGCATCCTGATCTGGTTCATGGCCACCTATACCAAGTATGGCCGGAAGATCTATGCGGTCGGCTCCAACAGCAAGGCCGCCAGCCTCGTCGGCATCAATACCGGCTGGCTGCAGGCTTCCATCTTCACCCTCGCCGGTGCCTTAGTCGGCTTCGGTGCCTTCCTGCAGTTAGGCATCCGCGGCAACGTTGATCCCGCCACGACCGGCAAGTCGTATGAGCTTTATTCCATTGCGGCCGTCGTCTTAGGCGGTGTCTCAATGACCGGCGGCAGCGGCAATCTCATTGGCATCCTCTTCGGTACTCTCGCCTTCCAGACGATTGATAAGATCATTGCAGCCCTGAAGCTGAATGCCTATCTCAACGATACGATCAAGGGCATCATTCTCATCATTGCGGTGCTGATCCAGGTGCTGAAGGTCTCCCCGGAAGACGTCAAGAAGCTCTTCGAACGTCTGGGCTGGCGCTATCAGCCGGATAAGGATCTGATTCTGGATGCCAAGATGAAGAATCGGATAGCCCGGATCAAAAAGAACTATCAGAAGAAGATTGATAAGATCAATGCTTCCCAGCAATCTGATGAAGCCATCATCGCGGCCATCAATCAGGGCCTCGATGAAGAAGAGCAGAAGATTCATCTCGTCACGAAGAATTACGAAGCCCAGATTGTCAAGGCCAAACGGCTGGCCGAGCTGCATGACAATCAGGAAGAAAAAGGCAAGGCCATCGCTAAGCTCAGCCAGGAGAAAGCCAACGAAGAAGCCTTCCGTGATTTCCGTCTCCAGGGCGGCAAAGGCGAGCTTAGTTCCTTGGAGGAAGAAGAGACGATCCGGACTGACTGTGAAAACGTCTGTTATCAGAAGAAGCAGGAGATTCTTGCTCTGGAAAGCGACCAGAGCGTCGCAAGAGCTCAGCAAGAAGCTTTGCTGAAAGATCCGGCCAGTCAGGACGAGGCCCAGAAGGAATTGGCTCGGCTGGATGAGGAAGCCAAAGCCAATCAGGCCAAGAAGGAAGCGTTGGAGAAGTCCCATCAGGAACAGTTGGCCTCCATCAAAGAGGCCATTGCCAAGAAGAAGGCCAGCGGTGCCAAGCCGGGCCAGAAGCCTCTGATTCCGTTGAAGAACAAACCCGATAAGGCCGCCAAGGAAACCGCAAAGACCACTCAAAAGGATGACACGGCCGAGACCGCCCAGCAGGAAAAGCAGCGGAAACGGCTCGAAGCCATTCTGGCTAAACGGCAGCCGAAAAACGACGATTCCCATTAGTTACAAGTGCCTCCCTTGCAAAGGGGAGGCATTTTAATGCTTTCTTCTCACCCTAAGCCTTGCTTGGTGCTATATTTTTAGTGTTGAATGAAAACAAGGAAGGTAACTATGGCCTGCACAACACTCTTAGTCGGTAAGAACGCAAGTTATGACGGTTCGACTCTCATCGCCCGCAACGATGATTCCCCGTCCGGGAAGTTCCACGTCAAGAAGATGGTCTCGGTCGACCCCAAGGATCAGCCGCGGCATTATAAGTCCGTGCTGTCCCACGTCGAGATCGATCTTCCCGACAATCCGCTGCGCTATACGGCGATGCCCAATGTCGATAAAAGCGAAGGCATCTGGGCAGCCAGCGGCATCAATGAAGCCAATGTCTCGATGACGGCTACCGAGACGATCACGTCCAATCCGCGGGTCTTAGGCGCCGATCCGTATGTCGAGTATCAGAAGGGTATCGGTGGCAAGCCGGAAGTCAAAGGCGGCATCGGCGAAGAAGAACTGGTCGTGCTGGTTCTTCCGTACATCCATTCCGCCCGGGAAGGCGTGCTCCGGCTGGGTGCGTTATTGACTCAGTTTGGCACCTATGAGCCTAACGGCATTGCCTTCTCCGATAAGGATGAGATCTGGTGGCTGGAGTCCATTGGCGGTCATCGCTGGATTGCCCGCCGGGTCAAGGATGACGAATATGTCGTGATGCCGAATCAGTTCGGCCTGGACCGCTTCGATTTTGCGGATGCCTATGGTGCCAAGAAGGAGAATCTCTGCTCCGCTGACCTGAAAGAGTTCGTCGAGAAGAATCATCTTGCCTTAGACTTGAATGGCCGCTTCAATCCGCGTCTGGCTTTCGGGTCGCACAGCGATTCCGATCATGTCTATAACACCCCCAGAGCCTGGTTCATGCTCCGCTACTTCAATCCCCGGACCTATGTCTGGGATGGTCCGGAGGCAAAATACACGCCTCTGTCGGATGATCTGCCGTGGTCTTTGGTTCCGGAAAGAAAGATCACCGTCGAGGATGTGAAGTACATTCTCGGTTCCCATTATCAGGGAACTGCCTATGATCCTTATGGCAAACTCCAGGCACCGGAAAAGGCCCTGTTCCGTCCGATTGGCATCAGCCGTACGGCGTTCTTATCCGTCAGTCAGATCCGTCCTTACGTGGATAGCAAGTTTGCTGCCATCGAATGGGTTGCTTTTGCTTCCAATGTTTTCAACGCTCTGGTTCCGGTCTATACCAACGTCCGTAAGATTCCGGCCTTCTATGCGAATACCACGCTGACGGTCTCGACCGATAACCTCTATTGGTCCAGCCGGCTTTTAGGAGCCCTGGCCGACAGCCACTACAATCGCTGTGCCCGACTCATCGAACGCTACCAGAATGCTGTCAGCAATCAGAGCCACGCCCTGATTGATAGCTACGATCAGAAGTTAGCTGCGGCCAAGGATGTCCAGACGGGACTTGAGGAAGCCAATGAGGCGATTGCCGCCATGACCAAGAAGGAGACAGCCAAGGCTTTGGATCAGGTACTCTATGAAGTCAGCTGCCAGATGAAGAACGGTTTCAACCTGTCCGACAACTGATCCGAAACGCTTTTGGAAACGAAACTAGCCCTTGAACGGAACGCCGCTCAAGGGCTTTTTTGAGACTAAACGAAGAAACTCGACAGAATTGTCGTTTTCGTTCAGTCCCTTATCCTTATATTCTTTAAGACGGGAAACCTCTTTCATTTATAAAAAGAACAAATAGACTTATAAAAAAATATAATGCTTTGGAAAAAGCCTTTAGTTCCCGAATTTCTTTACATTTAATTAACAGTTTTAAGGTTTACCATTGCTATGAAAGGGCTTTCGTTATAAAATATGTTTATCTTTGGAAGCTTTAGTTGAGGAAAGAACTGAGGCTTACTCAAGACACTGACACCATTGATAGGAGGATCAAATCATGACAATGGCAAAGAAGTCGTCGAGAATTTTTACGTTGGCTGCAGTTGCCTGTATGGCGCTTGCCGGTTGCAATAAAACGATTAGCACCGCGACGAGCACCGCGACGTCGACCGGTGGCAGTACTTCCACTGCAACATCCACGTCGACTGCCGCTCCGTTAGATGATGTTCAGAAGGCCATTCAGGCTGCCGAAGGAATGACGAAACAACAGCTGTACAAGAAGGCCATGGAAGAATTAGGTTCCAATACGATGAGCTGCATCGGCAACTCTTCTCGTGGTGCCACTGCTAAAGAGTATTTCTTAGCTTATCTGCAGGGCAAGAAAGCCACTCAGGTCGTCGATCCGAGCGATAGTACGAAGAAGATTTGGCAGTACACTGCCGATGATACCATCCGTGCTGAGTTCCCGGATTATAATGAGAACTTCGCTGGTAAGATTGATTGGACGCAGCCGAAGAATAACTCTATCTTCGATCAGATCACGGGCGATATCAAGGGTTCTACCCATGTTCTCTCGATGACCTTGATTCAGGATGCCTCACAGATTCAGTCCCGTATGCTCAACAACAATTACCTTTATAACTACATTCCTAAGGAATGGGGTGGCGACAAGGCTGAAAACGGTGAACCCTTTGCTTTACAGTCGCTCAATAAGATCTTCGAATTCAACAACCTGACTCCGACGGGCGGAACGGCTCCTTCGTTCACCAATATGTGGGACTTCGTCAAAGACGGAAATGCTCCTAAATTCATGGGCATCTCTGCCGAGCCGGTCGGCCGTAACTTCTTAGTCATGCTGACCGAAGACAAGTATGCCACTCAGATGAAGGCTGCCTTCGATGCTCTTCCGGCTGGCGATGAGAAGACTGCTTTCCAGAAGACCATTGATGAAGTCGATTCTTATGGTATCGCTGATACCTATGGCATTACCGGTGAAAATGCTAAGTATTCCTTAGCTTGGATCAAGCGTTGGGTTGCCCAGTACAGTCAGGATACCGATGATGGCCCGATCTGCAACACCATGGTCAAGACGACTTCTGCCGGAATGTCTGGCTTGCTGGTCTATTCTAAGCTGAGATCGGTCACTGAGACTGCCGAAGCTTCCCGTAACAACGTCACCGTCGCTGCCTATCAGGATGGTTATACTGGTCTGGGTGGCTTCATGTATAAGCATTACCTCCAGGTTATCAAGACTTGCCCGTATCCTTATACTGCCTGCGCTTTCATTAACTTCATGACCACCTCCAAGGATGGCTTCTCTGCCTGGGGCAAGGATATCGGCGGCTATCCGTCGGATTCGGCCATTGCTGTTGACCATACCACAGATGGGGATGCTTCCAAGAACAAGGATAAGGATGGCAATGCCATGGCTGTCCCGGCTCTTAACGATAAGGGTTATGATTGGTGGAAGGCAAAGTGCGTCGTCGAAGATCCTATCTACACCTCGGATCATGCGCTGCTAATCACCTGGATGGATACGCTTCGTAAGTAATTTCCCAATTCTGTAGCCCATGAAGAGCGCAGGACGCAGCAATGCGTCCTGCCTCTTTCTATTAAAAAGAGGTAACGATATGGATCAAGCATCCGTGGTCGCTCAAACTCCTCGCAGCAAATCCGCTAAGCGGTTTTTCAATACTTTAGGAACCTATTTGAGCAAACCTGAAAACGAGATTCTTCTTGTTTTCGGCGTTTTATTGACGGTCATGGTGATTGCTCCGCTCTTCTCCATCATCACTGATTCCTTCACGACGCATGAAGGACTCGAAGCCATGCTCTCCAAGCAAACACCAGGGTCCTGGGGTCTGACGGCCTGGTCCGTCGCCTTTGCACGAGGCAAACTGAGTGAGACTTATTTCTGGCTGCCGTTAGGTCGGTCATTGTTGTTGGCTTCGATTTCCTGTATTTTTGCTGTTATCTTCGGTGGCTTGGCCGCTTATCTTGTAACTCGTACCAACATGCCATTCCGCAAATACATTTCGGCCATCTTCATCTTCCCCTACATCATGCCGCAATGGACGTTGGCTCTTGTCTGGAGGAACCTTTTCTGGAGTGCTAAGGTTGATCAATCCATTGATGGGTTATTTGCTCACGCTCATATCTACTTCCCCCAGTGGTGGAATGAAGGTCTCTTCCCCAGTGCCATGGTCTTAGGCATGCATTACGCGGCCTTTGCCTACATCCTCATCGGAGCTATCTTCCGCAACATGGATGCCAACTTGGAAGAGGCGGCAACGATTCTCAATACGCCACGCTGGAAGATTTTTCTCCGCATTACGTTGCCGATGATTGCACCTGCTATTCTATCCACCGTCTTGCTTGTCTTTACTAATGCCATTGGTTCTTACCCGGTTCCTCATTACTTGAAATATGTTGATTTGGCTGTTAAATACACCGAAATCAACACCAGCTTCCCTGGCATCCAGTCCGTCATCGCCATTACGATGGTGATTATCGGTCTGATTATCTTAGGTATCAACATCACCTCTTTCTCGGGGCGGAAGCAATATACGACCGTCACTGGTAAGTCAGGTCAGGCTGAGAAGACGAATCTCGGCAGAGTCTTCCGTTGGGTGGTTGCCATCATCATGATTATCATTACGGCCATGACAGCCATCTACCCGGTCATCGACTTTGCTTTGGAATCGTTCTTACCTAACCCTGGCGATTTCTCATCCGGCCTCACCACCAAATGGTGGAACGCCGATGTCAACACGCTACCGGAGTTCTATGGCCAATATGGCATCTGGCATAATGCCCGTATTTGGGAAGGCTTCCGCGGTTCCGTCCTGGTTGCCTTCATCTGCGCCTTCTTTGCCGGAACCATCGGTATGCTGATCGGCTACGCCGTTTCCAAGAAGCGTCACAGCAAATGGGCTCAGTATGTCAACGGCATCTCCTTCCTGCCTTATCTGCTTCCGGCTTTGGGTGTCGGTGCTGCCTTCTTCATTCTGGGTTCGAAGCTGGGACTTTACGGCACTTTCACCTTGATTATCATCGTCGGTGTCCTGAAGTATATTCCGTTCTCCAGCCGTTCCTCGCTCAATGCCATGATGCAGCTCTCGGGTGAAATCGAAGAGGCTGCCGTCATCCAGAACGTGCCGTGGTGGAAGCGGATGTTTAGGATTGTCATTCCGATTCAGAAAGCCAGTTTCATTTCCGGCTATATGCTTCCGTTCATCACCTGCATGCGAGAACTGACGCTGTTCATGATGCTCGCCCCGCAAGGCAAGATCGTGACGACGCTCCTGGATTACTTCGACGAGATGAACCTGCCTGCCTTCTCCTCGGCTATCAACTTGATCCTGATTATCTTCATTTTGGCCTGCAATTGGCTGTTAGGTAAGCTTACCGGTGCCAGCATTGATCAAGGTATCGGAGGAGGTAATAATTAATATGCCAGAAATTGAACTGAAGAATGTCTGCAAACGTTGGAAGGATTTCTATGCGACCGACCATCTGAATCTTTTCATTCCGGACAAGTCCTTTGTGACGCTGTTAGGGCCTTCGGGCTGTGGCAAGACCACGGTTTTACGTATGATTGCCGGTCTGGAGACGCCGACTTCCGGTCAGATCTTCATCGACCACAAAGCTGTCTTTGATTCCGATGCCGGCATCAATATCCCTGCCAACAAACGTAAGGTCGGCTTCCTCTTCCAGAACTACGCCCTCTGGCCGAATATGACCGTCTACCAGAACATCGCTTTCGGTCTGAAGAACGTCAAGGATGATTTCCCGAGCATTGATTTCCCTCATCGGACCCGTCAGGATCTGATCCGTTCCCTGGCTGATATCAAGCACATTGCGGATGTCGTCAATGGCTGCCGGGACAAGAAGGGCAAGATCAACGAAGACAAGGCCCTGATTCATCTCGTGGATGAATTCACGATCTCCTTACCCACCGCCAAAGAAATCTATAAGCTTTCTTTAGAGACGGACGGCGGACAGCAGCGGGCCGACAGTGCCATTGCCGCTGCCAAAGACGAGATGGCGAAGATCGAAGCGAAGTACAAAGAAAAGAATCTCACCTTGGATGAAGCCTCTCAGATCCTGGCCGATGGCAAGGTTCAGATGACGGAACGGAAGCTGGATGATGAAGAGATTGATCTCGCCATCCGCCATGTCTCCCGGGTCGTCAAGATCGGTGATTTCATGGACCGTTACCCGAATGAACTCTCGGGTGGTCAGCAGCAGCGTGTCGCCATCGCCAGAACTTTGGCACCGCAGCCGAAAGTCATCTTCATGGATGAGCCTTTGAGCAACTTGGATGCCAAGCTCCGTCTCGAGATGAGAGGCGAACTGAAACGTCTGCATGTCGATACGGGCGCCACCTTCGTCTATGTCACCCACGATCAGCTTGAGGCCATGACGCTGGCGACCAAGATCTGCCTCATCAACAATGGCGTCCTGCAGCAGTATGATCCGCCGCTCACCGTCTATTCCCGCCCGAATAACCTCTTCGTTGCCGATTTCGTCGGCAATCCGGCCATGACGATGATCGAGAGCAAGGTCAAACAGAATGCTGACGGAACGTTGGATTGCCATTTCTTCGATAATATTGACTCGACCTTTAAGCCGGAAGCCCCGCTGAACTTAGCCGAATCGGCCAGCCAGCGTGATGCCGAAATTGCTGCCAATAAGGCCAAAGCTGAAGAAGACAAGAAACAGCGTGGCTATGTCGAGAAAGGCAACAAGGATTCCTTCTTCAACTACAAAATCATCAAAGAAGATGGTATCCATGAACGGAAGGAAGAGGGCGCACCGGAAAGCGATGACTACATTCTCGGTGTAAGACCGGAATTCATTACCCTCTGCGAAGATACCAACGCCAAAGGCATGGATGCCATTGTCTATGCCGCTATGCCCAGCGGCATGGAGACGACCATCAAGATGGTCATCAATGGCTATGTCATCACCGGCGTTATCTTCGGTGCCAGCGATTACAAGATCAATGAACATCTCCGGGTCACCTTCAAAGGCAATCAGATTCTCCTCTTCGACAAGGTCAGCGAGAAGCTGATCTGTGCCGGGGAGCTGACGCTGATATAGTCAGGAGGTCCAACGGCAGCGATGACGTTGGACCTTTTTTCATCGCGCTTAGGTAAGCCTTGGATGTCTATGGTAAAATAGGAAACGGAAAGGTCTAGGGTAATTCCTCATGGCAAAGAAAGCTGTCTTCTTCGATTGCTGGTCAACCTTGATTTCCTTTCAGAAGAAAACCGAGGACTGGAATGTCCATTCCTTGAAAGAACATGCCCTGAATTTCCCCAGCGTTGACTGGAAGGCCGTGGATGCCTTTGACCATTCGTTCTTGGATAGTTATTACCGGACCAACCACGACTATGAGATCACGGCTGCCTGTTACCTAAAACTGGTCTGTCAGCTCTTCCAGATCAAGCTGGACTGTTCCATCGATACCTGTGCCGGGGAGATCCTGTCATTTCTCGATCCGCAGCCGGTTCCGGGCATCGAGCGGTTCCTGAAGTACTTGGAGGAGGAGTCCATCTATTACGCCATCCTTTCCAACACCATCTATACGGCCGAGGAGACGATTGCCCTGATCAACCGGAAAATCCCCACTCAGCATGCCGACTATTTCTTTGCTTCCAGCGATATCGGAGTCAAGAAACCCAATCCTCTTTTCTTCCTAGCCTCCATCAAGGATTCCGGCTATGACGTGAAAGATTCCTATTACGTGGGAGATTCGCCGTTGGAGGATGTCTACGGTTCCTTCAGAGCCGGCTTCAAGAAATCGATCTGGCTGAATTCCCGTCATTTGAAGATGGACGATTACAAAGCCTACTTCAACCCGCAGGAGATTTCTTATCTGGAAGTCAGTTCCTATGATGAGCTGTTAGAGGATTTCAGGAAGGGTCTTTTATAGAGTCAGGAAAGGAGTGCCGTGATGAAACTTAGAATTCCGCAGGAAAGCTTAGCCAGTGTCCGGGCTTTCTTCTGCGATATTGATGGGACACTGATTGACAACAAGAGCATCCTCAAGGACGAGACGATTGCGGCCGTCCGCTCGTTGTCAATCCCATTTTCCTTGGTCAGCGGCCGGAACTGGAAAGGCATGTCCAAGATCTATGCCAAGCTCGGCCTTTCGACGCCGATGCTGACCTTGAACGGCGCCTGTATCAGCCAGAACGGAAAAGTCCTGGCCGAAGAGACGATTCCTGCCGCCGACATCCAGGCCATCCTTAAGACCTTAGGGGACCTTTATGGCGAGGCCATCTCCTTAGAAACCTATGACGCTTCCCGCTGGTATTGCAACACGCTGAAGAATCCTTATATTCAGTATGAAGCCAAAGTGCTGGGTTTTCAGCCCGATGTCATCTATACCAAGCCCGAAGATGTCTCGGCGCTGCCGATGGCTAAGTTGCTCGTCATTGCCGAAAGCTCGGCCTGCGACAAGATTGAGACAATCCTGGCTCCCTACCGGGACCATCTGCAGGTCATCCGCAATCACGATACCTACATAGAGATCTTCTCCAAGCAGGCTTCCAAAGGGAAAGCCATCCGCAAAGCCGCGGAGATCCTTGGCATTCCGATCGAGCAGACCTTGTGTGCCGGGGATTCCCCAATTGATCTTTCCATGTTCTTAACCTGTCCGTTCCGGGTGGCGGTAGCCAATGCCGATCCGATCATCCTTGCCCACAGCAACATCATCACGGACACCAATGATGCTAACGGGATTGCCAAGTTCATTGCCTTGCTGAACGAAGCCCGTCATTAAGCCAGTCTTCAGGCCCTGAGCTCTTCCGGATCAGGGCTTTTTCTTTATTGTAAAAAAGTAAGCGCTTATTTAAGGAAGCCCTTGGGAAGTGAAAGATTGAAAACAGCGCCAACAATCGAAAGTTTTTATTTTAATCGGATAGGCTATTGCGGTATACTAGTAACAGTGATGTGAAACGCTTACAAACAAAAGGAGGAAGAAAAGATGAGCAATTCACCCGAAACCATCCGTAACATTGCTATCGTCGGCCATCAGGGAAGCGGCAAGACCAGTCTTGTGGAGTCCTTATGTTTTAAGTCCGGGTTGATCAAAGAGAAGGGTTCCGTTGAAAAAGGAACGACTCTCTCCGACTACCTGCCGGAAGAGAAGAAGAAGCAGATTTCCCTCTCCAGTTCCATTATCACGATCACCTACCATGACTATAAGCTGAATCTGATCGATCTTCCTGGCAACGATGATTTCATCGATGAGACCATCGGCATCACCCGTCTGATCAAAGGTGCCGTCCTGGTGATTGATGCCGGCAAAGGCGTGCAGATCGGCACCATCAAGAATTTCAATCTTCTGAAGAAGCGTGGCGTCCCGATCTTCATCTTCGTCAACAAGATGGATAAGGATAACATCGACTTTGCTGCCCTCTTAAATGAGATTGAGACCAAACTGGATCCAAAGAAATGCGTACCTTTCTCCTATCCGTTAGGACGGAAAGAGAACTTTGATGGCTTTGTCAATGTCGTGGAGCTCAAAGCCCGGAAATACAATGGCGTCACCTGTGAGGATGCTGTCATCTACGAAGACAAGAAGCCGCTGATCTTTGCTCTGCATAACCGTCTCTGCGAAGCCGTCGCCACCACCAACGATGAGATGCTGGAGAAGTTCTTCTCCGGAACACCCTTGACCAATGAAGAAATCAAGAAGGGTCTCCGGGAAGGCGTCCTCAAAGGCGAGCTGTATCCGGTCCTGGTGGGTTCGGCCCTCAAGGATATCGGCATCAACACCTTGCTGGAGATGATGATTGATTATCTGCCTTCGCCTCTGGATCTGAAGCCGGTCAAGGCAACGGATGACAAAGGCAACGAAGTCGACATCAAGACGGATCTGGCTTTGCCGGTTACCGCCCAGGTCTTCAAGAATTACTATAACCCGTATCAGGGTCTCGTCTCGATCTTCAAGGTTCAGTCCGGAACCATCCATTTCGGTCAGGAACTGCTTTGCCCCAACAACCAGCGCCTTTATAAGGTGACCTCCCTCTTCCAGGTGCAGGGTGAGAAGCTCGTTCCGGTTCAGAAAGTCGGTGCCGGCGATATCGGTGCCATCACCAAGCAGGAAGAAATCCATCTCTCCTATACCCTTTGCGACAAGGATCATCCGGTGACCTTCAAGATGGTCAATTATCCGACCCCGGTCTATTTCAAGGGCATCGTTCCGGCGACCAAGAAGGATTCCGATAAGCTCTTCCCGGCCATCGCCAAGATGGCTTTGGAAAATCCGACCATCACCCTCCGCAAGGAAGAGACGACCGATCAGATTCTCTTAGGCGGTCTCTCCACGACGCACTTAAGCTACGTCATGGAAAAGCTCGTCAATGACTATGGCATTTCCTTCACCACCGAACCGATGAAGGTCTCCTATCGTGAGACCATCACCCGGGCTGCCACGGCCGAAGGCCGTTACATCAAGCAGACCGGCGGATCAGGTTACTATGGCGTCGTCACCATGGAGTTTGCACCGGCAGAGCAGACCTCGTTTGAATCCCAGGTCTTCGGCGGCCACATCGACAAATCGTATTATCCGGCCGTGGAGAAGGGCTTCATGGATGCCTTGCAGAAAGGCGGCCTGGTCCAGGCTCCGGTCATCAATGTCCGCGCGATCTTAAAGGATGGCAAACAGCATTCCGTCGATTCCAACGAAATGGCCTTCAAGAATGCCGCAGCCTTGGCCTTCAAGGAAGCCTATCCGAACTGCGGTCCGGTCTTACTGGAACCGTACAACCGTCTGATCGTCAATGTCCCCAGCGAGTATCTGGGTCCGGTCTTAAGCGATCTCACCAAGCGTCGGGGCAAGATTCTCTCCACCGATGAAGCCAGTGGCGGCAATCTTGACGTCACTGCCATCGTCCCGCAGGGAGAAATCCTCGAGTATGCCAATGAGCTGAAATCCATCTCCAAGGGCACGGCATTCTTCAATATGACCTTCGAAGATTATGAGGAGATGCCGAAAGCCTTGGCTGACCGGGTCGTGCAGGAGCATCAGGTCCATTAAGGAACGTCAGGGAGCCGCCCCCAGCGGCTCCCTTTCTTTTCCTTTGATATAAAAATGAAAACACGTATAATAAGAGCTGTTCAAAGAAAGGACAAGACACCATAATGCTGACTCGTCAAAACAAATTAGCAATTTATGGTCTCTTGAGTCAAAGCTTCCAAAAGAACAGCGAGTACCCCTTAGCTAAGGTCGCTCTTTATCTAAAAGACCAGGGACTCAATTATGAGGAATACGGTTATCCCAAGATGAAGTCGCTCTTAGGCGACTTGAAAGAATTCCTCACGCTGGTAACGCACGACTCAGAAGATCATAAACGTCGGAACGAATTCGTTGTTTTTCATGATTATAAGGAAAATGCCGGCTCTTTTCAGCCGGCGATGTCGCAGCCTCATCCGCAGCAGGCTCATTCTCAGCCGGCTCCGGTGAATAATGTCACCGTAAGCCATTCGTCGCAGCCGTCCCATAACGGCCAGAAGACTATCAGCAAAGCGGACCAGGAGAAGATTTACGGACTCTTAAAGGATCATCTCGACCTCCATCAGGAAGCCCCGATGGCCAAGGTCTCCAAGATTCTCTTGGGCCATGAGGTCGACTATAAGGCGTTAGGGTTCTCCAAAATGAAGAACCTGCTTTCCGCTTTGCCGTTCATCCGCCTCCGGGAAGTCAATCTGAACGGCGTTCCCCAGGCCTTGGTCAGCGTCGTCGTCAAGAATAATAATACGAACCCGGCTCAGCCGGCCCGGCCCAACACCAACCGCCGGAATCCGCAGGCCTCCGCCCAGCGTCATAATCCGCTGCCTGCTTCCAATAACAACAAACCTCAGACCCGTCCGACTCCGAACGCGAAACCGCAGGTTTCGCATCCGGCCCCCAGCGTAAAAACAACGCCGGCTCCGACTCCGGCCCCAACCGCGCCGGCTGCCGTCCATCCGATTCCGGTCAAGGAAGATCCGGTCTTCGAAGAAATGGAGCCGAAAGACATTTCCATTCCGGAGAAGCTGATTCTCTCCTTGAAGGAGACTACCGGCTTAGGCCTCGATAACGGATCCTTCACGGATCTCATCATCGAAGATCTCAACAGTGCCATCAAGAGCAATACCCTGGTATCCCGGGAGGATGCCTTCCTCTTTCCGCTTTCGCTGAAGACCAAGACCGGCGAACGGCTTTTGGGTTCCTTCAAAGAGGCTGCCCATGGCTGCAGCTATGGCTACTACATCAACTTCATCGGCACCGACAAGGAAAAGCCTCGCGATATCCTGAAGAGCCAGATCCATTTCGATGATTATGATGCCGCCGTCAAATCCTTGGCCGACTTAGCCAAGAAGGAGAGCTGGGGCTATCTGCATTCGAAGGATCCTTACATCATTCTGAAGATCTACCTGCAGTATACCTACTACCGGATTGCCTCCCAGAATAAGGTGATGGTCGATGAACAGAGCGGCTTTGCTTCGTTCAATACCGGACTGGTCACTCCCAACTATGATGACATCTACTGTGTCCTCCTGAAGAACAAGGATGCCTCCATTGATGAGACCTATCTTTTCCAGGGCTTCACGGTCAGTGGCAGCCAAGGATTCGGTAAGGTTATTGTTGAGCATTTCTCCCCGCTTCCTGAAAAAGCAACTTACATTGAAAAGCCGGAAGATATTTACTTTGATACCACCAAGCCTATCCATACCGACTATAACCACATCATCAGCGACAACCTCTCCCGCTTCCCGCTGGATTTCCTGAAGACGCTGATTGTCTCCTTCCCGGATGAGAACAAGCTGCTCACCCAGATTGAGAAGACCAACAACGACTATGCCCGCGACCGTCTCTTCACGAAGCTCGAAGACGATGTCATCAAGAACAGCACCCTCTTCACGATTCTGAAGGCCTGCTTCGACAGCGCCGTCGAAACCTCCCTGAAGATGGCTCGCTATGATTTTAGGACGGTTCTTCCTTCCTTCTTTCCGACCCGCAACGTCATGTCGATGATGCTGCCTCTGGTCTTTGACAAGTCCAAAGGTCCGCAGGCCGTGCTTTTGGTGGAGCTGACCCCCAGCGGCAACTACCAGGGACAGACGATTCTGACCCTGAAGCAGTGCTATGCCAATGCCCGGATCATCGCCCCAGTCGAAAACACCTTCCTCCGCGCGGAGGACATCGAGGACTAGCATGGTCCTGAGAACAGCAAGGCTTCTTCTCAGGGCAGTCGATTCCGGCGATAGTGCGCTTTATGAAAGTCTCAGAAAAGATGAGTTTTCTGGGACTTTTTTTGCAGTCAGGAATCATAAGCCTCGCTCCTTTGAGGAGATTCAGGCTTTATCGGGATCCAATGCCCTTTTTTATGGAACAATCTGCTACCTTAAAAGTGGGCTCCCGCACGGATTCTTCCTGGTGGAGAAGAATCCCAGCTATACCCTTTTATCCTTCTTGGCCCCCAAAGACCGCCAAGGTCATGGCTATTGCAAGGAAGCCTTAAGTGCTCTCTTGAAAGCCGTTCTCGACGGCCGGCCCGACGGACAGGTGCTGCTGTTAGTCAGTTCGAAGCATCCCTGGGATTACCATCTCGGCCTGGCCTTAGGCTTCCACGATCTGGATCCGGATTTGGTCACGCCGGGGAAGAAGATTCTGACCCTCTTCGGAGAGCTGGTATGAAAAAAGCTGCCTCGCGGGCAGCTTCTTTCATTTCTTAGGTTCGTCTTTCTTCAGCGTGTAATCCTGATAGCGGACATGAAAGGAGAGACAGTCGATGTCGGCCGGATGGACGTTGGTGATGCGGCTGGCTTCGCCTAAGGTCTTCGGCCGGAAGAGATCCAGTTTTTCGCGGGCTTCCAGGGAGAGACCATCCATATGCTTGTAGTCAATTCCCTCCGGTAAAGGCAGGGATTCATAGCTTTCACGGCGCTCACAGTCCTTCCGTTCCTGCTCAATATAGCCTTCATAGCGGACTTCCGTCTCCAGCTTGAAGGCTTGTTCGTCATCGAGTTGGGGGAGATCGGGAAGGCAGGTCTTCAGTCCCTGATAGGTGACGTTCTGCCGCTTCAGGGTCTGTTTCAGAGTCTCGTTGCCGTTGGGTTCCGGGAAGCCTAAGGACTTCAGGTAATCCCGGACAGGCGTCTTAGAGGCAATCTGCTCATGGTCCAACAACTCAATGGTCTTGGTGATGGCTTCGTTGCGGCTGTTCAGGCGGTCAAAGCGGTCCTTGGGGACCAGGCCGACATCATAGCCCTTCTTGAGAAGACGGACATCGGCATTGTCGTTGCGGGTGATAAGACGGTACTCGCTTCGGCTGGACAGCAGCCGATACGGCTCATGGGTGCCCTTGGTGACAAGGTCATCGATCATGATGCCGATATAGGCTTCATCCCGGGCTAAGACGAGCGGCTTTCTGCCTTCGATCCAGAGGGCGGCATTGATGCCGGCCATCAGACCTAAGGCGGCGGCTTCCTCATAGCCGGACGTGCCGGCTATCTGACCGCAGACATAGACGCCCTGATAACCTTTGACGGCCATCGTGTGATCCAGCTGACTGGGTTCGACGGCATCATATTCAATGGCGTAGGCATACTTCAGGAATTCGGCATGCTCGAGTCCGGGCAGGGAATGGACCATCTCGGTCTGCACCTCTACCGGCATCGAGGTTGAGAATCCCTGCAGGTAGATGGAATCGAATTCCAGGGATTCCGGCTCCAGGAAAAGCTGATGTCTCTTCTTATCCGCAAAGCGGACAACCTTATCCTCAATCGAGGGACAATAGCGAGGTCCGACGCCTTTAACAACTCCGCCATACATGGCGGAATCGAGAAGGTGGGCACGGATGATCTCATGGGTGTGTTCGGTCGTATACGTCAGATAGCATTTCACCATCTCGGACTGGGGCATGAACCAGGTGGTATCGTAGCTGAAAGCATACTTGCCGCTATCGCCTAACTCGACTTCAAGATGGGAATAGTCGATGGAATCCGGCTTGATCCGCGGCGGGGTGCCGGTCTTGAGACGGAGCATGTTGAGACCGAGATTGCTGATGGTCTTGGATAAGCCATGCGACGGTCTTTCGCCATCCGGTCCTTCATCCTTGGCCACATGGCCACGGAGAATCCTGGCTTCCATATGCGTGCCGGTAGCTAAAATAACCGCCTTGGCATGGAGATAGGTCCCATCTTCTAAAATAACGCCATCGGCCATCTTGTCTTTGACGACCAGGGCCTTGGCTTCATGCTCGGCGATGTCGAGATTGTCGACCGTCAGCAAATAGTTCTGGACATTCCGGGGATAGCCGCGCTTATCTTCCTGCGCCCGGTAGCAGCGTACCCCAGGGCCTTTGGAGGTATTGAGAACCTTCATCTGGAGAATGGAGCCCTTCATGTCGGCTAGTTTTGCCATGATGCCGCCGAGCGCATCCATCTCCCGGACGACTATGCCTTTGGCGGAACCGCCGATGGTGGGATTGCAGGCCATATTGGAGACCATCTTGTAATTCAGGCAAAGCATCAGGGTCTTCAAACCTAAGGCCGCACACGCATGGGCTGCCTCGACGCCGGCATGACCGCCGCCGACGACGATGACGTCATACTCCTTAGCCATCTGATTGAACATAGTTCTTGGTTTCTTCTTCGGTTAACCGATGGATCCATTCATATCGAATTTGATCAGCTGATTGAGCTCGACGGCATATTCCATCGGCAGCTCCTTGCTGAACGGTTCAAGGAAGCCCATCACGATCATCTGCGTCGCGCCGGCTTTGGAAAGCCCGCGGGACATCAGGTAATAGAGCTGGTCTTCGTTGATCTTGCTGACGGAAGCCTCATGCTCGAGGTAGGAAGTCGCGTTCTCCACGACATTATGCGGAATGGTATCGGAATAGGAATGGTCGTCCAGAATCAGGGTATCGCACTCTTCGTGAGCCTTGGAACCGGTCGCCAACGGCGAAATCCGGATCTGGCCGCGGAAATTGGCGGTGCCGCCATTGCGGGCGATGGACTTGGAGATGATGGTCGACGAGGTATCCTTGCCGAGATGAATCATCTTGGCCCCGGTATCCTGCATCTGGCCCTGACTGGCCACGGCCACCGAGATCACGCTGCCCCGGCTGCGGTCCCCTTTGAGGACACAGCAAGGATATTTCATGCAGGTCTTGCTGCCGATATTGCCATCGACCCATTCCATCAGGCCGTCGTCATCGACGATGGCGCGCTGGGTGACGAGGTTCAGAATGGAGTTGGACCAGTTCTGAATGGTGGTATAACGCATCTTGGCACGCTTGCCAACGAAGATCTCGACGATGGCGGCATGGAGGGACTCTTCGGAATACATCGGGGCGGTGCAGCCTTCGACATAGGTGAGCTCGGCATCGTCATCGACGATGATGAGCGTCCGCTCAAACTGTCCGGAACGGCGGTTGTTGATGCGGAAATAGGACTGCAGCGGCTTTTCCAGATGGCAGCCTTTCGGAACATAGATGAAAGAGCCGCCCGACCAGACGGCGCTGTTGAGAGCCGCATACTTGTTGTCAGCCGGCGGAACCAGCTTGCCAAAATACTTCTTGAAGATCTCCGGATACTGCTTCAGACCCGAATCGGTATCCAGGAAGATGACGCCTTTCTCTTCGACTTCCTTCAGCATGTTGGAATAGACGGCTTCCGACTCATACTGGGTGGTGACGCCGGAAAGGAACTTCTGCTCCGCTTCCGGAATGCCAAGCTTGGCAAAGGTGTTCTTGACGGTGGAAGGGACTTCCTTCCAATCGGTGGCAATCTTGTCGCTGACCTTGGTGTAGTAGGTATAATCCTGGAAATTGATGCCGGAAAGATCCGGTCCGAAGGTCGGCTGATGATGATGGAAGAACTCTTTAAGGGACTTGAGACGGAAGTCGAGCATGAACTCCGGTTCGCCTTTCATTTTGGAGATGGTACGGACCGTCTCCTCATCCAGACCTTTCGGGGTCTTGAAAATAGCGACATCCTTGTCCTGGAATTCGTACTTGGCCCGGTCATCGCTATCCAAAAGCTTCTTTTCCTGATCTTTATTCATGAGGAGTTCCTTCTTTCTTCTCGGCTTCGCTGAAAGCCTTCTTCAGTCCCCGCCAGGAAATGTTGGCGCAGGTGATACGGCTGGGCTGCCTGTTGACGTTCATGAAGCAGACGGCTTCGCCTAACGTCTCGCCGTCAAAAGGCTGACCGGCCAGCATCTTGTTGAACTCATCCATCATCTGGTTGGCCTCGGCCATCGGCTTGCCTTTGATCATCTCCGACATGATCGAGGTGGACGCCGTCGAGATGGCGCAGCCTTTGCCATGCCAAAGACAGTCTTCCACGACCCCGTTAACGATCTTCACCTGGATATAGATGTCATCGATGCAGGAGGCCGAATCCATATGGATGGTGATATAGGAGGGATCCTGGGTCTCTTTGAAATTCCGGGGATACGTATAATTGTCCATGATGATTTCTCTCATCATGGCCGGATCATCAATTGAAAAAGACATCGAGAAAATCCTCCGCATGCGAACTGGCTTCCACCAGAGCATCGACATCGGCCTCATCGTTATAGAAATAGAGGGAGGCACGGACGGTGGCCTGCTCCTTTAAAAACTCCGGAAGAATCTTCGCACAATGCTGTCCGGAGCGGACATAAACACCTTTCGAACCTAAGTAACTGGCGACATCCTGAGCAAAAACATCCTTGACGTTGAACGTAATGATGCCAGCTTCGCTATCCGGATTGTAGAGAGTGATCTTCGGGTTGGCACGAAGACCGTCGACCATCCGTTTCTTGAGCTTGGTTTCCTGCTCATGGATGGCAGCAAAGCCGACCTGTTTCAGATACAGACAGGCACTGGCCAGTCCCATCGCCCCGGCAATATCCTGCGTCCCGGCCTCAAACTTCAGCGGGGTCTCTTCCAAGGAGACCTTGCCGCAGCTGTTGAAGCGGGCATTCATCTCTCCGCCCGAGAAGAGCGGATCCATTTTGTCTAAGAGAGCCTTCTTCCCATAGAGGACGCCAATGCCAGTCGGGCCTAGCATCTTATGGCCGGAGAAGCAGAGGAAATCGACATCCAGGTCTTTGACATCGGTAGCCGTATGCGGCACCGACTGAGCGCCGTCATCGACATAAAGGGCACCCACGGAGTGGGCCAATTGGCAGAGTTCCTTTGTCGGCAAGGCATAGCCTAAGACATTCGTCACCGAGGCTAAGGAAACGACCTTGGTCTTATGAGACAGAACCGACTTCAGAGCCTCGGGCGTCACCCTTCCTTCGGGTGTCAAAGGCACATACTTGATGATGGCACCGCTCAGTTTGGCAACTTTGAACCACGGCAGGACGTTGCTGGCATGCTCGGCAAAGGAGAGAACGATCTCATCGCCGGTCTTTAGGAAAGGCAATAAACCATAGGCCACTTCATTCATGCCCATGGTATCGCCGCTGGTGAAGACGACTTCGTCCGTTTCGGCGTGGATGAAATCGGCGATGGTCTTCCGGGCGCCGTCAAAAGCCTTGTCGGCTTCCTGGGCCAGAGGATAGTCGCCCCGATGGGTGTTGGCCGTAATATCCTGATAATAATGAAGAACGCTATCGATCACACACTGCGGCTTAAACGTAGTGGCAGCATTGTCGAGATAATGGAGCGGCAGTCCACAGGCCTGGCCGTTGTTCCGATACATCGGGAAATCCTTGCGGATCTTAGCAATATCCAAACTCATAAGACAAAGCTCCCCAGAACCTTCTTGGCTTCGTCAATGCGGTTCTTGTCCTGTAAAGACTCAATCACCGGAAGAAGGTTGCCGAACGTGATCAGCTTCTTGCTCTCATCCAGGGAAAGCCCGCGGGACATCAGATAATAAAGAACATCCGGATTGTAGGCGCCTAAGGCCGCGCCATGGCTGGCCTTGACGTCGTTCTCTTTGATCAGGAGAGCCGGCGAAACCTCGCTGTGGCTGTTCGGAGAGAGATTGGTGATCTTGCCTTCCTGACGGGTATCCGACCCGCTGGCACCGTTCTGAATATAGGAGTTGCCTAAGAACTTCAGCGACGAAGAGCCGAGATTGATGCCGGCCATCGTCGTCCGGGAATAGGACTTCCTGCCGAAATGATTGACATTGATGCTGAAGATCTTGTCGGCGCCTTCCGGGCAGAGCGAGGCGACTTTCACATCGGCCTTGCTGCCTTCCTGAAGATCGACCACCACTGACAGCGTGAGAGGCGTGGAAAGGAGGTCCACGAAAATCAGCGTCAGGGAAACATTCCTGGCAACCGTGAAATGAAGGCTGGTCTTCGGGCTTAACGCCTTCGCGTTAAGGAAGAAGTCCAGCTGCGTATCCTGATGGATGGCATTGTCCGTTATCGAGAGCGCGGAGAAATCCAAATAAGTCGTAGCCATGTTATTTGTTGATGACCTGCTTGATGGCGCATTCGCCGATCGAGGCCTGTTGCTTTTCTTCCTTGGCTAAGGAGATGCCATCTTCCTTTTCCAGGAAAGAGTAGCCTTCGGTGGATATTCGCTTGGCTAAGGCCATATCGCCTTCCAAAGCAATCCTACCGTTGACCATCACAGCCGTACGGTTGGGCGTAATAAGATCATAGAGACGGTCGTAGTGGGAGATAACGATGAACGTCGTTCCCTGAGCCTTCAGTTCGTTGATGGTCTTGGCAATGAGAGCCAGGGCATCGACGTCCAAACCGGAATCGATCTCATCCAAGAAGACAAGACTGGGTTTCAGCAAGAGCATCTGCAGGATCTCGTTGCGTTTCTTCTCGCCACCGGAATAGCCTTCGTTCAGATGCCGGCTGGCCATCGACGAATCCAGGCCGACTTCCTCATAAGCCTTCGTGGTCTCTTTGTAGAAACTGAAAAGCGAGACCGGCTTCTCCTGATGGGCATTGATGGAGGCACGGAAGAAATCCATGGTGACGACGCCGGGGACATCCGGCGGGTTCTGGAAGGCCATGAAAAGACCTTTCTTGCTGCGGGTATCGACACTTTCCTTCAAAAGATCCTCGCCGTCGAGAGTGACGATTCCGGAGGTCACATGATAGCGGGGCGATCCCATCAAGACATTGAGCAGGGTCGACTTGCCGTGACCGTTGGGTCCTAAAAGAGCGAGCATATCGCCTTTGTTCACAGTGAGTGAGAGATTCTTGAGAATCTCGTTTCCTTCCGCTTCGGCGGAAAGGTTGGTGATGACGAGCTTATCCATAGATGGCCTCCTTGAAAATCAGCTCTACTATTCTATTAAGAATAGAAGAGATAGGCAAATGATATGATTATTTTCCGTCTTGAAAGAATCCGGAAAAGAGTCTACAGACTCTTCTTCAGCGTATCAGCCAATAAGAGCAGTTCCTTGTCCTCAATGGCTTGCGGCTTGAACTCCAGCTTCAGGCCATCGTTGTCATAGCGGGGAATGACGTGGATGTGGAAATGGCTGATGGACTGTCCGGCGCTCTTGCCGACATTGGAAAGGATGTTGACGCCACTGGCACCTAACTCATGCATCTGCGCCTGGGCGATCATCTGCGCCACCTCATAGCAATGGTCCATCACCGCCTTCGGGCAGGTGACAAACGAGGAGAAATGCTCCTTGGGAAGGACAAGCGTGTGGCCTTTGCTGGACGGATTGATGTCCAGGAATGCCAGACAGATATCATCCTCATAGACTTTGTAGGACGGGATTTCGCCCCGGGCAATACGGCAGAAGATACAGCTATCGTTTTGGGTCATAAAAAGCCTCCTGATGATGCTTCTTTTATTATAGTCAAAAAGAGAAGGCTTTTCAGCCTTCTCTTGGAAGTCTAGTCGAACCAGCTGCCGAAGTTGAGATTGGCGATGGAGATCTTGTCTTCGCTATCGACGGAAGACGTGGTCTTGAAGAGATCCTTGTAGTTGGTCTTCATGTAGGTAAGGAAGGCATCATCGGAGTAGCTGATCTTGGTCCGACGGAGCCAGTAGATGGCGCTATCGGTCTTGTAGGTGCCGGTCGTCGACATCGCATAGGCGATCTGACGGGCGAAGTAAGCTTTCTGATCCGCCGAATACATGGAATCGGTATTGGTCGTGGAGAGCGAAGACGAGGAAGCCACATCGAGGATCCGGACCAGGTAATAGGTCTTGGAAGAGGAATCGTAGTAGATGATGTTATCAGTATCGGAACCGTTGAGGGTGCCGGTCTTGGTGACATAGCGGAAGCCATCCTTCTCATAGACGGTGATGGAATCCTTCGACGTATCCGGATTGGCCTTCATATAGGTGATGTCATCGGCAGACGTCGTCATATCCAAGGAGAAGACACGTTCCTTGAGGGCTGTCGGTAAGGAAGAAAGACCATCGCTCTTCAGGTAGACGCCTTTGGTGACTAAGCTCTTGGTGGCGATATCATCGATGGCCTTGCGGACACCGGTGGCAATATCGTAGGTGTAGCTGCCCGTATACGTCGACTCCAGCGTGGTATCGGCCTTGTTGAGATCAGCAATGCCCTTGTCGAGCGTATCCTGATCCTTGGTGACCTTGCCAGCCAGCGTGTAGTTGTTCTGACGGACATCGTCGCCGATCAGACCGTTGGTCTTCAGCCAAGCCTTCTCGTCATCGGTCAGGACGACGGAAGTGCTGTTGCGGGTGCCGTTGACTAAGCCATAACGCTTCTCGAGATCCGCATCCGTATCGGTGGTAGAGACGCCATCGATCACATCCTTGCTGATACCCTTCCAAAGACGGGAGAGCACCGAGAAGTCCTTATCGGTGCCAACCAGGTTGGTGACCGTGCCGCTGCCCTTGATGTAATCGCGGACATAAGCATCCAGCAGCTTCTTGGCCGAACCGATGGCCTGTTCATCGCTGCGATCGGTCAAGGCAATCACCTGCACGTTGCGGGCATTGCTGTTGCCGATGGCGGAATAGGTCTTGTTGTAGATGTATTCGGAGGTAAGGTAATTGATCTGCATATCCTCATAGAGGGAATTCTTGAAGTAGTACTGATAACGGGTGATGTTATCGTTGTTCTTGCTGTCCGTGCCATAGATGTTGTCGTAGGTCATGAAGGGGGTCACGAGCAGACCATTAAGGTCATTGAGGGTGACGTCGGCATTGCCGGCGCCTAAGGTGAAGTTCTCTTTGAGCGAGGTGAGGAATTTGTTTTCGTAGAAGAGGTTGTCTTTGGCGTAAGTGCCGTTACGGGAGGTCGATTCCATGGAAAGCTTGGCACGGTTCTGCAGGTTCTCGTTCTTGGCGGATAAGGTGGGAAGGGTGGTGCTGTCTAAGACGGACGAGGTCGTGATGGCATCGCTGGAGACAGCATTGACGTTGGTGCCGGTCTTGGTCGTGGCATCATAGTTATGGGCTTCGGAGGCAATGGCCAGAAGAATCTGGTTGACGGCTTCCTTGTAGACGCCCTCGGTCGAAAGAACGTTCTTGTAGTACTGTTCCTTGTTGTTCTCGACGACCGTCACTGCCTTATCGGCAGCAAAGGTATCGACATCGCTGTACAAGGTCGAATTGTAATCGGTAGGATACTTGATCTTGGTGGTGGAGCAGGAAGCCAGAGTCAGCATAGCTAAGGCTAAAAGACTCGTCGTAATACGATGATTACTTCTTGACATGGCAGAGTTCCTCCTCTTCGGCATTGATCACGCCGCTCTGGAAATAACTGACGCAGACAGTCGGAATGATACGCTTGGGCTGCATCTCTTCGTTAAGGACGGTGGAATTGACATACGTTTCCCAGGACGAATCCAGGGTATCGTTAGCGGTCGTCGTCGCACTCTCACGGGTGTAGGTGACATACTCATCAATCAAGGACTTGATGGTGACGGTATTGCCGGCGCTGTCCTTGGTGGAACCAAGCAGGTCGCCGAAATCCTTGCCGTACATCGTCTTGAACTTGGCAAGGTTGGCTTCCCAGATCTTGAAGTCGGTGTTGGAATCATAGGCGCCGATCAGCGAACGGATCTTGGAGATACGGTCGTTGTAGGTGGTTTCGTTGCCTTTGCCGTTCTTCAAGTCGCCCTTGACGAAGTTGACGACGCTCGGATTGACGGAATAATCGGACGTGTAGGCCGTATCGGTCGCACCCTTGTTATCATCCGGAATGTTGACACGGTAGTAACGATAGGCATAGGCGCCTTCGTTGTTCTTCTTATCGGTCGCATCATCGCCGGTACCCCAGGAACTGCGGTTGACCGTGATGAAATGAAGACCCTGATAGCCGGAATCACCCGAGCCGGTACCCGCACGGGTAACCATGATCGGATAACCCTTCTCATCGACTAAGACGTTGTGAGCGGAGATAGCCTGGATGGACGTCGAGCCAGCGGTCTTGATGCCCGCAGTCTCGGTATAGTCGGTGGTATAGGCTTCGAGATTGTCGCTGACGTTGGTGACGGTCTTGAACTTGGTCTCATCGACCGGCGAATCACTGGAAAGCTTGGTTCCGGTCGTCGGATCCAGACCAATCAGAGCGCAGACCTGCTTATAGGCCTTGTAGCGTTCGGTCAGATCGGAGCAGGCAGCAATCAAAGCCAGCTTCGCGGTGGTATCGGAAGCGGCACTGACAGCAGCCACCAAAGCAGCCGCCCGCGTGGCCGTCACGGTATCGCTCGAATTGACAAGATTCTTCTCAAAGTCCAGAGCTTCTTCGATGAAGCGGGTCGCATACTCGCTGCGATCATCGTAGACGAAGCTTAAGGCATGGTTATTGAAATAATTGTTGAAGAGGACATTCCGAGGATACTGATCGGCGCTTACCGTGTATTTGTCTTCACTGACGGTGGCATAGCCGCTATCGGCCTTATCCTGATCGGCAACCTGGCTCAGTTCAATGGCAACCGAAAGCGGAATGCCATAAGCCTTGGACTTGCCGAAACTGGTGTTGGCAATGTTACTGGCAACCGCCGACGAGGTGATCTCGCCCGTGGCCGTTCCCGGAACACGTAAACCGGACTTGACCGCAGTGTTGCTCTTGGTCGTCGGATTGATGAAGGCATCATAAGCAAAGAGGCCAAGCTTGAATTCATTGACATAAGAGGTAGAGGTACCGACTAAGGTGCCGCTGCTGCCGGCAAAGAGATCGCCGTAGTTGGTGTTGGAGGAATCATCGGAAAGCAGCTGAGCGGTATCGCCGAAGGAAGACGAGGAAATCAGACCCTTGACGACGTTGGTGATCTGGTTAGCATCGGTGGAACTGATTTCACCTTTGTAGGTGCCTTCACCGCCGCTGGCCGCATCGACCTTGACGAGAATATGGGAGACATGGTACGGATGGACGGTATCCACGTACTTCTGGGTCTCTTCCTCGGAGACATAATAAGAATAGGTGGTATCATCGGCGCTGGCACCGTTGATGGTGGTCACCGTGCCGAAGTTATCTTCGGTATAGGCAGTCTTGTTGTCGCTGACCTGTTCGGCCGCAATCCATTTATCACGGAGAGCGTCCTCATCGATGACGCCTTCGCTGTCGAGCGTCTTCTGCATTTCTTCCTTATAAGATGTGTTGTTGGTCGAGGCATTCTTCTTCCAGGTCTGTTCCTGTTCGGAGATCTTGCTGTCGATGTGAGCAATAATCGAATCGGTCCGCGGCGTCACGAACTGAGCAATCAGATTCTCAGCCGTGCTGAAATAAGCCTTGACCGAATCCTTCTTATCGCTGAAAAGAGTGTAGACGTCAGAAAAACCGACGGTTTTGCCGCCGACAGTAGCCACGACACCGTCCGTCCAACTTGCATCCGGATAGGTGTAGTCCTTACTGCAGGAAGCGAGGCTGCCGGCAGCTGTTACCAAAGCAAGCAATAATGCCAGCGATTTGAAACCTTTTCTCATGTGTGTCCTCCTAAATGAATAGCTCGCGCACAATTTCAGTCTTAATTAATATAGTAGTTTTAGCTCTCTATTTCAAGAAAAACCAAGTGTTTAGCAACTTTGGGCCTAAAATGACGTGTTGCTATGCTAAAATGTTGGTGTATGAGTGAAATTATCGCAATCGCAAATCAGAAAGGCGGTGTCGGCAAAACGACGACCAGTTACAACCTCGCCAGTGCCCTCAGCCGCTATAACAAACGGATTCTCTTGATCGACCTCGATACCCAGGGAAATTGTTCGTTGGCTATTGGTATCGACTCCACGATTTCGAAGAAGACCGTCTCCGAACTTCTTTTAGGTCAGATCGATTTAAGGAAAGCCATCCGCAAGACGGACTACGAGAATATTTCGATTATCCCGGCCAACCTGACGTTGGCCATGGTGGAATCCACCTTGACCAGCCAAGGCAAAAGCGCGGCTGTCACGCTCTTGAAGGAAAAGCTGAAAGACCGGGCCAGCCAGCTCTTTGATTTCATCATCATCGACTGTCCGCCCTCGTTAGGATTTTTAAGCCTCAATGCCCTGACAGCAGCTGACTCTCTCTTGATTCCGGTGAACTGCGAATACTTTGCTTTGGATGCCTTGGCTCAGCTTTTAGCCACCGTCACCCAGGTGCAAAGGACCACCAACCCGAAACTGGACATCATGGGAATCTTACTCACGATGATGGATCCCCGGACCAAGATCAGCACCGATATCGCCCAGGAAATCCGCGGTCAGTTCAAAGACAAAGTCTTTACCACCGTCATCCCCAGGAATGTCTCGGTGGCGGAAGCCATCTCCAAAGGGATGCCGGTCAATGCCTATAAGCCGTTAAGTGCCGGGTCGCTGACGTATGCCAGTTTAGCCAGGGAGGTTATGGAATTTGTCGAAAAGAAAGAACAGCAGCGATCTTGAAGGTCTCTTAGACCGCTATCAGCGCCTCAGCGTCGTCAGTGAGATTGAGAAGAATCTTTCCAGCGAGCATAAGAGCAACTATCTGGCCTCGTCCCTCTATCTCTCCGATCTTTATGATGCCAGGAATTATGACCTGAAAGCCTATCCGACCTTGGAAGAGTCCCTGAAGAAGGATGGTTTCCTCATTCCGCTGATCATCGTCAAAGGGACGAAAGACGGCACCTTCGAAATCATCAACGGCGTCAAACGTTTTCTCTTCTCCCAGAAGCTGGGAATGAGCGAAGTGCCCTGCGTCTTAGCCGACATCTCCCCGGAGCGCAAAGTCGCCTATGTCGTGGAGAACATCATCGAGGAAGGCGGCTGTCCGCTCAGCAAGACTACCTGCTTCGAACGGCTGAAGAGTCAGTACGGCTACACCGAGGAGATGATCGGGTCTTTGACCCACCTCTCCTTAAGCCAGATACGGAACCTTTTACGGCTTAGCAAACTTCCGGAAAGCATCAAAGACGGCCTCCGGTCCTATAAGATCAGCTACGGCGAAGCCAGAGTCTTAGTCTCCTTAGCTCCCAGCAAGCAGGAAGAGATCTATCAGGAGCTTTTGACCGGCCGGCTTTCCGTCCGGGAGCTGGAAGGCAAGAAGCGCAGCTATCTTGGCAAAGCCAGGAAAACCAGCGCCGTCCTCAAAGGACGCTGCGTCATTCTCACCTTCCAGAACGAAAACGACGCCAAAAGGGTCTATCCGAGAATCGTCAAGGAATTCTCCGACTGAGTCTTAGCTGCTTTCTGTGCTTTCCGCTCGTTAAGCGAGGGAAGACAGCCGCAGTAGTCCTGTCGGTAAAGATGATACTGTCTGGCTAAGAGGATGCCCTTCAGCTGGCCATCCTCTTTTTTGAAATCGGAATAAAGGTAGGCTGTCTCCGGGTAGGCTTTGGCCAGCTGGAAGGCAATCTCATTCAGTTCCCGGCTCGGCTTCTTGCAGCTGACGGTCATCACGGTCGTGAAATAATCGAAGTGATGGCTGGCGGCATACTGATACGCCAGTCCCATCCGGTAGGCATGGCACTTCAGGCAGGTCGCCCCGCCTTCCTTGTCCTGGTAACGCTGTTTGAATGCGGACTGATAGGCCAGAAAGTCGTCCTCGTTGACGACGAGCGGAATCGCGGTGTGCTGATCCTTGCCATAGGCGGCCAGGAAATCTTTTAAAGTGGCTAGGCGTTTCTGATACTCGCTTTCCGGGGCGATGTTCGGATTGAAAAAGCCGACCGTCACCTGAAAGACGGGAAGCAGGATGCTTAACGGATAAGTAAGACAGGGTCCGCAGCAGGCATGGAGGAAAAGGGTCGGCTTCTTTCCGGAAGCCTGGATCTTGCTGACAAGATCCTTGAATTCCTGGTTGTAGTTATGGGGCTTGTCGTTCATCAGTCCAACGTATCCTTCTTGATGAACATGCTGTCGCCGAAGGAGAAGAAGCGGTAGTGGTTAGCGACGGCATGCTTGTAGGCGTTTAAGACATTGTCCCGGGTAGAGAAAGCCGAGACCAGCATCACCAGCGTCGATTTCGGCAGGTGGAAGTTGGTGATCAGACAGTCGATGGCTTTGAACTGGAAGCCGGGATAGATGAAGAGCTTCGTATCGCCCGAACATTCCTTGAAAGTGCCGTATTTCTGCATCACCGATTCCAAGGTACGGGTCGGAGTTGTTCCAATGGCAATGATGCGGCGATGCTCGCTTTTAGCTTTGTTGAGACTCGCGGCAGCTTCCTTGGACATCATATAGAATTCCGAGTGCATGTCGTGCTCGCGGATATCATCGGTCTTGACCGGGCGGAAGGTTCCTAAGCCAATGTGCAGGGTGATGTCAACGACCTCGACGCCTTTGGCCTTCAGACGGCTGAAGAGATCTTCGGTGAAATGGAAGCCGGCCGTCGGAGCGGCGGCGCTGCCTTCAATCTTGGCATAGACGGTCTGATAACGGGAGTTGTCGCCTAACTGCTTATGAATGTAAGGCGGAAGCGGCATCCGTCCCAGCTGTTCCAGGACTTCCATGAAGATGCCCTGATAGCTGAACTTGAAAAGACGGAGTCCTTCTTCCTGGACTTCCAGGCAGGTAGCCACCAGTTCATCGTTCGTGCCGAAATGGATCTGGGTGCCGACCTTGACGGCATGGGCATTGCCGACCAGGCACTGCCAGACATCCTTCTGATCCTTGATCTCGTTAAGAAGAAGCAGCTCCACATGGGCGTGGGTCTC
>LAHS01001723.1_pt1 | contig 53517 bp, 55 predicted proteins | sample 329651 | NCBI WGS metagenome assembly LAHS01 (sample SAMN03275699, study PRJNA271635) | activated sludge metagenome | isolation source: sample C-1 Sludge from hydrolytic chamber (first chamber) of Anaerobic...
AAGCACCGCCGTAGCGGACAACAACGGCATAGCGAAAAAGTGTTAGATTGATTGGGTTCAATCTAACACTTTTTCTCTTATGTCCCAGCCTTCTTATTGCTAAGAAGTTTAAGTTCCTGTTATATTCCTCTTTTTTATCATAAATGTGTACTATGTCCATATAGTATTAATAAGGATGAAGAAAGGGGGCGTTGTCATGCGTATGCCAGCATTGCCGAAAAAAAAGTCTCCTCCGAGGGAAGCACCTCGCTCATGGTGGAAGGTTGTAAAAGCTTATTTATCGAAAGGGAAGTTTTACAGATTACCACCGCGCCATAAATAATTTTTACAGTACTTATTTAATCTTTATGAATGAGCAAGGCTATCCAACTGCTAAAATAGCATGTTAGGGACTGTATCCTACTGTGCTATTTTTTATTTTTTAGTAAGGCGTAAGAAAGTGTTATTTAATTTTCTAATAGAAATGCCTTTTTCGTAGGACCAATTAAATATAGCTCATGCATAGCACGAGTTAATGCCACATAAAGTAATTTTCTATCAATTTTCGAATCAAAGAAGGGCGTATCAAAGGCAGCAACAATGACAGCATCAAACTCAAGACCTTTTGCTAAATGGCTTGGTACAACCAGTAATACTTGCTGATTAATCGATTCATCTTCTGTGAGTAGTTGACAAGGAATTGCGTCATTCGTTAACGCTTGTTGCATTGATCTGGCTTCAGCCGTAGTTTTGCAAATTAAGGCAATGGATTGGTGCCCGTTTGCTCTAATGGAAGCGAAAATTTCTCTAATTTGCTGCGTATTAAAGGAAGCTGCCTTTACAAATGTTGGCGCATCTCCATGACGGACTACGGGCTCAACTAATGGCAGTTGCTCATCCATTTGCATTAAAATTTTGTTAGCGACCTCCATAATTTCAATGGTTGTTCGGTAACTTTTTTGAAGTGTTCTGAAGCTAGCGCGGGGAAATAAATTTTGCACAGGCTCCCAAGCGGTTAAGGAACGATAACTATGAATTCCTTGTGCTAAATCACCTACCATTGTAAACATATCCGTTTCTAGCCCTGCTTTTAGAGCGGCTAGCTGGAACAGGCTGTAGTCCTGTACTTCATCGATAAAGACCACACGCATTTTCCATTCATCTGCAATCCCTTTTAGCTTTGCTTGTAAATAATAGAGGGCCGCTAAATCTTCTAACATCCATTGCTCTTTAGCGTGTACTTGTAAAAACTGCTGTTGCTCCATATAATGCCATTCCGGTGCGATTTCTGCTAATAGTTCAGCATTCGTTAGCAGCGTACGATAGACTGTTTTTACATTATATTTTGTAAAGCGGCGCATATAGACAGCAACGGTAGATTTTGCTTCTTTTTCAATGGCGGGTAAACGTTCATCGCGTTCATCGATAAATTTTGTAACAATGTGTTTTCGTTTCTCAGCATCACGAATACCATTGAGCGCTTTCCCAAGGGCTTCATCGTATTTTGCATGCAACGTATTTAAGACAGCTTGTTTCTTTTGCCGAACATGACTTGCAAGTACCTTTTTAATATGGGCTAACCGTTTTTCAATGGGCATATAAGAAAATTCATATAGGAATAATTTTTTTAAATGTGAAGCCCGCATAATACGATATTTTTCAATATAGACATCCTCAAATTGTTCAGCTATTTGCAATTCAATTTTTTGTAAATATCGTTCAATCATATCGCGATAATAAAGGGAGCCCTTCACTTCAGAAATCCAAGCAGTTGGCTGATCTGCACCGCCTATTACGAGTGATTCCAATTGTTCATTTGGATTACGTAGTTTTAACTTTAGTTTTGTTGCTGCAAGGACATAGTCTGCAAATGTTGTTTGGCATATTTTATCAACACCAAGCTCTGGGAGGACATCTCCAATATAATCAATAAAAAGCTTATTCGGTGCTAAAATCATGAGCTGTTCAGGATTAAAATGTTCGCCCATCGTATAGAGGAAGTACGAGATACGGTGTAAAGCAATCGTTGTTTTCCCACTACCGGCAGCACCTTGGACAATAATTGGCTGACGCAGATGAGCGCGTATTATATCGTTTTGTTCTTTTTGAATAGTAGTGACGATTTCTGTTAGGCGTACATCTGCTTTTCCTGCCAATGCTTCTTGTAGTAATTCATCATTTGTCGTTAAGTCAATATCCCGAATATCGAGCAATACGCCATCTTCAATTTTATATTGTCGTTTGGCAAATAAATGTCCTTTATGAACTTCTCCGCGAACATCATATTCCATATCACCAAGACGGCCGTCGTAATAGACATTTGCTACAGGCGAACGCCAATCGACAATAATTGGTTCATGTGTTTCACGATGAAATAAGGATGTTTTTCCGATATACAAAAACTCTTCAGGATCGCCCGTTTTTTGAAAGTGGATTCGAGCGAAATATGGCTTTTTTTGTACGGCTTCTAAACCTTCCTTTTGATTGCGAGCCATTTCAAAAAAACGAGCATTGGTTAAAATGTTCAAATAACTCAAACTTGAATCTAAATAATCTAGATCTGCCATGGACTTTCGTATATTTTCTTGTGCAGATTGCAGGTCTCGTTGCGATTCATTTAAAATCTGTTGCATATAATTTTGCGTGTATGCAAGGCGCTCTATTTCAGCCTGAAAATCCGGGTGTTGTGCAGTCATTTTTAGCACCTCCTAAGTACTTACAATTTTAAGTAGATTCTCATACTACTATACAAAATTTTACCTATCAAGTGTAAACGTTCTATTTAGCTTATTGTTATACTATAAAGTAAAGAGTACAAGGAGGTTTTGCATTTGGATTTATTTGCACATCGTGGCGTATCAGCGCACTATCCCGAAAACACAAAAGCCGCTTTTTACGCAGCATCTAAGCTACCAATTGCAGGTATTGAATTGGATGTTCATGTCACTGCAGATGGTGAACTGGTAGTTATCCATGATGAAACGATAGACCGTACATCTAACGGTTCGGGCTATGTAAAGGATTTTACCCTTCAGCAACTCCGTGCATATGATTATGGTTCGTGGTTTGCAGCACAATTTCAAGGTGAAAGTATTCCCACATTAGGTGAAGTTTTAGAGCTTTTTGTCGCTACACACCATCGTATCAATATTGAGTTAAAAACGGATGTCTTTCCTTATGAAGGAATTGAAGCGCTTGTATTGAAGGAAATAGCGACGCACCAAATGACAGAGAGGGTCATTATTTCTTCCTTTAACCATGAATCACTTCAAACTGTATATCAGATGGCGCCATACATTGAAACGGCTGCTTTATTTGCGGAGGTTTTAGTCGATTTTACAACCTATACAGCAACCATTCCTGCTAAGGCGATTCATGTTAGTTTACCTACTGCATTTAGGAAACCTATAGCAACAGCACTAGAGAAAGAGGCAACTGTGCGTGTTTACACCGTTAATGACGTTAAGTATGCACAGCAATTGCAACAGCTCGGCATACAAGCCATTTTTACAGATGACCCTGAAGCTATACTAGATGGAATAAATAAAGACTAATAAAATTACCCTCTAGTGATGAACTAATGAAGCCAAGAACAAAAAAATTCGCCACACTCTTTTATCAATGGCGAAAAGAGGGCGAATTTTTTTTGTGTTTTGAAGTGGAAATAGTCATTACCATTTTGCTTGATGTTCTTCGATACATCCTAGCATTTGCTTAATAACTAATGTTTCACCATTATCTAATAAAATCGTTCCATCATAATAACCAAACATTTGATGTACTTCCGATTTAACGAGTTTTGCGTTCGTTGCGGCAACCCGTTCGAAAAATGGAGAGAATGTTAGAGATACTTGATTTGAAAATTTTGTTTTTACTGTCCATCGTTGCATATAATCCTCTCGATCATAAGTGAACAGCAAATCTTCGTGTATTTTTGTCATCTTCCCATCCACAAAAACAGCATTTTCAGTCATGCCAGTACCATCTGTCCATTTACCGCCTAAGTTGAGTCCGATGCGTCTACCTCGAACACGTTGAGAGGCCATGCCCCAATTCCAAGTGGCTTCCCGTGGCCAAACACCACGTCCATAATCAAGTACAGCAAAGCTTTCTTCAGGGGTAAACGTAAAGTGGCGGTTGCCGATAATTACTTCTCCTGAAGTAGGAAGAATATGATGCTTTCCTGTAAATTGAAATGTCCTACGATTCCAAGGAATGACGACATTTAACGATTCGTCTGAAGGTGGATGCTGAATAATTAAATTGGCACGCAAGGCATCGCCATCAAAAGTAGGGATTGAAACAGATAAATGTGTTTCGTTTTGAATATAGGTCATATCAATTGTCATTTCACTATTCGTGAAAGATACCGATTCCAGTACATGCGTTGGCATTTTAAGCTTGCCACCGAGTGGAACTGTTATTGTTTTTTCAAAATAGCGCTGAGTTTCATATTCAAGGAAATACACGAAGCACACAGCTGCGTAATCGAGATGACTAATCGTTGCGGAGAATAAAATCTCATCGCCATAGATACACCAATAGTTCCATTTCTTTTTACGCAGGATATGTCCGCTTAAATTGCTATTTATGAGAGGTTTTCGTGCAAATCCAATAGCAGCTGGATTTAAATTCCCTTTTTTATCGCATAAAAGAGTAGGCTGTAAAATTTCTTTCTCAGCATGCTGCTTCACATTCAACATCCCTTCTGTTCGTAAAATAAAAAAATGCCAATTTGTTTAATCTTATTGTAGCAAAAACTATCTTGAAATTGGAAAAGATAGCGCCTAATGTGACCGCTTTCAGCAATTTTGCGATGAAGGACCTAATTAATAGAACGAACGATGGAGTCATATGATGGACGTAAGGAGGGGGAGCGTGGCCAAAATGTATAACAGACAGGCAGCTGTGCAATATGCGAATTTGTGGTGGAATAGTCGTAATCCAGCATTTCCGAATTTTGATGTCGATTGTACAAATTATATTTCACAGTGCTTACTTGCTGGAGGAGCACCGATGCGAGGAGCACCAAATAGGGAAAGAGGTTGGTGGATTCAGCAAGGCAACTGGAGCTTTAGCTGGTCCGTGGCACATTCTCTAAGATGGTATTTGGAGGGCTCAAAAACGGGTTTAAAGGCTACACGCGTGCAAACAGCAGAACAATTAGACATTGGGGACATTATATTTTACGATTTTCAAGGAGATGGCAGAATTGATCATTCTGTCATTGTGACGAGTATCCAAAATGGGATTCCCTATGTCAATGCACATACTTCAGATAGTATTAATAGGGCGTATTTTTATCAGGATTCTACGGCGTATACCCCAAATATGACCTATTATTTTTATCATATAGATGATAGTTTTGCTTAGAGTGTTCGCAGTTTTAAAGCTCATCATTTTATGATAATGTTGGAGATAGAAATGATGAATGTTTATATATACTACTATTATTAGAAGGAGATAGAAAAATGAGTGAACAATTTTTATCGGTAAGAGATGCAATTATCAATCGCCGTTCAATTAAGAAATTTAATGGGCAATCGGTGAAACGTGAAGATTTACTGGGCATTGTTGACGATGCTGTCTGGGCACCGAACCATGGTAATCGCGAACCGTGGCGTTTAGTTATTGCTTGCGATGATGATTTAGTTGCACTACATCAGTTATTACGTGAGCTAGCTGTTCCAAAATGGCAGGAGCTTTCAAGTGAGGATTTAGCGAAGCAAATGGCGAAATTCACATTACCTGGTGGCTATGCATTTGTTATTGTGCCAGAGGATGCACGTCAAAAAGAGCGTTTAGAAGATTACGCAGCAGCGAGTATTTTTATTCAAAATATCCAGCTGTTAGCTTGGGATAAAGGTATTGGCTCTTGCTGGAAAACACCAGGCTTCTTAGATAATCCTAAATTCCGTGAAGCATTAAAAGTACAGCCAGGTGAACGTGTAATTGCGATGTTACAGGTCGGTTATTTTGATGAAGTACCAAAAGGCAAAGAGCGTAAAACATCAGCACAGTTTGTAACGAATTTCGGTGAATAAACAAGAAAAAATCCCCTGCCAATGGCGAGGGGATTTTATTATCGCGGGTAAAGCGAAGCAAATCGCGGATAAAACCGGGTATTTCGCGGGTAAATGGTAATAAAGCGCGGGTAACCCAAAGTATTCCGCGGATAAAGCAAAGTGCATCGCGCATAGTTGTGTTGTTTATGATTTACTTAGTGCTGCAACTTCATATAAGTAGTCGCCTAAAACACGTAAGCCTTTATCGAAGTTTTCTAAATGGAAGTGCTCGTTTGGTGCATGGAAGTTTTCGCTCGATAGACCAAAGCCCATTAAAACAACTGGTAAATCTAAAATTTCATCAAAGGCAGCAACGATTGGAATCGAACCACCACCACGTGTGTAAGCGGTAGGTACATTATAAACTTTTTGGTAGGAACGACCGGCTGCTTGAATAAATGGATGATCAAATGGTGTTAAGAATGGGCGGCCTTTATCGAATTCTGAAATCGTTACTTCTACACCAGCAGGCTTATGTTTGTCGATATGTGCTTTTAATAAAGCAACGATTTCTTCTGGCTCCTGATTTGGTACTAGTCGGCAAGTAATTTTTGCACCAGCTTCAGCAGGAAGTACAGTTTTAATGCCTTCGCCAGAGAATCCACCGAATACACCATTTACTTCTAAAGTTGGACGAGCCCAAGTGCGCTCTAAATAAGAATAGCCTGCTTCACCGAATAATTCAGATACGCCGACTTCCTCTTTTACGGAGTCTTCGTTAAAGCCTAGTGCTCGATAAGCTTCACGTTCTTTTTCCGTTAATGGTAATACTTTATCGTAGAAACCTTCTACTTGGATTGTACCGTGTTCATCGCGGAAGGATGCTAAAATTTCTGTTAGTGCATGAATGGCATTTTGTACACCGCCACCGTATAGTCCTGAATGTAAGTCGCCTTTTGCGCCACGCACATCAATTTGTACGCCTGTAAGACCGCGTAAGCCATAGCATACTGCTGGTTTACCAGGGCCATAAAGACCTGTATCTGAAATCAAAATTAAATCAGCTGCTAATTTTTCTTTATGCTCTTCTACATAGGCAGGCAGATGAGGGCTACCGATTTCTTCTTCACCTTCATAGATGAACTTTACGTTCACTGGTAAAGTACCAGTCGTTGCAAATAGTGCTTCAATCATTTTTAAGTGCATAAACACTTGACCTTTATCATCACTTGCGCCACGTGCAAATAATTTGTTATCACGGATCGTAGGGTTGAACGGTTCGCTATCCCATAGATGTAATGGATCAACTGGCTGTACATCGTAGTGACCATAAAATAGAATAGTTGGTTTGCCTTCTGCATGTAACCAGTCAGCATAAACAACTGGGTGCCCAGCAGTTTGAGTGATAGAAATGTTTTCTAAGTTGAGTTTCTTGAAGGCATCAGCTAGCCACTCTGCGGCATGCTGAATATCGCCTTTATGCTCAGATAATGAACTAATACTTGGAATACGTAAAAATTCATTTAGTTCATTTAAGTGCGCCTCACGATGTTCAGCAAAATAAGCATTTAATGTCTGTAATTGCGTCATACATTCATCCCTCTTTCAATATTTCGATAATAGAAATAGTATAGCATAAAGCATTAAGGAAATGCTTTAATATCAATGGTTTCAAACATCTTTATTACTGATTAGCCCCAATTTTAGCCCCACTAGCCTGTAAAGTCTGACTAAATAATGATACAGATTCAGCCTCTAATTCCTTCAAAACATGGCCATATACATCCATAATCATCTTTGGTGTATTGCCTAATCTTTCAGCAATAACCTTTACATTTAGTCCACGGTTTAACAAGATGGTGCAATGTGTATGTCGTAACCCATGTATCGTTGTTTTTGGCAGTCCAGTTCGATCTAGGATTTTATTAAATGCATAAATAGGACTTGTCGGAGCAATCGGATCTGCAGCATGTTCAAATATAAAAACAAACGTATCATCTTTTGATAAATCATCTTGCAATCTGCGTCCATTTTTTAATAATGCCTTTTTACACCATTTTAAATAAGCCTCAAGTTGCTTCATAACGGTTTCATCTACTAGAATGGTTCTATAGCTATTTGTTGTTTTGGGCGTGTGGATGCCGATAACATCCCTGGTACGCTCAATAGTAATAGTGTTGTTTTTAAAGTCTATATTCTTCCACTGCAGTCCTAATGCTTCACCTCGGCGTATACCTGTGTAAGCAATTGTGAGGAAAAAAGTGTAGTGGGTAACATTTTCATTTTGCTTGGCATCTTCTAAAAAAACGACCAATTCATCTGGAGTAAGGAAGTTAGATGCTTCCTTTTTCTTTTTGGTACTAGTTGGGATAGTTACTTTCGTGAAGCGGTTCCGATTAAGTATCTCTTCCTCAACTGCTGCATTAATCGCAATTTTGAAGATAGTGTGCCAGGCATGTATTGTACTTGGCTCGTATTCACCGACCAGAGCATTAATAAAAACTCTTTGATATGTTTGCTTATCTAACTTTTGTAGCTTGTAATGACCAAGCAGGGGCTTTAAATGAACACGCACAATGATTTCACGTTGAACCTGTGTCCCTTTTTTCCACTTGCCTTTATTCGTGTCATACCATATATCTAGCCAAGCACCAACAGTTATCTGGTCATTTTCTACATACTTTTTATCACCATTCAGCATTGCAGCCTTCACTTCCAGTAGTGCTTTCAATGCTGCTTTTTCTGTTTTAAAGCCACTTTTCTTCTTCTCACGGCGTTTTCCAGTCGAATCATAATACTTATGCCGAAACATCCACAGCTTTTCTTTCTTCGCATTGAAATAATGATATATTTCAGGTTCCTTTGCAGATTTATATAATTTCACCTTGTCCATTCCTTCCATGCTTGGCGGCGTGTGTATAGGAATAGGCGAGTAAATTAATAATACACAGAGATTATGTGGAAAATATTGTACAACTCAATGTTTTTCAAATCGAAAATTACTTTTTTTCCATTTGAGTAGGTTTCAAAAACTTGCGCTTCAACTATTTGTCCTATATAAAAATTTCCATCGAAAAGTACAGCCATTCGTTCGTTAGAAAAATGCTCATACAAAAATTCCCTTTTAAAATCAGGATAATAATGAATGTGTACACAATCGCCTTCCCTTACTAAATCACATTTATTAGAACTACTTATGTCTATTAATAAACTATAGTGTTCATATTTATTTGGGAAAGTTTTATAGGAATCTTTATACGTAACGGAATGTGTTTCTAAATTTTCATTATTGAAGTCTATTTTTTTTAGATTTAATAATTCATTATCCGAGATTAGATATGCTGCAGATTCAACCATATATATTTGATCATGGGCCAATCCATATAAATAATTGAACAAATCTTCTATTTTTGAACTTAATAAGCACTTTTCTTTAAAAGTAAGATGTTTTGCATTATCGAAAATGTATTGAACATCTGAATGTGCGATAGGTAAACCACTAAAAGAAAAGTAACGAGAGGCGATTTCTTTATTCTCTATATTATTGGAAATATAATTCAACATTACGTCAGCTTCTTTTTCTAATTCAATAATAATTGTAGGCAGCTCTTGCTCAATAATTTTTTTTATTTTCTCTATTTCTGCTATAGACATATTTCTTTCTTTTATTTTGTTGATTAGTATTTGTAAAGTACCCATAGGAATGACCCCGGATAAAAATTTATAGTCAGAAGGAAGTAAGCTTTCTAAATTATAGAAAATAAAGCTTCCCAAACTTCCAAACATTAAATCATCAACAGTTATATTTCCTAATTCAGCGATTTTTTTTAACCGTTTATTGTTTGGGATTGTTATACCTTTTTCCCATTTTGAGACGGCACTTTTTCCAGCATCATCTATCAATTCTCCGAACGCCTCTAAAGTCAATCCTTTTGATTTTCTGATGTTTGATATTCGCATACCGAGCGCTTCTTTATCTACATTCATGTTTTTTCACATTCCTTTTCAATTTTATTTATTATATCGCAAATAGTGAGAAAAACATACATTTTGTTTCCTAAAGTGTCTTATTTTGTTGTGTTTAAATAAAAACTATGTTACTTTTGAAGTGTCTTAAAGTTTCTTAAAAATTTTTGAGGTTTTGTTTCTTAAAGTTTCTTGTGGGGGTGAAAGGATGAATGAAAACAAAGAGGTATTAACAAAAGTAACTATGACTGTTAAAGAGGTTGCTGATTATCTTGGAATTTCTCGTGGTACCGTCTATAGCAGGGTTAAAGCTAATGAAATACCTTATGTAAAGTTAGGTGGAAAAATATTGTTTCATCGTGAAACCGTTGATAATTGGCTAGCACAGTTAAGTAAAGGGGTGAACATTAATGTTACCAGCAAACATTGAAGTAAATCTGGATAAACAAGCCATTCGAAAGTACATAGAGAAGCGGCTTGATGAAGAAGTAAGGGAAGTATTGTGGTTAATCGATCTAAAAAAGATGGCAGAACTAACGAATATGTCACCGCGCTTTTTAGAAAGCGATGTTATATGTGATGTGCGTATGCGAGCAATTGAGATTAGGAGAAATCGCAAACGTTGGTGGCCAGCCAAACAGGCTTTTGAAGTTATTAGTGCTATAACGCATGAATGGTGAAAATACACAGCTTGGCGGCGTGTACATGGGAATAGGTCAAAAATGAAAGGGGCGTTAATATGAATCAATTAAAAGTAGTTACATTCAATGGTCAGTTAGTGACGGATAGTCGTGATGTGGCGGAAATGGTTGGAAAACAACATTGGGAAATCCTGCGAATGTTAGAAGGAACAAAAGACGGTAAAACTAAAGGTTTTGTTCAAACGCTTTACGACAACAATTTTGTGGTGGTTGATTTCTTTATCAAACATAGCTACACAGATGATAAAGGAGAGGTACGTCCTTGTTATCTCCTCACTCGTAAAGGGTGTGACATGGTAGCAAACAAAATGACTGGTGAAAAGGGTGTTCTATTTACTGCAACGTATGTTACTAGATTTGGAGAAATGGAGCAAGTTTTAAATCATTCTACATCAAACAATAACGCTGTGGAATTTGAAAAACAGCTAATTGGTGTGAAGTACGCTACTGAAATATTACGTGTGGACGAACCTTCTAAGCTTCGAATGTTAGAGGAAGCCCACAAGAAACATGGCGTACCAACGAATCATTTACCAACGTATATAGAAGGTGAGGAACTAAAAGTATCCTTAACTCAACTCTTAAAAGAACATGATGTGAAAATGGGTGCAGCAAAAGTAAATACACGTCTGATTGAACTAGGTTTACTGGAGATTAAGGAACGACCTTCTTCAAAAGGTGGCACAAAGGAATTCAAGTCATTGACAGAGGAAGGACGTAAATATGGAGATAATGCAATAAATCCTCATAACCCAAAAGAAACGCAGCCATTATACTATCCATCAATGTTTAACGAGTTGTTAGAACTGTTTATGTTTGCTGGCTAACAACTCTTCGTAAGATATGTATATAGGAATAGGCCATAAATGAAAGTAGGCGAAAAATTTGGAACATAAAATGGATTCAATTCCGTTATTGACCCACACAGATCCTAGTTCTTTATCATACGAAGAATGGCTAAATGTTGGTATAGCTCTTAAAAACGAGGGCTATACCGCAAGTGATTGGGACAAATGGAGTCAGCAAGATACAACACGTTATAAAGCGGGGGAATGCTTCACACAATGGGCCTTATTTGATTACTCAAATATTAAGAATGATGCAGGCGTCACACAAATAGTCGCTGGCTATGAAGAAAGACTGAAAGACGGCCAGAGACATTTGAATCCTGAAAATTTAGGCGGGCTAATTAATCAATTACCAGATTTAGCACCTCCATTAATAGATGGTGTGCTTAGACAAGGGCATAAGATGCTGATTGCTGGCCCATCGAAAGCTGGTAAGTCATTCACGCTAATCGGATTATCAATTGCCATAGCAGAAGGGGCTAAGTGGTTAGGCTGGCAGTGTATGCAAGGGAAAGTATTGTACATCAATTTAGATTTAGACAGAGTTAGCGTGCTTCATCGTTTTAAAAATGTCTATCAAGCATTAAGGATCCATCCTTATAACAGTGACAATATCGATATATGGAATCTACGTGGTCAATTAATATCAATTGATCGATTAGCGTCAGAAATTATTGAAGCGTCACAGCAAAAAGGCTACGTGGCCATCATCATCGATCCACTCCATAAATTATTATCTCATAATGAATACAACGCTAATCAAAGGGCGTACTTTACGAATCAATTTGATAAAATCGCTACTGATTTAGGTAGCAGCGTTATCTACTGTCACCATCATAACCCAATTGGACATGGTAATAAAAAGTCTATGGATTTTTTATTATCATCAAATCTATTAGCTTGTGAGCCAGACGCATTACTTCACTTAGTGGAAAATGAGCTAAGTGAGGATGTTTTAAAACGACAAGCTAATAACGTGACATGTCAAATTTACGCCAATGTCATCAAACAAATGAATGATAATTATTACGCTGACCATGTTTTGCAAGACCACGAGCAAAGCCTCTTACAAATGGAATATCATGCAACTCAAGCGTTAACTCCCGATTTAATTGCCCAAGCAGAAGAGGAGATAAGCCAGGCGGTTCAAACAATTAATATGCGCTCAGCGTGGCGTGTAGAAGGAACTCTACGTGAGTATCCAAAGTTTGAAGCCGTTAATGTGTGGTTCCAGTATCCTGTACACAGAATTGATGAAACGGGCATCTTGGAAGATATAAAGTTAGATGCAGAACAAACTTGGAAAACTAATTTCGATAAGAAGAGACCGAATAAGCTAAGACTTAATGAACGTATTAGTGCATTAGAGGCAGCGTTTGAAGCATGTAATGATGAAAATGAAATTGTAACGATAACTAGTTTAGCTAAACATACAGGCTTCACAGAAAAAACTATACGAAATTATATTAAAGAACACGGTAAATTTGTAGTAGATAAAGGGATAGTGACGTGGAGGGAATGAGGGAAAATCTCAATAATTTCCCTTGTGATAATTACGGAAAATATCGGGAGGGAATCATTACAATTTCCGTGAAAATATCGAGTTTTCTTCCTTTACTTTTCCCTGTTACAAGGGAAGAAAAAAAGGAGGGAAAATTCGATGTTTTCATAGGGAAACAGACCAATATTATTCCCCATAATATTGTGATTTCCCTTTCAGTCAAAAGGTCAAGAGAAAAAAGTGGTGGGCTTAGCACATGCCCGCCACACACTTTTCTCTTTTCTTGACTAAACGCGCGAGAGAAAAAAGAAAAGTAAAGTAAAGTAAAGGAGTAAGCACATGGCGAAGAAAAAATGTACACAAATGGACAGACGTTTAAAGGTAGCTGCTAATATGCCACCGTTATATCACACTTTACCAGGTGAACCATTTCATTATAAAAAAAGCGAAGTATTGAAATGGCTTGCTGAACGTCCAGCCTTAATTGATTATCTTTTTGATAGGGCAGCTAGTACGAAGCAAATCGAATATGATGCTGATTCAGGTACATGGCAAGGTATAGGTTGGGAATCTGATGACGAATGAGAATTAAATATCCAGGGTGTTATTATCAATGGAATGCTTAAAGAGTGTCTTTTTTTAGCAATCACGATAAAGCTCACAGAATGGTAACCGGCGTTGTCCTTTAGACTTTGAAAAGAATGGCGCACATCGAATCATAGCGCTGGCTTTAACGAATCTGGGTAACTTATGGGGAATCGCTGTAGATAGTGGTGGCCATTAATACACATTAAACCACAGAAATAGCATGTAAATTAGTGAAACAAACTCAACACAAAGTTGCAACGTTCCAAAACAACTCGATTCATTTTTCAGTGTACTGAGACATGCTAAGAAATGCTAAGGTAGAAACGTTCCCAAACGGAATAGGGCTGTAATAAACGGTAAGAAATTGTGAGGTGTTTGTGATGTTTGAGTCTTGCAAAACCTATCATTAAACGGAGTACTACCATGCTGCAGAACAGTAGAAAGTAGGCCTCAAAAGGTTGCATCCTTTTGTACGCATGGTTGCAACCTTTTTATAAATGGAGATTGTAGTATTATCAAGTATTAAGCGTGTAAAGTGTTTAATTATCATTGATTACAATTGATAACCTTATACTCGGATTTACTTGTATTTGCTAGTATTCACCCTAAGAAATCCTAAGATTATTTTGGTAACGTTACTATTCAAATGGAACGGAGTACAACAGTTACAGAACGGAACAGCAATGTTGTACAACATTGAAGGTAACTAGAAAAACTGAGTATTTTATTATAAATTGGAGAGTTTTTGAAACAGAACTAGACGGCTGGAAAATGTACAATCCTCATGCTCATAAATTGATAGCAAATGATAGCGTAATAACCTATATAAGTAATCCACTTTTACAAAACGAACACCGATAAGAGGTGATACTATGCAACGAGATACAAAAGGAAGGTTTTTACCTGGTAATACAATAGCCAAAGGTAACAGTGGCAATACAAAGCCGAAATATGGCAATCAGAACGCAAAGAAGCATGGTCTGTTTTCAAAAGTGCTGCATGGTCAAGAAATTGTGGGGGATGACTTGATTTTATACGCTTTTCATAAAGGTATAGCTATTCGATTTTATAAAGGTGAATGGCAGGATCATGGAGATGGTTTCACTATCTTTGGAGATAAAGCAGAAAAAGCAGCTTCTTTGCTAGGTATGTCATTTGAAAAGGTAATGATAAAGAGTGAGGAAACTCTTATGTAGGTACTGTATGAGTTGATAGAGTACCTACACAGATAAATGAAAGTGTGGTGTGCAAATATATATATGAACTTAGCAGCAATTAGCGATGATTTCAGCGAGCAAATGGCAGTTATGACAGAGGGTACAAGGTACGATAGGAACAGCAGTGCATTTAACTGTGTGCCAGAACTAGAAGGTCGCATAAGGGAAGCTATGTATTTACTGTGGAAGGATGCTACATCTGACGAGCTGGCCAACTATTTAGAACGAACAGCAGAACGCTATTTTCAGGAGTTGTATGAGTTTTCTTATGGTGTCACTTTATACGATGAAGATTGTTGGTTAGCAAAAGGTACTGAACGTTTAGCCTTAATGATAGTAGCTGAAAAAGAGAATCGTAGACGACAAATAGAACGCCTCAGAAAGGGCTACAAGCGTTTTAATATGATCTTGGAGCTATTCCCCACAAAAGATAATGAAGTGCTACAGGCGTTCTATCTGAAGCGCCACAAGGTAGATTATGAGCAGTTGCGCGAAATTATTGAAAAGCACCTTTCAAGGATAGAGGCAGTTTATGAGGCAGATACAAGAGCAGCCGAGGAACGGACCAAAGAGATTAGTGCAAAAATAGAAGGACCAGCGCCTAAAAGAAAGTATCGATGTGGTCGATTGAGAAGATGAATAGTGAATATAGTTGGAAGGCTGCGCTTATTGTGCGGTCTTTTTTATTTAGGGAATTTCTATAGAAGTATGCTCACAGTGGATGGGCTTCATTTCCGGGTTATGGTATGATTAGTATAATAAATATGACAGAAAAGGAGGGAGTTTAGATGAAGGAATGGCTGCTTGAAAAATTAGATGATGCATCTTGGGCAATAAGTTGTGAAGGGTATAATGAAAAAGTAATACATACAATTTATCTAGGGATATTAGTATTTAGTATAGTATTGGTACATGAAGCTAGAGACATGGCTCAATCGGTGGGGTTTGAAGGAGATACGTCCTTTTCATCACTTTTCTTGTTGTCTCTCGAGGCATGTTGCCTGGTATCCTTTATAGTAGGTCTAATTTTAGCTCTCTATAGAACAAAGGTTAATTAAAACATTTAGGCACGATCACATGAGCGTAGCTTTTTCTCATGGCTTAAATTTATATGTTGTTGCGGTAATCTGAGCCGTGTTTATAGTGCGCAGTTTTTAGCTGACCTTGAAATTCAAGGTGCGTCAATTTTGACGCAGGAATAAGCTATCGAATATATCGGACACCTTAAGGATATTCTCAAGCGTTTTGGACTTTGGCTAGTAACTGGCACTTTCGACAGCTTTCAAAAGTTTCCCCTTAAATTTGAGGAGCATGGCTACACCGTGAGTGCTATTATGAAAAGGGGCGCTTCCTAACAGAACAGTGTTCCCTGTGCACCTCGAGTTTATAGCGTTTTTAACGTAAAATAGGTTTCAGAATAGAGGAAGAAAGAATAAGCAGTACGAAGTCACATCTAAAAGGTGTGGCTTTTTTATCATAGAATAGTATAGCTAAATGTAGTGACAAAGTTGTATGAATTTGTAATAATTGTAATGGAATCATTGGTAATTTATAATAAAGAAAGCAATTATATGAAATGAGGAGGGAGATTGTTGATTAATAGAATAAATGTTAATGCGGTATTAAATCCGTTAGGCGAAGGAATAAGTCGACCTTCTTTAATTCTAGGAGACGATTTTAATAGATACGTTCTAAAGACTCAAAAGGTTTTTGAAGATAACAAAATGGTAACTTATGATTGTATGTTTTTAAATGAATTACTAGCTTATCAAATTGCATGTTACTTGAGCGTACCTATTCCAGAAGTGGCAATAGCGTATCTTAGTGGGAAGTTAATCGAAAAAGATCCTGCATTAACTTTTGTACATCGGTTTTATGAAGGTAATTTATTTGCAAGTATGGAATTAAAAGATACAGAAAATAATATGGTTGAAAATTATAGGGAAATGATACAAATGAAAAAGCCTTATATTACAAGATCATGGAATACTTTTTTCTCTAATATAACTAATGTCGATGATATTTCCAAGATACTTGCATTTGATTTACTTATTGCTAATTTCGACAGATACGGAAATACAGGTAATCTTCTTGTTTCTAACCATTCTAGTTCAAGAAGAATATATGCAATCGACCATGGGCATGCTTTTTTGGGCCGAAATGGGGAATAGAAAAGGTAAATGTCATGAGGAGCGTAGAAAATACATATCAGTATATTGATGGGTATATAAATATCGCTTTTGGAAATAATGTGAATCAAGGGTTGTTAGATGGACTTGGACCTGTTTTCAATTCTTTGGAAAATAAAATTGATTTAACAAATGTAGTGGAACACAGCTTTAAAAATGTAGTAAACTTAATCGAAGATATATCAGAGCCTCTTCTGGATGAATGGTTTAAAGAAATACCAGACGAGTGGTTTGTAAAAGGGCAAAAAAGTCAACAAATAGCATTCCATAAACAGTTTATTTTAAATCAAAAAAATCTTGTTAGATTTATTATACAACGAATGGCGGAAAGAAATGCTTTTTCTAATTATCTAGGAGGTGAGTTGCAATGGAGGAAAGAAAAGAATGTTGGTATAGTATAGTTCGTTATTGTGCGGATGATTTAGCTGGCGAGATAGTGAATGTTGGAGTGGTTATGCATTCGTTTAACCAGACTATTGAAACGAAGTATCTTATACTTGACGAAAATTCTCCAAAGATAAAAGCTATAGCTAACTCCAATATAGATGTTGCGTTATACAAATCATATAAGGATAAACTTGAATATTATTTGAAAGAAAGTATACATGACCTTTTGGGAAATGTTGGTGAAATAGGGGTTGGCTCTCCTGTTGCTGAAGATTTTCTCGAAAAACTGTACGAGTATTACAAAGATCAAAAATTAACACTAACTAGACCAAGCTTTTCTCTAACTGCAGATTATGAAAAATTGTTTAACAAAGTTTTTGAAACATATATCGGTAGTAAGTATCTGCAAGTTAATGATAAACATGTAAGTGTTAAGAAGTATGTGAGAGAGGTTTTTGAAGAGCATGATTTACTTGGAAAAAAGGTTATGTATGATTTTCCTATTTCACCTATAAAAGACTTAGAGGATCTTTTAAAAATTAATGTGGATTTTGGTTACAAAAACGGTGTGTGGAATTATCTCCAAGCCGTACCACAATTCTCTGGTCCAAGTAAAAACACAGAGTGGTTTGCTAAAATGAAATTAATGTTTGAAAATATAGAAGATGATGCGAGAATGCATTTATTGTTTAAGTCTTCTGAGATATTGGATCATAGAGAATTCAATGAAGTTTTGGCATACTTAACAAAGATGGATAAAGAAAGAATCGTAAAATTGGATTTGGATGAAGAATCTAAAGTAATTGAACTGTGCAAAACTATCGAAAATGATGCACATGATATTGAAGAAATTCTTATATCGTAATTAAGATGTAAATTACGCTTGGTAAGCAAAATATCTATACTCATAAAAACACTTTCAGCTGCACTATCAGCCGTTAGTGTTTTTTCTTTTTGGAACAAAGTAAAAAGACACCCGAATTATTGGGCGTCCTTTTTTCGGTTGTTATAATTCACCATCTAACCAACTATCGATTTTGTCCAGGTCAAAAAGCAGTACTCCTGGCGATGGTCTATTAAATGGAATACTGTTAGTTCGCATTAAATTGTAAATAGTAGTTCTTCCTATGGGGCAATTGATAGATTGAAGATAAGCTATCAATGCCTCGACACCTCTTACTTTTCTCAAAATATTCCCCCTATTTTTTAATTAACATTATATATGTACTTTATCTTTTAAAGTTTCTATAGAAAGGGAATAACTCCTTCAAAATAGGTTAAATTTGTACTGTTTGGAATAAAAGGGAATAAGGTCGCCGTTCTATGGCTAACCTTTTTCTAATACTGCAATTTAAATTTTTTCTCCATCACCAATAAGGAAGTTGATTTCATAATTAATTTCCAATGCATCTGAAATTTTCTCTAGATCGCTTTCACTGAAATTATTTCGAGTTATTTTATTATGTAGATTTTGGCGTGTAGTACCTAATTTATCCGCTAAATCTTTAATAGTCATGTTCTTTCTGCCTAGGATGATTTTGATTTTTTCACTGGTAGTTAATTTCATATAAACAGCTCCTTTTATTTATTAGTATATCATTTAGTGTACTTATATACTAATATTTTATAAAGTAAACAAAAAAATTTACTTATTACTTTACGTTGTAAATTAATTAGTGTACTATATAATCAATGGTGATGTTACGACTCTAATATAACCATCAAGGGTTAACCGGTGAATGGTCTAGAAATAGTGGACATGTAGAAAGGAGAGTGGAGATAAGAGTAACAGGTAGAGAGTGGCGTACTATGTCAGACCACAATAAGCAGTTGCTTTTACATGCAGTAGCAAACAAATAAAGAATGAAAGAGGGAATTAACATGCAACATTCACATGAATTAGAATTATTAATACACAGTAATAGCCATGAAATTTATAACTTATCTGCTCAAATGATTCAGCTAAAGGTTATCCAGGGAGCCGTAGCACATTTGCTCGAGCGTATAGAGGATATTGTACAGAATGGGCGACATGAAGATCGAGGAGGTTTAGCAGCATTAGTTATATTAGAGTTAATGGATACTGTTCGTTTGATTGATATGGGTTTTTATCCACTCTATACAACAATGCAAGAAACGGTGAACACACTTGAGGGTGTTTCGAGTGAGCTATTCAATACTGTTGTTAGTGACACTATCACACAATAAAAAAAGCCACTGCTGGAACAGTGACTAGGAAAAGATAACACAGATTGACATTAATGTCAGATGTAAAATAGTGATAATAGGAGCCTGTGAATGGCTCCTTTCAAATTATCTTTTATCATCGGCTAATGCAGATAATACGAAATAACAAATTATTGCGATTATTATTAATGTAATCAGTAGTAGAAGGAAATAGCTCCAAAAATAAAGAGAAGTAAATAATAAGGCAAAGCCAGTAATTCCTGTAGCAACTAAAAACCAGGTCTGATATTCGTATCTTTCTCTAAATGAGAAATAAATAAAGCTTAATCCTAATGTTATTACAGCTATAGATGAGATGAAATTTAAGGAAAGCCCAAACAAATAGGGACCAGGACTACCAAAGTAGTATTTTCCAAATTCAAAAATAGTTTCGGGTTTTGGAAGACCGTTATTAAAGTCTACACTATACCAGCTTACAAAAACTGCAAGTACAATAACAGATACTACATTTAGCCAGTTTGAAGTGAGACCTTCTAGTAATCTTACATAGCCTCTGATTAATGCCATACCAACACTCCTTTTTTTGTGAATTTTAGTAAAAAATTTTGTGTGAATTTGCGATTTGTTTATTTTAAATAACACTTTGTAGAAGAGACTAAAAAGAGGCAAGATGGAAGAATAGGCTGTCCCATTATTGGACAGCCCACTTCAATTATTCCTGTTCTTCTAGTTCAGCTACTGGAATAAACCAAGCTCGATAGCCATACGTTTTCGCCCAAATAATCTGTTGAGTACGAGGGTCTTTACGCCAAGCACGGAAAATTCCCATTGACTGGTGTTTTTCAGACCAAACTAATTTTTGGTTCGTCATTGAAATAACCTCCTTTGCAATTTTACTTGCAAAGGACTAAGAATTAATGCTATTATTACGAGGAACCCTGCGAAAAGTTCAGTAATAATTAGTTATTAATTCACTACATTTATTTAAGTAGGTCCTTTGCAGGATCTATTTTTTTTATTCTTATACATCCATAAAACCTCCTTATTTATTACTCAGTACACGTTCAATTCTTACTCGAGCCATCGCTTTTGAAACTTTATATCGTTCTGCTATTTCTCCAGCAGTTATTCCAGGAGTTATAGCTTCTTCAGGTACAAGTAAATTCCCTGCGAATTCATCCGCTTGCCATTCTGGATCCATATAGGCAGGGCGCTTAGATTGTCCTTTATCACGATTTAGACTTAGTCTTTCGTGTGTATGGAGAAAGTAATGACCCAATTCATGAGCAGCGGTAAACATGTGAATACCAACTTCTTGGCCTTCAGTAATTCCATCATATACTCGATCTTCTAAAATAATTTCTCTAGTCAGAGGATATGTTTTTGCATATGCTCCTCCCAATTCGCCTTCATCAACAACTTGTAAATTAAAATTTTTATCTATACGTGGTAAGATTAACTCGTAAAATTTAATCATTGGAAAGGCATCTTGTACACCTAACCCCAGAATCTTTCTAAGTGCTTCTGCTACACGTCGAATGTCCACCTTCGACATCGGGTCAGCTGAGAGATTGGTCATGAGCATCACTCCTTATGTTTCAGAATATTGAATATTTTCTGCTTATCATCACTATCAAGATCTGCATAATGACGAGCTAAAGCAAAAAGTACATCCATATCCTCTTGGCTTTGATTTTCTAATGAAATTTCAACACTTTGTTGTGCCTCGTAAAATGAATCTTCTAACTTCTCAAATTGTTCAGTAGATAAATTATATAATTCTCCTATATCGTTTATCCATGAACGAGGAACATTTCTTTTCCCATTTTCAACAGCTGATAAATGAGATACTGTAACACCTAAATTCTTTGCCATATCTTTCATAAGTTCACCATGTTCTATTCGCAACTTACGCAATTCTTTACCAAATGAAGTTAGCACAGTCGTTCCTCCTCCTCGCTAAATTATTAGTACATTTATAATATACACAATGATGATAACCTAGTCAACATTTTTGATGAATGAATAATCTATTTATGATATACATATATCAAATTATTTTTTGTGCTGCTCTATTTGTAATAATAGATTGATAAAATTTATGAGGTACATAAAGAAGGGCAAGCCATTGAAGCTGTACGATAGGTAACACTTATAGATCGCAAAATGGATCATCGGGGCATCTACATACCTAGTGTAGGTGCCTGTTATGTTACCAAATAAAAAAAGATTGAAGTGGTTAGCCCCAATCTAAATAACTTACACATTCCTATACACACGCTCGCCTAGTTTTTAATTAGCCCCACTCAGCCCCAATTCAAAGCTATTACATGCATTATCTTGCAATTATTATTGATACTAGATTACAGTTAAACTGTTGATACATAAGGGTTTCTAGCATGTTGATGTTCTGCCTTGCATCCCGGAAATAATAGAAATAGTATAGCATAATGTGGTTGGGGAATCCTGTCGTAGCAATGCTTTCCAAAACATTATTTATTGCTGCAATAGCGATGATTCTTACGGAACTATCCTTCATCTACCTAGACATTGTTATGAATAGCAACTATTATAAATAGGAGAAAAAGGGGGGTTTGTATGGGGAACAAACGATATTCACCTGATTTTAAATTAGAGCTTGTAAAACAATATCGCCTCGGCACCGCTGTCAGTAAATTATCAAGCGAATATGGTATATCTGAAGTAACAATATATAAATGGATAAAGTTATATACACCAGTTGATGGTGTCACCGATATAACTAAGGCAGAAGTATTAACAGTACAAAAAGAAAACGAACGATTAAAACAAGAGGTCGATATTTTAAAAAAGGCTATTACCATATTCGCAGCCAATTAGATGATACAGATGTAATTGATTATATAGAACGGGAAAGTAAAAAACATGCTGTTAAAGTACTCTGTGAGCTATTAGACTTGCCCAAAAGTACTTACTACAGTGGGTTGCAAAAAAAGCAACAGTCATCAAGAAAGTCGGCATCGGAAGAGTTATTAGAGGAAATTGAACAAATTTTTATTGAAGATGGGCAACTTTATAATGGTGCACAGCTATATGAAATATTGAAAATGCGAGGCTTTCAAGGGAGTTTGCGGAAGGTCCAGCGCGTATTAAAAAAGGCGAGGGAAGCACAGCTAGAAGAAGTTCCAGAACCGATAGTAAATGTAGGCTTTGAAACGACAAAAGCTAACGAAAAGTGGGTAATTAATATAAGTTACGTACCAACTTGGCATCAAGGTTGGACTTATATGGCGTCTATTATAGATGTCCATACAAAGAAAATAACAGGCTTCAGCTTCGATCAATTAGTAAGTGAAGACTTAATGGTAATGGCTATAAAGAAAGCATATGACCAGTTTCCAATGCCATCAGTACTATATACAAGCCTACAACCAGCGTTTATTGAACATTGTAAAGAAGCTTGTAAGGAAAAAGAGCTGTTATTACCACCAATTGTTTTTAAAGAGTATTTATATGATGATGAATGTTTACAAGCGATTGTACCATTTTTAACAGGTTCGGAAAATCGACTTCGTCGAGGACATGCTTCCATAAGATAAATGAGAATAATTTGAATCCGAGAGCCTTCTTAAATGGTATATAGGCTGACATTTAAGAAGGCTCGTTTGTCTCTAAAAATTATAAAAATTAACTTATGGATGTCCAAATAATTTATGTTTTCTGAATAATTAATTATATTTGAAGTAGTATATTAAGTCTACAAATCTATTGAGGTTAAAAATACTACACTGATTTACCTTGAATGTGCAGTAAAATAAATTTACTAGATAGAAGGATTAAAGATGCCACTTAGATGGAAACGAGAAAATACTATATTCGATAGTTTATACGAAGCAGATGTATGGGCCGATTCAATAGGAAATGAAATATATGCAAGACTGTATGATGGTTATGATACACCAGATTATAAAATAGCTTATTCCTTAGCTTTTAGACTTGCTCAGATAAATGAATTCAGAGTTCTTACAGAAATCACAATAGATAATGGTAAGAGATATAAAGTATGGGTGAAATATACTGATTAGAGTCATGCTTCAATGGGTAAATTAGAATAATTGGAAGTAGAGAGCCTTCTTAAATGGTGTGTATTATAGCATTTAAGAAGGCTCGTTTGCCTCTAAAATTATAAAAATTAACTTATAAGTGTCCTGAATATTGACGTTTTTATAAAAATTATTTATATTTAATGTGTGTTGGAGTTTTGTAAGCCCAATCATATCCAAATTGTTTTTTGAAAGGAGAAATTCTAAAATGAAAGCTCTAGTATATGCAGGTCCAGGTAAAAAAGAATTACGTGAAGTTGAAAAACCACGTGTAGTGAAAGATAGTGATGCAGTGGTGCGTCTAGTAAAAACAACAATTTGCGGTACGGATTTACATATCTTAGGTGGTGATGTGCCCGCCGTTAAAGAGGGAACGATTTTAGGACATGAAGGTATTGGTATTGTAGAAGAGGTAGGCGCAGGTGTATCAAACTTCAAAGTAGGAGATAAGGTAATTATTTCATGCGTGACGTCTTGTGGTAAATGTCACTATTGTAAAAAATCATTATATGCACACTGTGAAGATGGTGGCTGGATTTTAGGTCACTTAATCAATGGTACACAAGCAGAATACGTACACATACCTCATGCGGACAACTCTTTATATCACGTTCCTCAAGGGATTTCTGATGATGCTGCTGTTATGATTTCTGATATTTTACCAACAGGCTTTGAAGTTGGTGTATTAAGCGGACAAGTTTCACCTGGTGATGTAGTAGCTATCGTAGGTGCAGGTCCAATTGGAATGTCTGCACTATTAACTTCGCAATTTTATTCCCCTTCAAAAATTATCATGATTGATCTCGATGATAATCGTTTAGAAGAATCCAAGAAATTTGGTGCTACAGAGACAATCAATTCACGTGATGCTCAAGCTACAATTGATAAAATCTTTGAGCTTACGGATGGTCGTGGTGTAGACGTAGCAATTGAAGCTGTAGGTTACCCTGCAACATTCGATATTTGTCAACGTATATTATCTCCTGGAGGTCATTTAGCGAATGTGGGGGTACATGGTAAACCTGTCGAACTACAATTACAAGATTTATGGATTCGTAATGTGACAATTACAACAGGATTAGTATCAACAAATACTACACCATTATTATTAAAAACTTTAGAAACTGGAAAGATTAAGCCGGAAGTATTAGTAACACATCAATTCAAATTTGACGATATGATTGAAGCATATGAAACATTTGCTAATGCTGCGAAAGAGCATGCATTAAAAATCATTATAGATTTTCAATAAATAGCGTAAAAAGCTCTTAAAGCGGGTAAAACCTTTTAAGAGCTTTTTGTATATCTTGCACAATACTGATAAAGGTAATGTGTAAAGCTCGGTATTAGCGATAACCGAATCATTATATAGACAAAAGTAATAGTAAGCTTACTGAATTTGAATTTGTAAGGGTTTTCATAGGTCTTTCTCTATAAAAGAGATATAGTAGTAAAACAATTTTTACGAATATTACAAGTAAAAGCATTTAAGCTTACACGATTGTAATGAAATTGAAAGCCAATACGATAGAGTGTAATACATTATTTTGCGAGAATGTGTATAGAAGCAAGAACAAGAAGCGGAGGAATACACAATGAATGAAAAATTAGAAGGCGTATATGAGGAATACAATCGTTATATATACCATTTATGTTTGAAACTTACTCGTAATAATGTAGAAGCAGAAGATCTGATGCAAGAAGTTTGGGTCAAAGTCGTACGCTACGAAGATAGCGTTGCCGAAGTAGAACATATTAAAGCTTGGCTAACAACAATTACAATGAACACATTTAGAGATCGCTATCGAAAAAAAGTACGACGCAGTAAGTACATGATGAACCAACCTGAAACATTAGACGTACCGATTTTAGATTTGGTTCCCAATAATGAAATTTCAACAGAAGAAAAAATTGAAAAAGAGATTGTGACAAAACTGGTACAGGATAAAATGGGACAGCTAGATGCAATCTATAGAAAAACTTTATGGTATTTCTACATAGACCAATATTCACTTGCTGAAATTTCTACTATTATGAAGGTTTCTATTGGTACGGTGAAATCTCGTTTATTCCGTGCGAAAGCGCGCTTAAAAGAAATGCTTATGGCTGATGTGTCAATCGTCGAGGCTGTGCTACCAGCGTAATAAAAACATTGGTCGCACTATCTTAACTACTTAGACGGAAGTATTCGTTCGGCCAATCCAAATAAGGATGCATTGCAAACAATAATTTGCGATGCATCCTTATTCGTGTTTCTACATAAAGCTGAAAATTTAATCTTGACGATTAGTATCGACAGTTAGTAAACACTTGGCAAAAATATCACGTAATGTTTGCACTTCTTCTGCGGACAGCATGCCAAACATATTGTTAATAATTTCACTAACTTGTTGACGTGATTCTTCAAGGATATCTTCACCCTCGGTCGTAATAACTAATTGTGAGGCTCTGCGATCGGTAGCGTGCTGTGTTTTTTCGATAAAACCAGCATTAATCAGTTTGGTCGTTAAAACCGTGACGCCACCGGTTGTAACCTTTAAGCGCTCAGCTATAGCAGAAGGGCGCTTTGGTCCCTCCTGCGATAAGTAGTCTAAAATTAAAATATGGGATTTTGAAAAGCCGAGTACATTATGATTATTCCACTCGTTTGCCCATTTACGCTCGATAGAAGAGACAACTTCAAATAATGAGGTAATGGCTTGTTGTTTTTCTTGATCCATATATGGTCATCTCCAAAACATTTTTAACTTTCTTGAGCCAATCTTGTCATCGCGTTTAACTCGTAAGCACGTACTTTACGCGGAATAAAACGACGGATGTCCATCTCATTGTACCCAACTTGGATACGTTTTTCATCTATAAGGATAGGGCTACGTAACATTCTTGGGTGCGCCTGAATAATCGCGTATAGCTCTTGAATAGAAAGCTGATCAATATCAATATTAAGATTTTTAAAATCATTTGAGTTTGTGGCAATAATTTCATCAGTACCATCTTCTGTCATGCTTAAAATTTCTTTAAATTCAGCAAGTGTAAGAGGATGTGATGTAATACGTTTTTCTTTATATTCAATGTTGTGTTCTTTTAACCATTTTAATGCTTTTCTGGATGAAGAGCAGCTCGCTTGTGAGTAAATTGTAACTGTCATTCTTCATTCCCCGCTTTCTTTGTTAGATTATATTTTATGAATAGCTTATCAGTAAGTTAAATAGGTTATACATATATCTTACTAGTAAGCTATATATAAATCAATAGTTATTTAAAAAACATTTAAGAGAATATGATATTTTTTAATCTATACTAAATATACGCTGGAAAGAGGGAAAAGTTTCATTAAATAAGCTTACAATGATGTAAGTTTAGAGGAAGTGCCAGTCACCCACACAATTGTGTGGGTGACTGGCACTATTTATTAGTATTTAGCTTTGTTGACCAGATGTGAACCAGTCTTGTACATTCCATACTTTCGTTACTAAACCTTCATAAAAATCAGGTTCATGGCTAACGAGTACGATTGTGCCTTTAAATTCTTTCATAGCACGTTTTAATTCTTCTTTTGCATCGACATCTAAGTGGTTTGTCGGTTCGTCAAATAGTAACCAGTTGGCTTCTTCCATCATGAGCTTACATAAACGAACTTTCGCTTGCTCACCACCAGATAAAGAATTAAGAGGGCGAGTGATGTGATCTGTTTTTAATCCAGCACGTGCTAATGCGGCGCGTACTTGTGCCTGCTCCATGGATGGGAAGGCGTTCCAGACATCGTCAATTGGTGTAATTTTATCTGCCTTTACTTCTTGTTCAAAGTAAGAAGGTGCTAAATAATCTCCACGAATAACTGTACCACTTAGCGGATTGATTTTACCGAGCATCGTTTTCAATAATGTAGATTTACCAACACCATTCATACCGACTAAGGCAATTTTCTCGCCGCGTTCAATCATGAAGGAAAGTGGTGGTAGTAAGGGCTTGTCTTTATCGTAACCGATGACTAAATTTTCAGCTTCGACTACATAACGGCTTGGTGTACGAGCTTCTTTGAAACCAAATTCAGGTTTTACTGCTGTTTCAGGACGGTCAATACGTTCTAGACGATCAAGCTGCTTCGCGCGAGATTTAGCACGACCCGTTGTAGAGTAACGCGCTTTATTTTTTGCGATAAAGTCTTCTTGTTTTTTGATGAATTCCTGTTGTTTTTCATATGCATCAATATGTTGACGTTTATTGATTTCAGCTAGCTCTAAAAACTTCTCGTACGTAGCTGTATAGCGAGTCAGTTTTGAAAACTCTAATTGGAAAATCACATCTACTGTCTCATTCATAAATTCCGTATCATGGGAAATTAATAAGAAGGCATGTGGATAGTTTTTTAAATAGATTTTTAACCATGTAATATGCTCTTCGTCTAAATAGTTTGTTGGCTCATCGAGTAATAATACCTTTGGCTTTTCTAATAAAAGCTTTGCCAGTAATACTTTCGTGCGTTGACCACCAGAAAGGGCAGCTACATCACGTTCAAGTCCAATCGCATCCAAACCTAAACCACGTGCAACCTCTTCGATTTTCATATCGAGTGAATAAAAATCACCAGCATCAAGTGCATCTTGAACATCTGCCATTTGCTCGAGTAAATCTTCTAATTCTTCAGGTGTCGCTTCAGCCATTTTACCTGTAATTTCGTTTAGCTCTTCTTCTTTTTTATATAGAGGGAGGAAGGCATCACGCAATACATCGCGCATAGTACGTCCAGCAGTCAGCACAGTATGTTGGTCTAAATAGCCATAATGTGTACCAGGTAGCCATTCAACCTTTCCGGCATCGTGAATTGTTTGCCCTGTAATAATTCCCATTAGAGTAGACTTTCCAACTCCGTTAGCGCCGACAAGACCAATATGATCGCCTTCGACTAAACGGAAAGAAACATCTTTAAAAAGTGTGCGGTCACCAAATGAATGACCTAAGTTTTCAACTGTTAATATTGCCATATAGGTTGTTCCTCCATAATTTCGATTACGTCTTGTGTAGATAGATTCACTGTGCAACTGTTCATACATAATACAGTTGCAAGATGCGAAATATTAAAGCTCTGCTAGTAGTTTGTTTAATTCGGCTAGCTTTGTTTCCATGTTAGCTAGGCGTTGCTCTGCTTTAGCGACTTGGTCGTTATGGCCTGTAGATTCAAGTTTTTCAATGTCGCCTTGTAAATTCATATAATCCATTTTTAATTCTTTAATTTGATATTCAATCTCGCTTTTTGTTGGCATGGTATGTCGCTCCTTTATCGTTTCATTTGTATTACCAATGCGTGTAAAAGCGATGGAGGTTTTATCATCCCCCACCGCTTAATTGTTAAAATCAATCGGGTACTGATGCTTTAAACTCCCTTGAAAATTCTAGCCTACATTCAACTAGAAGCAAGGGGAAAAGAAGTGAAAAATTCTAATATATTGTATCATATTCACCTTAAAAGAATCACTAAGTTGAAGCGATATTATGTCGATCATAAGCGAAATCGAGTAATAATGATTCCAATGTTTGGTTATTACTTGCGAGATTCAGCTGTCGCTGTTTTTTTACAGCCCGCTCACTACGAGCCTCATGCAATAAAAACTCCATCACAGCATTTTGTATTTGTGATTGTTTCATCTTACGGCCGAGACCGAGGTGTATAAAGCCGTTATGCTCACGAGGAAAAGCATGTAATAGCTCGTTCTCTGTTTGTGCAAGTGTAATACAAGGCACACCGTAAGAAGCAATTTTATAAGGTGTATAGTTCGCATTGCAAATAATGACATCGGCTTTGGGCAATAATTTGAGAAGTGCGTCTTTATCACGCAATATGGCAGTATTACGACGACTAAGTACCATCATTTGCAAGTCATCCGTCGCATGGCGATAGCTATCATCTATCATGACTGTAATTTGTAGTGGGATTTGTAGCTGGGTTAAGTGGCGAAGAGTTCGATACGTTAAGTTATGCTCGTCCCCATCCTCAAAAGCAACAACAATATGAGGCGGGTTTTCAGGGACTTTAACATCAGGTAATGATTTCGAATGTTGATAGGCTGCTGGTAATGCAAAGGCGAAACTGCCACCAATATAATGAGATGGAAAATAATCTTTTACTTCTTGATAGAGTGCGAGTAACACACAATCGCAGGCTTGGCCACCATCACCAAAATCATCAAAATGAATTATCGTTTTACAGAATGGTCGTAAACTTTCCACTTGCCAGCTTTCGGAGTTGCGACCGTCCCTGACAATTAAATCAGGCTGTATGGCTTTGATTTGCTTAGGTAATTCGTCAAAAAGATCGAATAGTATTGGTGAAAGATTGTGATTCATTAAAATTTGAATCCCATCATTAGAAGGGGTTTTGACGAATATGAAAACGTCCTCTTGCACAAGCAACTTAGCCAAAGTTGCAACCCGTTCAAAAGGATACAGCCCTTTATCAATACAGCTTTCAATTATGAAAACAATCGATTTTTTCGGTTTTATTGTTTGTGTTTCGTTTTGCAAATGTATCCCATCCTTTCATCTGTCTATTTAAATTATGGTGAAAAATGGGCAAGTATGTGTAAAAATTAACATTAGATAAATAAAGTATGCAGTGAAACTTCAAAAATGGCGTTTGTCGTACCGATGAATAATAGAGAGGATAAGCAAATGTTCTTATTCCTAATATACATATCTAGTAATTGTCTATGTTAAGGCAGATAGGAGGAATATGAAATTGGGTATGCGTTCGGCAATTGTCGTGGGAGCCACTGGATTAACAGGAAGCTCGCTCATAGAACAGTTATGTGAAAATGATGAATACGTTTCGGTAATCGTTATTGCACGAAGAAAGCTTCATTATGAACACCCGAAGTTAGAGGTCAAGATTCGTAACTTCGACACACTAGAAGAAAAAGATATTGAATTTGCGCATGAGCTATATTGTTGTTTAGGTACAACGATCAAAAAGGCAGGCTCACGTGAAGAATTTGAAAAAGTGGATTTTGAATATCCACTAGCTATTGCTTCATTAGCAAAAAAACAGGGGATTCCACATTTGCTTGTTATAACGGCAATGGGTGCGAATGAACGGTCAAAAATTTACTACAATCGGGTAAAGGGTAAGCTGGAGCAGGCTTTAATAGAGCTTGGTATGCAACGCTTATCCATTATTCGTCCATCGCTGTTAGTAGGGCATCGAGATGAATTTCGTTTTGGCGAAAAGGCAGGCGAAAAGGTGTTAAAACTAGTTAAACCTTTGCTAGTAGGACCACTAAAACGTATGCGCTCTATCAATGCTTCGCAGGTGGCAAAAGCGATGATTGTTATTGCATTACATGGCAAGAAGCAACCAGTGACCATCTATCCTTCCCAACAATTAGCTACAATGAATTTTCCAAAAGTGGCTCATGAAGAATTTACGCGTGAGGAGCTATTTAATTGGCAAAAGCGAAAAGGTGCAGATGTAACTGAAGCGGATAAGGTAAATCGAGAGGTCATCATTAATCGAGATAAATTTAAAGTAGAGGAAAGCGTAGTAGACAAAGAGGTGACATTTCATCGCGAGAATGAAAAATAGGTTCCTTTCATATCATTCCGCCTAAAGACTGAATTTCATGTTTTGACTGCTACAATTCTTCCCGTGACTCTATTCATTTGTTACAATATTATTGTAGAAGATGAATGTGGAGGCAAAATGAATATGAAAATTTTACTCGTTGATGGCACAATGTTTGGGCGTAAAACTGGTGCTATTTTAGAGCAAGTAGAGCATTATATTAAAGAATTCGATGCTAGTTTCGACTTAGAAATTATGCATTTTAGTGAATATAAGCATCAAATTGTCGATGGTTCACCATTAAATGATGATATGAAAAAAATGATTCAAAAATTTGAAGAAGCGGATGCGTATATTATTGCTACGCCAATTTTCCAAGCTTCAATTCCAGGTGTGTTAAAAAATGCATTTGATTTCTTACATCCGAAAACGATGCGTTATAAGCCTGTTTCTATCGTAGCGAATGGTGGCACATATCAGCACCATTTAGTAGTTGAAAATCAACTAAAACCAATTTTAGACTACTTCCGTGCGCTTGTAACACCAAACTATGTCTATACACATACATCACATTTTGATGCAGACAATAAAATTGTAGACGAGGATGTTCATAATCGTTTACGTGAAATGGCTCGCGTTTTTGTTCAGTACTGCGAAATGAGTAAATCATTACCGAAAGAAACAATAGACCAACATTAAACAAAGGCAAGTACTGTTCCTAAACAGCTATGACGAGCAAGAGTTACACTGATGCGTAATTTTGCAATATTATAAAGTCCCTTGTACAGTGGAAGGAAATCACTGTGCAGGGGATTTTTCTTTTCAGAATTCCTTTTACGATATGATAAAATAATACTTTAGTGAAATCGGAAGGGAGGGCAGCTCATGCAGAACATCGCTTTACTAGAGAAACAACGCTGTAATTTAATTTTGACGAATAAGGCGAAGGAGGCGGTAGAGGAATGCTCAGCAAATGAGCATGCCTTTTTTGCGTTACAAAAAACATTGACCGTCTATATTGAAAAAAGAAAAGCAAAAACAATTGGCGAAACGTTTTTATCGATTTATTTTAATGCAGAGCATAATGAAAAGTTAGACAGTATATTGGCAGGAAAAACAGCGATTATGGATTGCGTGCTAAAAGTGGAAGGGTTATTAGCAACAAATATTCGTTTTGTACATATGCGTGGTCCAATTAGTACGAATCGTCGTTTACCAGCGGCATTGCAATTTGTCACAAAGCCCAATAATGGCGCTGGTATCCCACTTGATCTTCACACGAAAATTAGAGAGCTACCGATTGCAGAGGAACGGACAGAATATGTGAAAAAGCGTATTGCAAGCTGGGAAGGCTATTTAAAAATTCAAGAACGTGATGCGACAATTGATGATATTCATACGGATTTTAAACAAAGCTACTATAATGAAGATTTCTCACGTTTAACACTTGTATGTCCATATGTGAAGGCGAAGGAATGGAAGCAACTCGAAGGGTTAAGTGTGAGCATCCAAGGGGTACGTGGTGAAATTGGACAAGTGTTAAAAGCGAATGCTGGTAAGCAAACAGTGGAAATTGACTTAAAGCCTTTTGCACAGGAGCAAGCGCGCAAAGACCAGCTAAACTTGCGCTCAAAACAAGTAAGCTTTAGTAATTTTGCGACATTAAGTCAAATTCGACGCTTACGTAACGGCTTTACAAAGCTTGAAAAAGGTGAAGCAGTAAATGCTAACTTAGAGACGATTTTATTCGAAAAGCGTCCGACTGTCCGTACAGCAAAGCTCCGTGAAGATATTGAGTTTCATAATAATTTAAATGAATATCAACGTAAGGCTGTAATTGGCGCATTATCTGTAGAAGATTTGTATGTTATTCAAGGACCCCCTGGAACTGGGAAAACAACGGTTATTTCAGAGATTTGCCAGCAAAACGTAAAAGCAGGCTTAAAAACACTCGTTGCCTCGCAGTCAAACTTAGCTGTAGATAATGCCTTAGGAAGACTTCTCTCCAATCAAGAAATTCGTATTTTACGATATGGCCGAACAGAAAGTATTGAAGAAGAGGGGAAAAAATTCATTGAGGAAAATGTTGCCCTACATTGGCGTGAGCAAACATTAGCTGCTGTTGAAGAAGAAATTACGGCTTTTACTGAACGTGAACAAGAATTACAAGTGAGTATAAGTAAAACAACTGATGAGCTAGCGAAATTGCAAGCGTGGCTCGAAGAACTAACAAAGGAAATTGCTGCTAAGGAGCAAGCGGCAATAGATGAACCGATTTTACAAAAAGAAATACAATCGCTAAAAAAAGAGTTAAAAACGGCAAAAGCGGAAAAAGAAGCGAGTGAAGCACAAAAAGAGCACTATGAAAAACAGCTTGCACAGTTAGCGTCCGCTATTCAATCACAGGAGCAAATAGTAGCTGAATACGCATCTGCTGAACAGTTACAACAAACGATTCAAGATAGCACCATCAAAATAGAGCAATGGCAAACGGCTATTCAATATAAAGAATTACTTGTAGAAAAACAAGAGCTCACAACGCAGTTTCAAGATATTCAAGCGAAATATGAAAAAGAAAATAAGCGTTTGCTTTTAATGAAGGAAAGTCAAAATTATATCGGTTCATTAACATCCTATGAACGTATTCAACGGTTTTTACAGCATTATCACGTTCAACCTTCAGCTGTGTTAGCACAGCAAATTCGACGACTAGAGCATTTAGAGGATGCGAAAGATTTAGAAGCATGGGCAACTATTAATACGCGTCTACAAAAAGCAATTGCCAAACTTGAAGCGTTGGTTTCACCTGAAGGGAAAGAGCGGGCGCTTGCGAAAAGTCGGCAACAGCCTGTTCAATCGTTTTCCCTACAAAATTTAAACGGCGTGTTTGCACAGCTAAATGCTTCATTTCAAGAAGGGCAAACACCGTCAGTGGAACAGTTAGAAAGCTATTTACTGGGACTGTATATGCGTCGCGATTTTGTGTGGCAAAAGGGGATGGCACTTCGCCAACAACAGGAGCATAAAGATCGTGAATTTGAGTCGCTCCGCAAAAATATCGCAAGTTTAATACACCAAGAATGTGCGATTACAAGCTTCGATGTACAAAGCTTGCAGCGTCAATTGCAGCCATATTTAGCCCACACCGAGCGTTTACAACAACTTGCAGATACATTCCAAGCTGAGACTATACCAGAAGAATCTGTAGAGCAGTTGAAAATGCTCGTAACTACAACGCAATCCTCTGTGCAAACAGCCCGTCAGCAGCTTCAGGCTGTTGAACAAGCAAATACACAGCTTTTACCGAAAAGAGCGGCACATCAAACAGCTAAGGCAAGCTTACAAGAGATTGACGAAGAGCTAGCCCAGTTAGAAGAAAAAATTAAAGCTATTAATATAGAAGGACTTAAAAAGGAAAAACAACTAACGGCTTTAACAACATTGCTACAATCCACACCAGAGCGCACATTAGAAGAAGTGAAGGAAGCTATTCAAACAGCAAATGATAGTTTAGAAGAGCTACATCGAAAACAACAGCAGCTACCTCTACGTAAGAAATTACAAGAGCAATGGCGCGATAAGCTGCAAAACGCCACGGAATATGATTTAGATGAAATTCGTAAATTGTATGTGCGTCATGCCAACGTAATCGGCACAACATGCGTTGCTTCAGCAAGCAAGGAGTTTATGGAAAACTATCCAACGTTTGATGTTGTGATTATTGATGAAGTATCTAAGGCTACACCGCCAGAGCTATTATTACCAATGTTAAAAGGTAAAAAAATAATTTTAGTGGGTGACCATCATCAGTTACCACCATTACTTGGGGATGATACGTTGGAGGAAACGTTGAAAGGCATGCTAGAAGAAAATCCTAATTTTGATGGGGCGCAAGAGTTGAAAAGCTTGCTCCGTGAATCGCTATTTGAGCGATTATTTAATAACCTACCTTCAACACATAAGCAAATGCTTGCATTGCAGTATCGTATGCATGAAAAAATCATGCACAGCATTACACCATTTTACGCCAAGGAAGAAAACGGCCTGCAATGTGGATTACCAGATTCGGATGCAGCCCGTGACCATGGCTTAGAAGGGCAATTTGTCGGTCGTGATGATCATTTGCTATGGATCGATATGCCAGCGGAAAAACCGTTTTTAGAGGAACAAGTTAAGGGCGGCACAAGTCGTTATAATGAAGGAGAATTACAAACAATTCGTCATATTTTAACAGATTTGAATACTGCCGTGATGGAGGCGAAAAAGGCTGGTCGCATACCACAGGATGCACAGAAAAGTGTAGGCGTTATTAGCTTCTATGGCGAGCAGGTGAAGAAAATCAATCGCCTTCTCCAACAGGAATTACAGTTACCACATCTTCAATTTAGAACGGGCACAGTCGATAAGTTCCAAGGGATGGAGATGGATGTCATTTTAGTTAGTATGGTGCGCAATACGCCAAAGGGAGGGGACATTGGCTTTGCGAGAGATTATCGCAGGTTAAATGTCGCTCTATCTCGTGCGCGAGAACTGTTAATGCTTGTCGGTAGTGCTGATATGTTTGCAAAACGTGCGAAACATCAAGATACACGTGATATGTACAGCAATCTTTTAACAACGGTGAAATCCTACAATGGCTTACGTAATCATAAAGGACAGGTGATGTAGGGTGTTGAAAATACAGCAACGTTTAATGCGAGAGTTACAGCAAAATCGTCATGTCAAAATAGTAAAATCAACGGATTGGTGTATTCCAATTCGCACCATTGAGGTAACATATGAGCCGATTCGTCGCTCTACGATGGATGTCTTGATGCAAATGCTGTTAATAAGCATGCAGGAAGCGAAATTTCAAAATGTGCAGGAGTTAAGTGAGCTTTTACTAGTAGACCCACTGTTTATTGAGGATTTAGTATCATTAATGTCTCGCGTGCGCCTTATCGAACAATCGGAGGGCTTCTATACATTAACCCCTAAAGGACAACAACAGTTGGCACGTGGCATTTTCGAAGAGGAGCTAGAAGTCGAAACAGCGACTTTGTTATTTAGTCCATGCCACCAAGCCATACTCCCTGCTGGAGAAGAGGATATAGAGGAGTTTGATGAGTTGCCAGCTCCTTATCGTTATGTTGATAAAGAGGCAGAGCAGCAAGAACAATTTGATGAAGCAATGTTGCTTATAGCTTTACAGCAAGAAGAGCAAGAAGCATCTAGCTCACAGAAAATAATCGAAACCATTGTGACATCAGAAGCGAAACAAATCAATGATATTCCATGTCTAGAATTTCTTCTTTACGATAAGGACCAAGATATTATCTACGTTCGTGTATGGAATACCTTGTTAAATAAATGGGATGAAGAGCTGGAACGGCAACTTACAGACCAAGAGCAGCCACAATGGCATGCACAATATTTATAAAATGCGAGAACGAACGGTACAAGTGCCGTTCGTTTTTTTGTGCATTTAGATAACAGCGTGCAAATTTTATAGCCTGCATATATTACTTACATAAAGGAGGGTCCTAATGATAACGATTAGTTTATGTATGATTGTCAAAAATGAAGAAAGTTTGCTCGAAAGATGTTTGGATTCCGTCCAACATGTAGTGGATGAAATCAATATTATTGATACGGGCTCAACTGATCGTACAAAGGATATTGCACAGCACTATACCTCTAGAATTTTTGATTTTCCGTGGTGCGATGATTTTGCAAAGGCGCGTAATTTTTCCTTCCAGCAAGCAACGAAAGATTATATTTTCTGGCTAGATGCTGATGATGTGCTCACATCTGAAGATCAGCAAAAGTTAGTACAATTAAAGCAATTTCTTTATCCAAGCATTGATGCAGTTTCAATGGATTATGTTGTAATGTTAGAGGCGGATGGCACTGTAGCAATGAGTGAAAAAAGATACCGTCTAGTAAAACGTGCACGTCATTATCAGTGGCGAGGAGCAGTACATGAGTTTTTGGATGTAACAGGTAACATCTGTAAAAGTGATGTAGCAGTTGTGCATTTACCAGTAAAGCAGCAAACAGCTCGTAACCTACGCATTTATGAGCGTTTAATTGCAGACGGATATTCATTTGCGCCAAGAGATTTTTTTCACTATGCAAATGAATTAAAACAACACGGTCGTTTTTTAGAAGCGATTAATCACTATCATACATTTTTAGATACAGCACTCGAAACATCTGAGGAACAAGTTCAGGCTTGTTTAAATTTAGCAGATTGCTATGAGCAATTACAAGATACCAAGAATGCGACACAGGCTGTTTTTCAATCATTATTGTATGATCAACCAAAACCGGAAACATGCTGTCGAATCGGCCATCACTTTATGGAGCAATCGAAAAATAAGGAAGCAATTTATTGGTATTCCCAAGCTTTACAAGTAACGCCTTGCACTATCGGCGTTTACAAACGAGCTTACTCAACATGGATACCGCATTATCAATTAAGTCTACTATATGATCGTTTACGGCTTTATGAAAATGCTTATGAACACAATGAAGCAGCACGCCACCATAAACCAAACGATCAACACATACTTGACCATCAACAATATCTTCGCAAACAGCTGAATAGGTGAGTTTGAAATTTTTTCCTGTAATGCACGGTGATATTCGCGGCACGGAGTGAAATACCCGCGGAGCAAAGGCGTTTACCCGCGAAAGGAAGTAGAATACCCGCGAAGCAAAGGCGTTTACTCGCGAAAGGAAGTAGAATACCCGCGGAGCAAAGGCGTTTACCCGCGAAAGGAAGCAGAATACCCGCGGAGCAAAGCACTTTACCCGCGAAGCAAGGCAACACACCATTAAAGCACTATAAACTCCCATAAGTGTAGAAAAAAGAATCTGCCTATACGCCTCTCGTAACAGTAAAGAGTGCTATGCAGATTCTTCTTTTTTTATTACGATATAAAAATAAATTTATGGGATGATTCCACTTACATATTAATGACTGCCACACGCATCACGTGATTCAGTTTTACACAATCCAATGGAATACCTTAGAACTTATTCAACGATTTCATTTGCATATGAAGAAACCTCAATATAATCTACATAAATCGCGTGACCAATAATAAGTGACAAAACAACAATAATCGTAATAATAATCACATTTCGTGGTCTAAAGTCTTGAGCTTGCATTTTCTTTTCCTCCTTCACAATTTTGTGAATATTATGGCAATTCAATATATGTTAAGGGAATAGGAGTATGCAGTTTTAAAAATACTTTTTATGTAAATGTTTATACAACATAGGCAAATATGAGGAATGGAACGATGAATGATGCAACAGTTAAGAATTTTACTAGCTTATGTATATTTTACTAGATGAAAAAAAGAAAATTCAAGACGTAACTAATCAATTTCACACAACATTTCTTCTGCGCACATTTATCTGTGTCTACCTATTTTTTTAAAGAGAATGGGCATACATATAAATTGTATGATAAATCATGTTTTGAATATTGAACCAGTTGACTGCAATGAAATTATAAGGATACTTAATAAAATGTTATATTGCAGATTCAACTGATGTACGTAAGATTTCCAATAACTAGGTTATGTCCATTATGACTCCTAAGTAAGAGTAGCTAAAAAAATTTAACGCTTTACTTGTGGTATATTTAACATGACAGATGTAAGTAAAGGAGTATGAAAATATGGCGAAAAGTTTAGTAATTGCTGAAAAACCATCCGTTGCGCGTGACATCGCAAATGTACTAAAATGCACAAAAAAAGGGAATGGTTTTTTAGAAGGCGACAAATATATTGTGACGTGGGCATTAGGACATCTTGTAACATTAGCGGACCCAGAAGTATATGACGTGAAGTATAAAACATGGAATTTAGAAGATTTACCAATGCTACCAGAACGCATGAAATTGGTTGTAATGAAGCAAACAGGCAAACAATATAATGCGGTCAAATCGCAACTAACTCGTAATGATGTAACAGAAATAATTGTAGCTACGGACGCTGGAAGAGAGGGCGAATTAGTAGCACGCTGGATTATTGAAAAAGCAAACACTAAAAAGCCAATCAAACGTCTATGGATTTCTTCTGTAACCGACAAAGCAATTAAAGAGGGCTTTGCAAATCTTAAGCCAGGCAAAAATTATGAAAATCTATATCATGCTGCTGTAGCTCGTAGTGAAGCTGACTGGTATATCGGATTGAATGCTACACGTGCTTTAACTACACGTTTTAATGCCCAATTAAACTGCGGGCGTGTACAAACACCTGTTGTTGCCATGGTTGCAGCTCGCGATGATGAAATTAAAAATTTTAAACCTCAAACATATTATGGTATTGAAGCAAAAACAAAAGATGAATTAAAACTTACTTGGCAAGATGCAAAAGGCAATAGCCGTAGCTTTGAAAAAGGTAAAATCGATAACATCATAAAAAAACTAGGTGACAACAACGCAAAGGTTATTGAAGTAGAGCGTAAGCCTAAAAAATCGTTTGCACCTGGGTTGTATGATTTAACAGAATTACAACGCGATGCGAATAAAATTTTTGGTTACTCTGCAAAAGAAACTTTAAATATTATGCAGAAGCTATATGAGCAACATAAAGTATTAACGTATCCTCGTACTGATTCACGATTTATTTCAAGCGATATCGTAGCAACGTTACCAGAACGTCTAAAAGCATGCGGAATTGGGGAATATCGCCCGTTTGCTAACAAAGTATTATCTAAACCTATAAAAGCAACTAAAGCGTTCGTAGATGATTCTAAAGTTTCTGATCACCATGCGATCATTCCAACTGAAGAATACGTAAATTTCGCTAACTTTAATGATAAAGAACGTAAGATTTATGATTTAGTTGTCAAACGTTTCTTAGCGGTATTTTTCCCAGCCCATGAATTTGAACAATTAACGTTACGCGCAAAAATTAGTGATGAAAATTTTGTTGCAAAAGGAAAAACAATCATTGCAGCTGGTTGGAAGGAAGTATATGAAAACCGCTTTGATGATGAGGAATCGAATGACGACTTAAAAGAGCAAGTTTTCCCTCGAATCGAAAATGGCACAACATTAGAAGTTCGTTTAATTGCACAAACATCGGGTCAAACAAAACCTCCAGCACGTTTCAATGAAGCAACATTACTATCTGCGATGGAAAATCCGACAAAGTATTTAGAGAGTAATGATAAACAGTTAGCCGATACTTTAAAATCAACAGGGGGATTAGGTACTGTAGCAACGCGTGCCGATATTATTGATAAGCTTTTTAATTCCTTTATGATTGAGCAACGAGGCGGGAAAGAAATTTATATTACCTCAAAAGGTCGCCAGTTATTAGATTTAGTGCCTGAAGAATTACGCTCACCTGCAACGACTGCTGAATGGGAACAAAAGTTGGAGTTGATTGCAAAAGGGAAATTAAAGAAAGAAGTATTTATCAATGAAATGAAGCAACACACGAAAAAAATCGTTGCAGAAATCAAATCCAGTGATAAGAAGTATAAGCATGATAATATTTCAACGAAATCATGCCCTGATTGCAACAAACCAATGCTTGAAGTAAACGGTAAGAAAGGTAAGATGCTTGTCTGCCAAGATCGTGAATGTGGATACAAGAAAAACGTAGCTCGCATAACGAACGCACGTTGTCCTCAATGTAAGAAAAAACTAGAGTTACGCGGTGAAGGCGATGGTCAAATCTTCGTATGTAAATGTGGTCACCGTGAAAAACTATCTGCCTTTGAAGCTCGACGCAAAAAAGAAGGTGGAGGTAAAGTGGATAAGCGAAGTGTACAGAAGTATTTAAAACAACAAGCCAAAGAAGAAGAACCTTTGAATAATCCGTTTGCAGATTTATTAAAAGGCTTTAACTCTGATAATTAAATCATCGGAAGATTTAGGACTATGGGCAAATTCAATGGAATTTGCCCATAGTGTGTTAACTAGTAGAAATTTCATTTTCATTCTGGCAAATACGTTTCAATATCGGTACCACTAATAAATTGACCTAAACCAGAAGCTTCTCGATGTAAAAAATAAATCTTTGCAGAATATCGTGGGTCTATTATTTTCTGGTATATAGAATATTACTAACTAACAAAGTAGCCAAACGAGGCATAGAATCGCTATTTAACGTAGCGCTCTTAATGCATTTGATTTGCTCCCTGTTGGATAGACAGATAATCTGTTTATCCAATAGGGAGATATTTTTTTGTCAGTTTTGGGGTTAAGAAACAAATTAGAAAGTCCTCCAATCCGTATTTAGGGTTTTTGCCTAACATTAGTAAAGTAATATTCCTATCTCCACGCGCCATTTCTACACAATAAGAAGTTTGAGTCCACACTTTCTGCTAGCCCTTCTACCTTTCCAATTTCTCTAAAACACCAACTCTCTCTACTAACCGTTATTTTAATCACCTCACTTAAAGACTATGTGAACATTAATTGGTAGACGTACAAAGGAATGACGGGGTCAAAAATGTTAATTGAGGACATAAGAAATAATGAAATTAATTGAAGTTTCCCCTGAAATGCTGAAGTTCGATAAATTATGAGGATTAAAATCAATCATCTCCATTCTATAGTTGGGAGGTGGTTTTTTGTTGGATATTTATATTAATAGAAATATTTGACTGTAATAACAAAACTGTGTTATTTTTTGTATAACAGATTTGCTGTGAATATTACCCAAATTAGTTGGAAGGAGAGGTTCTGATCTAGATTAGTTGAGCTAGACTGCTAAACAAGGTAGAAGCAATGAAATCGATTACTTATCTAAGGGGGCAATTATGAAAAATAAACTATCTGCGGTGTTAGCCGCTACATTAGCATTAACAATAAGTCTACCAACTGGGGCGTTGGCGTTTTCTAACAGTCAGACTGCGGTTGTGGCTAGCCAAGAATTAGCTAGTCAAGAACTAAAAAAGATTGCGGAAGAGAAGGCTGCGCTACTTACGAATACCTATGAGACGACTAGCGTGCAGTATGCGCTAATTGATAATGGTAAACTTGTTTTGTCAGGTCAGACAGGGAAGAATGATATGGAAGGCAAACAGCCGCTGACTAAAGATACTCTATATGGGATTGGTTCAGTCAGTAAAATGTATGCAACTGCGGCTGTTATGAAATTGGTCGATGAAGGAAAAGTCGATTTGGATGCACCTGTTGTCCACTATATTCCTGATTTCAAGATGAAAGACGAGCGTTACAAAAACATTACGCCACGTATGCTATTGAACCATTCCTCTGGCTTGCAAGGTAGTACGTTTAGTAATACTTTTTTATTTAACGATAATGATACTTATGCCCATGATAACTTGTTACAGCAATTGTCCGACCAACAATTGAAGGCTGATCCTGGCGCGTTCTCAGTATACTGCAACGACGGTTTTACGCTAGCTGAGATACTGGTCGAAAGAGTCAGTGGTAAGAGCTTTACGGAATTTATCCATCAACAGTTTACAGAACCTTTAAAGCTAGATCATACGAAAACGCCACAGGACGAATGGGAAAACGATAAGCGGGCAGGACTTTATTTTCCAACGTATCAAGGACAGCTTCCACCTGAATCAGTGAATGTGATTGGTACGGGAGGGATTTCTTCCACTGCCGAAGATGTTGTGCAATTCTCACAAATATTTATGGGGCAGGGAAAAGGAATCCTCTCTGACAAGGCAGTTCAGGCGATGGAGCAAGAGGAATATAAAAAAGGAATGTGGCCAGAGGATGGAGATAGTATTATCAACTATGGTCTTGGTTGGGATAGTGTGAAACTATATCCATTTAATGAATATGGGATAAAGGGTTTGGCTAAAGGCGGCGACACGGGACTGCAACATGCTTCACTGGTCGTACTTCCTGAGCAGAAGATGGCAATGGCTGTGTTATCCTCTGGCGGTAGCAGCATGACAAATCAACTGATGGCGACTGAAATACTGCTCGCTGCGCTTAAAGAGAAAGGCACAATTAAGGACATCAAGCCGAGTAAATCCTTTGGCAAGCCAGTCAAGGACAAAATGCCTGAAGATCTAGCGAAGAAAGCAGGTTTTTACGGCAATAGTTCCGGTCATTTCAAAATAGAGATTACGAAGAATGGCGAACTAATCTTGCCAACTAATCCAGAAGAAAAATATATATATACTGCCGATGGAAGCTTTATGAATGAGAATGGTACCGCCAAGTTCAATTTCGTCACGGAGAAGAATGGACGAACTTATTTAAAGGAGAGCACATATTCGTCGCTGCCAGATTTAGGGCAAATAGCGATTACGCATTATGTAGCCGAGAAACTTGAAGACAATGTGCTATCGAAAGAAACAGCTGCCGCATGGGCAAAGCGAGAAGGCGTCAAGTTTTATCTTGTGAGTGAGAAATTTAGTTCTTTGCTATATTTTGCACCAATCGTGCCTATCCAAATTAATAGCAAGGAAGCGATGGAAGGCTATTGGGGAAGCAGTAAAATTACAGGTCCTAACACGGCGATGCATCAGCTCCAAATACCTGTGATGGGTGGACGTGATACGACGGAAACACGTTTCTATACAGAAGGTGACGATGAGTTTTTAGAGATGTCCGGATTTTTATACGTAAGTGAATCCAACTTAAAACCGCTTGATGCAAGTCAATCCTCCAAAGTTACACTACAAGCGAATGGACATGCGAGATGGTTTACAATCCCTGAAGCGTTAGCAGGGAAAACGATGACCGTGGAGTTACCATCGAATAGTTCATTTGCGGTGTATGATGACAAGGGATTATGTATCAATTTTACGGTTGTAAGCGGCAATAACAAAGTAATACTGCCGAAGAACGGAACGGTTGTATTTGTTGGCGCATCGAATTCGGAATTTGCAATCACGTTGAACTAGCTACAATTCAAGAGCAATTTCATCAAAACCAGTGAGACATCGGAAAGGTGTTTTGCTGGTTTTGTTTGTTTAAGGTTATATCAGCAAATGCTCATTACGGCAAAGTCGACAAAATGCCTCGATGTATTTTTAAATTGTTTGAGTTGTTTGAGTGACTGGCACGCAAGGAATGAATTTTAACTGGTGTGCATACAGTTATTGTATGTGTTTTACGAAAGTGGTGCATTGTTTTATTCTGTTTAATGTAGTTTATTTTCTTTTTAATGTCATTAAAATTCTTTTTTAAACTAGACAGTGATTTTTTGTGATGCTATATTTAGAGTGTCATAGTTTTTATAATTAGGAAAATTAAGAAAATGTTAGACCTAGTTATAGGGAACAAAGGGGTAAGTGTTATAAAAGAAGGATGATAGGTGCCTATGGTAAAAAAAACGTTAAAACAAAGAATTGTAGATGCTTCTGTAGTACTGTTTCAGCAAGATGGCTATCATAATGTAACGGTTGAACGCATTGTGGAGTATATTGGCGCATCAAAAGGTGGGTTTTATCATAATTTTAAATCGAAAGATGAATTGTTGTATGAGGTTCATGATGTATTTATTTCCTATGTAATTAAACAGTCACAGGAAGCGTATGACAAATACGATACACCGATTCAACGCTTATGTGCAATGCTTCAAACGCTGACACAAGTGTTTGATGTGTACCAATCTCATATTACCGTATTTTATGAGGAAAGCCGTTCTTTATCAGAAGAATATAGTGCAATCATCCATAAGAAGCGGGATCAATATCGGGATATTTTACAAAAGGTAATTGAAGAAGGGCAGCAGACAAAGGATTTTCGTGCGGAGTTGCCTTGTACAATTGTAACTATGGCCATTGTAGGGATGATCAACTGGACATATATGTGGTTTAAACAAACGGGTCCATTAACAATGGAGGAAATTACAGAAGTATTTACAGATATGATATTACGTGCAATTGTGACAGACCAAGCTATGGAAGAAGCAACTCAATTTATGGTAAAGATGAAGCCAGAAGAACAAGCTGGTTTTATTAATGTTTAATACAGACCGACTAGTCGGTCTAGATTTTGTGTAACTGTCGTCTGAATAAATTCCGCTATGGCAAATTGGATATTAGGGGGAAATGGGAATGAACTTTGAACTAACGAAAGAGCAAGCGATGATTCGAGACATGGTACGTGATTTTGCAGAGAAAGAGATTAAACCTTATGCTCGTGAAGTCGACGAGACATCAACAATGAGAATAGAAAGCTTTGAAAAAATGGCTGAGCTAGGCTTATTGGGTATCCCGTTTCCAGAGGAATATGGTGGTTCTGGAGGAGACACGGTTTCCTATGCAATTGCTGTTGAAGAAATTGGACGTGCGTGTGGTGGTACGGGTTTAAGCTATGCAGCAGCAGTGAGCTTAGGCGCCGCTCCTATTTATAATTTTGGTACGGAAGAGCAAAAGCGTGAATGGCTTGTTCCTTTAGCGAAAGGGGAAACATTAGGTGCTTTTGGCTTAACGGAACCTAATGCGGGGTCTGATGCTGGCGGTACACGTACAACAGCAGTTATAGACGGTGATGATTACGTAATTAACGGTGAAAAATGCTGGATTACTAATGCAGGTCATGCGCGCCAAATTATTGTCACGGCAGTAACAGGTAAACGTGAAGATGGCAAAAAAATCATTTCATCCATTATCGTGCCAACGAACACCCCTGGTGTCACAATCAATTGTAATTATGACAAGATGGGTGTGCGTGGTTCCAATACTTGTGAAATTATTTTGCAAAATGTTCGCGTACCAAGAACGAATTTATTAGGGGACGAAAAACGTGGATTCAGCCAATTTTTAAATACATTAGATGGTGGTCGTATTTCCATAGCCGCGTTATCAGTCGGCATTGCACAGTCTGCATATGAAAAGGCATTAAAATATGCGAACGAAAGAGAGCAATTTGGGGCACCAATTGCCAAGTTTCAAGCAATACAGTTTAAGTTAGCAGATATGGCAATGGAAATTGAGCTAGCTCGTACGCTAGTACATAAAGCAGCGTGGCTTAAAGATCAGAAAAAACCATTTGCTAAAGAGGCAGCGATGGCGAAATTATTTGCTTCTGAGATGGGCTTCCGTACTTGTAATCAAGCCATTCAAATTCATGGTGGTTCAGGTTATATGAAGGAATATGATGTAGAACGTCATTTGCGTGATATTAAGTTAATGGAAATCGGTGAAGGAACATCTGAAATTCAACGTCTCGTTATTTCTCGTCTAATTGGCTGTTAAAAATTAAATAGCATATTTAAGGGGGATTTTCATGGCAGAACTTGTGTATCAAACAATTGGTCAATTGCTCGATGAACAGGCTAAAAAATATCCTAAACATGAAGCGCTCGTGTATGCAGATAGAGACTTGCGGTTGACTTATGAGGAATTAAATCAGCAAAGTCGTTTAGTGGCAAGGGGGTTACTGTCCCTTGGTATTGAAAAAGGGGACCATATTGCCGTGTGGACAACAAATGTTCCAGAGTGGGTACAGTTACAGTTTGGTACAGGAAAAATGGGTGCGCCAATTGTCACTGTCAACACCAATTATCGTGCCCATGAGCTGGAATATTTACTAAGACAATCCGATGCAAAGACGATTATTTTAATCGAAAATTTTCGCGACCATTCTTTTATAAATACACTCCAAGAAATATGTCCTGAGCTTGAACATTGTGAACCGGGTAATTTGCAATCGAAGCGACTACCTCTATTAAAAAATGTTATTTTAATTGGCGAAACAAAATACCCAGGTGTCCTGAATTGGTCAGATGTATTGGCAGCTGCAAAGCAAGTAACAGAGCAGCAATTAGAGCAAATACAGGCTTCATTACATTATGATGATGTCATTAATATTCAATATACTTCAGGAACAACGGGTTTTCCAAAAGGTGTGATGTTAACACATTATAACCTAGTTAATAATGCCGTTAACATCGCTGAATGTATGCGTCTAACTTCAGAAGATCGTTTATGTATTCCTGTGCCATTTTTCCATTGTTTCGGTTGTGTCATCGGTACACTAGCCATTACGACAAGTGGTGGAACAATGGTCCCAGTACAAGAATACGCACCTGAGGAAGTGTTACGAACAGTTGAAAAAGAGAAATGTACAGCATTACATGGTGTACCAACAATGTTTATAAGTGAATTGAATTTACAGAATTTTTCGTCATACGACTTATCGACATTGCGTACGGGCGTAATGGCAGGCTCTAACTGCCCAATCGAAGTCATGAAAGCGGTCATCGAAAAAATGGGGATGACTGACATAACCATTTGTTATGGTCAAACGGAATCTTCACCTGTTATTACACAAACGCGAGCAGATGATCCATTGCATTTAAAAGTAGAGACGGTCGGTCGAGCATTACCAAATCTAGAAGTTAAAATTGTTGTTCCCGGTACAGATGTGGAAGCGCCGATAAACGAGCAAGGAGAGCTTTGTACAAGAGGCTACCATGTGATGAAAGGCTATTATAACAACCAAGAAGAAACTCAACTTGCAATCGATCAAGACGGTTGGCTGCATACGGGTGATTTAGCGACGATGGATGAGGATGGTTATGTCAGAGTAACCGGTCGTTTGAAGGACATGATTATTCGTGGGGGAGAAAATTTATATCCACGTGAAATTGAAGAATTTTTATACACGTTCCCAAAAATTGCAGATGTGCAGGTCGCTGGTGTTCCCGATCCTAAGTATGGAGAAGAAGCGGCAGCATGGATTATTTTACGAGAAGGGGAACAGGCGACAGAAGAAGAAATTCGAGCATTTTGTCGCGATAAAATTTCCAAACATAAAATTCCAAGACATATTTTCTTTATCGATAGCTACCCAATGACTGCTTCAGGAAAAGTACAGAAATTTAAGCTACGCGAAGAATTTCTGGCAGCAGTGAAGGTGAAATAGGAAGGGGGCAACATAATGTTTAAAAAAGTATTAATTGCCAATCGTGGGGAAATTGCTAGACGGGTTATACGCACATGTAAGCGATTAAATATTCTAACGGTTGCGGTCTATTCCGAGGCGGATGCAGAAAGTTTACATGTCAAAGATGCGGATGAAGCATACTGCGTAGGTAAACCACCTGTTGTACAAAGCTATTTAAATATTGAACGCATTCTTGAAATCGCTAAGGAAAGCGGTGCTGATGCCGTACATCCAGGGTATGGCTTACTATCAGAGAACGCTGATTTTGCCAAACGTTGTACGGAGGCAGGACTCGTATTTATTGGGCCAAGTGCAACTGTGATTGCGTCAATGGGCAGTAAATTAGAAGCGCGTAAAACGATGAAAGCTGCGGGTGTACCGATTGTAGAAGGGGTAGAAGCGCCTGTTAAAGATGTAACAGAAGCAGTTGAAATCGCTTCACGCTTAGGTTATCCCATTATGCTTAAAGCCTCTGCTGGTGGTGGTGGCATCGGCATGCAACTGGTGACAGATGCAGAAGAGCTCGCAAAAGCATTCGAGGGTAATCAGAAACGTGCACAATCATTTTTCGGTGATGGCACGATGTACATGGAACGTTTTATTGCGAATCCACATCATGTTGAAGTGCAAATTATTGCAGATAGCAAAGGTAATGTCGTTCCGTTGTTTGAACGAGAATGCTCCATTCAACGACGCAATCAAAAAGTGGTGGAGGAAGCTCCCTCTCCATTTATCTCTGAAGACACGAGAGCAAGGATGTTAGAAGCTTCTGTACAGGCAGTGAAGCATATCGGTTATGTCAATGCAGGAACAATAGAATATTTAGTCGATGCAGAGCAAAATTTTTATTTCTTAGAGATGAATACACGTTTGCAAGTCGAGCATCCCGTCACAGAAGAAATAACAAAACTGGATCTTGTGGAAGAGCAATTAAAAGTAGCTGCGGGACAGTCATTGAGCTTTACACGTGACAGCATTGATAAACAGGGGCATGCCATTGAAGTACGAATTTATGCAGAGAACCCTACAACGTTTTTCCCGTCTCCAGGCAAAATTACAGAACTGGTATTGCCAATAGGTGAAGGCATTCGACATGAATGCGGTGTAGAAGCAGGCACGACGGTGACGCCTTTCTATGATCCGATGATTAGTAAATTAATCGTATGGGGAGATACGCGGGCAATTGCATGTCAACGCCTTATACAGGCACTAAAGGAATATAAAATTGAAGGAATTCAAACAAATATACCGATGCTTTTAAAAACTGTCAGTCACGAGCAATTTTTACAAGGGCATACAACAACAAAATTTGTCGAGGAATTCTATTTACCACAATTAACAGAAACAAAATAAGATATGAGCATTCGTCATGCGTGCTTTAAAGTACGAGATGACAAAAAGATGTTTTCATACTGAGTAGCTTATGCAAAGCGTGGAGTGAGTAAGCATGCGTTACAAAATGATAATCAATGTATGTATTTAAGTGTGATTTAAGCACTTAAATACAGTCATTAACAATTTGGAGGGGTTAATATGGCAACAGTAAAAGCAAGCATGGCAGGAACAGTATGGAAAATCGTAGTGGCACAAGGAGAAAAGGTGACAGCGGGGCAAGATGTTGCGATTTTAGAGTCCATGAAAATGGAGATTCCTATTGCCGCTGAAGAGGATGGTATTGTCACAAAAATCATCGCGAATGAGGGCGATTTTATTAACGTAGATGATGATATTTTAGAAATTGAATAGGGAGGCATTTCTATGCACTTACCGAAGCATGTTACGTTGAAGGAAGTTGGTCCTCGTGATGGTCTGCAAAATGAAAAAGTACACATCGCAACTGAAGATAAAATACAGCTAGTAAATTTACTTAGTCAGTCGGGATTAAATTATATAGAAGTAACGTCTTTTGTTCATCCGAAGTGGATTCCACAATTGGCAGATGCGGTAGAAGTGTTGCAAGCGATTAAGCGAGAAAAAGATATAACGTATGCAGCCCTTGTGCCGAATATGCGAGGACTAGAACGTGCATTGCTAGCGGGCATTGATGAAGCAAGCATTTTTATGTCGGCAAGTGAAAGCCATAATCAAAAAAATATTAACAAAACAATACTTGAAACATTGCCAATCTTGAAGGAAGTAGTTATTGGGGCAAAGGCTGAAAACAAGCAAGTACGCGGTTATATTTCAACAGTAATTGGTTGCCCTTACGAGGGTTACATACACCCAGAAAAGGTTTTACAAGTTACAGATAAATTATTAGAAATGGGCGTTGATGAAATATCGCTAGGGGATACAATCGGTGTCGGCGTACCGACACAAGTTGAGTATCTTTTAGAAGAGCTGTTAAAGAGATATCCGGTTGAAAAATTTGCCATGCATTTTCATGATACGCGTGGTACAGCACTTGCCAATATTACGAAATCTTTAGAAATGGGGATTACAAAATTTGATAGTTCCCTTGGTGGTTTAGGAGGTTGTCCTTATGCAAAAGGGGCAACCGGCAATGTTGCCACAGAAGATTTGCTGTATCTATTAGACGGCATGGGCATAGCAACCAGCGTTAACATGGAAAAGTTGCTAGATGCAGTACGATTTATCGAACAGAGGCTAGGGAAGGACGTTGCATCTAAGCAAATGGCAATTGTTCGTAATGAAGGGAGTGCGAATGTCACGTGACACAACAACTCGTTCAATTTGATGTATTACCAGGTAATATCGGGCTTATTACACTTTCTAGACCCGAAGCTGCAAATGCCATGTCCGTACAATTACTAAACGACCTTAGTGCGACGCTAGATAAAATAAATGCTGATCCAGCAGTGCGGGTTGTTTTACTAACGGGTGCAGGAGAAAAGGCATTTTGTGCAGGTGCTGATTTAAAAGAACGCAATGGTATGTCCGACCGACAAGTAAAACAAATTGTACAACGAATCGGCACAACCATTGCCAAAGTTGAAGCATTGGCGCAACCTGTGATTGCCGTGTTAAATGGCGTTGCATTTGGGGGCGGGCTAGAACTTGCTTTAGCTTGTGATTTACGGGTAGCAGCTACACATATAAAAGTGGGACTTACGGAAACTTCACTTGGCATTATTCCTGGGGCAGGAGGAACACAGCGCTTACCGCGACTTATCGGCATTGGAAAAGCAAAGGAACTAATTTATACAGCACGTCGAATTGATGCCGTGGAAGCACAGCGTTTTGGTATTGTGGAATATGTCTATGAGGGGCATGAAGTGCAGGAAAGAGCGCTTCAACTTGCACTGGAAATGGCGAAAAATGCGCCGCTATCATTGATTCAGGCGAAAAATGCTATCAATAATGGGATGGAAGTAGATTTGGCTACAGGCTTGAAAATTGAATCACTGGCCTATAGTGCACTGATTCCAACGGAAGATCGTTTGGAGGGCTTACAAGCTTTCCAAGAAAAAAGAGCACCGCAATACTTAGGGAAGTAATGGACTGCAAAGGGGGAATGGAACATGAGTAATATATCTACAGAAAACACATCCAATGCGATGAAAGATCAAATTTTAGCAGGGGGTTTGCCAAAATATCACGATAAAAATGCGCAACAAGGCAAGCTATTTGTCCGAGAGCGCTTGGAATTATTATTAGATGATGGTCTTCAATCAGAGGATGGGCTATACGCAAACTGTTTAGCAGGTGATTTACCGGCAGATGGTGTCATTACAGGAATCGGTAAAATCCATGGTCGTACAGTATGTGTGTTAGCCAATGATTCAACCATTAAAGCAGGATCTTGGGGAAAACGAACTGTCGAAAAAATGATTCGTATTCAAGAAACGGCGGAGAAGCTAAATTGTCCATTATTTTATTTAGTCGATTCGGCAGGTGCGCGTATTACAGACCAACTAGAGATGTTCCCAGGGCGTCGTGGCGCAGGACGTATTTTCTACAATCAGGTGAAGCTTTCTGGTAAAGTGCCACAAATTTGCTTGTTGTTTGGGCCTTCAGCAGCAGGTGGCGCTTATATTCCTGCATTTTCTGATATTGTGGTGATGGTGGAAGGTAATGCCTCCATGTATTTAGGGTCACCGCGTATGGCGGAAATGGTGATTGGTGAAAAGGTAGATTTAGAGACAATGGGTGGCGCGAAAATGCACTGTTCCGTATCTGGCTGTGGGGACGTGCTTGTAAAAACAGAGCAGGAAGCGATTGCTTATGCTCGTAAATACTTGAGCTATTTTCCGAATAACTATGCTGAGCGTAGCAAAGTCGAAGCACCAAAGCCACCAGCATCTTTTGAAAAATCAATTGAAGACTTAATACCTAAAAATCAGAACTCGCCGTTTGATATGTATCAGTTAATTGAGCGATTGATTGATGAAGATTCATTTTGTGAAATAAAGAAATTATTTGCTTCAGAATTAATAACAGGGCTTGGGCGCATTAATGGACAATCAGTAGGGATTATAGCCAACCAACCACGTGTGAAGGGTGGCGTATTGTTCCACGATTCGGCAGATAAAGCGGCAAAATTTATTTCGTTATGTGATGCTTTTAATATACCGCTTATTTTCCTTGTAGATGTGCCGGGCTTTATGATTGGCACACAAGTTGAAAAGGCGGGTATTATCCGTCATGGTGCCAAAATGATTTTTGCCATGAGTGAGGCAACTGTACCAAAGCTAACTGTAATTGTTCGTAAGGCGTATGGTGCGGGACTCTATGCTATGGCAGGCCCAGCCTTTGAACCGGATTGTTGTATTGCCTTATCGAGCGCACAAATTGCGGTAATGGGTCCAGAGGCAGCGATAAATGCAGTATATGCCAATAAAATTGCGGAATTGCCGAAAGAGGAACAAGCTAGCTTTATTGCGGAAAAACGGAAAGAGTATCAAGAGGAAATTGACATTTATCGCTTAGCATCTGAGCTAATTATTGATGATGTCATTGAGCCGAATGACTTACGTAGAGCACTTGAAACACGTTTGGAGTTGTATATGTCAAAATACTTGTTATTTTCACAACGAAAACATGGTGTAAATCCTGTCTAAGAGGATTTACTTAAATGCACCCAGTTCATGCTGGTGTGCATTTTTTGATATATTTCACCCCTTGCATGGGTATGGGCAGACATATTAAAATATGGGATGGATAAGAGGAAGTGGGTGAATTAGCATGGTAAAAAATAATATACCTAGTATTCAAGATGATGCCAAGCTACCATTACCATATCGCGCGTGGATTGATACGTATTACATACAGCTTAAAGTAATAGGCTGGGTATTTTTCAGCTTTTACACATTTATCGCCTTTTACAAATTAGTCATTAATCGCTTAGTGAATGTCAGTGTTAGTTTGTTCCGAGGCGAAAATACTTTAAGTGAAATTGGTTTATTTGATTATAGTAGCTGGCGCGTAACGACAAATTTTATACCGTTTGAAACGATTTTACGTTATATCAACTACTCCCATTATTTTAATTTAGATTTAATT
>LAHS01000044.1_pt1 | contig 53469 bp, 39 predicted proteins | sample 329651 | NCBI WGS metagenome assembly LAHS01 (sample SAMN03275699, study PRJNA271635) | activated sludge metagenome | isolation source: sample C-1 Sludge from hydrolytic chamber (first chamber) of Anaerobic...
TGTTGGTTCTGTGGTTATCATCTGTTCTATTACTTGCGGCAAGTACTTTAATTCAACAATAAAAATCTCACCCGTAGATTTGTTCTCATACTTCCATGTACCTTCATAGGCCGCCTTAATTGCTTCATTGGTGTAAGTGACCTGTGATTCGGATTTGCCGCGTACATTTTTCTGACATACAGCGCTTTGCAATGATATGCAAATAAGCAGTGTTAAGATTATTATCCTCTTCATAACGGCAACATGTTTTTTATCCCGACAGTTTAAGGGTCATGTCCAACGTTTCTGGAACTATCGTGAATCAAATTTAAGTAAACTTTCTTTTTTCTGGAACAACTTTCTCTACAGACACATCCAGGGACCATTTTAAAAACCGCGTCAGAGGTGCCTGGATTTGGGTTTTAGCAATATGTTGATTTACAAAATATTACACGGCATAGTCTTTCAATTTGTGATTTCTTTGGTGGGTTAATGCACACATTATCAGCTAATTAACAAAAACCCAAATCTAGGCCCCTCTGAGCGACATTTTGCAAGCCACTGTAAATCAAACCGTTTTGCAAAGTTGTGCCACAACCTTTCCCTATCTGATTGCATTTGCAAGCTTTACAAAATCCTCTACGCCAAGCTGTTCGGGACGGGAATCTAGCAGGCCGGTGGATTCTAGCCGTTGAAGAATTAAATCCGGAGATGCGCCAGCAACTGAATTTGGGTCAGTAGAGTTCAAATCTGCGGAGCTTGGAGCAATGGAAGCCGGTAATGTATTTAAAAGCGGTTTTATGGAATTGCGAATGGTTTTTCTGCGCTGGTTGAAGCAGGTTTTGATGATGGCTTTGAAAAGCTCTTCATCACAGCCGAGGGATGTTCTTTCATTTCTGATTAAACGGATTACCGCAGACTGAACTTTTGGGCGCGGCATAAAAACCGTATTGTCCACAGTAAACAGATACTCAATATTATACCAAGCCTGCAGCAAAACGGAAAGAATCCCGTAAGATTTATTTCCGGGCCCGGAAGCCAGCCGTTCCGCCACCTCTTTTTGCAACATGCATACAACCTGCGGCACGGAATCTCTGTACTCTAAAATCTTAAAGAAAATCTGTGAGGAAATGTTGTATGGGAAATTGCCGATAATGAAAAACGGACCTTGGAAAATGTCATGAGGATCTATCGTGAGAAAGTCCCTTTTCTGCAGAGTATAAAGCAGTTGCGGAAATTTAGATTTCAGAAATGCTATTGCCTCGTCATCTATTTCTGCAACTTCTAGTTTGATTTTTTTATTCTCCAGCAGATACTTTGTCAGCACTCCGGTACCGGGTCCAATCTCCAGAACATTAACCTGTTCCTTGTACGGTTCACCCTTCTCATAAGCAACCTCATCCTCTTTTGTATAGGGGATAAGCAAGGCATCCACTATATCCATCGCGATGGACTCATCTTTCAGAAAGTGCTGGCCCAGAGCTTTTTTGGCCCATACGCCTCCGCTGGGTCTGGAAGGTTTGCCGCGGCCGTACTTTTTTTTGCCGCCCTCCGCGCCGCCTTCTTCTCTGATACTCTTATTGTTATATCTGCTCATCCTCATTTAGTTGATTATTACAAAGGTATATAATTTTTAGTACCTTTGAGGGCTCAAAAATAAAGGATAAAAGTTTAACATTTTAATATATGTACAGAACACACACATGCGGAGAATTGCGCCTTTCTGATGCCGGAAAACAAGTTACGCTTGCCGGCTGGGTGCAGAGAATCAGAAAGATGGGAAGCCTGAATTTTGTAGACTTAAGAGACAGATACGGCATCACTCAATTGGTTACTGACGATAACGGACCAAAGGAAGTTACAGATATACTTAATCAACTTGGAAGAGAATATGTGCTTCAGGCAGAGGGTGTTGTGGCCGAGAGACAGAGCAAGAATTCTAAAATCCCCACTGGTGATATTGAAATCAAGCTGAGCAAACTTACAATTCTTAACCCTGCCGTTACGCCTCCATTCACAATTGAAGACCAGACAGACGGCGGAGAGGATTTAAGAGCAAAATACAGATATCTGGATTTGCGCCGCAACCCGCTTAAGAACGCTTTGATGTTAAGGCACACAATGGCTCTTGAGGCCCGTAAATATTTGGACAGCAATAACTTCATGGAGATTGAGACTCCTTGTCTTATCAAGTCCACTCCGGAAGGTGCAAGAGATTTTGTGGTTCCATCCAGAATGAACCCCGGACAATTTTACGCTCTTCCTCAGAGTCCGCAGCAGTTTAAACAATTGCTGATGGTAGCAGGTTATGACCGTTACTTTCAGATTGTAAGATGCTTTAGAGATGAAGACTTGCGCGCGGACCGTCAGCCGGAATTTACACAGATAGATTGCGAGATGTCATTTGTAGAGAGAGAAGATGTACTGCAAATGTTTGAGGGTCTGGTAAAGCATTTGTTCAAGACTGTGCTTCATAAAGATTTTACTAAGCCGTTCCTGAGAATGCCTTATGATGAGGCACTTGCACATTACGGTTCAGATAAGCCAGATATGCGTTTTGAGATGCTTATCCATGAGATTACAAAAAATGTTCAAGGCAAAGGTTTCTCTGTTTTTGACAGTGCAAAATATGTTGGAGCAATTGCAGTTCCGGGATGTGCAGAATATAGCCGCAAACAAATTGACGAATTGACCGAATGGGTAAAGCGCCCTCAGGTTGGAGCAAAAGGATTGATTTACATAAAGTTAAATGCAGACGGAAGCATCAAGTCTTCAGTTGATAAATTTTACTCTCCGGAAGAATTAAAGAAAATAGCGGAGGCTGTTGAGGCTAAAGAGAATGACTTAATTCTTGTAATGTGCGGAGAAAAACATAAGACGCAAGTTGCTCTCGGCACCACAAGACTTGAGATGGGCAACCGTCTTGGACTAAGAGACAACAGCATCTATAAACCATTATGGGTCTATGACTTCCCGTTACTGGAATGGGATGATGAGACTCAAAGATTTTATGCAATGCACCATCCGTTCACCGCTCCAAAACCGGAAGATTTGGATAAATATTATTCAAATGATAAAGATGGGTTGGCTGAGGTAAAAGCAAATTCTTATGACTTTGTACTTAACGGAACAGAAGTCGGCGGAGGTTCAATAAGAATTCACGACTCTAAAGTTCAGCACAGAATGTTTGAAATTCTGGGCTTTACAAAGGAGCAGGCGGAATACAGATTTGGATTCCTGATGAATGCGTTTAAGTTTGGAGCCCCTCCTCACGGAGGACTTGCATTTGGCTTTGACCGTTTCTGCGCTTTGTTTGGCGGACAGGATACAATCAGAGATTACATTGCATTCCCTAAGAATAACATGGGCAGAGACGTTATGGCAGACGCCCCTTCATACATTGATGATGTTCAAATGAAAGAGCTGTGCATCACATCAACTGCGCCAAAACAAGAAGAAAAATAGTGAAAATAATATCTGTCGCGACAGATATAAAAATAAAAAATTATGGGTTTAGAGCAACAAATACAGGACGGAATCAAGGCTGCGATGATAGCCAAGGATAAGGTTAAGCTAGAGGCTCTTAGAGCTGTAAAGTCTGAAATTCTGCTGGCAAAAACGGCAGCGGGCGGTGCGGCAAAAGAACTTGCAGATTCTGATGTGGTTAAGTTGATTCAGAAACTTGTAAAGCAGCACAATGAGAGCGCGGAACTTTATAAGCAGAACAATCGCCAAGACCTGGCAGACAATGAGTTAGCAGAGGCAAAGCACATGGAGGGTTTTCTTCCAAAACAGCTTTCTGCAGAAGAGCTTGAGGCAGAGCTTAAAAAAGTTATTGCTGCTGTTGGAGCAACTAAAATTTCAGATTTGGGAAAAGTTATGGGAACTGCAACAAAGCAACTTGCCGGAAAAGCTGAGGGGAGCGCAATTGTACAAGCTGTAAAGAAACTGCTTTCTCAACTTTAATTAGCTGAAATTCAATTTAAAGCAGCAGCGCATAAACGTCTGCTGCTTTTTTTAAATCTGCTGCATTTTCAAATGGCAAATCTTAAACCCTTTTTTAACGCCGGTGTTATAGAGGCGGGATGTGATGAGGCGGGACGCGGATGTCTTGCCGGTCCTGTTTATGCCGCAGCCGTAATTTTGCCAGAGAATTTTTATCATCCATTGTTGAATGATTCCAAGCAGCTTACAAAAAAACAGAGAGATGAGCTGCGCCCTATTATTATGAAAGAGGCTGTCGCTTACGGTATTGCCAGCGTTTCTCCAAAAGAGATAGACAAGATAAATATTCTTAACGCTTCTATAAAAGCAATGCACAAAGCGCTGGAAAAACTCAAAACTCAGCCGGAAGCAATTATTGTGGATGGCAACAAATTCAAGCCATACAAGAAAATTCAGCACAAGTGCATTGTTAAGGGAGATGCCACATACGCCTCAATAGCAGCCGCTTCCATCCTTGCAAAAACCAGCAGGGATGCTTACATGTTAAAAATTGCAAAAGAATTTCCGCAATACGGCTGGGATAAAAACATGGCCTATCCCACAAAAGAGCACAGGGCCGCAATAGAAAAATATGGCGTAACCAAGTATCACAGAATGACTTATCAGTTGCTGCCTGAATTAAAATTATTTTAAAATCAAATAAAAGCGATGTCCAAACTCCGCAGCTATATACTTCCAATTGCTATTATTCTTGGATTAATCTTCCATAGCTTTTGCGGAAAATATGCATATCTGGCACCCTACTGTGTCTTCACAATTCTAATCCTCAATTTTGTGGCTATAGATTTGCGTAAACTGCACATTTCCAAGCTAAATTATATTATTATGTTCTTTCAGGTTATAGTCAGCCTGGCAGCATATTTTGCGGTTCATTACCTATTTGGAAATGAAGTTATAGCGCAAGCAGTTTTGATTGGCGTGCTTTGTCCCGTCGCCGCTTCCATTGTTGTAATATCTACCATGTTGGGTGCTGACAGAGAAACGGTTACGGCATATACAATTGTCGGGAACATAATGGTTGCAATTGTGGCACCGATATATTTTTCATTCATCGGCCAACAGCAAGATATGCCTTTTTGGACCTCTTTCTTCCTTGTATTCAAGAAGATAGGGCCAATCATAGGTCTACCGTTTTTTATTGCCCTGCTTATTCAAGTTACGCTTCCAAAGGTTGGAAAGTACCTCAGCAGATTTAAAGATTATACATTTTATCTGTGGGCCATAGCACTGTTTCTTGCTCTAGGTCAAACAATTAACTACGTCTATAACCACGGCCGGGGAAATGGAAAAGTCATTCTTGCTTTAGGAATTGTCTCCGCATTAATTTGCTTTTTCCACTACGGCATAGGAAAGCTGATTGGTAAAAAATACGGAGATTCAATGGCCGGAGGCCAGATGCTCGGACAAAAGAACACCGCCGTAGGAATGTGGATGTCAAGTACTTATTTACTCCCGATGGCTGCCGTATTCCTGGCATTTTACTCCATCTGGCAAAATCTTTTCAACAGCTGGCAGCTGTGGATGCACGATAAAAAAAATACAACTATTTAGAGTTGATGGCATCAACCGGATTAAGGTTGGCGGCAGCATGAGCAGGAATCATGCCGCTGAGAATACCTATGATTGAGGCAATTAGCACCCCGGCAAGAATGTTGCCAACTGTTAGGGTTACTTCATATTCAGGCGGAATTGGAGCAACAAGTAAGATAACGGCAACCAACAGTATGCCCACGATTGCGCCCGCGATGGCGAGCAAAACGGCCTCCGTTAGAAACTGAGTAAGAATAACATATTTCTTTGCGCCAAGGGCTTTTTCAATACCAATGATATTAGTCCGCTCTTTAACGGAAACAAACATAATATTGGCAATGCCAAAACCTCCAATCAAAAGAGAGAAACCGGCAATAATCCATCCTACTCTGTTAATGGCTGCAAAAATAGATTTAACCATATCCATAACTGTTGTCATCTTCATTGTAGAAAAATTATACTTATCACTCGGACGCAATCTTCTGTGCTGACGCATAAGCATTTTCAATTCACCGGTAAATTCATCAGCATCAATGCCTTCCCTGGGTATTGCAATTATGGTAAGAGCATCTGAGTCATCAAAATTGGCCATCATCTTTCCAAATTTAAACGGAATAAAAACAGCTTTATCGGTCTGCATCATATTTACAATACTGTTCCCCTGCTTTTCAAAAACTCCAATAATAAGAGCGCCGTACCCGTTAATCTTTATAAGTTTTCCTATTGGATTTTGACCCGGATAAAGTTCTTGGGCAACCTCATATCCAATGATTGCCACAGTTTTACCCTCCTCGGCCTCCGCCTCTGTAAAAAACCTTCCGTCTTGCAAGTCAACATTTACAATCTTCCTAAAATTGCCGACGGGACAAATTACATCCCCATTCTCAATGGATTTTCTGCCGTTCTTTAAAAGTCCTCTAAATCCGGCATTTAAGACAATAGCATCTGCCTTCTTAGAATTCTCTTTTAGAAATTTATAATCCTCATAAGTAATTGGAGGGCGCCTCATATAATCCCACCACTTAAACTCGCCGGTTGTATTCATCACGGAATTTCCCTGATCATCCTCAGCCCCCATGCCGGGCCATTTGGAAATCTGAACAGCATTGCTGCCCAAACTTTCAAAACCCTTCCTTACATTACTTTGCAAAGCATCAATTGCGGTGAAAACCGCAACAATGCAGAAAATGCCAATGCTAACTCCAAGCAAAGATAAAAAAGTACGGAACTTATTGCTTTTAAGCTCATTATAGGCAAATATCATTCCTTCCTTAAGCAGCCTTAAGACCACTCTCGCCCTCTTAATAACATTTTGCTCCTTCATAACTCAACCCTTCTCTTGTTAATTTTTTTTCTCTAGCCCCAGCTTCTTTTTCATCTCTCTTAATGCGTCAAAAGCATCCATCGGAGACATTGTATTTAAGTCTAATGATTCTAATTTCTTCTTTAAGTCCACAAGCAACGGGTCATCCAGCTGGAAAAAAGAGAGCTGCAAACTATCATCCTCTTTTTTCTTGCGCTCTTTATTTTGTTCAGCCTCAGCTTGTTCCTTTTCCATTGCATTAAGCTTTTTCTGCGCTGCGTCAATTACAGCAGCAGGCATACCGGCCATATTTGCAACATGTATTCCAAAACTATGAGCAACACCGCCGGCACACAACTTTCTCAAAAATATAACTTTATCACCGGCCTCTTTTACTGCAATATGATAATTCTTAACTCTTGGATACAACTTCTCAAGTTCATTAAGTTCATGATAGTGTGTTGCAAACAGAGTCTTTGCCTTCATTCCGTTTTGATGTATATATTCCACTATAGCCCAGGCAATTGACATACCATCAAAAGTACTGGTTCCGCGGCCTATTTCATCCAGCAGCACAAGACTTCTCTGAGACAGGTTATGAAGTATTGTTGCCGTCTCTATCATCTCCACCATAAACGTAGACTCTCCTTGTGAAATATTATCTGATGCGCCAACTCTTGTGAAAATTTTGTCAACCAAACCAATAGAAGCTCTCTTTGCCGGAACAAAAGAACCCGTCTGAGCCAGCAAAACAATCAAAGCCGTTTGTCTTAACAGCGCGCTCTTACCTGCCATATTTGGACCCGTCAAGATTATAATTTGCTGATTATCATTATCCAGCATTAAATCATTTGCCACATATTTCTCCCCGGCAGGCATCATTGTTTCCAAAACAGGATGACGTCCCTGTTCTATTTCAATTTTATAACCGTCATTAATTTGCGGCCTGCTATATTTATTTTCATCCGCAAGCTGAGCAAACCCGGCAAGGCAGTCTATTGCCGCTATTGCGCTGCAAGTCACCTGAATAGAAGAAATTTCAGACTGAATTGCCTTAACAAGCTCCTGATAAATCTGACTCTCTATTTCATATATTCTAGATTCTGCACCAAGAATTTTTTCTTCATATTCTTTCAATTCCGGTGTAATGTATCTTTCCGCGCTAACTAAAGTTTGCTTTCTAATCCACTCCTGCGGAACTTTATCTCTATATGTATTCCTTACCTCCAGATAATAGCCAAAAACATTATTGTAACTGATTTTTAATGAGGAGATTCCAGTTCTATCGCTTTCTCTCTTCTGCAAACCAATCAGATACTCTTTACTGTTGCGTGAAATATTTCTTAGCTCATCCAGCTCCTTATTAACTCCGCCGGCAATTATGTCCCCTTTTCCAAGAATGGAGGCGGGATTCTCAACCATATCGGTTGCTATAAGATTTGCAAGATTTTTAAATTCTTTAAGGTCCCGATTGTATTGAGAAAGCGGAGAAACCAAATCTGAAATTGGTTTTATTTGGTCCAGCCCGCGTCTTAATTGAACTGTCTCTCTAGGTGAGATTTTTCCTGCTGCGGCACGTCCAAGAATTCTCTCCATATCTCCAATCTCTCCCAATCTCTTTTGGACATCAACTCTAATATCCTTATGCTCAACAAAATATTGAACCGCATCATATCTTTTCTCTATCTCTTCATCTTCTTTAAGCGGCATTCCAATCCAAGAACGCAATAGACGCGCCCCCATGGGGGAAGAAGTTTTATCCACAACGCTAATCAGAGAAACACCTCCCGCAGCTACTGTAGTAAACACCTCCAAGTTCCTGACAGTGAACTTATCCAGCCACACAAAATTTTTCCCGTCTATTCTGGAAACAGAATTAATCTGAGCCGCATCCGTTATATGATTTTGTTCCAGATAAAACAGCGCTGCGCCGGCAGCGGTTTTTGCAAGAGTCAGACCGTCTATTCCAAAGCCTTTAAGCGCCTTATCTCCAAACTGTTTCTTTAATTTATCTTCACATGCCCCCGGAACAAAAGCCCAATCATCCATTAAGGTGATATAGAAATCTTCTCCAAATTTTTTCTTAAAGCCCGCTTCATATCCTTTCTGCAGAAGCATCTCTTTTGGCTTCATATCTGATAGCAGAACTTCCAGATAATCAAGGGTTCCCTGTGCCACTTTAAATGTTCCCGTAGATACATCCACAAACGCAACGCCTCCCTCATCTTTGGAGAAAAACATTGCACATAAAAAATTGTTTTCTTTTAAATCCAGCAACTGCTCGTTATAAGCCACTCCGGGTGTAACAAGCTCAGTGACGCCTCTTTTGACAATGCTTTTAGCAAACTTTGGATCTTCCAATTGGTCGCAGACGGCAACCTTGTATCCCGCACGCACCAGTTTAGGCAGGTAATTATCAATAGCATGATGGGGAAAACCGCACAATTCAACAGCTGTCGGGACCCCGTTAGAACGCTTTGTAAGCACTATTCCAAGCACCTTGCTAGTGGTTATGGCGTCATCTCCGTAAGACTCATAAAAATCCCCCACGCGCATAAGCATCAAAGCCTCAGGATACTGAGCTTTAAACTTATAATATTGCTTCATCAGCGGCGTGTCTAAATTCCTCTCTGCCATAGCAACGCAAAATTAGCATAATAAATCAAAAGGAACGAGCAATCCCATCAAATTCCTATCTTTGTAGATATTGCAGCAATATTTAAATAAGCGGCTTAAAACAATGAAAATTTTAAAAAATTTAATCTCGACAGTTTTGCTTTTTGTCCTGATTGTGACAGGCGGAAATGTATCTGCCAAAAAAGTTACGGTTTCTTCTCAAACCAAAAAAGACATCAATGCAGATATAGCGCAGATAATTAAAGAGTTCAACACGGTTGGACTTGGCGTTGCCGTTGTCAGAAACGGTCAAATTGTTTATGCAAATTCTTGGGGATACAAAAATTTAGAGAATAAAACCCTATTAAAAAATGATGACATTTTTAGAATAGCCTCTATCTCTAAGTCCTTTACTTCTACCGCAATAATGCAATTGGTAGAGCAGGGAAAAATCTCACTTGATGAAGATGTATCTGATTTAATTGGTTTCAAAGTGAGAAACCCAAAATACCCGGACGTTAAAATTACCGTAAAAATGTTGCTGTCACATACATCCAGCTTAAATGACAGCGAGGGATATTTTACAATGGATGTTATAGACCCTGCCAAATCAAAGACTTACTATAAAGCATACAATGATTACAAACCGGGAACCGGATATGAATACGCTAATCTTGGCTATAACACTCTTGGAACCATTCTAGAGAGAATAAGCGGAGAAAGATTTGACCAATATATTGTGAATCATATTCTTAAGCCGTTAAATGTTTACGGCGGATATTGGGTTGCCAGCCTGGACAAGAGCAAATTTGTCAATTTGTACACATGGGACAATGAGACAAAAAAATATGAAGTGCAGCCAGAAGCCTATAATCCAAGAACGGAGCAAATTGCTAATTATCAGATGGGGCGTTCTACAACTGTTTTCTCCCCTACGGGCGGAATGAAGGTTTCACCAACCGGACTTGCAACCGTTATGATGATGCACATGGGACTTGGAACATACAATGGCAAAAAAATCATAAGCAAGGAGAGTGCTGAAATGATGCAATCTGCACAATTTGGTCCTGATGATGAATATGATCATTATGGATTTGCTTTAAGGAGGGGATATGAATTGCTTGACGGTTATGAGATGATTGGACATGTTGGTGAGGCATACGGAGTGCACACTTCTATGTTTTGGAACAGCGACCGCACATTTGGTTTTGTTGTGATGACAAACGGAAATCAGGAAAAATGGGAAAGAGGTTTTATGGCCATCCATCGCAGAGTAGATAAATGCCTGTATAACAGATTAATCAAGGGCACATCCGCAGATACGCGCAAGGCGGATATAGAAAAAATGGAGAATCAGGATGCCACCATAAACAGGCAAATTGACAGCATTATGAAGGTTAATGATGCGGTTGGACTTGGCGTCGCCGTTGTGAAAGACGGACGCATAATTTACAGAAACACATGGGGTTATAAGAACCTGGAAAACAAAACCCCTCTTGGCGAAAATGATTTGTTTAGAATTGCGTCTATCTCAAAATCATTTACCGCAACCTCCATTATGCAGCTTGTTGAACAAGGTAAATTGAGTTTGGATGCTGATGTATCTGATTTGGTTGGATTTAAAGTTCGCAATCCAAAATATCCAGATGTTAAAATTACTTTGTACATGCTGCTTTCACATTCATCTAGCTTGAACGATAGTCGGGGATATTTTACACTTGATGTTATAAACCCCGCAAAATCAAAAGATTACGCAAAAGCATACAATGACTATTGCCCTGGCACTCAATATGAGTATTGCAATCTAGGTTATAATACTTTGGGGACCATTTTGGAAAGAACAAGCGGAGAGAGGTTTGATCAATATGTTGTACACCACGTACTTAATCCATTATTTGTTTACGGCGGATATTGGGTTGCAAGTTTGGACTCATCTAAATTTGTAACGCTATATGAGAGAAATGAGAAAACCGGACAATATGAACCTCAGCCGGAAGCATATGATCCAAGAACTGAGCAAATAGCTAATTATCAGATGGGTTATTCTACTCCTGTATTTTCCCCTACCGGAGGAATGAAGCTTTCGCCAACAGGACTGGCAACGGTTATGATGATGCACATGGGACTTGGCAAGTACATGGATATGAGGATTATAAAACCGGAAAGCGCTCTTCTTATGCAAAGCAGACTTGTTGGTCCTACAGATGAAGGAGATGATTATGGTTTTGCAATCAGAACATCAAAACAGCTGTTGGACGGCAAAACAATGATAGGTCATACAGGAGGAGCTTACGGCGTTTTAACATCTATGTTCTGGAACAGAGAGCGCACTTTTGGAATTGTCGTTATGACAAACGGGTGTAATGAAAGAAGAGACCATAACTTTATGTCAATACACCGCGATGTTGATAAATGCTTATATGACAATTTAATAAAAGGGACTGACGCAGACAGATAATTAAGCGTATGCATCAATAATCATTTTTATCCCGACAGATTGCAAATTGTGAAAAAGGTATTAGTCATAACATATTATTGGCCTCCGGCGGGAGGAAGCGGGGTCCAGAGGTGGCTGAAGTTTGCAAAGTATCTTCCGCAATTTGGATGGCAGCCAGTAATATACACGCCGCTAAATCCGGAAGTTAACTCTGAAGATGCTTCTCTTGCAAAGGACATATCTCCGGACTTGGAAGTTGTAAAACGCAAAATTCTAGAGCCTTACACTTTTTATAAACTGCTGTCGGGAAAAAAGAAAAATGAAAAGATTCAGGCAAATGCCGTAGCACAAAATAATTCCGGCGGCATTTCAGTTTTCATAAGGGGGAATTTTTTTATCCCTGACCCAAGAGTTTGGTGGGTTGGACCTTCCGTAAAATTTTTAAAAAAATATTTGAAAGAGCATCCCGTTGATGCCATTGTAAGCACCGGGCCTCCTCAGTCTATGCATCTGATTGCAAGAAGATTACATGCGGCATTAAATATCCCGTGGATTGCAGATTTCAGAGACCCGTGGACAAAAATATTTTATTTTAAACATCTAAATCTTACAAGGTGCGCACGCAAGAGACATGAGAGACTGGAGCAGGGAGTTATTGACGAGGCGGATAAAATTGTGGTTGTATCTCCCCAGATGAAGGAGGATTTTGGCTTAATGACAAAAACTCCTATATCTTTAATAACCAATGGTTTTGACCCAGATGATTTTAAAAGCAACGTCACAGATAAAATGGAAAAAGAGGTTGCTTTAAAAATTGACACGCTAACAAAGAACAAATTTACTATTGTGCAAACTGGACTTCTTACGGATGCCGCCAATCCCGATTTGTTTTGGAAAGAGCTTGGTGCAAAAGCGGTTGAAGAAAGCGATTTTAAAAAGGATTTTTTGTTTGTAACAATGGGACAAATGGATGCCTCTGTTATCAAAGAAATAGCGGAAGCAAATCTCTCTGAAAACGTGAAAAATCTTGGTTATACTCCTCATTCAGAGGCTGTTGCATGGCAGAAAAGAGCTGACTTGCTGCTTCTGCCTTTAAGAAAAGAGAAAGAGGCAAAGGCAATTTTGACCGGAAAATTTTTTGAATATCTTGCAAGCGGTTCAAAGATTCTTGCTTTTGGCCCGCGTAACAGCAACCTTGGAGACGCAATGCGTGAAACTCAATGCGGCACAATTTGCGAATATGAAAACGGCGGCAGCATAAGGAGAGCGATTAATGCCGCTTATGAAGAATTTAAAAAAACAGCGGCGGCAAACAGCGGCTCAACAGAAATAAATCCTAGCGCAAAGAGCATCTCTCCTGCGGCACAACAATATGCAAGACCTGCCCTGGCCAGACAATTTGCAGAACTCTTAAATGAATTAAAAAAATAAAATATATGTCGGAGTTAAAAACACAAAGTTGGTTTAAAAAATTATTGCCGTACATTCTGGCAATTCTTGCCTTTATAATCATAGGATATTCTTATGCACCTTACACATTACAGGGGAAAGTTGTAAATCAATCAGATATATCTAGCTGGAATGGAATGGCAAATGAGATTGTGACATGGAATGACGCCCATCCGGGAGATAGGACCTTGTGGACAAACTCTATGTTTTCCGGCATGCCGGCAACGACTATTTCCGTAAAATATCACGGAGATTTCACCCAATATATTTATGACTTGCTGTTTATTGGCCAACGGCCGGCAAGCTATTTAATTATCTGTATGATAGGAGCTTTCTTGATGTTCCTGGCTTTTGGAGTCAATGTCTGGCTAGCAATCTTGGGTGCAATTGCAATGGCATTTTGTTCTTACAATATGCAAATAATTCAGGTTGGGCATAACTCAAAAATGGTGGCAATTGCATTCATGCCATGGGTTATAGCTTCTCTTGTTTATGCCTATAAAAGGAACTGGCTATGGGGTGCCATTTTCTTTGCCTTCACTTTGAGCTTTCAGGTGAAAGCCAATCATCCTCAAATAACTTACTATCTGGCAATCATAGTATTAGGATTTGTAATATGGCAGCTTTGCGATGCCTTGAAAAACAAGACGTTTCCAAAGTTTTTTAAGATTTCACTGGCTGTTTTAATAGCAGGCCTGCTTGGAATTGCAACAAACATAAATCATTTGTGGCCTACTTACGAATATGCAAAACATACAATGAGAGGAGGTACTGAGCTTACACAAAACACAGCCTCTCCGTCTCAAACTGCTAATGCAGAAGGCAATGCAATGGAAGATAATATTCTGTCGGGAGATAATAAAAAGAACACAAAGAGCAGAAACGGTTTAGATCTGGAGTATGCAACACAATGGTCTTACGGAATAAATGAGACGCCAAATTTATTCATCCCTAACTTTAACGGGGGTTCTTCTGCCGGAGCATTATCCCAAAAATCAGAGACTTACAAGATAATTTCTCAAAATTATCAGGGTGCGGATCAGGTGATTCAACAGATGCCTACATACTGGGGTCCTCAATCTTTTACGGCTGGACCAATGTATATGGGAGCTATTTGCATATTCCTGTTTTTGCTTGGTTTCTTTGTCCTTAAAGGAGGCCTAAAGTGGTGGGTTGGATGCGTTACTCTTTTAGCGCTGATGCTTTCATGGGGCTCTCATTTTATGGGACTTACAGAGTTTTTCTTTAACTATGCCCCTCTCTATAATAAGTTCAGAACGGTCTCAATGATATTAGTCATCTTGCAAGTAATGATTCCTATACTGGCGGTACTTGCTGCAAATGAGATGATTAACGGGAACGTTAAAAAAGAGGAGGCTAAAAAAGCAATGTGGTGGGCGCTTGGAATTACAGGCGGCTTTGCACTGCTGTTTGCCATATTTCCTTCTCTTGCAGGTACTTTTACCGGCCAATCAGATTCACAGCTGCCTAAAGAAATTGCCGCTTCTTTAGCTCAGGATAGAATCTCTTTATTGAGAGCAGACGCATTCCGCTCTTTGATTTTTGTTTTGCTTGCTGCGGCAACTCTATGGTACGGATTTACAAAGAAGTTAAAGCCGGTTCATGCTACAATTATCCTTATTGTTCTGGTAATCTTTGATATGTGGAACATAGACAAGAGATATTTGAGCAGCAATGATTTTGTAAGCAAAGAGGAATTTACAAGCGTACTTAACAAACGCCCTGTAGATGAAATGATATTGAATGATAAGACACCTGATTATAGGGTTTTGGACTTATCTGTTGACCCGTTTAATAATGCATATACAAGTTACTGGCATAAAACAATCGGAGGTTATTCCCCTGCAAAATTGCAGAGGTATCAAGATTTGATTGAACGTGATATTATGCCTGAAATTCAGGCCGTTGCAAAAGAACTTGACAGCGCCAAAACAATAACGGAGGCAAATGCGGCAATAACTTATCATCCCGTATTAAGTATGTTAAATACAAGATATATAATACTTAATGCCCAGACACCTCCATTGGTAAACAGCTATGCATTAGGTAATTGTTGGTTTGTTAACAATATCATACAGGCACAGGATGCAAATGATGAGATGAGCAAGCTGCAGTCAATTGATCCTCATAAAACTGCCATTGTTTCAAAAGATTTCCTGGAAAAAGATGCGCAGCTTAAACAATTCTCAGCCGCTCCAAAAGATACTGCCGCAGATTTCTCATCTATAGCATTAACGTCTTACGCTCCAAACAAATTGATTTATCATTATTCTGCAAAGAATCCAAAGATTGCATTATTCAGTGAGGTTTACTACAATCCGGGATGGACTGCCACATTAAAGAACCCGTCGGGAGAAAAAGAGTTAAACATTTTCCGCGCAAACTGGATTTTAAGAGGCCTGGTTCTTCCTGCGGGAGAGGGAGATATAACATTCTTCTTTGAACCTAAGAGCTTCACAAAAGGCGAGCTTTATTCAGAAATTGCAAGTGGTCTTTTAATACTTCTTTTAATTGGCGGCATTGTTTGCAGCGTTAGAAAGAAGAAAAAATTACAGCCCGCTGCTGATTAAATCAAACCGTTAATCATAATTAGGGCAACACCTATTGGCGCAAGATATTTTATTAGAAACAGTACCGTGTTTAAAAACCATGGATGGTAGTTATATTTCCCGCTGCTGGTAAATTCATCCCTGAAATCTTTTTTGCTAAGCTTCCAGCCAACAAAAGTGACAGCCAGCAAGCCGCCTCCTGTCATTAATACATTTGCAGAAATAAAGTCAAAGAAGTCAAAAATATTCTTCTTAAAAATATGTACTCCGCTCAAAGCTCCCTGTGACAGAGCGCACAACGCGCCTAAAATCAAAACTACCGCAAAAGATAGCAAGGTGGCTTTCATGCGATTTGCCTTAAATTCCTCTATCAGATATGCAACCATAACTTCCAGCAAAGAGATAGAAGAAGAGATGGCGGCAATGAACATAATGAAGAAGAAAAGGATTCCCATCATCCATCCAAAAGGCATATTTGCAAAGACATACGGAAGCGTAACAAATGCAAGACCCGGACCTTGCGTTGGGGAAATTCCATAAGAAAATACAGAAGGCATTATTGCAATGCTTGCAAGAATAGCAACCGTTGTATCCGCAAGCGCCGTTAATCCAGACGTTTTAAACAAATTGTCTTTTTTGTTTGAATAAGAAGCGTAGGTAATAATTGTACCGCATCCAAGAGATAAAGAGAAAAATCCTTGGCCCAAAGCGGCTATCACAGTGTTAGTTGTAACCTTAGACCAGTCCGGCTTAAAAAGAAATTTCATTCCCTCTCCGGAGCCGGGCAGGGTAAGAGAACGGACTATAATCACAATGAGCAACAGAAACAACACAGGCATCATTACTTTGTTGCATTTCTCAATGCCATTTTTTACACCCAAAAGAACTACAGCGCAAGTGCATAGTAGAAATATCAACATGTAAAGAGTATTCTCCGTACTTGACGTAGAGACACTTGTGAAAATAGTGTTAAATGCTCCCTGATCTGCAGCTGAAAATTTCATTCCAATTGCCTTAATCAAATAGTCAATTGTCCAGCCGCCTACAACACAATAAAATGACAAGACAGTGGTTACGCCAAGCACACAAACCAGTCCGGCATACTTCCATTTAGTTCCGGGAGCCAACACTTTAAAAGCCCCATAAACATCTTGCTGACTGCGCCTTCCAATTACAAACTCTGAAATCATTCCGGGCAAACACAAGAACACAACGCATATCAAATAAATAATAATAAACGCAGCGCCGCCATTTGTTCCAACCAGATACGGGAACCTCCAAAGATTGCCAAGTCCTACAGCTGAACCTATCAGGGCAATAAGTGTCCCGAATGAACTGCCAAATCCGTCTTGCTTTGCCATAAATTTTTAATGTTTTTGATATGTAATGAATTGGAAATCAATATTATTTTCAACATCATGCATAACAGGAGATTTTTTTACCTCATCCCATTCTGTCGTTTTTATCTCTGGAAAAAACGTATCTGCTCCCTCCTTGTGAGAATAAATTTTTGTAATAAATAGCCTGTCGGCGAACTTAAAAAATTCCTTATAGACACTACCTCCTCCTATTACAAAGAACTCATCATTAGAGCTTTGCGCATACCTGGCAAGCTGTTCAAAATCATTTGCCAATTCAACGGAAGTATTGGATGGCGTCCCGTCTTTTTTAAATTTTGAAACTTCCGGCAGCGGAAAATTTTGATGTGATACAATAATATTTCTTCTGCCCGGAAGCGGACGCCCTATTGATTCAAATGTCTTTCTCCCCATAATCACAGGATTACCCAAAGTGGTAGCCTTGAAGTATTTAAGGTCTTCACTTATATGCCAAAGGAGATTATTTTTCATCCCGATGGCTCCATCTTCCGCTACTGCAACTATAAGAGATAACATTCCAAAATAATTTTATTTCTATTATAAAAATCTTTTACAAGACAGATTTCACCATTGGCACATCCGCTTCATTTGCTTGTTAGACAGCAATGGGAGCCTTAATTGGAGGCCACGGATTATAATCTGTAAGTTCAAAATCTTCATACTTAAAAGAGAATATATCTTTTTGGTCTCCGTGTATTATCATCTTTGGAAGCGGTCTTGGCTCTCTAGAAAGTTGTTCTTTAACTTGCTCAAAATGATTAAGATATATATGAGTATCTCCCAGCGTGTGTACAAAATCTCCCAACTTGAAACCGCATACCTTGGCAATCATCATTGTGAATAATGCGTAAGATGCAATGTTAAAAGGAACTCCCAAAAATGTATCTGCGCTTCTCTGATAGAGCTGACATGATAGTGTATTGTCCGCCACATAAAATTGGAATAAAGAGTGACAGGGCGGTAGGGCCATTTTATCAATTTGCGCAACATTCCATGCAGAAATGATTAACCTTCTGGAGTCAGGATTTGTTTTTAGCTGATTCATTAAATTTGACAGCTGGTCAATGGTTTGCCCGTTTCCGCAATCCCATCTTCTCCATTGCGCCCCATAAACAGGTCCCAGCTCGCCGTTTTTATCTGCCCATTCGTCCCAAATGCTGACGCCGTGCTCCTTTAAATATTTAACATTGGTATCTCCCTGAATGAACCATAAAAGTTCATAAATAATTGATTTCAAATGTACTTTCTTTGTTGTAAGCAACGGGAATCCGTCACTCAAATGAAATCTCATCTGATATCCAAAAATACTTTTAGTCCCCACTCCGGTTCTATCATGTTTTATAACTCCTTCACTCATAATTTTTTGAAGGAGATCAAGATACTGCTTCATGCTAAATAAATTCTTTTTGTCTAGGTTCTACTGCAAATTTATTTATTTTTCCTCCAAAAAGACATAGGCTAAAAAAGAATAATCCTTTTGACCCTTTTTGTTTCATAATTGTGGCGAAAATATTTTTAGCAAAATTGGCAAATGGTCGCTTGCTCCTCCCAAGTATTGCGGGCCGTTTAAAGTCTTTTTTAATTTTTCTCCAAGGAACATTTTATCTCTTTGCAACAGAAAATCAGATTTGAAAATTTCCATGCCGGGGTCAGCGCAAAAAATCCATCGTGTGCTTCTGCCGTAATTTTCCAATGAGTTATCTTTCTCATAAACAAGATGTTGCGATATTAAAAATTGATCCAGCATCTCCCATTTACCGTTATATTTGTGAGTTCCCTCTCCTCTATGAGAACTTAAAAAAGATGAGGCGCAGTTTTTAAATCCCGACAGATTTTTCAATGGCTCAGATTCAGGAGTGTCATTAAAATCTCCCATGAGAATAATATTTGCATCTGGCTGAGATTGAAGTATGGAATCTGTAAAACACCGTACTATATTAGAAACCAGCATTCTGCTCTTATGCGTTTTTTGTTCTCCGCCAAGTTTTGACGGCCAGTGATTGACTAATACATGCAGAGTATCTAATTCATTCACAATCCCTTTAGCATATAGCACCCATCTTGTTTTAAAATTTTTCAGGTCTGCATCTTTGCCTCCCGCAACTTTTGAAAGGATGGAACTGTCGGGAATAAAATTGATTTTTAAGGGTTTAAAGCGGGACGGCCTGTAAAGCAATGCCACATCTATTCCGCGCTCATCTTGTGAGTCTGCGTGTATTATTTTGTAATTCAGCCGTGCCAGCGGGGTTTCATTCACAAGCTGGTTTAATACAAATCTATTCTCTACCTCAGCCAGACCAATAAGTGCCGGAGATTCTGAGGTTTGTCCCTCCAGACCGGCAGTCTCCATGTTACAGCTTGCAGAAATAATGACCTTTGCTATGTCATCTCTCTTTTTCTCAAATTTTTTCCACGTCCAGTAGTATTTCCCAAATGGCGTGAAGTCATTATCGTTAGTCCCCGGATTATCAAACGGTTCAAAGAAATTCTCCACATTCCAAAACATTACAACCAGAATAAGAATCTTCCCAACTTCTTTCATAATTTCTTTTTTTGAGGGGGAAATAAAAAGAAGTTAAAGAATAAATCCAAGTTATTTGATATATTTATTATGAAAAACCGGTAAAATTGTTAAATTTGCATAATTACCGTTAGATAATAACACCGTCATACAAAATATAAGATATGTCAGTAAAATGTGGTATTGTCGGGCTCCCGAATGTAGGTAAGTCCACTCTATTCAATTGTATCAGCTCTGCCAAGGCGGAAGCTGCGAATTTTCCATTTTGTACTATTAATCCTCAAATAGGATTTACCTCTGTTCCGGATGAAAGATTAGAAACGCTGGTAAAAATGGTTCACCCCAAGAACATTGTTCCGGCTACAGTAGAAATTGTAGATATTGCTGGGCTCGTCAAAGGAGCCAGCAAAGGAGAAGGTCTTGGAAATCAATTTCTTGCAAATATAAGAGAAACAGATGCAATCTTACATGTGCTAAGATGTTTTGATGATTCAAATATTGTTCATGTTAATGGCAGCGTAGACCCCATGAGAGATAAGGAAGTTGTGGATACTGAGCTGCAAATTAAGGATTTGGAGACTGTCGAGAGCAGGCTGTCTAAAGTTCAGAAACAAGCAAAGACCGGGGGCGATAAGGATGCGCTTAAGCTTTGCAATGTGTTGGAACAATACAAGGCGGCTCTGGAACAAGGTAAATCTGCAAGGACGGTAACTTTTGAAAGCAAAGATGAGCAAAAGCTTGCAAAAGAGCTGTATTTGCTTACAAATAAGCCCGTTATGTATGTCTGCAATGTGGATGAGAAGAGCGCAAAAAGCGGGAATGCTTATGTAGAAAAGGTCAGAGAGGCCGTTAAGGATGAAGGAGCGGAAATTTTAGTAATTGCCGCAAAGATTGAGTCCGATATTGCGGAGATGGAAACCTATGAAGATAAAAGGATGTTTCTGGATGAAATGGGCTTAAAGGAATCTGGTGTAGTGCGCTTAATACAAGGTGCTTATAAACTCCTTGATCTTGAGACATTTTTCACTCAGGGAGAACCTGAGGTTAGGGCGTGGACATATAATAAAGGAGATAAAGCGCCTCAAGCGGCGGGAGTTATCCATACTGATTTTGAGAAGGGCTTCATTAGAGCAGAAGTTATTAAGTTCCAGGATTTTGTGAAATACGGTTCAGAGGCGGCATGCCGCGCTGCGGGGAAACTTGCTACGGAAGGAAAAGATTACACGGTTCAAGATGGTGATATTATGCATTTTCTATTTAATGTCTAGTGTCTAATATTTAATCTGTCGGGAGCCGCAATTAAATAAAACAACTTGTTAATATTGAATTGATGCTTAATAAAAATCTATTATTGGGTGACGAGGCGCTCGCCCTTGGCGCGCTTCACGCGGGAATTACAGGCGTATATGCCTACCCCGGGACACCCTCGACAGAAATTACTGAATTTATTCAGCAACAGCCGCTGACAAAAGAACGCGGTATCCACAGCGAGTGGAGTTGCAATGAAAAAACAGCCATGGAGAGTGCGCTGGGCACGTCGTATGCCGGCAAACGCGCTCTTGTTTGCATGAAACACGTGGGAATGAATGTTTGTGCAGACGCATTTATTAATTCCGGCGTTACGGGAGCCAATGGCGGGTTGGTTGTAACAGCCTGCGATGATCCTTCTATGCACTCATCTCAAAATGAGCAAGATTCCCGTTTCTATGCAGATTTTGCAATGGTACCTTGCTTTGAGCCTAGCAATCAGCAGGAGGCATATAATCTTGTGCGTGAAGCGTTTGACTATAGCGAGAAATTTAAAATTCCAGTACTTATGCGCTTGACTACGCGCATGTCTCATTCACGTGCAGTGGTTGAAAGTGGTGAGGCCCGCAAAGAAAATGAGCTGCATTATCCCGATAACCAGCGGCAATGGGTAACCCTTCCGGCCAACTCCATAGTCCGCGGCAAACAGCTTATTAAAGACTACGCGGAATTTGAGAATCAGTCCGTGACAATGGGTCACAATGTATTAACGGAAGGCAAGGATCATTCAATGGGTATTATTGCCTGTGGCCTGGGTTACAATTACTTAATGGAAAATTTCCCGGACGGTTGTCCTTATCCGGTACTTAAAATCACACAATATCCGTTCCCAAAGACTTTGGCTCATGAACTTGCCGGAAAATGCAAAACTATTCTTGTTATAGAAGAGGGTCAGCCTCTTGTAGAACAAAAACTGGTTGGAGTATTTGAAACGGGCATTAAAATCAAGGGACGTTTGGACGGCACGCTGCCAAGAACCGGGGAACTTTCTCCAGATTGCGTGCGCGTTGCAGTAGGTTTAAAACCACATGAAACGTTTGCTCCGTCACAAGTCACTGTACCGCGCCCTCCCGCTTTATGTCAAGGATGTGGCCATCGTGATTTTTATACAGCCCTTAATGAGGCATTAAAAGAATATCCAAAAGCACGGGTATTTGGAGATATTGGTTGTTATACGCTTGGCTGGCTGGCGCCTTTCCACGCTATCCACTCTACAGTTGAGATGGGAGCGTCACTTACAATGGCAATTGGCGCAGCTCAAGCTGGAGTGTGGCCATCTGTTGCAGTTATTGGAGATTCTACTTTTACCCATAGCGGCATGACAGGTTTACTTGATGCGGTAAATATTAATGCAAATATCACTCTTTGCATCAGCGACAATCTAACAACTGGCATGACCGGCGGTCAAGATTCGGCCGGAACCGGCAAACTAGAAAAAATTTGCCTCGGCATTGGTGTTGATCCAGCTCATCTGAGAGTTATAATACCTCTTCCGGTAAATTACAAAGAGATGGAGAGGGTTATCAAAGAAGAGTTGGAATACAAAGGAACCTCAGTAATTATTTCTCGGCGCGAGTGTATTCAGACAGCACGCCGTCACGCTCAAAGTAAAAACAAAAAATAATGAAACAAGATATCATTCTTTCGGGCGTGGGAGGACAAGGCATCCTTTCCATTGCCACCATTATAGGTTGGGCAGCGCTCGACCAAAATTTACACCTCAAACAGGCAGAAGTCCACGGCATGAGTCAGCGCGGAGGTGATGTGCAGAGCAATTTGCGCCTATCAACGGAGACAATTTTTAGTGATCTTATTCCGCGCGGCAATTGTGACCTGATTATATCTCTTGAGCCTATGGAAGCTCTGCGTTATCTGCCTTGGTTAAACAAGCAAGGTTGGATAATCACCAACACGGCTCCTTTTCTTAATATTCCAAATTATCCTGATATGGAGGGAGTTAAGGCTGAACTTGAAAAAGTAGGTCACGTTATTATGATTGACGTAGACACTATAGCACAGGAGTTAAAATCCCCTCGCAGCGCCAACATGGTCCTTTTGGGAGCCGCAGCTCCATTTATCAAGATTCTTGAGCCAAAGAACCTTATAGATGGAATACAAAACACTTTTGCCGCCAAGGGAGAAAAAATTATGGAAACCAACGTAGAAGCTTTTAATGCCGGCTACGATTTTGCCCAAAAACATTTAAAAAATAATTAAATACATATTACCTATGCAAGCAATCGATAAAAAAAGAATCGACAGCGTGCTCGGCGATATGGGTATAGAGAATATCGCTCAGGCTACCATACGTCAATGTGTAGCCGTGAGTAGCGCTCTAGAGGAACAGACAGGGGAAACATTTATCCACCTGGAAATAGGCAGTCCAAGTATTCCCGCCAGTGAAATTGGAGTTGAGGCACAAATTGATGCGCTCAGACGCGGTGTGGCCTCCGTGTATCCAAATATTAGCGGAGAGCCCGTGCTAAAAGAAACAGCTTCACAATTCATAAAAGCTTTCATTGATTTAGATATTGACCCAAAGGGTATTATCCCCACGGTGGGCTCAATGCAGGGCTGCTATAACCTTCTGCTTGAATGCTCGCAACTTAATCCCAAAAAGGACACTATTCTGTACATAGATCCCGGATTCCCAGTTCAACATACTCAGGCAGAGGTACTTGGGATAAAGAGCGAGGGCTTTGACATCTATGAATATCGTGGAGAGAAACTGAGAGGGAAACTAGAAAGCTATCTTAAAAAAAATAATATTTGTGCTATTCTATTTTCCAACCCCAATAACCCATCTTGGGTTTGTCTCACTCCAGATGAATTAAAAATCATAGGAGAACTGGCAACAAAATACGATGCAATAGTTCTTGAAGACCTGGCTTACTTTTGCATGGATTTTCGCAATGATAAATCCAAACCATTTGAGCCTCCATTCCAACCTTCAGTCGCCAAATACACAGACAATTACGTGTTAATGATTTCCAGTTCTAAAGTATTCAGCTATGCGGGAGAGCGTATAGCAATAGCTGCTATATCGGACAAGTTGTACAATCGGGAGTACCCGGAACTTAAGAGACGCTACCATATTGCCCGTTTTGGAGACAACTATCATTTAACATATTTATACACGGCATCTTCCGGCACATCTCATTCTCCGCAATTTGCATTAGCTGCAATGATGCGGGCAGCTATTGAGGGTAAATTAAATTTTATACATATCACTTCTGAATACGGACGCCGCGCCAAATTGGCAAAAGATATTTTTATAAAACATGGTTTTAAAATAGTTTACGCAAAAGACTTAAATGAAAATGTCGCAGACGGTTTCTTCTTTACGGTAGGATATAAAGATATGGATAGCCGTACGCTGCTGATGGAGCTTATGCGCTGCGGCATTATAGCAATAGCTCTTGATACAACCGGCAGCTTGCAATACGGATTAAGAATTTGTGTGTCATTGCTGGCTCCCGACAGTACCCTGCAAGCTCTTGATGAGCGGCTGGGCATTTTTGAACATCTTCAAACAAATAAACAATAACAACCAGATGAACTATATAAGTGCCGATGAGGCAATGAAGCTCGTACATTCGGGCGACCACATTTACATTCAAGGCAGTACCTCAATTCCGGAATTGTTGCAGGCGGCTTTGGCTAGAAGAGGTAATGAATTGCGGGACGTTGTCATTTATTCCGGTTGCTGCATCACTGATAAAGAAGCTCCCTTCTGCAAACCTGAATTCAAGGATTCATTTTTAGTTAACAGCCTGTTTTTAAGCTACAACCAACGTCGCTGGGTGCATGAAGGTTACGGTTCTGAAATCCCTGCATTTTTGGGTGAAATTCCAGGGATGTTCCGCAGCGGACTTTTGCCGGTAGATATTACTTTTTTAAATTGTTCTCTTCCTGATGAGAATGGATATTGCAGTTATGGAATCTCGGCTGATTTAGCAATGGGAGCGGTAGAATGCTCAAAAATAATAATTGCACAAATCAATAAAAGCATTCCTTACATGTATGGTGATGCCCTAATTCATGAGAGCAAAATAACCGCAGCCGTTGAGTGTGATGACCCTCCTTTTGTAATGAAACTTGGAGCGCCAAATCCAATAGAACAAGCCATTGGCCGCAATGTTGCCAGTGAAATTCACGACGGAGCAACACTCCAAATTGGAGTAGGAGGCATACCAAACGCTGTACTTCAAGCACTTAGCGGCCACAAACATTTGGGATTGCACACAGAGGCAATGACCGACGGTGTTGTGGGTTTAATGAAAAAGGGAATTATTGATAACTCTCTCAAAAAAATCATGCCCGGCATAAGCGTAGGCTCTTTGGCGTTGGGTTCTCAGGAGATGTATGAATTCTTAAATTACAACAAGCAAGTTGTGATGAAAGATGTTGCATGGACAAATGACCCGCAAATTATCAGACAAAACCCCAATGTAGCCGCTATCAATTCAGCCTTGGAAGTAGATTTGACAGGGCAAATATGTGCCGATAGCATAGGTGATTACATATTCTCCAGCGTTGGCGGACAGCATGATTTTATGTATGGAGGAGCACTGTCCCCTGGCGGCAAAACGTTTATTGCGCTTCCTTCACGCACCGGAAAGGGACATGGAAAAATCACCGCACATCTGACACCCGGCGCAGGTGTTGTAACCACCAGATTCCAAACACAATATGTTGCCACTGAATACGGCATTGTGTATCTGCGTGATAAAAACTATGCGCAAAGAGCAAAAGCTTTGATAAGTATTGCCCACCCGGATGACCGCGAGGAACTGGAAAGGGCCGCATGCGAACGCTTTGGATATTCTTTCCTAAGATTGAAGTAATAAGTAGTTTTTTAGGGTTTTGGGGAGAAAAATATTATCTTTGCCCCCCTATAATTTTGAGAATTATATATAAAAATATTCAGATATGGCAGTTCTAGAGAAAATGCGCGTTAAGATGGGAGTGTTCATTTCCGTTGTTATCGCCATAGCGTTGTTAGCTTTTATTGTGGACCCGGAGACATTGCAGAATGCGATTTCTATGTTCTCCTCCAAGTATGATGTTGGAGAGGTGAACGGCAAGGGTATTTCATCACAATTATTCCAAAAGAGAATAGATTATTTCCAAAAGATTTATCAGATGACTACCGGTCAAACAGGCAGTGATGAGAAAACTACGGAGATGATTAACAATTCTGCATGGCAGAATGAGATGGCTCAGATGGTGATAATTCCAAATTGCGAGAAAGCTGGCTTAGCTGTTGGAGATAAGGAGCTTATAGACATGAGTGAGGGAACAGACATCTCTCCGGTCATTGCAAGAGAAGCTAACTTTGCTGGGTCAGACGGAGCGTTTGACAAAGATAAACTTCTTCAATTCATCCAGCAGATTCCGCAGGATAACAGCGGCAATCTTAAGATGTATTGGGATTATCTGCAGGAGAATATGACGCAAGACAGAATGTTCACTAAGTATGTAACACTTCTTCAGAAGAGCACCATTGTTAATAAGGCTCAGATTCATCAGGCAATAGAAGATAATAATATTGCTTATAATGTTGACTTTGTTATTAAGCCTATTGGTTTTACGCCTGACTCATCAATCAAGGTTACAAATGAAGACATTAGAGCATACTATGATAAAATCAAAAAGACTCTTAAACAGCAGGAGAGCAGAGATGCAGAGTTTGTGGCATTTGAAGTTAAGCCTTCCGCAGAAGATATGACTCTTGCAAAGAAAGATATTGATAAAGTATTCCAGGAGTTCCAGGGCGTTGCAACTGAGGCAAATATGAAGACGTTCCTGGCAAAGAATTCTGATGCTAAATTTAGTGAAGCTTATTTCAAAAAGGGAGACCTTAGTTCTCTTTCTGAGCAGCTGGATGCATTTGCAGCTACTGCATCAGCAGGGGCTGTTCTGCCTGTACAACTTGCCAATAATGTTTACTTTGCAGCCAAGGTGATGGATGTAAAAGCAATGCCTGATTCCGCATTTGTAAAACAAATCTTTGTAAAAAATAATGAGAAAGAAGCTGACAGCCTTATCAATGTCATCAATAAGGGTGGAAATTTTGCAGCCCTTGCAGCTCAATATGCGGCCGGACAGCAAGTCCCTGAAGGACAAGAGCCTGGAGATATTGGTTGGATGACACAGCAATATATGATGCCGGGATTTGAAAAAGTTCTTAATGCAAAAGCAGGAGATGTTTTCAAGGTTAAGAGTAACTACGGATGGCATGTTGTTAAAGTATCTCAGGTTACAAAACCTGTAAGAAAATCTCAAGTTGCAATCTTGTCAAAGGAAGCAGTTGCGGGTAAAGAGACTTTTGCAAACTATTATGCTCAAGCAAACAATGTTGTTGAAAAGTGTGGAAAAGACATTAATAAGTTTGAACAATATGTACGTTCTCAAAGGCTTACAATGTATCCTGTTCAGAATCTGGCACCCGGTTCAAAGAAGGTGGGCAGCTTTGAGGATGTTAAAGAATTAAGCAGATGGATATTTGAAAATAAAGAGAAAGAGGTTTCTCCAATCATTTCCGTCAATAATCAATATTTCTTTGTTGCTGCCGTTAAGAAAATTCATGAAGATGGTTATGCCACTTTAAAAGAAGTTGCTCCTCAAATAAAGAACTATTTGACAATGCTAAAAACAGGAGAACATCTGGCTCAGGTATGCAAGAAAACGGTTGGTGAAAATCCGGCTTCCCTTGATCTTGTTGCAAATAAACTTGGTCTGACGGTAAGTTCACAAAACGGTGTTACGTTTACCAATCTGACACAAAGCCAACAACTTGATCCTAAATTTATTGGAGCTATCTCCGCTGCCACAAATACAAATAAAATTGTTGGTCCCGTTACCGGTGATATAGGTATTTATTATTTCCAAATTAAAGGAAAGGAGAAAGGCGCTTATTTCACAGAGAGTGATGCTAAACAAAGAAGCTTGCAAACATTTGCAACTCTTGCAAATTATCTTCCTCAAATTATGGAACAAGACGCTAATGTTAAAGACAAACGTTATAAATTCTTTTAATAGGGAATTGCTTATTAAATAAAAAAAGGGTGACATAACAGTCACCCTTTTTTATTCATTTCATTTGCTACTCAATTTTCAGAGAAACAACTTCAATTCTTTTATTAGAACATTTTAGAACGGTAAAAAAATATTTCCCTATTTGAAGTTGTGTTTTTTCTTTGGGAAGAGCCTCTTCCGCATTAATAATCAATCCTGCAATTGTTGAATAATCAGCAGATTCCGGAAGCTTAAAATCATATTTTTTATTCAGCTCTTTTATCTCAAGCCGTGCAGAAAAAATATACTCATCATCGCTGATTTTTTTCTCCACCAGCACATCTTTATCCAACTCATCATTAATGTCTCCAAAAATTTCTTCAATCAAATCTTCCAATGTTACTATCCCCTCCGTGCCGCCATATTCATCTCTGACAGCAACAATAGATTGATGGTTCCTAATCATAAATTCAAGCAATTTTTGAGCATCGTTATCCATTGGCACATAATGAATTGGCCTCAGCTGCTGCTCAATAGATTTGCCGGACTCCTTTAGAAAATCTTTTGAATGCACGTAACCAATAATATTATCTATTGTATCGCGATAGACTATCACTCTAGAAAAACCGGATTCAACAAATGTCCGTAACAAATCATCACTTGAATCATTGATATCTATTGCTGTAATTTCCGTTCTGGGAATAAGGCACTCTTTAATTTTTGTTGTGGAAAAGTCCACTGCATTTTGAAAAATTTCTATATCGCTTGCCGCCGGACTCTCCTCATCCTGAACCCCTTCTACCTGTTCAGATAAATTCATTAAATCCGTCTCATTAAAAACTTGAGTGTTATTTTGAAAAGAATGTTTTCTATTGAAACCTGCGGCTTTAATAATAATCTCAGATAATTTATTTGTAACCCAGGTAAGAGGATAAAACAAGTAATAGAAGAAATTAATAATTCTGTACAGTGATGAAAAAACACTGTTGGGATTTAAAAAACATAGAGCTTTGGGGAGAAACTCTGCTGTTATCAAGATTATTAAAGTTGCTATAATTGTCTCAATTATAAGAGATCCGCCAAGTGATGAAGTAAGATGCGATGTTATCCACGGGCTAAGAATTTTAGCAGCAGCAATACCATAAATAACCGTAAAAATATTATTGCCCATCAGAAGAGAAGAGATGAGGCTGCCTTCATCGCGGATAAATTTATCCATGACAAATGCGTATTTCTTTCCCTCTTTTTTATCCAGAGCAACCTTTAATCTGTTGCAATGTAAAAAGGCCATCTCGTAGCCAGAAAAAAGAGCGGCAAACAAAAGCGCAATTACAGCTATGATAACATGCGTCGTCATTTCTTCTCTTTCCCCTTCACAAGTAAATTATTCTGCTTTTTAATCGGTTTTAAAATCGGACCAATAAAATTGGCCGTATCTTTATAAAGTCTGTTTAAAATAGAATCTTTGCCCAGTCTGCTATAACTATCAAACGGCATCATTATATCAGCATTGCGGGCCATCTCATCGCTCTCCATTCCATATCCCTGCATAAGACCTCTAGGTGATGACATCTTAACAAAACAATGAGTATAGATTCTGTGATTGTTTTTATCCCAATACAATGTATCAGTCACCATTTTCTCCCCTTTGACATAATTGAAAATTTCTACATTGCCGTATGCCGCCCAGGTCTCTTTATAATTCTTTGACGTAGTGTGTTTTGCGGCTTTTGCGTGAATGTGGGTTTCCAAGAAACCGTCGCGATTATAAGAGTAGATGTCAAAACCTTTTGGAAACAATTCATAAGAGACCGTATCATTCTCATACTTCTCCATTCTCTTTGCCTCCACCCTCATTGTCAAGCCTCCGTTTTCTGTCTGCACCGCATATATGCTATCTACCACTTGTCTTGGCGCTTTGTTTAAGTCAACACTCTTTGTTGTTTGAGTTTTCTTCTCACAAGCAACTAAAACACAAGATAATGCAAAAGCGGCGGCAATTAATAATTTAATTGCTGCCGTTTTGTTGCTTTTAATATGAAGGGAGGCCCTCTGCATTATATAGGGAACCCTAAAATATTACTTGTTTGTTCTAACGGTTGTAGTTGCACTCATGCCACCACAAGAAACTGAATAACTCTTGCCGTCTGTCAAATCATACATAAATGCATCTGCAGTCTTAGGAAAATACTGACGATATTTTGCAATATTTCTGTCAGCCTCGCTTGTCAAAGAAGGATCTTTCTGTTTAGCTCTGATCATATAATCAGTTGCAACCCAGAACTTAGCCCTTTGAGCCATTTCATCTCCACCGCAACCTATTGCAGCCCAAACGTTTCCAACAAGCAAATCTGCCTTGCCTGCAAGAGCTCCGTTATATTCTGCAGCATTTCTTACAGTAGAAACTGCTGCGCCGTAAGCATGATTTCTATAGTAATAATTTGCAAGTTCAAACATGTAATCTCCCTTCTTTTTTCCGCTCTCATTATTGGCAGCCTCTTTCAAATAGAATGAAGCTTTCTCTTCATTACCCTTCTTGTTGTAAAGGATGTAAAGATAGTAAGCAGAATTTGCTGAAGGAGACAGTTTGTACAGTTGTGAAACTGCATTAATAAACAATTCAGAATCAGTACACTCGTTATCGCTCAATAATTTAACAATTACTTTTACAAGCATTGTATCTTCTTTGTTCTCATTGAATCTTGGAGTAAATACTTTTATAAGATTATCGCAAGTGGCAACACCGCTGGAAATAAATGCATTCTGCAAAGCTATCTGATCATTCTTCAAAGTGGTGTCGGCTGGATTTGCAGTAATCTTGGAGTCAAGAACTTCATTCAACACAGAATATGTATTCATAACCTGCTCATCTGTAAGTTCTTTAGTCTTGTACAAATCTCCCGCTTTAATCATTGTATTAACAATCAAAGATGAAAATGCATTAACTCCTCCCTCTTTAATTACATCCATTGATGCATCATAAATTTGCTTTGACCTCTGAGGATCTTTGCCATAATAATTAATCATATCCATGACTTTGTTCTCATGAGCTCTATATGCATTCTTTGGATAATACTGTGCTCTTACATCATTAAGCTGGAATAAAGAATCAATTAATCTATCCCTTCCCGCAGCATCACCTTTGTAAGTATCAATACAATACTTAAGAATCTTTTGCCCCTCTATAAACATGTTTTGACTTGCTGTAGGAGGACATATTTTATAGGCTTTTCTCCAAAGCGGAGCTGCCTCTTTCATATTGCCCTGCTTATAAGAATCTCTGTAGAAATTAAGATATTTAACGCAGTTAACGCTGTCGCTTCCAAATTTACCTTGCGCAGACATTTGGCCTGGCATTACAAGAAGCGCTCCTGCCATTAAACTCAATATTATTCTTAATTTTTTCATAATACGGTTGTTTATTTTTTATAGTTTTAATTATTACTCTTTTTTATGCGGGGGACAAATTTACAAATTTTATTCATACCTAGGCTTGATAAACCAAATATCATGCAAGCTCAAGCTCATTATGAATTGTACATAATTTTCCTTAACAAGATTATTCTTGGTTGAACCCCTTTGTCCAAAATCTACGGTAAAGTTTAATGAGTTGTTTAGCCTGAATACCGGAAAAGAAACTCCAAGCGACATTCCGTAAGTTTTAATCTGTTTGCCGTTAAGTTTAACATACGTATTCTCATAATGCACTCCTGCACGATAAGTCACACGTTTCATATAATAACGGATATCATATTTGTTTGGTATATACTCAAATCCTGCTTTAATAGAACTCTCCGTAACCGGACTAAAATCAACACCGGGGGTAGCGCTAAAAGAAGTGTTAGACCAATCTTGTCTCTGATAATCTATTCCGGCCATCCACTTGTCACCCTTGCGTATGGAAACTCCCAAAGTTAAGACTGCAGGAATTGTAACGTGCTTAATGCTTTTGGTTGTAACAACAGTATCTGCAATTGAACTGTCATAAACATAAGCGTATCTTTTTGTTGTTCCCGACAGTCTGCTTTTAAATCTATAAGAAGCACCTGCTGTAAAAGTGTAATCTTTCTTAAACTTTTTAAAATACTGTAGTCCGGCCTCTGCTGCAAAACCGTTTGCTTCATAGTCCCACCCCGTTTCTACAGTTCTTAAATTGCCTGATGAGCCAAAATCTATATCTGAGTGATTAACAAGGTCTCCAAAATAATAAATACCTTTTAGGCCAAATGAAAAATTCTTAAAGAAATTCATAGCAGCTCCGGCAAATATCTGATTAATACTGCCATCTCCATACTTTCTGTATTTGATGTCTCCGTATTTTGCAACCAGCGCGTCATCCGTTTCCGTAGTTTCAAATTTGTACCCTATGTTGCTGAACGGAGCAATTCCAACTACCAGCGCAGACTTATGATATATAGGTGCTGAAAACGCAAAATTATTGATATTAAAAGTATTATATGCAGAGTGGTTTTTGCTGTCCTTGTTATAAATATTGTTTGACTTTAGACCAAAATCAAATAAAAATGAGAGCGTATCTCTCTCTGTAATGGAAGCCACGTTAGAGTAGTTAATATACCTGGCATCCCTGATGCCGGCACTGATTCCGCCCATTGACTTGGTAATTGCGTTACCTTGCTGTTCAAGATCTCCAATGCCATAGAGCGAATATGGAGTATAAGTCCCCAATGCATCTGTTCTTTGCGCCCTTGCAACTTGCGCCCCAAACAGAAACGCAGCAATCATTAAATAACCCCTTAATTGTCTCTTAATTTGCATAATAATCCGCTATATGTGCCAACCCCAGTAAAACCATATTCTGCATTGCAAAGATGGTGTTTTTCATTTTGCCCGCAAAATAAAAAGCGTCTCCACCAGTAAATATGATAGTATGCCCAGGGTACCTGTTTATATAACCCTCTACTTCAAATATTAGACCGAAAACAACGCCCGCCGTCATTGCGCCTGTTGTGGTTACTCCAATTGGAGGAAAAACAGGGTCCGGAGAAATAAACGGAAGAAGTCCCGTAAACTTGTTCAATGCTCTGAACCTGCTTCTGCAACCTATTGATATATTGCCTCCTAGGTATCTGCCTGTCTTATCAATAAAGTCTACGGTAAGCGCGGTGCCAAAATCAAATTTAATGCAATCCCGTCCCTTAAACATTATTGCAACCGCAAGCGCTGAGGCTATTCTATCGGCTCCAAGCTCTTTGGCGTCAAAACTGTATCCAAGGTCTATCGGGAGCTTGGTACGGTAATCTAAGATGACCAATTTACGGCACTTTGACTTTAACGCCCTCTTTATAGGGACATTAGATGATCTAACATTGCTAACAACTATTACGTTGATTTTACTTTTGACTTTGCTTATGACTGATAGAATGAATGTAAGGGCATCCCTTCTTGGGCTTCTGCGCATATCGCCAATTCTACCATCCTTATAGAAAACAACCTTGCAATTTGTATTGCCAATATCTACAAGAAGATTCAGGTCTGATGTTATTTTTTTTCTGGCATTATCAACCATTTGCCGCTCATTTTTAGGGGTGCAAAGATAGTAATATTTGATTTACAATATTGTAACCTTTCTCAATGGAATCAACCCCGGGCACATTTATCCACAACCTATTACCTGAGTCCTTTACCGCGCATCCGCGTTGAATGCTTGCCCACTGCAAAATTCCGGCAAAAGTTTCCGTCTTGTAATATGCTGAATTCTGGTCACTTACAAAGTACAGCAGCATTCTTCTCTGTTTAATCACAATCCTTTCAAATCCAAGTCGCAACGCGGCGCGTCTTATCCTCACAACATAGGCAAGCTGCATGACTTGCGGAGGAATCTCTCCAAATCTGTCGCGGAGAATATTTAAAAATTTATTTATTTCTTCTTCTGACGTTATTGTATCAAGCTCCTTATATAATCTGATTTTCTCTGTAGTTTGAGGAATGTAATCATCTGGTATGTAGGCTTCTAGATCAGTATCCACAGTACAATCGGTAATAAAACCTCCCGGGAGTTTTAATCCCATGGCTCTCTCCTTTACAATATTTCTGACAGTCTCAGCATCTGTTTTGGCGTTCTCTTGTTTTTCCCCATATTGTTTTTCTCCCGACAGTGTATTTTCTTCATTAATTTGCCCCTCTGAATTAATCTCTGCAAAAGCCTCATTTAAAATTCTTTGATAAGTTTCAAATCCCATCTCTGCAATAAAACCGCTCTGCTCGCCTCCAAGCATATTGCCTGCTCCCCTGATATCCAAATCCTGCATGGCAATATTAAAACCGCTGCCCAAATCGGAAAATGCTTCTATGGCTTTTAACCTCCTGCGCGCATCCTCCGTTATTGAAGTCATTGGGGGAACTATCAGATAACAAAACGCCTTGCGGTTTGAACGTCCAACTCGGCCGCGAAGCTGGTGTAAATCACTCAATCCAAAGTTTTGCGCCTGATTGATAATCATTGTATTAGCATTTGGAATATCTATGCCGTTTTCAATAATTGTTGTAGAAATCAGAACGTCATAATCACCCCTTATAAACTCCAGCATTATGCGCTCCAGTTCTTTTGGCTCCATCTGACCGTGACCCACGGCCGTTTTAACTTGCGGACAAATTCTGTTTATCATTTGCTGCACGGCAAAAATATCTTCCACTCTGTTGTGCACAAAAAATACTTGTCCTCCCCTCTCAACCTCTTCATTGATTGCATCTTTAATAACATCTTCACTAAAGTCTATTATTTCTGTCTGCACAGGAAGTCTGTTAGGCGGAGGGGTATTGATAATGGATAAATCACGGGCTCCCAAAAGCGAAAATTGCAGAGTTCTTGGAATAGGTGTCGCCGTAAGTGTCAATGTATCAACCTCTAACTTCAACTGTCTTAATCTCTCCTTTGCCGCTACTCCAAATTTTTGTTCCTCATCAATTATTAAAAGACCTAAATCTTTGAACTTAATAGCTTTATTCAATAGACGGTGCGTACCAATAATAATATCCAATTTCCCCTCTTCCAATCTTTTTAAAATGTCGTTAATCTCTTTGGTTGTGCGTAATCTGCTGATATAATCTATGTTACACGGGAATTTCTTTAGCCTGTCCGTAAATGTCTGATAATGCTGCAGCGCCAATATTGTTGTAGGAACAAGAACCGCCACTTGCTTGCTGTCACAGACAGCCTTAAACGCAGCTCTTATTGCTACCTCTGTTTTACCAAATCCCACATCCCCGCAAATAAGCCTATCCATTGGACAGTCACTCTCCATATCTACTTTAACAGCCTGGGTAGCAGTTACTTGGTCAGGAGTATCTTCATACATAAAAGAAGCCTCAAGTTCTTGTTGCATATAGCTGTCCGCAGAAAAAGAAAAACCTTTTGACTCTCTTCTTTGAGCATAAAGATTAATAAGGTCTTTAGCAATGTCCTTTATTTTGTCTTTAGTCTTTCTCTTAAGAGTATTCCAAGCGCCGCTTCCAAGTTTATATATTTTTGGAGGTGTTCCGTCTCCGGATTTATATTTTGCAATTCTGTGCAGACCGTGAATAGAGACAAAGATTACATCACCGTCTTTGTACATTATTTTGACAGCCTCCTGGACTTTGCCAGCCGCAACAGTTTTAACCAATCCGCCAAAAACTCCAACACCATGGTCTATGTGAACAACGTAATCTCCTATATGAAAAGCATTTAACTCCTCTATGGTAAGACGCTCGCTACGCTCAACCTCTCTCTTTAGTTTAACCCGGTGATATCTGTCAAAAATTTGATGATCTGTATAGAGACATATCTTAAGAGCCGGAGCAACAAAACCTTCATGAACAGAATACGGAACAACCTCAAACACAGGATGTTTATCCCCCGGGGTTAATTCCAGATTATTAAAAATAGTTTTTAACCTTTCTGCCTGCAAGACTTCAGAACAACTTATAAAGACCTTATAACCCTCTTTATTCCTGGCAATTATATCATCCCTTAATAAATTAAAATTCTTATTAAAGCTTGGCTGCGGAGATATTCTGCAGATTAATTCTGTCTCTGAAAATGTTCCTTTATTTGTTAATGAAAACCCGTTGAGAGAAACAGCCTTAGATTCTTCAAACAAATTGCTCAAATCCTCAAAAGTATCACTCCATACTACTGCATTCCCTTCTGTATATTCAAACAGGCTCTCTCCTCCATCTGCCATAATTTGCTGTTTTTCATATATATTAGGAAATATTTCAACAGAATTAAGGTCATCGGAAGATCTTTGAGTGTTAATATCAAATCGTTTTATAGATTCTATACTGTTCCCAAAAAAATCTACTCTGCACGGAGTATTATCTGCATAAGAAAATAAATCTATAATACTTCCTCTTACGGCAAACTGCCCAGGCTCGGTAACAAAATCCACCCTTTCAAAATTAGCATTTAATAAAGTCTCTTTAATAAAGTCAAAGGGAAGTTCATCTCCTTTCTTTATCTTAAGAATGGAATTAATTAATGTTTTCTTATTAAGTATCTGTTCTTTAACTGCATCCGGATATGTAACTATGATAATATTGCCATTATCAGACATATTGCCCTTGTGCAAATTATCCAGATATAAATTAATGGCGCTTATTGCCGCACTGCGTTGTACTTTTTGTGAAGAATCTTTAATTGTGCTGATTTTGGAGACTTGGGCAGAGGATGTTGGAAAATAATAGACATTTTCCGAGCCGTAAATATTATATAAGTCTGCACAAAAGTACTCTGCCTGTTCTTTATTATCCTCTATTAATATTTGAATGTTATGTTTAGAAGACAACTTTAGAGCTGAGGACATAATATACCCTTTGGAAGATCCAAAAAGCCCTTTGATTAAACATCTTTTTTGAGTATCAGTGCTCAGATAATCAGAGAGTTTTCTTACAATCTCCGCATTATTAAAAATTATCTCTGTCCCTTCTATTTCAGGCATCAGGCGGCAAATATAGGGATTATTGTTAAAAAACTCTTTATAACTGTGTGAATAATATTGTTGATAACTCGCGTTATAAAAACACCTGTGTATTATTGTTGAAAATGAGCTTTAATTTGGCATCTTTTCCATACTATTTTAACATCAGAAAATTGTAAATATAATTATGACAATGATATTAACATAAGTTCATAATATAAATTATTATTAAATATAATAAGTTGATTTTTAATTATATATAAAAAATATAAGATTCTTTAAAAATGTTAATATTGTGTTTAAAACAAGGTTATTGTGTTAATATGTTTTTTATGAACAGTTTCAACACGCAATAATAATCACCAATAAATTTTTAAAAAAATAAATAAATATTTAATGATAGTATATATGTGTTGAAAATTAAACTGTCGGGAGTCAAAGATAAAAAAAGATTATATTTGTGATGTATGAAAGAGGATGATCAAAGAATAGAAAGTTTTAATCCAAGAGAAACTGAATCTGTTGCGGATAAGGAGCTGGAAGGAATTGTGAGACCCGGTGATTTTCAGAATTTTGCCGGTCAGGATAAAGTTGTGGAGAATTTGAAAGTTTTTGTTCAGGCGGCAAAATTAAGGGGGGAATCTCTGGATCATGTTTTATTATTTGGTCCTCCGGGGCTTGGAAAGACAACTCTTGCAACTATTATTTCTAATGAGCTTGGTGTTGATATGAAAACTACTTCCGGTCCTATTTTGGATAAGCCCGGAGATTTAGCAGGTTTGCTTACATCATTGGAAAAGGGTGATGTTCTGTTTATTGATGAAATTCACAGAATGCCAAAAATAGTTGAAGAATATCTTTATTCTGCAATGGAAGATTACAGAATAGATATAATGATAGATAAAGGTCCTGGAGCGCGTTCCGTTCAAATTACTTTAAATCCGTTTACTTTAATTGGAGCTACTACAAGAAGCGGACTTTTATCATCTCCTTTACGCGCCAGATTTGGAATTAAGTGTCACTTAGAGTATTATGATGCTGTTGTTTTACAAAAAATTATAAAACGTTCAGCAAAAATTTTAAATATTGATATAGATGATCAGGCTGCAAAAGAGATAGCCTGCAGAAGCAGAGGAACGCCAAGAATAGCCAATTTATTATTAAGGAGAGTAAGAGATTTTGCTCAGGTTAAGGGTAATGGTAAGGTAGATTTAGAAATTACAAAGTATTCTCTTGATGCTCTTAATATTGATAAGAGAGGTCTGGATATTATGGATAATAAGATACTTACAACTATTATCAATAAATTTAACGGAGGTCCTGTTGGATTAACAACAATTGCTACGGCTGTTGGAGAAGATGCAGGAACCATAGAGGAAGTTTATGAACCATTTTTAATAAAAGAGGGTTTTATAAGGAGAACACCTCGCGGAAGAGAGACAACAGATTTGGCGTATGGTCATCTTGGAATTTCAAAATACAGAGATCCTTATCTTTTTTAAATAATCGCGATAGTTAAATTACTAATATTCATATAGTTTTACCAAAATTCTTATCCCATAAACAAATGAAAAAAGTATCTTTTTTAATAATTCTTTGTTTTTTAACTGTTAATGCATTTTGTTGTACTTCAGCTATTTTCACCGGAAAAGTTACTCCGGACGGAAGACCTTTGATGTGGAAAAACAGAGACACTGATGAACTAAATAACAGAATAGAACATTTTAAAGGACCAAGATTTGATTTTCTTGCACTTGTTAATTCTCCGGTTAAAGGTGGTGAAGCCTGGGCCGGTTCAAATACGGCAGGATTTTGCATTATGAATACTGCTTCTTATAATATTCACATCATAGGAGATAATAGTACTGCCGGAGACGGAGAAGGTGCTGTAATGTATAAAGCCTTAGGTCTTTGCAAGACTGTCGCTGATTTTGAAAGACTTTTGGATACATTAAAAAAACCTATGGCAATAGAGGCAAATTTTGGTGTTATTGATGCAGAAGGCGGTGCTGCTTATTTTGAAGTTAACAATTATAAATGGATAAAAAGAGATGTCAATGACCCTGCCATTGCTCCAAACGGTTATATAGTGTACACCAATTTTTCTTATACAGGAAGAATAGATGAAGGACATGGTTATATCAGACATGATAATGCAGATTATGCAATTCAACAAGGTTTAAAAAACGGTGATGTCTTTACACCGCAATGGATATTTAACAATCTTTCAAGATCTTATTACAATTCTTTAATTGGGACGGATTTATACAAATCTAACGCAACAAAAGAGTGCAACGGATGGTTTTTAGATCAAGATTTTATCCCAAGGGAATCTACCTCTGCGGCAGTTGTTTTCCAAGGTGTGAAATCTGGGGATGAAGCAGATAACACAATTATGTGGTGCGCTATGAGCTATCCTCCAATTTCACTTGCAATTCCAATGTTTTTGAAATATCCGGACACCCTTCCAGATATTATGGTCAAACAAACGGAAACTCCTTCAAATTGCAAAATGTGTGATATGGTGTTGGCGCTTAAATACAAAGAAGTTTTCCCTGTAAAACGCGGAAATGGATATAAGTATTTTAGATTCTCAAAAGTTTTCAATGCAGATGGGACTGGATATGAGCAACAATTGTGGCCTTCTGAAAATCAAATATTTAAGGAAAGCGAGTCTGTGATTTCTCTTTTGAGAAAAGGTAAATTAACAAAGAAGGAACTAGAGTCTTTTAATACTAAAATTTCTTCAATTGCAGTTAATGCCTATGCTAATTTGAAGAATTAATAATAGTTACAGATAAATAAATATAGAAAAAGAGAGCCTGTTATCAAGCTCTCTTTTTTGTTTTATCATCTTTTAAAGTATATCCTAGAATATATTTAAATCTTGTATTCCAACTTTATAACTATCTGAATCTCCGGTTAATACAATTCTTACGCTTTTAACCTTATCTTTAGGAAGAAGCACAGCTCTCTGGCAGTCAAAGTTTACTTTACCGGTGTAATTAACACCATCTGCAGAGTACTCTGCATATCCTTCTGTAATACCGTAAAAATTAATAATGTCAGACCCGGTTATTATATCAATAGCATGGCACTCAAGCGGTTCATCAAAGGTGATTTTAACATAATCGCCATTATGTCCTCTTCCGTCCAAAAACATTGTAGTCTTTGGACTGTAATCTGTTAAATCATTAAAGGAACTCTCTTTAAATAACCCTTTGTTGCTTTCAACTGAGAATTTTGGAGTTAAATATTTATGCAGCGGCATGCTCATTTGTGCAACTCCAATACTGTGCAGGGTATCGCTGGCAAATGTTGCAAATCTGTAAGTATCTGGATTCTTTGTGATGATAGGCTCTGTATAAATATATTTATAGTTTGTTGTATCAGCCTGTCCTCTTACGCCATCTGCGGCAGTTTCCGGAGCAACAATCGCATACTTAATTATAGCTCCTGCATAAGGTTGCTCAGCAACTAATTTATAATTTGATATAGAATCATTGTATGCTGTAATGATGGTATCATTATCTGCATTGTGAGCCGTAACATTTGGATATATAACTCTATATCGGATACCCATGTGGCTCATTCTGTCATAATGAGATCCTGTTAATCTGCGTTTAAAATCTTCCCAATTAGGCGTGCCGTCCGTTTTTTTAGAGGTTCCCCACGCAACTTCAGATAATGCACATAGCCTTGGAAAAGTTTGATATTCAATAAAATTAATTGGCCTGTTTCCAAGTTCTTCCCACAGTCCGCCTTGCAGACCAATTACATATTTTTGGAAGTCTGCGCCATTTTCTTCAGGGCTTTTGCCATTATTAACCGGCGTTGCAATTTCCGCGGCATTCAAAGAGTAAGCTTTATCTGTCGGGACTAAACCTGCCCAATTATGACCTCTCTCCAGTTTAGTGTATTTCATGTCAAAATAACTGAAGGCTCCAACTTGTAGAACCGTAGGATAATGGCCTGCTACTGCGTCCTTTGCAGGGCTTGTGCTATGCCATATATAGACAGTGGTTCCAGGATTCAAATCCCCCGTTTTAATAATTTCTTCCCAGCCGGCCAGTACCTTTCCGTATTTTCCTGCAATATCATTTAGTCTCTTTACAAAATAGTTATGAAGACCAAATTCATCTTTTAAATTTTTTTGTGCAATCAGAGCTTGACAATCAGGACAATTTTTCCAGTTTGTGTGATTAACCTCATCACCGCCTATATTCATTATTTTAGAAGGAAACATCTTGGACATTTCCTTAAGAATCCCATCCAGCATTTTGTAATTTTCTTCCTTTGCAACGCACCAAATTTCTTTGCTGAACTCACTATTATGAGCATCTGTTTTAACGTCTCCGCTTTCTGGCTGTCTGCAAACAATATCTGGATAACTAACTGCTACAGAACCACTATGCCCCGGCAAATCTATCTCAGGAATAACTTCTATATTTCTTTCAGCAGCATATTTTACAATGCCCTTAATTTGCTCTTGGGTATAATATCCGCCGTATCTTTTATTGCCTGAGCCAAAACAAGATTTATAAGCCTCGCCTGGTCCTCTCCATGCTCCTTTTGCGGTAAGCTCAGGATAAGATTTTATCTCAATTCTCCAGCCCTGATCATCCGTGAGATGCCAGTGAAACTTGTTTATCTTGTTGTATGCCAGCCAGTCCAAATATTGGTAAATTTCTTCCGCAGGTCTGAAAGTTCTGGAGACATCCAGCATCATGCCTCTGTAATTATATAAAGGCCAGTCTATTATTTCTCCCGACGGTATATTGCATTTTGTTAAAGGTCCTTGTATAAAACTATCTGACGTAGTTGCCCCTTCAGCCAGATGCATATAATAATTTAATCCCTTAGCCTTGTACACATTTGACGGCAGCAACTGAAGCAATGTCTGAATACCATTAAACATACCGCCGTAATCTGTTCCGGTTAATGTAATTCCATTCTTTTCAACCTTCAACCTATATCCCTCTTTTACAGCATTTTCATTCTCTGGAATCAAAGTCTTATCATCCTCTTTTATGAATATATAATTGCCCGCAAATTTTCTTGGGACCCTGTTTTTATATACAAGCTGCAAATTATAATTTAGATTTTGAAGGTGATCTTTTAGGTAGCCTGCAAGAAATTTATTCTTGCATATTATAACGGTTTGTTCATTAAGGGTAAAATCTGTAGCGCTTGAGGCGGCGGAATCATTTTTTACAATTTGTGGTTTTGGCAATAGATTGCCGTATGGGTTTTTAGTACTCTGTGCAAATGATGTCATGCTGCAAAATGCTAAACAACAGTAAATTGCTGCGCTAACGATATTTTTTTTATAATTCATTTTAATAAATTGTTTATGTAAAAAAGAATGGCGGCATTAGAGCCGCCGTTCTTAACTTATTAATTTTCTTGTGTTTTTAACGGCCTTGCTTCCATTTTACCCAAGTATGAAATAGGTTCCCTGCTATTCATTTCTAACCTCATGGCACATTCCGCATCATTGTAAATCTGCACGGTGCATAATGTGTTTTCATGCATGGCTTCGTTAAAAAATCGGAACTGATAAATAAAACTTTTTTCCTCTTTGTTAAAACCTCCGGCTAAAGAAATAACTTGATTTTTAGATGTTATGGATAAATCCAAATCTCCTATAGCAGCCGTTTTATATGCCCCAATATAGGGCAGATAACAGGAAAAAGTATTATCTTTTATTGATAAATAATAACCCGTGCTGCTGCTGCGCGTAGCTTGTCCCTGCGGACATATTTTGTATATATCAATGTAAATATCTTTGTTGCTATTGCCATTTACAACAAACTGTTCAAGCTCTGCAGCTCTTGCCGCTTTTTTCTCCTTTCTTGATTGTGAAAACGCTGTATTACATAGAGTAATCAAAATGCAAGCTGTAAAGAATACTTTAATAATACGATTTTTAATCATCATAAATAATTTTCATTAGCGTAAATAGCGTGTATCAATAGCTTAATATTATTTACCCGCCGGACGTTCAACAATTTCTCCGGCATAACTCATCTGTTCTTTTCCTGGTACTGTTAAAGAGACAAGCACCGCACCGTCCGTATAGATTTCTATCGTGATTGTAAGTTGCATGGAACCCACGCCCTCTGTTTTATTGTCATTCCAGAAGATAGTTTGATATCTATAACATTTGTCTTTATCCTGCCATCCACCAAAATACGTGACTATCTGATGATTGCTGTTAATATTCATATTCGTTTCACTGTTGCCGTAAGCAACGCGGGTGCCATTGCCTATATAAGGGAAGTTGCAGGTAAGTGTGTTCCCTACAATATCAATATAATACCCGTCTTGTCCATAAACAACATTTTGCGCCACCCCGTTTATAGGACATAATCTAGTTAATTCAATAAATAGGTTTTTTTGGGCCACACCATCTTTAACCATTTTTTCAATCCGGGCCTTTTTTTCTTTTCTGCTCTCTTTTTGGGTTTGAGCAAAAGCGGGGATAGACAATGTAAAGATTAAAAGCATTGTTACTGTTAGAAATCTTTTCATGATTTGATTTTTATTTTAGTATCACGTGGTTTATTAGTACCTGACAAAGATAATTATTTTAACACTTTGTAAAACGGCAAAAAGTCTGTAAAATTGCGGAAATTTTATAAAGACAATCAAATGGAGGATAATAAATTAATATCGCACGTTCCAGACGGACCCATTACAAAAAAGTGGAAAAAGCATAAGTCTGAAGTTAAGGTAGTTAGCCCCGGGAACAAACGTAAGTTAGAAATAATTGTTGTTGGAACCGGATTGGCTGGTGCTTCCGCCGCCGCTTCTCTTGGAGAGCTGGGGTATAATGTAAAAGTTTTTTGCATCAGCGATTCGCCAAGGCGCGCTCACTCTATTGCGGCTCAAGGCGGAATAAATGCTGCAAAAAATTATCAAAATGATAATGATTCTACATACAGATTATTTGTAGATACTGTAAAAGGTGGAGATTTTAGAAGCAGAGAGGGTAACGTTTTTCGCTTGGCAGAGGTTAGTAATAACATTATTGACCAGTGTGTTGCACAGGGAGTTCCATTTGCCAGAGAGTATGGCGGACTGTTGGCAAACCGCTCTTTTGGAGGAGCTCAGGTAAGCAGAACGTTTTATGCTCGCGGCCAGACCGGGCAGCAGTTGTTGCTTGGTGCTTATGCTGCAATGAATGCGCAAATTGCAGCCGGGACAGTTAAATCATATCCAAGACATGAAATGATGGATTTGGTTTTGGTTAACGGAGAAGCCAAGGGTATTATTGCAAGAAACATTGTTACGGGACAAATAGAAAGATTTGGCGCACATGCAGTTGTTTTAGCAACAGGTGGTTATGGACACGTTTATTTCTTGTCAACAAATGCTATGAATAGCAATGGCTCTGCCGCTTGGCAGTGCTACAAGAAAGGCGCATATTTTGGAAATCCATGTTTTGCTCAAATTCATCCTACATGTATTCCTGTCCGCGGACATCAACAGTCAAAGCTTACTCTTATGAGCGAGTCTTTGAGAAACGACGGAAGAATATGGGTGCCAAAGTTTAAGGAGGATGTTGACAAGCTAAGGCGTCATGAAATTACGGGATCTCAAATCCCAGAAGACAGAAGGGATTATTATCTGGAGAGAAGATATCCTGCATTTGGAAATCTTGTACCAAGAGATATAGCATCACGTGCTGCAAAAGAGAGATGTGATGCCGGCTTTGGTGTTAATCCTACTGGAAAAGCTGTATTTCTTGATTTTAGCAGTGCCATACAAAGATTGGGAGAGGACAAGATTAGAGAGCGTTATGGCAATCTGTTCCAAATGTATGAGGAGATTACCAGTTTTAATGCATACAAAGAGCCAATGATGATTTATCCGGCTATTCATTATACTATGGGCGGCTTATGGGTAGATTATGATTTGCAGACAACAATCCCAGGATTGTACGCTATAGGAGAGGCTAATTTCTCAGATCACGGCGGCAACAGGCTAGGAGCTTCTGCTTTAATGCAGGGTCTTGCTGACGGTTATTTTATTCTTCCATGCACAATTGGCAATTATCTTGCCCATAAGATTCAAGAGCCTAAAACAGACACTAATGCTCCTGAATTTGATGCAGCAGAAAAAGTTGTTAAAGAGCGTATTGCAAAATTATTTGCAATAAAAGGAAAGAGATCTCCAGATTCTATTCACAAAGCGCTTGGGGAGATTATGTGGGAATATGTTGGCATGAGCAGGACTGAAGCCGGTTTGAAAACCGCTATTGAAGAAATTAAGAAGTTAAAAAATGAATTCTGGAGTAACGTATATGTTGCCGGCACAAATGATGGTTTTAACCAGGAATTAGAGAAGGCAAACAGACTTGCAGATTTCTTTGAGATAGGAGATTTGATGGCACGTGATGCTTTGCAAAGGAAGGAGTCTTGCGGAGGCCATTTTAGAGAGGAGATGCAAACAGAAGAGGGTGAGGCAAAGAGAGATGACAAAAACTTCATGTTTGTTTCCGCGTGGGAATATAAAGGGGAAAAATCAGAGCCGGAGCTTCATAAGGAACCTCTAAACTTTGAATTTGTTCCAGTTGCAACCAGAAATTATAAAGATTAGGAGTTATGAATTTTACGCTTAAAGTTTGGAGACAAAAAGATGCTCAGAGTAAAGGGCATTTTGAAACATATAAAGTTGAACACATTTCTCATGGTACTTCTTTCCTTGAGATGTTGGATATTCTTAATGAACAGCTTATTAATGAGCAGGCTGACCCTATCGCGTTTAGCAAAGGGTGTAAAGACGGAGAGCCTTGCATAGCCGATAGCGGTCCGGTCAGTTTTGATCATGACTGTCGCGAGGGAATATGCGGCGCTTGTTCTCTGTATATTAATGGACGTGCTCACGGTCCTGAGAATGAGGTTACTACATGTCAACTTTATATGAGAAAATTTAAAGATGGCAGCACTATTACGGTTGAGCCTTGGAGAAGTGCGGCTTTTCCTGTAATTAAAGATCTTGTTGTTGATAGAAGCGCGTTAGATAAAATTATGCAGGCCGGCGGATTTATATCTGTCAGAACAGGCTCAGTTCCAGATGCTAACGCTACTCCTATAGCAAAAGAGAAAGCTGATGAAAGCATGGATGCTGCAGCTTGTATTGGATGCGGGGCATGCGTTGCTACATGCAAAAATGGTTCTGCCATGTTGTTTATTGGTGCAAGAGTAAGTTCTCTTGCATTGCTTCCTCAAGGTAAGATTGAGTCTAAGAGAAGGGCAATGTCAATGATTGCTAAAATGGATGAGCTTGGTTTTGGAAACTGCACTAATACAAGAGCATGTGAAATGGAGTGCCCTAAACATGTGTCCATTAGCCATATAGCAAGATTAAACAGGGAGTTTTTAAAAGGCAAATTCAGCAAATAGAAATGCCCGTTTAATAAAAACGTTGGTTTGAATAATTTGATTATGACATCTTGCCGTAAGGCGAGATGTCTTTTTTATTCCCATAAAAAATTGTTGAATGGATAACGTCCTTTATGAATCTCTCCAACCATTTTATAAAGATCATTTCTAAGTTTATCTATTCCAATTTTATCTTTTGCAGAGATAAAAATTGCAGGAATTTTTTCCTTGCTCTTCCAATAAGATTCCAGCTGGGATAGATTCATATTGTTAAGTTTATTTGGGCTGAGGTCAAACTCATCTTTTTTAATAAACTTGTAAGCATCTATTTTATTGAATATTACAAATGTCGGCTTATTACCCGCGCCAATTTCTTCCAAGGTTTGTTTGACTACTTTAATTTGCTCTTCAAAATTTGGGTGAGAAATATCTACAACATGTAAAAGAATATCTGCTTCCCGCACTTCATCCAAAGTGCTCTTAAATGATTCCACCAGCTGGTGCGGCAGCTTTCTGATAAATCCGACGGTGTCACTTAGCAAAAATGGAAGGTTTTCTATAACAACCTTCCTTACAGTGGTATCCAGTGTTGCAAATAATTTATTTTCTGCAAATACATTGCTTTTGGAAAGAAGATTCATAATAGTACTCTTTCCCACATTTGTGTATCCGACAAGAGAAACTCTTACTAGTCCGCCGCGATTTCCGCGCTGAACGGCCATTTGTTTATCTATTTTTTTAAGATGTTCTTTTAATAAACTGATTCTGTCAAGAATAACACGGCGGTCTGTTTCCAACTGTTTTTCACCGGCGCCGCCCCTTGTTCCCCTGCCTCCTCTCTGTCTCTCCAAGTGGCTCCACATGCCCGTCAGTCTTGGTAGAATATATTGATATCTAGCCAGTTCTACCTGTGTTTTTGCGGAGGCGGTTTGTGCCCGCAGTGCAAAAATATCTAGAATTAAAGAAGTCCTGTCAAGAATTTCACACCCCAGTTCTTTCTCAAGATTTCTAACTTGAGCACCTGTCAATTCATCATCAAAAATTGCCAGATGTATCTCGTTATCAGAAATATACTCTTTTATCTCTTCTATCTTGCCTTCTCCAACATATGTTCTTGAATTTGGTTTTTCAACCCTTTGCGTGAATCTTTTTCCGCCATCTATTCCCGCAGTAGTTGCAAGGAATTCAAGCTCATCCAGATATTCATTTGCCTGATTTTCTGTGCTGTCGGGAGTAATAATACTTACAAAAACCGCTTTATCCATTAAGCCGATTTAGATTTTTCTATTTTTATTGGTGCAAGTTAACTAATTTTACATCAAATATTTTTACTTATGTCTAAAAAGAGAATTTTTATTTTGTTGCTTTTAACCCCTATTATTATGGGAAATTTTAATGATTCATTTGCTCAATCTCAAAGTAAAAGAATGCGTGATTACGGTATTGAATATGGTATTTTTAAAACCGGCAAATTTAACGCAATTACTGATGTTCCAGGTGTTTCCGTTGGGCAAGTTACGCTTAATAAAGGAAACGATATGAGAACCGGAGTAACTGCAATAATCCCCCATCAGGGGAATATTTTTAAATCTAAAGTCCCGGCAGCCTTTTTTGTGGGAAACGGATTTGGCAAACTTGCAGGAACCACACAGATTCAAGAACTTGGAAACATTGAAACTCCAATTGTCTTAACAAACACATTAAATGTTTCCACCGGAATAGATGCTTTGATTACTTATACGCTTCAACAGCCTGGTAATGAAAACATTCGCTCTGTTAATGCTGTTGTTGGTGAAACTAATGACGGAGAGTTGAATAATATAAGAGCCAGATATGTAAAGACTTCCGATGTTCTTGATGCTATTCGCAATGCCAAGGGCGGCCCTGTTGAAGAGGGATGTGTTGGCGCCGGAACGGGTACTATTTGTTTTAGCTGGAAGGGCGGAATAGGCACATCTTCCAGGGTGCTTCCAAAAAACCTAGGCGGCTATACTGTAGGTGTGTTGGTGCAGACAAATTATGGCGGAGTGCTTGAGATATGCGGCGTTCAGGTTGGACAAAAACTTGGAAGCTATTCGTTCAGAAAAAGCATTGAGCAAGAGGCCAAGACAGAGGAGCTGAAGAAAGGTGACGGTTCTTGCATGATTGTAGTAATTACGGATGCGCCATGTGATTCAAGAAACTTGCAACGTATTGCAAGAAGGGCTATTATGGGATTATCAAGAACAGGAGGCAATGCTTCCAATGGCAGCGGAGATTATGTGCTTGCTTTATCTGTTTATCCGGATAATTTAGTTAAGGACGGAGAGAAAATACACACAATGAAAGTGCTTGACAATGATGAAATGTCCCCTGTTTTTCAGGCTACAATAGAGGCAACTGCAGAGGCGCTTTGGAACTCTTTATTTGCAGCTAAAACAACAAAAGGATTCAATGATTATGAAGTACCCGCACTACCTGTAGAACAAGTTGTTAAAATGATTAAAACAGAGAAGGGTATAAAATAATTTGTACCAATCTGCATAAGATGTAAGCTAAAAGTTTATATAACAAGAAATAAATATGGTTTACATAAAAAAAGCGATGCATTGAAAAATGCACCGCTTTTTAAATTGTTGTTATTCAGGATTATTTCAACTGGAAAATAACAGGGAACGTATATCTAACTTTTACGTTCTTGTTTCTTTGTCTTCCAGGAGTCCATTTTGGTGAACTTGAAACAACTCTAACTGCCTCTTTATCAAGAGATGCATCAACACCTCTCAATACGCTGACATTCTTTACAGAACCATCTGTGTCAACTGTGAACTGCAAAGTAACACGGCCTTGAACTCCATTTTCCTTTGCAATCTCAGGATACTCGATGTGGCTGAAAACCCATTTTGTAAAGTCATTCTGATCTCCGCCCTGGAATTTAGGTTTTTCCTCTACAATAGCAAAAGGAATAACTTCCTCTTCTGCAGACTCTTCCGGAGCAGCTTGTGTAACAACATAATCTTTAATATCAACTCCGACGCCCTTAACATCCTCTGTGTTAAGAATTGTAGAAGCGACTTTAACGTCGTTATTTACAATTTGTAGTACGTCTGATACAACCGGCTCCCTGATATTCTCAGGAGGAGGAGGAGTTTCCTGTTGTGTGATAGGAACATTCTCAACCTCGACCGCTGCCTGTGGGCCGGCCTGAATAGTGCTTGCTTCTTTATCCTTAGAGCTCCATTCAAAGGCTACAAGGACAGCTGCAAGCGAGATCATTAAACCAATCTCTCTGAACAATAGCTTTTTGTTCTCAAGATCTGCTTTTGGTGTTTTTTTGATTTCCATATTAAGTACTTAAATATTCTGTTTAGCGAGTGTAAAAATACGCATTTTTTCCTTTGATGGTGCAAAAAATGTTGATAAACTCAATAAAAATTAAATCAACTTTTGATCGTACAAAATTTTTGCAGTGCTTCTTGTAGCATCAGCGCTTGCTGCAAACAATTTTTTCTCCTCTGCATTAAGGTCAAACTCAACAACTTTCTCCCATCCGTCTTTTCCAAGAATAGCAGGAACTCCAATACAAATATCTTTCTGGCCATACTCACCATCAAGATAGCAGCAGCAAGGGAACATTTTTCTGTCATCTTGAATAATTGATTTTGCCATAGTAGCGGCTGATACACCTGGAGCATACCAAGCAGAAGTGCCAATAAGTTTTGTTAAAGTTGCACCTCCAACCATTGTATCGGAAACAACTTTATTACACTCGTCGCTTGTTAATAATGAGGTAATTGGAATACCTTTGTAAGTTGCCATTCTAATAAGAGGAATCATCGTTTTATCTCCGTGACCTCCAATAACCATACCCTCAATATCAGAAACAGGAACATCAAGAGCGCGAGAAAGATAGTAAGTGAAACGGCTTGTATCCAATAATCCGCCCATTCCAACAACCCTGTGCTTGCTAAGCTTATTCTTCTTCAATGTCAGATAAGTCATTGGATCCATTGGATTGGCAATGATTTCAAAAATACAATTTGGTGAATACTTTAATACATTGGCGGTAACTTCACTCACAATTTTAGCGTTAACGCCAATCAGCTCCTCTCTTGTCATACCTGGTTTTCTTGGCATTCCGGAGGTTACAATAACAACATCAGAATTAGCAGTTGCCTTGTAGTCATTTGTTACACCAACAAGACGAGTGTTAAATTGATAAATTTTAGAGGTCTGCATCATATCCATTGCTTTCCCCTCTGCAAAACCTTGTCTGATATCAAGGAGTACAATATCAGAGCAAAAGTTTAAGTGCAACATAGCATTAACGCAGGTTGCGCCTACATTTCCGGCGCCAATCACTGAGACTTTAGCCATAATCTTCTATTTTTTATTTATTTAAAAAATTTATCTCTTAATTTTGCAACATAAATCGCCGCAAAAATTAAACCACTCTCAACATTTTTGAGAGAGGGGCAAAGGTAGCATTTTTATTGTACTTAAAAAATTAAAGAGATTATGATTCAATTCTTTGTTGAAAGAGTAAAATTTTCTCTTGTCGGAAAAAGACTTCTTAAAAAATGGGTTGCTCAAGTTATAGAGACTAGCGGTAAGGAATGCGGAGAAATTAATGTAATTTTTGTCCCCGACAGCTATATCTTACAACTGAACAAAAAATCACTCGGTCATAATTTTTATACCGATATTATTACTTTTGATTATACAGAAGACCAAATAGTTAGCGGGGATTTGTATATTAGCGCCGATACGGTTTTTGCAAATTCTCTAGAGTATAAGCAAACTTTTGCAATGGAAATTTGCAGAGTAATCATTCATGGAATTTTGCACATGATTGGCGAGGATGATTTAACTCTTGCTCAGCAGAAAAAAATGAGAACTGCAGAAAACAATGCTCTAAAAAAATTATCTGTCGGGAGTATAAAATGCACTTTAAAAAATGGTAGATAATAAATATGATATTATTGTGATTGGAGCAGGGCATGCAGGATGTGAGGCATCATGTGCTGCCGCAAAGATGGGTTTTAGAACTCTGCTAATCACGATGGATATGAACAAGATAGCCCAGATGTCCTGTAACCCTGCCGTTGGTGGTGTTGCTAAGGGGCAGATAGTCAGAGAAATTGATGCGCTAGGCGGCAGCATGGGCTTGGTGACGGATGCAAGTACAATCCAATTTAGAATGTTGAACAGTTCAAAGGGACCGGCAGTGTGGAGCCCTAGAGCTCAGTGTGATAGGATGTTTTTTGTTCTTAACTGGCGTTATGTTTTGGAGCATACTCCAAATTTGTATATATGGCAAGACATTGTAAATGACCTTGATATAATCAGAGGCAAAGTTACCGGTGTTAAGACATCTATGGGGGCGCATTTCTCCGCCAAGAAGGTTATTATCACTGCTGGAACATTTTTACACGGTAAATTGTTTATTGGTTTGCATTGTGCGGAGGGTGGAAGAATTGGAGAACCAACAGCCGTGGGACTAACGGAAAAATTATCAGCGGCCGGAATAGAGACAGACAGGATGAAAACGGGAACACCTCCAAGGATTGATGTTAAATCTGTGGATCTGAGTAAGTTGGAAAAACAACCCGGAGATAAGATTCCATCAAAGTTTTCATTTTTAAATATACCGTCATCTGTTCAGCTCAATGTTCCTCAGATGTCATGCTATATGGTGCATACAAATCCTACCGTTCATGAAATTCTAAAAAAAGGTTTTAAATATTCTCCATTGTTTAATGGTATGATTCACGGTAAGGGGCCGCGTTATTGTCCCAGCATAGAGGACAAGGTTAAAACCTTTGCCGGAAAGCCGCAGCATCAATTGTTTTTGGAGCCAGAAGGTTGGAGTACTCACGAGTACTATTTGCAAGGTTTTTCCTCTTCTCTTCCAATGCAGGTGCAAGTAGATGCCATGCACCACATTAAAGGATTGGAAACTGCGGAAATTTTCCGTCCGGCCTATGCAGTTGAATATGACTATTTTCCGCCCATACAGCTTTATAACTCGTTGGAATCTAGGAAAATAAAAGGTTTGTATTTTGCCGGACAGGTTAACGGAACTACAGGATATGAAGAGGCTGCTGCTCAAGGCTTGATGGCCGGAATTAATGCGGCGCTATCACTTAGAAATGAGGACCCATTGATTTTAAAAAGAGATGAGTCCTATATTGGTGTACTGATAGACGATTTGGTTACTAAGGGAGTTGATGAACCTTATAGAATGTTTACCTCTAGGGCAGAGTATAGAATTTTGCTTAGACAGGATGATGCAGATTTCCGTCTTACTCCTTATGGTTTCAAGATAGGCTTAGCGGATAAAACCAGGATGAAACTCATGGAGGCCAAGTATGCTGCTGCGGACAAAATCACAGAGCATTTTGACACCAATAATATCTCCCCTAAACTTTCAAAAAAGTTTTTGGACAATCATAACAGTTCCCCTCTTGCTGAGGGTAAAAAAATCTCTGCACTATTGACCCGCCCAAATATTTCCTTGGCTGATCTCTTAAAGATTGTTCCCCGTGGAACAAAAGTAATTTCACCAGCCACTGAGATGAATAAAAAATTTCCGGCAGATGCGGTTGATTTCCCATTTAAGCCAAAAGGAATTTCTTTGAAAGCAAAGCAAAAATTTTCTCTAAAAGATGAAGTTTTGCAGAGCGTGGAAATTGCCATAAAATATCGCGGGTATATCCAGAGGGAAAAATTACAGGCAGATAAAATGCTTAGGCTGGAGAACATGAAGATTCCTGCTAAGTTTGATTACAATAAAGTTTATTCTCTTTCTACTGAGGGGAGGCAAAAACTTATAAAGCATCAGCCGGTCACGATAGCTCAAGCTTCCAGAATTCCGGGTGTTTCTCCTGCGGATATTTCCGTGTTGCTAATTTTCTTTGGTCGCGGATAATTTTTACTTCTCGCTAATGATTTTCTGGAGAAAATCATTGCTCGTAAGAAACGGACTAGCTCAACCTTTTTCAAATGACCTTGCAATAACAATCTAGTAATATAATTGCAAGGTATTTTTTAAATTCACTCGCTT
>LAHS01001489.1_pt1 | contig 53372 bp, 49 predicted proteins | sample 329651 | NCBI WGS metagenome assembly LAHS01 (sample SAMN03275699, study PRJNA271635) | activated sludge metagenome | isolation source: sample C-1 Sludge from hydrolytic chamber (first chamber) of Anaerobic...
TTACTTTTTCTGTCCTATATTATCAATAGGCTAAGAAGAAGACACGTCTTCTTTAAAACCGCTATTAGAGAACTTGCTACGTAAGGTGAAAGACAAGCTAGCGTTTTAAAAAAGATACCGCTTTGGAGCCTCCTAAGCAATTAGGCGTCTTAGACTAGAGATAAGTCTAAAAAAGGCCGGAGTATCTATGCTTCGGTAAAACAGGCGGCACCGCGCTATATGCGCCCTGAAAGGTGTCTTTTTTTTATTTAAAGGAGGACTATTATGATACTAACTTTGAAAGACGGTTCTAAAAAGGAATTCGAGAATGGCTTGAACGGCATGGAAATAGCCGGTAAGCTATCTTCTTCTTTGGCAAAGAAGTGCGTCGGCATTAGATTTAACGGTGAACTCATCGATTATCGTGAGCCCATTAACGCCGATGGTGATTTTGAGATTATCACTAAGGATATGCCTGAGGCTTTACACATCCTCAATCATACCGCTGCCCATATCTTGGCTCAGGCAATAGAGAGACTTTATCCTGATGCTCAGTTGGCTTTCGGACCTGCTATCGATGAAGGCTTCTTCTACGATATCGGCCTAAAAGAACCTATCTCCGATAAGGATTTCCCTGCTATTGAAAAGGAAATGAGAAAGATCGTCGAGTCCGGCTACCCTCTTGTTAGAGAGGATATCTCTCTTGATGATGCTGAAAAGCTCTTCGCCCATCAGAAATACAAGCTCATTCACGCTAAGGAACTCAAAGGTCCTCTTACCGTTTATAAGCAAGGCGAATACGCTGACCTCTGCAAAGGCCCTCATGTGGCTTCTACCGGCTTAGTAAAGGCCTTCAAGCTTATGAATATCTCTGGTGCTTATTTCAAGGGAGATAAGAACTCTGAGCAGTTAACTAGAATTTACGGTGTCGCCTTCTTCGATCAGAAGAGCTTAGATGATTATCTAAAGCTCCTAGAAGAAAGAAAGCTCTCCGATCACAGAAAGCTCGGCAAGGACTTAGGCTTATTCATGATTTCTGATTACGGCCCTGGTTTCCCTTTCTGGCTTCCTAATGGCATGATTCTTAGAAGACAGCTAGAGAACTTCTGGCTCGACTTCCACTACGCCAATGATTATCTAATCATCAAGACTCCTATCATCCTCTCTAAAGAGCTCTGGGAGACTTCTGGTCACTGGGATCACTACAAAGAAAATATGTACACCACTATGATTGATGAGAAGGAATTCGCCATCAAGCCTATGAACTGCCCTGGCGCTATCCTCGTCTACAAGAACGATCAGCACTCTTATAAGGAACTTCCTTTAAGATATGGTGAATTAGGCTTAGTCCACCGTCACGAGGCTTCTGGTGCCCTTAACGGCTTGTTCCGTGTCCGCTGCTTCACTCAGGATGATGCTCATATTCTCCTAAGAGAAGATCAGATCGAATCCGAAATCACCAAGTTGCTTCACGACTTCCATTCTATCTACTCAGTCTTCGGCCTTACTTATCATATCGAGCTCTCCACTCGTCCTGAAGAAGGATATATCGGAGACATCAATACCTGGAACCACGCTGAGGCTGCTTTGAAGAAAGCCCTTGAAGAAAACGGCATTCCTTATCAGATCAATCCTGGCGATGGTGCCTTCTATGGACCTAAACTCGATTTCAAACTCAACGATTCACTCGGCCGTGTTTGGCAGTGTGGTACTATTCAGCTTGATATGTTCTTACCTGGCCGCTTTGATTGCACCTATATCGATAAGGACGGCTCCAAGAAAACTCCTTTGATGATTCATAGAGCAATCTTCGGTTCCATCGAAAGATTCGTCGGCATTATCACTGAGCACTTCAAAGGCGCCTTCCCTACTTGGTTAGCACCTAAACAGGTCGAGATCATTCCTGTCGACCTCAAGTCTCATCTTGATTACGCCAAGAAGATCAACGACATCTTCCTTAAGAACAACATCCGTTCATCTATCGACTTAGATGAGGATAAGCTCGGCAAGAAGATCCATGATTCTCAGGCTATGAAGATTCCTTATACTCTTGTTATCGGCGACAAAGAAGTCTCCTCTAATTCTGTCACCTACAGAGTATTCGGAAGCCCTAACCAAATCACTGTCTCCTTTGATGAATTCTTAGCTTTAATCCAGAAAGATATCTCTACTAAAGCTTTGAAGCGTTAATCAGATACTCTTAACCTCTAAGACTCGTCTCTTAGAGGTTTTTAAATACAAAAAAGCCCTTTACGATAATAAATCTATAAAGGGCTGTATTTATCTTACTTAGATAGAATAAGAAACAATCGCTCTTCCTTTAGCCGAAGAGTTATTTGTATTATCGTTGGTCTTCTCTTGAGTCTTGGTAGCCTCAATATTGTTCGACTTAGCCTCTTCCAAAGCGGTTAGAGGGACAAATGTGCAGACAGCGATAAAAAGCAAAGATATGGAAGCACAAGAGAAAATCTTGGCCTTCTTATCAAAACCTTTGTAATGATTCTTTTCAAGTTTTTCTTTCATTGCTCTCATAATGTTACTTTTTGATCCTTTCTATTATTCTGAGTTTTGCGCTTTCCGAACGCGGATTTATTTCCATTTCCTCTGGTGAAGGAATAATGGGCTTTTTACTAATAAGGCGATACTTTAACGGCTCTTGATTAACATCAGGAGGCAAGTGCCTATTAGAAGGAGGATAGGAGGTGTAAGACCTAAATAAGTCTTTGGCGGTTCTATCTTCTAGGGAGTTGAAGGTGATTATTGCGCATCTTCCTCCGACATTTAGGAATTCGACTGCTTCCTTAAGACCGTTCTCCAGTTCCCCAAGTTCATTGTTGACTTCGTATCTGATAGCTTGGAAGGTCTGCTTAGCCGGATGGCCTTTCTTATTGAGAACGAAACTAGGAAGCGACTTCTTGATGACATCGACTAGTTCGAGAGTGGTGTTTATAGGTTTTTTCTCTCTTGCGAGGCATATTCCTTTAGCTATTCTCGGAGCTGAGACATCTTCACCGTACTTGTAGATAATCTCTTTGAGTTTCTCTTCAGAGTAAGTGTTAACAACATCTCTAGCGGTTAATGACTGATTCAGATCCATCCTCATGTCCAAAGGTCCATCAAAGCGGTAAGAGAAACCTCTTTCCGGATTATCAAACTGAGGAGAAGAGACGCCTATATCGAAGAGAATGGCGTCAGCAGAATCAATTCCGTCGGCTTTAAGGAAGCTTGTCATCTCAGAAAAAGCACCATTGTATATCTTGAAGCGATTAGAAACCTCGCCTAAGACCTTAGAAGAATAACTGATGGCGGTCTCATCCTTATCACAAGCGTATAAGAAACCGCTTTTTAGAAGCTTGAGCATCTCTTTTGAGTGCCCGCCTCTACCAAGAGTCATATCCACGCATATTGAATCAGGGCGGATATTGAGCCCATTAATGGCTTCCCTGCATAAAACGGGAAGATGGAAATCAGATGCCATGTTTTTCAGCCTCTTTAATCTGAGAAGCTAGTTTCTCATAGTTCCCTTCCTCTTCAGGAAGCTTGCTTGAGAAGACCTCTGCGGCGAAAACCTGGATGTGATCAAAGGCGCCGATAAAGACGACATCCTTCTGAATCTTGGCTTTCTTGAGCAGGAAATCAGGTACCATAAGACGACCTTGCTTATCGATAGACGCTTCCGAGGAATTAGCGAAGAACACACGTTTCAAAGCACGAGAGTCTTTGTCGAAATCATCTAATTTGACAATCTTTTCGGCCTTGATGGAGTACTCTTCTTCTGAATAGATGGATAAGCAAGAATCCAAATCCAGGGAAAGATAGACAGTAGAAGAAAGCTGTGTGCGGAACTTCGCAGGCAGTACCAGACGATTTTTATCATCTAAAGTGTGTGAAAACTGACCTACAAACATTTCTACCACCTTCTACCCTTTCTTACCACAATATACCATTGTGTCTCTTATTTTACAATATTTTTTTGATTTTTTAGGGAACGACGAAAAAGGACACGATAAAAAAACGCCTATCTCTAGGCGTTAATCAGAAATGTTACTTTTTCTTCTTTTTTTGAGCGAAGGCTATCTTAAACGGGTTTTCTTGAACATCACCATCAGCTTTTCTCTTCTTAAGCTCTTCTTCTGTGATGACTTCATATCCTTCACCGTCTTTTAAGTACTCTTCCTCTTCCATCTTGGGTATAGCCCAGTAGAAGATAGCCTTTATTGCAGGCATGAAGTCGTAAAGCCCGTTATGAGGCATCACATCGCATTCATCCTTATCTTCAGACAAGTTCAAGTAATCCTCAGTCTCGATAGGAAGAACTTCTTCTTCCTTAGAGATGTTATTGATGATTATGACTTCCCCGTGAAGCTTGAGGCTAGCGATAAATGAATCATCATCAGAAGGGATAGAAAGTATCTCTCCAGAAAGGTAATTGATCTTCTTGACGTTAGGAACAGGCTCTAGATCTTCCTTAGATAAGGAAATATCAAACTCCAGAGGTTCTTCTTCCGCTAAAGAAAGGTCGTGATTAGAGATGATGACTTTATCTAAAGATGAGTTCATCTTAGATATCCTTCCTTCTTGAAGTAATCATGGATGGGGTCAGCGATTTCTCTCATATCAGGATGAGCTCTTTGTGAGCATCTAAGCGAGAAGAACTTCTCCCACTCATCTACGTTAGCGGTCATGATGATAGTAGCCTTCAGCTTATTAGGAAGAACGGCTCTAGCCATCTCAGGTGTAGCACCTTCTTTAAGCAGAGCGAAGTAGTTTTCCTCAGCTTCCTTAAAGGACTTATCGTAAGTGTCTTTATGGGCGCTGTAATCAAGAGGCATAATAAAGGTGAGTTCGTTACCAAACTTATCCTTAGCGTAGTTGCAGTATCTAGTGGACTCCTGGGCATAAGAAGCAAGACGATGGCGCACGATCTCGTGAGTCACTCCTCTATCAGTCACTATTCTTATAGTGACGTTTTTAATCTTCTTATAAACAGGGTTAGGTAAAGAAGATATCTCCTCTTCACTTAATAGCTTCCCCTTATGTGTTCCTATAGACTTAATATTCGAAAACAAGCTCTTAGATTCCTCATCTAAGATATTAAATAACTGATAAAGAGGAGAACAGACTAAATTCTCTTCTTCAAGAAGAGGCCTTAAGGAAAATGAGCAGTAATAAGAATCGCCGTCTTGAGCTAAGACTATAAAGCGATTATTGAGCTTGATAAGAGAATCGTACACAGATTCTTCGATCTGAGCGGCATACATCTTATGCTCGATCATGGCGTAATGCTTAAAGCCGAGAAGACGGCTAACAAAAGCCTTGTCATCGCCGGCTTTAGTGACCTGGTAGCAGTTATGGGCTACGCATGCGATTTTCTTGTAAGGATCATCCTCTTTAATCTCATCAAAACACGGGGATATGTATTTCATTAGTTAGCTCCTTAACTCTACTTTCAAAGAATGGGTGACATTTAGAATGATAGTATTGAGCAAAGAATTGATCTGAGCGTCAGTAAAAGGCTTGCCTTCGTTATCAAACCAAGAGGCGAAAGCAAGGTAGGTGGCACCGTCTTTAGTGAAGACATCGAAGACTTCTGATCTTACGACAAATCTACCGCCGCCTTTCTTGATGCTCTTGATGATATCATCGGAAGACACATTATTATCAAGAAGCTTGAAGGCCAAGTCTCTTCTGATAGGAGCGATGGCATTTAAAGCCATAGCCTTAGTCTTCCCGGATTTCTGCTCGAGCAAGAACGAAAGGTCCAATTCGGCTAAGACCATCTTATCTTTGCTGACAAGAGGTGATAATTCGCCAAAGGTCCCGACAGCTTTCTTTCCCATGACAATATCAGCTGACTTTCCAGGGTGGAAGGAGCTGTTCTTAGATCTGACAAAGGTATATCTTCTTTCGTCTAGGCCTAAGATAGAAAGAGCATCTTCAATAAGGCCCTTCATATCGAAGAAATCAGCGAGGTGGGCCTTTACCATACCTCTTTCATAGACGTTTCCGTTCAAGCCGATAGAGAGATAAGTATGGTTCCCTTTAGGAGTGTCGATATTCGAGACTTCAAATAACTGCAAGTCATCGTTCTTTCTGCTGATGTTGTATTCAATGCTAGCCTTCATAGAAGAAAGAAGGTCAGATCGGATATATTCATGATCTTCAGTAAGAGGATGATTCACCTTAAATGAAGGATCAGAAGAGAAGATTCTGAGTTCAGAATCCATCTTCTTAGAAACAAGGGTGTAAGTGATGATCTGATCTAAGCCGTTAGAGATCAAGTTTTCCTTAATTCTCTTTATTAGCTCCTGCTTATCAGTTAAAGCGCCATCGGTCTGATCAAGTCCCTCTAAAGACATATGGGCCTTTTCTCTAGGCTCGAGACGGAAGATTTCCTCTTCTATATCGCACTGCTCAAGAAGATCGAGTCTGTATTTATCGTAGGCTATCTTCCCGTTTTTGACTTCAAGATGGAATCTAGATAAGTCATTATCGATCTCTTCTTTAGTAAGGCTCATCCCTAAATGCTTATTAAGAATATCGTATGAGAAATTTATCTCTCCCTTAAAAGGAGCAGTATGGTCGTAAGAGCAAGAAGATACGACTTTAGAGTTAGGGCAAATGCTCTTAAGCAAGGCTAAAGTCACCTTCAGAGAATCAGAAATGATATAAGGGTTAGTGCCCTTAGAAAACAAAGATGAAGAATCGGAAACTAGTCCGAGTCTAGAAGATGTATGTCTGATTCTGGCGTAATAGAAATGAGCGGCCTCAATTCCGATATGCTTACTAGAAGCATCTATAGCGACGTCTTTTCCGCCCATGATACCAGCAAGGCAGCAGACTTTCTTATCATCGCAAATGACTAAATCGCCTTTAATAATCTTATATGTCTTATCATCTAAAGCGACAAAATCTCCTTCGTAGTCATCTCTGATAGTGAGCTTCTTGCCGCTGACCTTATCAAGGTCATACATATGAAGAGGCTGACCGGTGAGAATCATTGAGAAATTACCTAAATCGACTAAAGGTGAAATAGATCTGATGCCTAAAGACCTAAGGTAGTTCTTTATTTCCTCAGGTGTCTTCATATCGCCATTTATCTCTACTTCGATAAAGTCGAACTTATCTCCGGCCTCAGTAGCAGAATTCACTTCATAAGAAGACTTGTAAAAAGGAATCTCAGATAAGCTGAAATCCTTCATTTTCCTATTGAAGATAGCCGACATCTCCTTAGCGAGTCCGATATGAGAAAGACAATCAGGACGATTAGGAAGAATAGAGATATCCAAAACGATATCATCAAGCCCTAAATATCCTAAGACATCCTTTTCACCCACAGGTGCATCTTTAGGAAGCACATGTATTCCAGCTAAGTCCTCTTCACTTTGAGAAGACTTATCTACGCCTAACTCACCTAAAGAACAGCACATGCCATTAGAAGTCTGTCCTCTGATGACACCACACTTAATAGTCTCGTCTTTAGCGGGTAATACGCATCCTGGTAAAGCCACGATGACATTCTCGTCTTTAGCGACATTAGGAGCACCGCAGACTATATCCAGAACCCCCTCTTGACCACAGTCCACCTTAAGGACGTGCATATGATCAGAATCAGGGTGCTTAACACAAGACAAAACATGTCCAATGACAAGCTTACTAGCTTCAGCTAGTTTCTTAGTTCCCTCGACTTCAAAGCCGGAGAAAATCAGTTTCTTAACTAAATCATCGATGGCGATATCATCTATATCGACCAGCTTACATAAAAGCTTATGTGAAAATAACATATCTGACTATTCCTTTCTGAACTGATTTAAGAAGCTCACATCAGAAGCGAAGAGCTTTCTAATATCATCGACACCGTATTTGAGCATGGCGAGTCTTTCAATACCAACCCCAAAGGCAAATCCAGAATAGACCTCAGGGTCGAATCCGTTCATCCTTAAGACATTAGGGTGAACCATTCCAGCACCTAAAACCTCGATCCAGCCCGTGTGCTTACAAAGGTCACAGCCTTTACCGCCGCATTCAAAGCAGCTGACATCGACTTCGATTGAAGGCTCAGTGAACGGGAAATAAGAAGGGCGGAATCTGACTTCTCTCTTCTCTCCGAAAACTAGTTTCATCATCTTGGTCAAAGTCTCCATAAGCATACCCATGGAGATGTTTTTGCCGACGACTAGTCCTTCGCACTGGCTGAACTGATGAGAATGAGTAGGATCATCATCATCTCTTCTATAAGTCTTGCCAGGGCAGATAATCTTGATAGGACCTACACCCTTAGCGGCTTGCAAAACGTGAGCTTGAACCGCAGAAGTCTGGGTTCTAAGCAAAGTGTTGTCATCGATGTAAAAGGAATCCTGCATATCTCTAGAAGGATGGTCCTTAGGAATATTGACCAGCTCAAAGTTGAACTTATCTAGTTCGACCTCAGTTCCCTCAGCTACTTTATATCCAAGCCCGATGAAGAAATCAGTAAGTTCATCAATGATGACCTGGCAAGGATGCTTAGATCCCTTCTTATAGTTGTATCCAGGTAAGGAGATATCGACTTTCTCTTTTTCAATCGAGGCTAGAGCAATCTCCTGATCGACTCTTTTTTCAGCCGCAGTGAAAAGATCAGTTATCTTGACCTTTACTTCATTGATTCTCTTGCCGAAAGAGGCTTTCTCTTCTTTAGGCAGTTCCTTAAGCTCACCTAAGGCTTTCTTCAAGACAGACTGATTGCCCAAGTATTTAGCCTTGACCTCAGCTACTTTGGCCTTATCGTGGCATCCATCCGCTTCTTTAGTAGCGGAAAGAATTATTTGATCTAAATCTTCCATTATTGATTGTTTCCTCCAGCGTTATTATCAGCATTATCATCAGTGCTGGTCTCAGAATTTTTATTCTCCTCAGGAACTGCATTTTCTTCTTGAGGCTGAACAGCGTTTTCATCATTCTTATCTTCATCAGCAGATTCACTAGAAATAGAAGCGTCTTCCTTAGATGAATCGTCATTAACTACCTCAGAGCCCTTATCTAATAAAGAACCCTGGAAATCAGCATCCTTATCATCGTTTTCGACTTTCTTATCTTCAGAGGGCAAATCCTCAGAATCATCGTCTTTTTTAGGAGCAGCCTTCAAAGATTGGAAGAAATCAGGAAGGACATCATCATCTTCAGAGAAATCACGCTTAGAATCAGAGACCTGAGCGGGATTGACATTATTGGCCTGATTATCAACAGCAACGTTACTTGTTCCCTCTTTAGCACCTGTTCTAGAAGTGATGATAGAAGAAGGCTGATTAAGAAGATCAGCATCAGAAGTAAAGTCAGTGGCGATAACAGATACAAGCATAGTGTCTTCAAACTGAGGATTTATCTGAACGCCGAAAATGATATTCACATCACCGCCGGCAACTTCAGTTATATATCTGACAGCTTCCTGAGCTTCATTAAGAGTAACTCCATCACCGCCAGTGATATTCACAATAGCGGATCTAGCGCCCTTGATAGAAGCTTCAAGCAGAGGTGAGGCTATAGCGGCATTAGCGGCTTCCTTAGCCTTATTTTCACCAGTACCAGTACCAAAGCCGATAAGAGCCAAGCCTTTATCCTTCAAAGTATTCCTCACATCGGCAAAATCGAGATTGATGATGCCAGGAAGGAGAATCAAATCAGTGATAGTCTTAACAGACTGAGCCAAGACCTTATCGGATTCATTGAAGGCTTCCTTGATCTCTGACTTGCCGTTCATAAACATGAGCTTATCGTTAGAGACGATGATCAAAGAATCGACGTTTTCCTTTAATAAAGAGATACCAGCGGTAGCTTTCTTGATTCTAGAATTTCCCTCAAAAGTAAATGGACGAGTGACGATAGCCACAGTAAGAGAGCCATTTTCCTTAGCGGCCTTAGCGATAACAGGAGCAGCACCAGTGCCAGTCCCGCCGCCTTCACCGCAAGCGATAAAGACCATATCGTATTCTTTTACGATCTCTTTGATCTTATCTAAGCTATCCTCAGCGGCAGCCTTGCCGACATTAGGATCTCCGCCAGCGCCTAAGCCCTTAGTGATGTTCTCACCTAAGACCAGACGATTAGGAGCCTTAGAGGTAGCTAAAGCCTGAGCATCTGTATTAAACACCCAGAAATCTATGCTCTTGAGGTCATCCTCAACCATTTCGTTAACAGCGTTTGAGCCGCCACCGCCGACACCGATCACTAGAATCTTTACGTAAGATTCAAACGCATCTAAATTGATAGCCATCTTGTTTCCCTCTCTTCTATCTATTGGTCTTACAGGATTTCGTCATTAAGGGAGCTTGTAAGTTTAGGCTCCTTATCTTCTTCATCTTCTTGTTGTCTTTTTAAAGGTCCGTCTTTACTTAGCTCACTAGTAGTAGGAACCATTCTAGTAAGGGTAAGATCGACAGGTCTAGTAGGAGAATTCTTCAATTCGTAGCTTGAAAAGTACATAAGCATAGAAACACAGTTAGTGAAGGACTTATCTCTAGCCCCGAAGCAAGGAGGAGTAAACATAAGAACCCTATTCTGGAACTGAGTAGATAAGAAACCGCTTAGGCCTAAAAGATCAGCCCCGCCACCAGAAATAATGAATAGATTTCTAGCGTTAGAGTCTATGCCCATCTCAAACTGAGATATAGCGTCAGTAAGAGGAGTTAACGAGTCGGAGATAGTCTGACAAATATCCTTAACTGAAGCGCCTTCTTTAGTCTTGAATTCAAAATCAGGGTTTTTAGATAAACCGTAAATTTCTTTATATGAATTAGCGGTCTTGAAGTCGACGTTGAACTTTTTAGCGATAGCGTCAGTAATATCATCAGAGCCGAAGAACAAAGTATCAGCCTTGAGCAATCTTCCATCGTAGGAGTAGCCTAAAGTAGTTAATCTAGCCCCGAAGTCTATAAATATAAACTCCTGCTGAGCCTTTTGGAAAGATGTGATGTATTTAATAGCGGCATTAGTGGTATTTACAACTTTATCGATCCTAAGTCCGGCATCATTAACAGCCTTGACGAAGGTATCGTTTAAAACAGCGGAAGTTATTTCGACATCAGCGCTCATAGAAAGAGTCAAAGAAGACTCCCCTAAAGGAAAGCGGTTGAAGATCTTATTTCCGTCGATGGCGTACTTATAAGGAACTACATCGATGACTTTCTTTCTTCCCTCAGTATCTACTTTCTGCTTGACGATCATATGAAGGCAGTTAGAGCCATCGAAATGAGTGATATGAGAAGAAGGATCGGTAGTGTTAGTTTCACTTGTCCCCTGCACGATACTTGTATCGATAGAAGGAAGACCTAAAACGACACTCTCAATTTTCATTCCTAAGGTCTTAGAGGCTGAAGATATGAGTTCTTGGACAGAAATCCTCATCTCCTCAGAATCTGAAATTACGCCTTTAATCAGCTTGGAACGAGTAGACCCTAGAGCGTGCAAAATATACACATTGCCGTTAAGCATGTACCCGATAACAAGCTTGAGGCCGCTAGAAGTTAACTCTAGACAGCAAATTGATTTATCGCTCACCTTAAAACAACCCTCTCTTATATTAGAATTCTACCATTTTTGCAGTCCAATGTTTGCATAAAAAAGACTTATTTTATGATTTTAGCCTCATTAACAGGAATAAATGAAGAAATTTGAAATCTCACTCTCTTTTTAGAGTTAAAGATATCTGTATCTAGATGTCCGAAAAGAGCGACTTCAGATGTAGGATTCATATCAAAAGACTTATCGTAAGAGAAATAAGTTATAGAGGAAGTATCAGATACCGTCTTAAAAAGATGCTTTAAATCTTTTGAGACGATGAATCCTTCTCTAGATCCGATATAAGCCATATTCGGATAATTGAAGCCTTCCCCGAAAGGCTCAAACATAGATAGAGTCTTCAGAGAATCAAAGGAGATATCCTCATCCTTAATTAAGACAGCCTTCTCTTCTTTAACCTTCTTTTCTAAAGACTTCATATCATCCCTTATGTATTTTTCAAACTCCGGGAACTTTTCTTTCTTTATAGTTATTCCTAAGGCGTAAGCATGGCCGCCAAAAGCTACATAGTCGTCTTTATGCTTCTCTATCACCGAATATAAATCGATGCCTTCAGGAGCTCTTCCCGAGCCTACAAAGCAGTCCTTCAAAGTCGGAGAAGAAGTAAATATCAAGCATGGTTTATTTGTTTTATTAGTCAAAAAAGAACAGAGGGCTCCTACTAATCCAGTCGGTACGCCTTTCATAAAAAGAATCGAGATATCCCCGTCTTCCTTATTAGGAAGAAGGTTCCTGTAATCTCTTAAAATAGACTTCTTCTTAGTTGAGATCTCTAGAAGCATCAAGTAATCCTTATGGACTAAATCAGAATCGTCCGATACCAAGAATTCAATAAGCTTATTTACAGTAAGCCCAGTATCCATTCTTCCTACGGAGTTTAAAGGCGAAATCAATTTAAAAGAGACATCTCTAGAAGTAACAAGGTCTTCTTTCTTCATACCTAAAAGATAATCAAGAGCAGGATGATGATGAAGGTTTAATTCCCTAAGGGCGTGTTTAGCTAATATAAGATTCTTACCGGTTAAAGGCATGACATCTGAAAAGACAGCGATTCCAGCTAAGCAAGCCAAATACTCATCATACTTTCTGCCGTTCAAGGCGTAAGAAACAAGAAGAGCTAGAAAGGCGGCGGAGATGTTGTAAGAGCAGTACTTCCCTAATTCAGGATGTATGACCTCACTGAATCTAGGTAATTTATCACTAGGCTGATGGTGATCGATAACTAAGACATCCATCCCCTTGTTTCTAGCTAATTCAACTTGATCAAATGCCGTTATCCCATTATCGATAGTGATGACAAGCTTATACCCTTTTAAGGCAAACTCCTCTACTCTTTCAGAATTGAGGCCGTACCCTTCCTTATAGCGAGAAGGAATAAAGTAACCGACTTTAATACCGCGCTTTAAAAAAGCGGAGACCAAAATAGAAGTCGAGGTGATGCCGTCGACATCGTAATCCCCGTAGATGACAATCTTGTCTTTTTTAGATATGTGACCTTCGATTAGATCTATAGCTTCTTTAAATCCCTTAAAGTCATCAAAGGGATTGCCTATTTCATCTAATGACTGAAAAGAGGAGCGCTTAATGAGCTCCTCTTTAGTAAGACCATAATAATCTAATAGCCTTGAAAACAAATCCATGTTAATCGTTGATACCAGGGATTATAGTTTCGTGAGGTTCATTCTTATTTACTTGAATAGGCTTCTTCATTGCGAGCTTTCTAAGTTTCTCAGGGCTCTTAACTGAAAGCTTGGAGGCGAAGAGATAAATAGTGCTTAAGAACAATGAAATAAGTACGAAGGAAGCGACAGCCATCACTATCATCATGACACCTAAAGTCATAGACGAATACGATGAGAAGGCAATAGTGAAGATTCCCATGATAACTAACCCGATATGAGGAATAGCCACAGAAGTAATGGATTCCTTCATAGCCTGGTTGAACATGTTCTTTCTAGTGAGCATATCAGGCTTCTTATTCTTAGAGTCACGCTTGATTTCTCTCATTCTCTGGAATACAGGTATGAGAGCGAAGGTAGTGACAAATAAGCCGGCGAAGATACCAAACATACTAGCTGAGTTAAACGGAAGCCTAGAAATTGATAAGATAGCAAGACCTAAGCCGAATTCAGCGCCTTCAATAGCAGCGACAGCCATAGAAGCATAGAATCCATATAGCATCATGAAAAAGACGATAGCGAAGACTACAGTCATACCCATAGCTAAGTAGAGCCAGAAGTTATTGTGTTCAGCCTGACCAGAATGAGTTACAGATGAAGAAACACTGACAGTAGTGAAGGAAGGATAATCAAGATTGTAGAGTTCAGTGCCACCCTCAAAATCAGATCTAATGGCAGCGACTTTAGTCTCAAGCTTAGCGGATTCCTCTTTAGTAGTAGGAGTAGCTACTGTAAATGAGATGTAGTAGGTATAAGTATTCTCAGGGTTGAGGTAGCTCTCTCCTGAAATGGTCTCGACCTTTGAGAAATTATTAGTGAGAATCTCATCAGAGGTAAATCCATCTTCGAAGTAAGTTGAATCAGTGATATATTTCTCAAATTGAGAGAAAGTAGTGAAGGTCTTATCATCGGCGACATCTCTAGTTAAGACGTAGCTGATGTTAACTCTATAAGTATCAGCGTAATCTTCTGAGTTGTTGTAGAAGGAAGAAACTCCTCCAGTTAATCCGTATCCTAAGAAAGTTCCTATAACAGCTAAGCAGATGACACCTAAAGCAACAAAGTAACCGGTAAGTCTGCCTTTTCCGTTCTTCTTAAGGTTGACATAGTCTTTCTTAGCGAAGACATTTTCAAGAGCGTTGTTCTTTTCAGAAAGTCCGAAGGTTCTACCAGACTTAGAGAAGACAGAGGAAGTAGTGATCCAGTAAGTCATCCACTTATTGAAGTAATTGACAAACAAGAAGTCAGTGACAGTACCGACAATCAAGACACCGGCAAATGATTTGATGACACCTTGTCCAATCAAGAAAGCAAATAGAGCTAAGAAGAATGTCATCAAGCAGGATACCCAAGTAACAGTGAAGGACTTTCTATAAGCCTCCGTATTAGCTGAGTCGATGCTCTTCCCTCTTCTAATCTCGCTTTTAACTCTCTGGAAGTAATTGCACGTAATAAACAATCCTAGCAGTATCGATATCAAGATAGACACTATTGTAATTGGTGCAAACTCAAAGCCTAAGAAGTTAGAAACCATCATCTGGAACAAAGTGCCAAAGGCGATAGAAAGACCAGCGACACCACCAGAGACACCGTATAAAAGAACTAGACCGACTAAAAGAAGAACTAATCCAACACCAGTTCCGATATAAGACATCATCAAGGAACTAGAGGGATAAGTAGCTGCGATTGTATCCTCATAAAGATACTTGATATCAAAACCATAATCAGTAGAGTTTCTAGCATTTACATAAGATCTAGCCGAGGAGATAGTGAAATCATTGCCGTTTTCATCAGCAGAAATAGAGATATAGACATCATCAGAGCTGCTGTTATTGTAGTTATCAGTAGAAAGAGTAGCAATTATCTTCTTAGCGACATCATCTCTCTTATTATCACCAACACCATAAGCATAAGTATCATCGTCAGTCTTGTTCTGCCAGACATAGATGGTCTTCTGGAGAGTCTCATCAGTAGTCCCTGATTTTGCGTGGCTTACCAAATCATCCCAAGCAGTAGTCTTAGAGATGACAAAGCAAGGAATAGGAGTAGTTGAATTGTATTTAAGTTCCATAGGATCGTTGCCATCAAAGATGGAGTCACCAGAAACTGTATAATCATCAGAAGTTGAAAAAGTGAGAGGTCCGTTTCCTTCGACCACTCTTAAAATATTGTTGAATTCATTGGAGTTCAAGGTGTTGAGAGTAACTCTAACCTGAGCAGTCTCAGAATCTTGGATTGTAACTTCTACCTTTGATTCTCTGGCGCCGGCAGTATCGAGCCTAGCCATGATCTTAGTGGAGATATCGTCTTCGCTAAGAGAGACACCATTCGACCTTCTGTCGATTTCCAAAACAGCTTCCTTGCCGCCTTGATACCCTAAAGATAGGTTATTAGAATCGACGACTGATTGAACATTAAACACCACCATTACAAGCAGTGAGACAACCATTACCACAAAAGCCCAGAATCTACGCATTCTTTAAGCTCCTTTTCCAATACCCGATTTACTAAAGTCGGATACAAACTTCAAAAGACAATATTAGCCTTTTTAAAGACAATTTCACGCTTTTAACTTTAGCATTAAACAAGGGAGATATCAAGATAATGTATAGTATATAAACTAAAAAGAATAGGGGCGTTTTTGACTAAAAACCAAATAAAAGAAAAATGAAGTTAAATTATCTGAAAAATGAGCCTTAAAATATGTTGTCGTTGTCTTTATATTTTTCAAGTTTGTTAAGATGCTGATACGCTTTTCTAGTCGCCACTCTTCCTCTTGAGGTTCTGTTTAAAAATCCTATCTTAACTAAGAAAGGTTCATATACATCTTCAAGGTTTTGAGCATCTTCCCCGATAGCCAAGGCTATATTATTCAATCCGGTAGGATGTCCGTTATATCTATCTATAAGAGTGAGAAGATATCTTCTATCGATATCATCTAGTCCCATATCGTCGATTCCAAGCCCGGATAAAGCCTCTTCAGCTAATGGCTTATCTATAGCCTTAAGTCCCTTGATAGTCCCAAAATCCCTGACTCTTCTATAAAGTCTATTGGCAATTCTAGGAGTACCTCTTGAACGCAAGGAAATCATATAAGCCGCCTCAGGAGATATCGGGAAGTTGAACACCCTAGAAGTTCTCTCGATGATTTCCATCAGAGCCTCTTCAGAATAATAATCGAGATGTTCAGTGATTCCAAACCTATCTCTTAAAGGCGAAGATAAAGACCCAGCCTTAGTAGTCGCTCCAATCAAAGTGAAAGGAGGAAGCTTGATAGATATATTCCTAGCTTCAGAATCCTTTCCGATGATAATAGATAAGGTGAAGTCTTCCATAGCTCCGTATAATACTTCCTCGACGATAGAAGGTATTCTATGTATCTCATCGATAAACAGGATGTCACCAGGGCCTAAAGTAGAAAGCACCGCTGCTAAATCACCTGTCCTCTCCAAGGAAGGTCCGTTAACTAATTTGATATTGGCCTTCATCTCATTAGAAATGATATAAGCCAAAGTAGTTTTGCCTAAACCAGGGGGACCGTAAAGAAGAGTGTGGTCCAAAGGTTCGTTTCTAAGCCTAGCAGCGTGAATGTATACTCCTAGTTCCTTTTTCACTTCATCTTGACCGATATAGTCAGATAAAAGAGACGGTCTTAATGACACATCAAAAGAATCGCTAGGTGAAAGTATATCTTCCATGTACTTAGAACTGTTATCTTGGTTTTCCATTACTGCCCTCTTGATAGCATCGGCAAAATCATCGAAATGTATTCTTCAGCCTTTAATCCACGCTGAGGAATCTTGCTGATGGCGTCAGTGATTTCCTTTTTGGTGAACCCGAATGACTTAAGTCCCTCGACAGCGTCATCAAGCTCCTTATCGCCAGTCTTAGTATCCTGCAAAGTCAGTTTGCCGCGTAGGTCGAGCACAATCTGAGAAGCGGCTTTTTTACCTATGCCATTTAAAGTCATGAGGAACATGAGATTAGAGTTATTTATGGCATCCGCCAGTTTACTGGGAGTAGTAGAGCCTAAACAGCTAATAGCCGTCTTAGGTCCGATTCCTTTAACTGAGATGAGCTTAGAGAAAAGTATTTTTTCCTCAAATGAGGAGAAGCCTACTAAAAACTGCTCGTCTTCCCTAACATAAAAAACAGTATAGACAAGCATCACCTGCCCTATAGGGTAGTCTTCAGGGTGAGACACGAAAACTTCGTACCCTACACCGTTAACATCTATGACGATAGAGCCTTTTTGATGAAGGGCTATTTTCCCTTTTAAATAAAAATACATGGTGAGCCTACCTGTTTCTAAGAGTAATGAAGAGGATAACAAGGACTATAAGGACCAATAAGGCCCCTACTAAGATACTTATTATAGTCCTGCTGTGGTCATTCTTGTTCATAATCCCTTTATGTAAATTATAATATAACTAAGCCTTATCTTAAAGGAAAAACCGCAAAAGAGGATTTTTAGGGATTAGGACGGCATTAAATGCTATAATTCCATTAAAGGAGCACTTCAAATGAAAGTCCTTTTATACCTAGAAAATGCCTCAGGTCTATCTAATTCAGGAATTGGAAGAGCCATACTACATCAAAGCGAAGCCTTAAAGCTCGCCGGTGTGGATTTCACCTTCGATCCTAACGATACTTATGATTTAGCCCACATCAACTCCTATGGTCCTAAATCCTACCGCCTATTAAAAAAATGTCACAAGCGTGGAATCAAAGTTATAGTTCACGGTCATTCAACTCATGAGGACTTTAGAAACTCCTTCAGGCTTTGGCAGCTGATGGCACCTTTTTACGATCACTGGATGAACAGAATGTATAAAAGAGCGGATATGGTCATAACTCCTACCGCTTATTCAAAAGGGCTTATCTCCTCTTATAAAAATGTAAAGTGCCCCGTCAAGAACATAACTAACGGAATAGCCTTAGAAGAATACGCCCCCAACCAAAAGTTCGTAGATGAATTTATCAAGAAATTCGATATTTCTGAAAAAGACAAAGTCGTAGTTGGTGCTGGTTTCCCTTTCTACAGAAAAGGAATCCTCGACTTCTTTTCTGTCGCTAAAAACTTTCCGGATGTTAAATTCATCTGGTTTGGTTCTCTTGATAAGATATTGACTCAGCACAAGATCTTGAAAGCCATTAAAAAAAGACCTTCAAATGTCCTTATGCCTGGCTACATAAAAGGAGACATCATCAAAGGCGCCTATCAAAGAGCCTCATGCATGCTCTTCCCGACTTATGAAGAGACTGAAGGCATAGTTGCCTTAGAGGCTTTAGCCTCTTATACTCCTTTGATCATAAGAGACGTAGGAGTCTATAAAGACTGGCTAGAAAATGGCGTTAACTGCTACAAAGGCAATAACGTAGAGGACTTCACCGCTCTTGTTAAAAAGAATTTAGATAAAAAAGATGAAGAACTAGTTAAAAAAGGCTATCAAGTAGTTGAGCAAAGGTCTATGGAAAAGACCGGTCAGATGCTAAAAGAAGCCTACCAAGAACTCCTGGAGACTAACATAAAGTAAAAGAAAATCCGCCTTAATACGGGCGGATTTTTCAATTTAATCAGCTAAAGCTACTCGTAGTAATTGAAATCGAAGTCATCGATTCTAACTGTATCGCCGTTTCTGGCGCCGGCTTTCTTAAGGGCTTCATCGATATGGATGGAGTTGAGGTAAGAAAGAATAGCCATAGTGGAATCGCCTTTAGTGGTGTTCCTGATGACTCTGAATTCCTTGATGACCTTATCGCCCATGATGAGGAAGGCACCATCAGGAGCTTCCATAATCTTGAGTCCGTTCTTATTGAAGACATCAGCAGACTTAAGAGCGTCGATTTTGGCGTCATATACTTTCTCTTCGTTAGAAGGAGCTTTGTATATAGGGAACGGATTAGTAGTCTTGGTGAGTTCATAAGCTTCTCTTAAAAGAGGCTTAAGTCCTTTTTTCTCGATAGCGGAGATTCTGAATACTTTATATTTATCACCGTAATCAGCCTTTAATTTCTTCTCAAACTCATCAGCTTTCTTCTCTGCGTCAAGACAATCCATCTTGTTAAGAGCGACAAGCATAGGTCTATTAAGAAGATCCATCTTATACTCTTCTAGTTCTTTATTAATAGTCTTGAAGTTCTCATAAGGATCAGAATCCTCAGATGAGATATCGATGACGTGAATGATAACACGGCATCTTTCGATATGTCTTAAGAAGACAAAGCCTAATCCTCTTCCCGAGGAAGCTCCCTTGATAAGACCAGGAAGATCAGCGATGACAAATGACTCTTCATCAGATAATCTTACAGTACCAAGCATCGGCTCTAAGGTAGTGAAAGGATAATCAGCGATTTTAGGGCAAGCATTAGAGACTTCCGAAAGGAAAGTAGATTTTCCGGCGTTAGGAAGTCCGACCAATCCGCAATCAGCTAAAAGCTTCAACTCCAAATAGAGCTCTTTTTTCTCCCCAGGAAGTCCGTTTTCACCAAACTTAGGGGCTCTTCTAACAGAATTGACATAGCAGAGATTGCCTTTTCCGCCTCTTCCGCCGCGGCAGCAGAGGAATTCTTGTCCGTCTTGAGATAAATCAGCTAAGACATTTCCGTCTAAATCAGTAATGACAGTCCCTAAAGGCACAGTGAGGAAAATATCCCCTCCTGCTCTTCCTGTCATCTGCTTAATCCCGCCGTTTTCTCCGTCGGGAGCTTTGACTTTTATAGCGTGACGATAAGCTGACAAGGTGTTAGGGCCTTTTTGAGCAACAAAATAACAGGAGCCGCCTTTTCCGCCGTTTCCGCCGTCAGGTCCTCCAAACTCAATTCCCTTTTCATGTCTGAATGAGACATGTCCGTCACCGCCTTTTCCGCCTTCGACATAAATTTTGGCTTTATCGATAAACATGATTTAAGCCTCCTATTTCCTTGAAAAAAGGCTCCCCGTAAGGAGCCTTGAAATTACTCTGCTTAGTTCTTGGAAGCAGCAGGAGCAGCTTTAACAGCAGCCTTGGCTTCTTCGACAGGATATACAGAGACCTTCTTGCGATCTCTTCCGAGTCTCTCATATCTGACGACTCCGTCTACTCTAGCGAAGACGGTATCATCGGAAGCGAGCTTAGTATTAAGTCCCGGATGGATCTTGGTTCCTCTCTGGCGATAAATAACAGCACCAGCGTGGCAGAACTGTCCATCGGCGACTTTAGCGCCTAAACGACGTCCAGCGGAATCTCTGCCGTTCTTAGTTGATGTAACACCTTTATGGGAGGCGAACAACTGAAGATCTAATATGATTTCCATGGTGATTTTCCTTTCTTATTTGAGATAGTCTATTCTCATATTCTGAGGTTTAGATTCAGATATGAAGGTCAACTGCTCTATCAGAACCTCAAGAACTATCATATCGTGCTCATTAGGTTTTCCAATCACTTGTACTTCCCCGTGGCCTTTTTGATAATTCATCTTGAATTGACTTTGATCAGATATGGCTTTTAGAGCCCCTAGGAAGCAAGTGGAAGCACCAGCGCATACAAGGTCTTCACCTTCATTAGCGCTATCTGCGTGTCCGTTAAGAACCACAGATTTAATGACTCCATCCTTCTTACTGACCAAGACTTTTATCATCGTTGTAATTAAGCGTTGATAGATTCGATGCTTACTTTAGTGTAAGGCTGTCTGTGACCAGACAAGCGACGATAGTTAACCTTGGACTTGTACTTGAATACCATGACCTTGGGTAAGCGATCCTGCTTGACAATCTTAGCCTTGACAGAAGCACCAGAAACGTAAGGAGCACCGACTTTGAGAGAATCACCATCGACGAGAAGAACTTTGTCAAAGACGACTTCATCGCCTGCTTTGCCATCGATCTTTTCGATTAGGTAGTTCTGACCGGCTTCTACGCGAATCTGCTTTCCGCCTGTTTCAATAACTGCGAACATTGCTTATTCCTCCTATATACACTTTATGACTCGCTACGTGCGGTCCTTCTAATGAAGAGTTAATTACCGTTGATAAGCGGTTGAAAGCCCAGTGGAGGCAATTCAACTTAAATAATGATACACGGATAAATTATCTACGTCAAGATTTAATTATCTAGAGGCACAAATCTAGTCTATTTTCACCTAAATAAGACTGTCTAGGACCTTATAACCGGGCTTTATAATCCCGTCTTTATCATAATTCACTTCAACAAACTTCCCCATGAGGTCATCTGAAGAGGAAATCTTCACATCTATGTAGTTCTCGGTGTACCCTCTAAACACTCTTTTCCCATTTTCAGAATCAAGTTCTTCCTCGACAAGAAGCACATGAGGAAAAGGAGATGTCTTTATTATGTATTCTTTAGCGAGTTCTTCCCCTTCCTTAATAAGTCTTCTAGCTCTTTCTTTCTTAACTAAGGGGTCTATCTGCCCTTCCATGAGGTTAGCTACAGTAAAAGGCCTTCTGGAGTAGGGGAAGACATGAGTCCTCATAAAAGAGACTTCCTTCACAAAATTCAAAGTTGACTCAAAATCGTTTTCGGTCTCCTGAGGGAAGCCGACTATGACATCTGTAGATAAGGCGATATTTGGAATCTCAGCATTAAGCTTGTCCTTCAAAGATAAAAATGAGCTTAAGTCGTACTTTCTTCTCATCAAAGAAAGAATTTTCTCCGAGCCGGACTGAAGAGGAATATGAAGATGAGGGACTAATCTAGAGTTGGTCTTTAAGATAGATATGAGCTTATCGTCTATCTGAGATTCTTCAATAGAGGAAATTCTCACTCTGAAGTTCTTAGGCTCGATATTCAAGATATCCTCTACTAAAGATGAGAATCCTTCCCCGTCTTTAGATTTATATGACCCTGTATCGATGCCGATAAGCACTATTTCCTTATATCCGTTATTAGAGAGTCTTTTAACTTCTTCTATTATTTCTTTCTTGTCTCTAGAGCGGCTTTCCCCTCTAGTTCTTGGGATTACACAATACGAGCAGAAGTTATCGCAACCGTCTTGTATCTTAACAAAGGCTCTGATAGGAGATAAAAAAGAAGATATATGGAGTTCTTCATAAGGGAAGGTCCTAGTGTTTTCTTCTAAGAGGTCTTCTCTTTTCTGATCAGAAGCGATTATCTTAGTGACTTCGCTCCTTTTCGAAGTGCCTAAAACAGCGATGACGTTTTTAATGCCTTCAATCTTCTGAGGATGAAGCTGAGAAAAACAACCCATCACGATAATCTTGCAGTCTGGGTAGTTCCTAGAGACTGATCTTATTTTCTCCATGTCTTTCTTCTCGGCGACTAAAGTCACCGCGCATGTATTGATAATAAGATAATCAGCAGGGAGCTCTTCTTTGTACTGATATCCTAATTCCAGAAGCTCTTCTTTCACAGCTTCTGATTCATAAGAGTTTACTTTGCATCCTAAAGATATGAGAGTGAAGGTCTTATTTAACATCTTTCATGCCTTCTTTTTCGAGTATTTCCTGATAAAGATCAAAGGAAATCAGATGGAAATTATAAAGAGAATCTATAAATCCCTCTTTGTCGTAATCAAAATAGAAAGACATCAAAGTAACTAAAGAAGGAATAAGATGGTCTTTTCTCTTATCGACGATCTTCGAGTCGTATATAGGGAATGACATCTCCAGAGTCCCTTGGTTATCAACGATAAATACAGTCTCCAACTCAATAGAGTAAAACGCCGCATCTTCCTTGTTCTTCCCTTCACCTACTTTAAGAAGATTAGTGAAATCCGAGTCGAAAGGCTTATACCCGTAAGTGAAGAAAGGATCGACTATTTCTTCTTCAAAATCTGTAGAAAGAGCACTGAAAGGAGCCTTCAGAAGCGAAGACAGTTTCTTATCGTAATGCCTATTAACGACAAGCGAAAAGAAAGGGACATAAATTTTATCATCCCCCACTTCAAAATGAGGCATTCTAGAATGGATGGCCTTATTGGTGGAAACAAGATTGAGGTTAGCCTCCTTATATAAAGCCGAAGACTCTTCAATCTGAGTCTTGTTGATCACACCCTTAAGGACGATGGTGCTTTTAATCAAAGAGAAAGAATCTATGATGATGTCGAAGTCCTTAAGCACTGTATATTTTGAGAAGTAATAAGAATTTTTCTCATAGAACTTCCTATATGAGCACTTAGAGACCAACGCCGTTTTATCCATCTTGCCTTTTAAGAAAGGAAAAAGTTTAAAGTCACTCATGTTTTTCTCCTAAATAATCCACTACAGAAAGCATATTGAGGCCTGCGGTCTCTGCTCTTAGTATTCTCTTACCTAATGATACAGCAATGTATCCATTGTCGACGGCCTTTTTAGCCTCTTCAGAACTGAATCCGCCTTCAGGTCCAAATAAGGATATTACAGATTTCAAATCGTCTTTAAATAAATCAGAAGGAATGCTTATCCCATGAATAGCTTCATCTTCATAGGCAAAGAGTTTTTTATCAGCCTTTATAGAGAAAATCTCATCATATGAATAAAGAGGATGAAGGATAGGAAGGCAGTTTCTATTCGACTGCTCGACTCCTTCCATCATGATTTTCTCAAATCTTTCTCTCTTCTCCTCGAACTCTTCCTTGCTAACTCTTTTAATGACTCTTGAGGAAATAAAAGGATATATATCGCTTACGCCTAACTCCACGCTTTTTAAAAGCATGAATTCAAAATTATCTCTTTTAAGTAGAGGGCAAGCCAAGATGGACTGAAAAGGAAGTTCCCTGGATTCGCTCTTCTCGTTAGGAAGATACTTCAAGTTCAAAGGATAAGGGGAAACTACTTCAAACACGTAGGCCTTTTTATCTGACGACAGCACTTCGATGTGCTCGCCCTTTTCAAGCCTTACGACCTTCATATGATGGAGAGTTTCTGAGTCGAAGGTGCACTCATAACTGTTTTTATCTATGTTTCCGATGAATCTTCTCATACCGATTTGATTATATCATTCCTTTTTAACTTTAAGCCATAAGAAAACGCCCTAGTTTAGACCCATAGGGCGTTATAAACAATAAATTACTACTTGTTCTTTCCTTTAGGCTTCTTCTCTTCTTTAGGCTGAGAAGAGACATTCTCATCCTCAGGTTTATTAGATGCCTTAGGACCACTAGCTAACAAGGCTTCTCTTTTCATGTCGTTATTGCCCTTGACGCCAGAGACGATGCATCCGACGATCAAGCCGACGAGTAAGGAGACGACTAAGTTGATAGCTAATGATAAACCGCCTGAGGCAGTAACAACAGAAGAATCATCGTAAGTGACTGTAGTGTTGTTCTTATAAACAGCAGTAGATACTTCAGTGTAAACAGTAGTGAAATCAGAAAGTTTATTGTAATAAAGAGTAAGAGTATCAGTGAATGAAGCGGGAGCCTCATAAGTAGAATTATTGATGTTATCAAGCTGCTTATTATAGGACTTAAGATCATAAGTGAGATTGTTGATCTCAGTAGTTAAAGCTGCAATCTTATCGGCGAAAGCAGTAGAGCTTGAAATGATATAAGAATCAGTAGAAGTAGATATGGAGCTATAAAGAGCTTTGAACTGAGCTTGTAAAGAAGTAAGCTCATCGTTATCTTTATCTAACTGAAGCTGAGTTTGATAGATTGCATTCTCAATATCAGTCTTGTTCTTGGCTGCATCTTTAACATAACCTTTAGTTTCCAAGACACCGGACAAAGTAGAGATGGAATTGTTCTTGAAGTAAGAAGTCAATAACGACTGATAATCAGAAATCTTCAAATCGGTTCCAGAATTAGAAACAGAAGAAGAAACCTCTGGAAGATTCAAAGAACAATCCCCGTAAGTGGCAATCAAATTTTTGTAGTTGTCGATTAAAAGATTGTACTGAGAAGATAAATAACTAATCTGGTCAGAATACTTCTCTGCTGATTGATAAGAAGTTAAATAGGTGGTATAGCCTAAAGCCGAGTATTCAGAATTAGCCTCATCGATAGGAAGATTAGTTAAAGCGACAACAAAATCCTTGCACTGCTCATATGAAGAGAAATATTTAGCAGAGAAAGTGAATGTGACATAGTTAGGAGCAGTAGTGATTGTTTCCGAACCATTTACAGTAGAAGTGGTCTTGATCTTAGTGACAGAGACATCCCCTTTTCTAACCATGGCATCGACATCTATAGATGAGAACTCATCGCTAGAGGACTTAACTTTTTTCAAGACAGTCGAAGAGACCTGATCACGATAATCGAAGATTGTCGAATTAGGATATTTTCCATCAGTAGCACCAGGGAATGTATAAGTAACATTAGTGGTGTAAACCGACTTGCTTCTTGTATATCCATACTGAATAGCTAAAGCGCAAACTGCGAAAACGCAGACTGTAGTAATTCCTAAAGCAGCCTTAGCGTGCCAGATTCTTTTGCAAATATCACCAAACGACAAACCTTTTTCATCATCATCGTCGATGTACTCAGTTTCTGTTTCTCTCATTATAAAAACCCTTTCAAATTGTCTTTAGTATATCTCATTTTAAATCGATACTACAATAACAAGATGAAAGGGTTAAAGGCTTTATTTAGACAGTTTTTCTCTTTTGAACAATTTTGTTTTTAACATAATTAAACAAGACTATTATCTCATGGGCGTATAAAGGCACAGCGGAAATAAGAATCAGATACACCCATTCGAGAAGACCTATCTGGTAAGTGTGGAAGAAAGAAACGACAAACGGAACCTCAGTAACAAATATCTGCAGCCCTAATCCAACAAAGAAAGCGACAAACAGCATGTAGTTCTTCTCTTTAAATACGTGCAGAACGCTTCTTTTTGCATCAGTCATATTAAACATGTGGAATAATTCGCTTAAGGCCAGAATAGTAAAGGCAGCTGATTGAGATCTTTCTAGATTTACCTGAACTCCGTTTGCATCAGTGATAGCCATCCATTCATTTACAGCGTTGAAATTAAAGGGATTAACATGTCCTTCATAAACAGAAAAGAACAAGAACCCGCATAATGTAATTATAGTGATAAGAAGGGAATAGAATATTATCTGGCTTACACCTCCACCGGCAAATAACGACTCATCGGCTTTACGAGGCTTGTCATTCATGATATCTGACTTCTTTTTATCTATGCCTAAGGCAAAAGAAGGCAAAGTATCAGTTATGAGGTTAACCCATAATAAGTGGATTGATATAAGAGGACTAGGTAGGCCAAAGCAAGCCGTAGCCAAGAATATAGTCAAGACTTCAGCGATATTAGCGGATAATAAGAACAAGATTGTTTTCTTGATATTTACATAGATATTTCTTCCCTCTTCCACCGCTTTTTCAATAGAGGCGAAGTTATCATCAGAAAGAACCATATCAGCCGCTTCCTTAGCAACATCAGTACCAGTGATTCCCATAGCTATTCCTATATCGGCTTTCTTTAATGAAGGGGCGTCGTTAACTCCATCTCCAGTCATAGCAACTACTTCGTTATTGGCTTGCAAAGCCTTAACAATAGATACTTTGTTATCAGGAGAGACTCTAGCGAAAATCCTTATTGTCTTTACTTTCTCCCTTAGTTCATCAAAGGTCAATTCATCGATCTGACGTCCTGACATGCACTCGGAAGAAGAAGATGCTATTCCTAGATCTTTACCGATAGCGAAAGCCGTATCGACGTGATCACCAGTTATCATGATCGTTTTGATATTCGCCTTCTTAAATAGCTCAACCGCGGGTTTAGCTTCTTTTCTAGGAGGGTCAACCATTCCTACTAACCCTACAAAGATAAGATTATTCTCTTCAAGCTTATCTTCTTGTTTATATGCTAAAGCCAGTACCCTCAAAGCCGAAGAAGACATATTCTTTGATGCTTGGTTAATAATCTTTATGTCTTTTTCAGTTATTGGTCTTATCTCATCCCCGTCCTTAATAGATACCACTACCTTTAAGATGGAGTCTAAGGCACCTTTAGTAAAGATGATGCTCTTATTATCTTTTTCATATTTCACGCTCATCATCTTCCTAACCGAATCAAAAGGAATCTCGTCTATTTTCTTATATTGCTTTCTTAGTTCTCTTTTAGGAAATCCGTTATTATCTGAGAAATCGACAAGAGCTATCTCAGTAGGATCACCAAAGACGCCTTCATCAGTTTCAGCGTTGGAGCATAAAGAAAGACCTTCACCTAAGAAGACTTTCCCTTTTCCTTCTTCCTCTGTATTCTTCATTCCATCATTAAGGGTGAAGTATTTAACGACTGTCATCTTATTTTGAGTTAAAGTCCCAGTCTTATCAGAGCAGACAGTGCTTACAGATCCTAAGGTTTCAACTGAAGGAAGCTTTCTAACGATAGTATTGGCATTAGCCATCCTCTTAACGCCAATTGAAAGAACAATAGTAACTACAGCAGTTAATCCTTCAGGAACAGCAGCTACCGCTAAAGATATAGCTAATAAGAAGTCCTCGATTAAAGAAGAGGCTATATTAGAAGCACCCCAGTCTGTTCTTATAAGGCTAATAGAGAGCATCACAATAATAATCCCGACAGTGATTATTCCTAGATACTTAGATAGTTTATTCAGTTTTTTCTGCAAAGGAGTCAAAGTCTCCTTGGTGTCGTTTAGCATATTAGCAATCTTACCTATCTGAGTATTCATGCCTGTTTCTACGACAATGCCTTCCCCTCTTCCGTATGTGCAGATAGAAGAAGAATAAGCCATGTTGATTCTGTCGCCTAAAGGAGGTTCAGAAGTAAATACCACTTCACTATTTTTCAAGACCGGGTTAGATTCTCCAGTTAATGATGATTCATCAGCCTTGAAGTTAGAGGTATATGTCATTCTGATATCGGCCGGGATTATATTACCCTCTTCAATAAGAACTACATCTCCTTTAACTAAGTCTTCTGACTTAATAGAAATGACCTTCCCGTCTCTTTTAACTAAGGCCAAAGGAGAGGACATCTTCTTAAGTGCTTCCATAGCCTTATTAGCCTTGTTCTCCTGGAAGGTACCTATTGTGGCGTTCATTATGATGACAAAGAAAATGATTATTGAGTCTACCCAATCAGATGACTTCTCTAGGATACCGACTACTAATGATACGATGCCGGCCACGATCAAAAGATAGACCATAGGGTCATTAAACTGCTTTAAAAAAGTGATAAAGATAGATTCCTTCTTTTTGCCTTTTAAGGAATTCTTACCATTATGAATAAGACGGTCATTTGCTTCCTCAGAAGTAAGACCTTTCTCCAGATCCGAATTAAGCTCATCGACAACAGCTTCAGCAGATTTACATTCCCACATATTTTATGACCTCCTAGTCAGTGGACTATTTGGTCTTGCAGCAGGTTTAATTCTGCCTATTGAAGCGGGTAATTAACCGTAATGACGCTATCAATAGTAAAGCTACTCTCCAATAATGAACTTGCGTTCTTCTCTAATATACCAAAAGTAATTTAAAAAGCAATATCAAACGATAATCTCACTGATAGCCTTCCTTATATTAGAGATAATATCGCTGTAACACATAGACATAATCGGGCAATCACTTCCGGCAATCTCAGCTGCTCTTCCTAATATAAAAGCGCCCAGTTTAGAAATATCCATAGTTGAAAGATAATCGTAAGTAGATAAACCTAACAGTATGCCTGAAAGCATATCACCAGACCCGGCCTTAGCCAGCCCGGAGTTACCAAAATCAGAAATAAAGGAAGATTTCCCATCTGTCATGATGGTAGAGGCGCTTTTAAGGATGACAGTGACATCGTTCTCTTTAGCAAACTTTCTAGCGATCTTCACCCCGTTATTTTCAATCTCTTCATCAGATAAACCGGTAAGACGTGAGAATTCGTGTATATGAGGAGTGATAATGACTTTAGGAAGATGCCCTTTGAATCCGTCCATTCCAAATCGGCTAAGTGAATTCAAACCATCAGCGTCGATAATAAGAGTTCCCTTGTAGTTCATGAGTAAGAAATTGATGAATCTATAAAGTTCTTCACTAACTTTGCATCCCATCCCTATAGCAATTCCACTGCTATCTAAAACCGATTTAGCAAAGCCTTCATCAAAGTAAATTAATCCGTCTTTCTCACTTAGTGGCCTAATGATAATCTGAGGATCTTTTAAGATGAAATAAGAAGAAATGGACATAGGTACACATAATGTCACATAGCTTCCGCCAGCCTGAACACATAAAGAGGAACTATAAGAAAGATAAGGCGCTCCTTGATAAGAAGATGAGCCGCCTATCAAATAGCTCTTTCCGTTAGAGCCTTTATTGATGTTTCTTTTCCTTGGTTTAATTAATCCGACCAAATCTTCCTTCTCCACTAGAGATAGAAGACTCTTATACTTAAAATCATAAGGATAATAAGAAACATTTTTAGCACTGTCCAAGCCGTCATTAAGATAATTTCCTCTTAAGATAAATCCGAAAGACAAAACTTGATTTGATAGATATTTATCAAACTTCAAGCCGCTTGAAGAATCTATACCATAAGGGATGAATAATGAATATACTTCATGTTTAGAAATTGAGTTTAGAATATCTTCCCTCATCTCATCTTCGACTAAATCGAAATCCTTCGGGATTGAATCGATGATCAAGGCATCTTTATCTTTCAAGCAGTAATAAACATCATTGATATTCTTGCAGTTAACAAAAGAGATTTCATCTTTTGATGACGCTTCTCTCATCTTATTTATCAACTCGCTTCTAAAATCTTCCTCGCCAAAAAGAACCGTAACTTTCTTATCAGCTTCTTTTGAGATATTTATAATCTTACACAAAATATATCTAGAGAGTTTCTCAATATCAGTTCCTTTTAAAAGGTTCTCACACTCTTCGATATCTATTAACGTTTTCATATTTATACCAAGGTCGAAAGGAAGTGAGAAAGATACTTCTTGAGCAGCTCTCTATTTTCAGGTGAGTCTTCTATTTGCTTAGCGTGGACCATCTTTGAATACAAGATTAAAGTATCCACAAACATTTCCCAGTTAAAGAAGACTTCGTGATCAGAATAATCTTTTTGCTTGGGGAAATGGAGCCTAGCAAAATCGATATAATAAGGAGCCATTTCGGTCTTTTCAAATGTTACGAATTCGACAGTGTTGCAATATGACCAAAGGTAGTCTGTCTCGTTAACATTATTCATAAAGATATCCAATGTTTGAGAAAACAAAGCATCCGGATCTTTTGAGTTATACCCTATGACGTTTTCAAAACCATTTATCAATTTCTTGTAGCAATATATATAAGTCTTCTTAAGAAGAATAGCCTTTGTAGGAAAGTTTCTAAAAACCGTATACTCTGAGATTCCACAATCATCAGCCAACTTAATCGTTGAAATATTCAAGGCTCCGTTCTTTCCGCCTTGAATAACAGCATTCTTTAATATAAGACTACCGACGTTCATCAGGTCTCTATAAGACATATGCGGTCTCCTTTCTATTATTATAAGAAAAAAGGCTGCAAAAAGGAATTAAGAACTTATCTTTATTTATGATGGTAAAGCTCAATTTTGCCTTTGGTGACTGTCTTCTTTGATTTGTACAAAGCTTCATCAGCCATATCGAGGAATGAGAAAACATCAAAGGAGAAATCAGGAGAATAATAAAGACCTATAGATAAGGTGATTCCCTCTTTGCCATTGGCTAAAGAAGAACTCATGATATTTTTCTGAAGTTCCTTGCAGACATCGGTGACTTCCTTTTCTGTCTTTCCTTGGAAGAAAGCCAAGAACTCATCTCCGCCATAGCGGTAGAACTTAATACCATCTACAGAAAATGACAGCATCTCTTTTCCGACAATAGCTAAAAGCTTATCGCCTTCAAGATGGCCGAATCTATCGTTATAAGACTTGAAGTTATCAATATCGATAAAGGCACAACCAATTGAAATATCCTTGTTCTTGTTCTTTTTCCATTTAGCCATATCCTGGTTGTAGGCGTGTCTGTTATAAAGGCCCGTTAACTGATCTGTTATAGATTCAATCTTGAGCAATTCATTCATCTTCTTAGAAGAATCATTCTCTCTCTCGATTTTAACTATTCTTCTCTTTTCAGATATGACATCGTTGATTTCCTCAGAGACATTCTTCATGTTGTTAAGAAGATAAGCTTGGGCTCTTCTCAGATACAAGAATCCATTCTTATAATCACCCATCTTCTCAAAATAATCAGCTTCTTTCTGATCGATGAAATAATTGACTTCGAGATTAGTCCCGCCTTCAGAATATCTTTTCAATATTTCAATCATCTGGACAAACTTATCTAAAGGTCCGTTCTCCAAGAAAAACTCCGCGAGATTTTCTCCAGATTCAATCATCCTGTCATTCACTTCTGTCTTATTAAGCACAGTGAATATTCTATTGAGAAAAAAATCAGCCTTTTCAGGTCTATTGGTCATGCGATAAATGATGTAATAATTGACATCTATCAAAGCACTAGCATCAGGATAGGAATAAGCATCGAAATCTTTAATAACTGTATTCAAGGTTACAAGAGCGTCATCATACTTTTTATTTCTGATATAAGCGGATGCTAAATTAATAAAGTAAGGCGATTCTTCACCTTTAGGAACATAAGGCAGATATTTAAAACTCTTCTTAATTGCATCCAAGCAATTAGGATAGTCCTTATTAACTTTATAAAGTACTGACATATTAGAATAAATCTTAGGAAGTCCTGTAAAGCATCTGTGCTGCAATGAAAGCTCTTCAGCCTGGGTTAAAAACTTCAAGCCTAAGAAGACATTTCTCTTCTCATTCCAAATAAGACCTTCTAAATTCAAAGTCAAAGGATATTCTTCAATAAAAGGATATGCACTATATTCGACAATTACAGGTTGGATGGCAATCAAAGATTCTTCATAGCGTGTATGTAAAAACAAGTAACGCCCATAATAAAAAGAAGCAATATGAAAAAGAGTTCTGTTATCTTTTAAATACTTTTTGATTAAGCTCTTGAAAAACTTGTCGCTAGAATCCATCAAGGACTCTTTAGATAAAGTTTCCCTTAATTCATCGATTTCTTTCTTCTTGGCCATAATTTATACTTAAATAATATACAACAAAAAAATAATCCAAAACCAAAATATTTTTTTATTAAATATTTATATCATTTAATTACAAAATAGAATAAATCTCAAAGGTTAGATTAATTATACAAGCATATAAAACAAATTATATGTGGCTGACCAGATTACAACTAAGACAATTATTAAGTGGTGGGGCAAAGGGGACTCGAACCCCTAAGGTTTCCCACAGGCTTCTGAGACCTGCGCGTGTACCAGTTTCGCCACTGCCCCAACGCTTTTTAATTGTATCAGTGAATTGGTGTTTTTTCAATAAAAAACAAGTTAGCGCACCAAGCGCTAACCTGCTTCTTTTTTATAATGCGAGAGAGAACAGCTTTGCTAAGAAATTCCAGATAGAAGCAAACAACATGCAGATTCTATCCCAGAATGAATATTGAACTTCTTCACCCTGCTCGTTTCCTACTACGCCAATCGTCAAGTCTACATATTCTATAGAGCCATCATCAGCATAGGCAGCTAAAGTTGTGTGGTATTCCCCAACTTCCGGATTTTCATTTTCTCCGTAATCACCACCCATATATTCTGAGTAGGTGTAATTCTTTTTAGAAAGAACGCCATTTCTAACTAAAGAGGCTACAGCTTGATCTGGGGAGATTACTCCAGTTCCAAACTTGGCTTCCAAATAAGTCTTTGATACATAGAATACTGGTCCGGTGGTGTCTTGAAGCTTGATTGTCACTGTCTTGGTGGCTTCATTTCCGGCTTTATCCTTAGTATTCAAGTCCATAGAGTAGATTCCGGGCTTATGCTCATTTCCCTTTAAAGTATTGTTTATGATTGAAATAGAACAATCTCCATCTATCTCATCTGTGGAAGTGTACTGAGAAAGAATTTCACTTTCACTTGGTGTCTCTCCGGCAATCATATTCATTTCGTCATTTCCGGATATGACAGGAGGAATATCATCGTAGAAAGTAATTCTAGAAGATTTTTTCATTACATTTCCGGAGGCGTCAGTGGCTACTATCCTAATATTTGCTACGCCAATAGTTGTTCTAGGGGTATCGAAATCAATTCCTTCGATTACTGTTGTCGCTTGAATCACGTAATTATCAGTAATAGAGTAATTGCTTAAAACTTCCAAAGGAGTTAATTTTTTCTTATAAGAATATCTAATATCTAGATTAAGCGGAGTAATTATTGGACATGCTTTGTCATAGACTCTAATTAAGTATTTGAAAACTGATTTGTTATTTGAAGAATCTTTAGCTTGGAATGTCATCGGGAGATCTTGGTCTAACTTAGTTTTGTTTGGTGTATATTGATCATCTAAGAGAGTAACTTCTTCAATTTTCCCGTCCCCGACATCATAGGCCTTAAGTGAGCTTTTCAAGACATCAGGAGTAATATTCTGGTCGCCGTATTTAACATTAAGCCTTATAATTCCCTCCCCGTCTTTATAAGGTCCCATATCATATCCCTCTAATCCGCAAGAAGCGTGAGCATAATCACTATCTCCCGGATAATCTGAGGAACTACCAATCCTTGTCATCTGAAGTTTTTGAATATTCCCATATTCCCGATTTCCATCGATGGTGAAATAGAAATCGGTGATACATGCAATGCCAGGATTAGTTATCCCGTCATAAGGTGGAATAAAAAAACAAACCATATACCTATCCATCACCCCACCTTCTGAAAGTGTTTCTATGGAAATCATATCATCTGGGTGATATCCAACAAAGCCTGCTGCGGTGTTGGGGTCTCCATCAAAAGTTGTTGTAGTTTTAGTACTAGAGTCACCATCTGAGGTTACAAAATGATAAGAAAGGGTAAAGCCTGTATTTTCCGAAGGAGTAGCATTCTTAAGTTCTTTATAATCTTCTATATATATGGTGAAAGTGTAATACTCATAAGCTCTGACAATCAGATTCCTTCCTTCCGCCAGACAAACCTCACTTTTCTTGATTGTATAGCAGTCCCTTGGAAGCATATTTGCATCATCGTCCACCATATAAAGTTTTGGATTAGTTTGGCAGATACCAGCATTAATTTCATCCTCTGTATAAATATCTTCATAATCATGGGCGTTTTTTGCGCTGTTGTCATAAGCACATAACTTATCAATTCCTTGAATAGTAGCCGCCACAGAAAAACCTACAAAACCCAGAATCGCAACCAGTGTTAAAAACAAGAAACCTTTCTTTCTTTTCATGTTAAACATCTCCTTCACTTGAATATAGAGAACTCGATGCTTAAATTTCGGAAACGATTTTTAAAAAACCTTAAAGAACTAGTCTTCTGTGCTATAATTCACTAAGACGCTCCAATAGCTCAGGGGATAGAGCGGCCGCCTCCTAAGCGGCAGGCCAGAGGTTCGAATCCTCCTTGGAGCGCCATTAATATTCGATATAACTACGCTGCGCCCGTAGCTCAGCGGATAGAGCGTGGCCCCCCGAAGGCTAAGGTCAGGAGTTTAAATCTCCTCGGACGCACCATTTTTAGAAATTGACTTGAGGATTTATTTCTTCAAGTCTTTTTTCTTTAGATCACCTATTAATTCAACTTATAAAAAAGCTTGTTTTACATACGAAAATCATAAACTGATGATAACAAAATGATAGTAAATGAAGTAATACTCTATAAACGAAACTAACAATTAACTCTTCTTTTATAGTAAATGCCCTTTAAAAGCCCTAAGGCATCGGATTTCATCATATGCCTAAGGACTAAACCTGCTCATTTCTATTGATAAAAAGGCTGAATTATGGTAAATTTTAAGCATTAGGAGGAATTCACTATGGCAAAAAAAGTTACTATCGATAAGGATGCTTGCATTGGCTGCAGTTTATGCACAGCCGTCTGCCCTGACGCATTCGCAATGGCAGATGATGGCAAGTCCGAAGTCGTACTTGCTGATGGTGTTGTCCCTGCAGAAGCTGAAGCCGCAGTTGAAGATGCCGCTGCTCAGTGCCCTGCTCAGGCAATCAAGGTTGAGTAATTAAACTCCCAATCTAAAGATCAAAAAAAGAGCCCTGTATCACGGGTTCTTTTTTCTTGCCTTTTCGTCGTCTGAATCAATCTTCTCTAACAAGCTTTGATCGTCTTTATTATTTTCTGATTTATCAGATTTCTCTTCTTCTTTCTTAGCCCTCTCTTTTTTAAATTTAATAGGTCCTAAGAAATATTCTTTGACCATCGGGTTAGACGGCATCAAAACGAATATTACCCTATTGAATATCAGCTCATAAGCCGCCGTTACCATCAATCCCTTAAGAAGATTGAAAGGCAGATAGATAAAGATGATAGCTACAGCATAAATAGATGAGAAACTTCCGATGACCTTCATAGCATTATCAATAACATCCGAGCTAAAGCAAGTAGCCCATCCGTATCCAGAAAGATAAGAAGGAGTGATAAACCACATATTTAGCAAAGTCAGGACTACTGAGACTAAAAGAGTGATGAAGACATATGAAGCTATTCTGAATCCAAATCCTTTTTTGAACCATTTGAAGACGTGCGAACATAAGAACAGTCCTAATATATAAGTGAACGAAGCAATTAAAGCCGCTACTTGGCCGATATAATAAGGATCAGAAGCCTTTAATAATAGTGAGAACAGCGTCTTGATAATTGCAACAGCCGCCCCGCCAGGAAGACCGTATAAAGCATAGGCGACTAAGACTGTAGTATCCGAGAATTCAAACATGCACCAAGGAGCCGGCAAATACGGAAACTCCGCAAAGACCATCAGTATGCTTCCTAAGGCTGATAGCATAGCGATCATAGTCATCTTAACGATAATCTGCTTGACGTTTTTATTCATAGTTTCACCTTTCCAAAAGAAAACCCCGAAGAAAATATCTCCAGGGTGTTAATTCAAAAAAATAGTGATCTGCTACTTCTTTCATCCAGCCTTTACTGTCGCCATTGGAATTTCACCAAATCAGATTTCTAATATTTAGAAATGTTGCGGGGTTTACCGCCGAGAGGGAATTTCACCCAACCCTGAAGTACAATTAGAATATAACCTATAAACTAAGTAATATCAACAAAAACGAATTAGGCTTTCTTATAAGTATTGTTGGCTCTGTTGTTGAGGCAGACCTTCTTGATTTCCTCAACAGTAGTAAGAGGAATATCCTCATAAGCTCCAGAAGGCAAAGTCCCTAATCTTATAGGTCCGATAGCGATTCTAGATAAGAAGATAGTCTCGTGTCCTATAGCCTCAACCATTCTTCTGACTTCTCTATTTCTTCCCTCGTGAATAGTAATCTCAAACTTAGATCTATCAAGAGTCAGTAAAGTAGTCCTTACTTCACTAGGAGCAGTAATTCCATCATCGAGCATTACACCGTTGATGAGCTTCTCTTTCTCTTCTCTTCTTAGCAATCCGTTAATTGTTACTAAGTAAGTCTTAGGGAAGGAAGAAGACGGATGCATAACAAGATTAGCGAAGTCTCCATCATCTGTCATGATTAAAGCCCCCGAGGAGTTTATATCAAGTCTGCCGACCGGGAATAATCTTCCGTATTCTTCAGGTACTAAAAGATCGACGGTCTTTCTTCCTCTATCATCATTCATGGTGCAGATGAACCCAAGAGGCTTATTGACCAAAACATAATGGAAGCCGGAAGTAGGGCTCTTAGGTTTAAGTTCCTTATCTCCGATTTTAACAACACAGGTATCTTCCTCAAATTTCAAGCCAGCCTCAGTAATCAACTTGCCGTCGACAATAACTTTCCCAGTAGCGATAAGTTCCTCAGCAGCTCTTCTTGAGCAGTAGCCTCTATCAGCAATAATCTTCTGTAATCTTACTAACATTTAATCTATCCTCCCTTTAAGGTAAATCTCTATTTCATCTAACAGCTTCTCATTTTCTGAAGTAACGATAATCCTTCCTCTTTCTCTTTTAATAGAAGTAAGAGGCTCTTTTATCTCCTCAGTAGAAGAATGGTACTCTCTAGAGAGAGCCTCACAGTCTCTAACCGGAAGAAATGAGAACCTTCTAGCCAGCATTTTCTGATTCATCTCAGAAAAAGAAACTAAGAGTCTCGCTTTAGCGGTAGTTAAGTCACCTTTTAAGATCATGTTCTTAACTTCAGGGCACAGCTTATTCAACCTAAGATAATTATTAACCTGCCCATGAGATAATCCGCTTATGTCCCGGATGTCTTTCTCTTTAAATGAGAAGTCATCTAAAAGCACCTTATAAGCATAAGACAAAACCAAGCCATTGGAGTTATCATTTAAAAGATTTTCCAGAACATATTGAAGCATCAAATCCAAACTTCCGTTAAGATAAATAGCCTTAATAGTCTTTATTCCTAGTTTCTTAGCGACTAAGAATCTCTTAACCCCGTTAACGATAGTAGGCTTCCCATTATATAAATAAAGGAAGATAGGTATCTCTATTCCTTTTTCAGATGCTGATTCCATAGTAGGCCTTAAATCCAAATCAGAATAATTAGATTCATCCATCAAAGGAAACAATGCTAAAGAGGAAATAGGAAGTTCTACGACACTAGACTGCTTAGCGGCTTTTTCGATTTCTTCGACCGCTTTGGACTTATGATACTTCCCTATTAAGTTCTTTAAGGAATCTTTCTTAATCAGAGTCTGATCGTTATTCTTTTCTTTCATCTGACATTATTTCCCTAGCTAAAGACATATAAGCCAAGCTCCCTAAGGCCTTAGGCTTATAATCAGAAGCCGGTTTACCTATAGCCTGTGATTCAGCCAAAGTGATATTTCTAGGAATTCTAGTGACGAAAGCCTTCTCGTTAAAAGTAGACATTACTTCTGAAGTGACTTCAGTAGAAAGTTTGTTTCTATTATCAAACATGGTAAGTAGGAAGCCTTGGATATCAAGCTTAGGATTAGTAGACATCCTTATGTTATTGATAGCAGATAAAATCTGAGCCACAGCTTCCATAGCAAAATATTCGCACTGGACTGGAATAAGCACCTTATCAGAAGCAGTTAAAGCGCTCAGAGATAAAAAGCCTAAAGAAGGAGGGCAATCAATAAGGATATAATCGAAATTCTCTTTCTGTTCTTTAATAGCGTCTCTAAGTAGAGTAATCTCAGGCTTAATTCCCTTAGAGGTGCATTTAGACTCAAAAGCCGCTAAATCCAAATTCGAAGGCAAAAGCCTCACATTTTCATCGCTAGTCTTTCTAACGACCTTTTCAAAAGGCAAATCGCCTAAGATAAAGTCCGCCACTGTATATTTAAGAAGGCTGGCATCGACACCGATGCCCCTAGAACAATTTCCCTGAGGATCTAAGTCCACAAGAAGAACTTTTCTATTGTATTTAGATAACGAAGAAGCCAGATTAATAGCGGTTGTCGTTTTCCCGACTCCGCCTTTCTGGTTGGCGATAGCGATAATAATTCCCATAAAATGTCCAATCTCTGGATAATTATACCATAATTGATATTTTGACTAATCTTTTTACGGGATTTTCTATACCAAAATTGCTTTTGAAATGCTATCATATATTCAGAAAATAAATGGGGGACTTTTATGAGCAAGCTTTTTCAAGCATCAACAATGATGTCTCTGTTGAAAGGTAATTTTGATTACACGATTTCTATCGAGTATTTCCTTAAAAATGGAAATACGGGTATCGGAAGCTACAATGGATTAAATGGTGAGGCCATCTTCCTAGATGGAGTAGCCTATAATGCCACGGGGGCCGGAAACGTAAAAGTGATGGACATTCCTCAAACCGGTGTGACTTTCGGTCAGATTACAAAATTCTCCGAAGATGAGAATATCAAGCCGCTAGAAGTCCCTGATTTCTCCTCTTTCAAGGATTTATCCGAGAAACTCAATAAAATAGCCTTGATCAAAGGCCCTAATTACTTCTATATGATTAAAGGCACAGCGACCTTCTCAAAGATCACTTGCCGCACAGCCTATAAGCAAAGAAAGCCTTTTAGACCTATGGAAATAGTCGCTAAAGAGCTTAAGTACTATACTTACGAGAATATCAAAGGAACCATTATAGCCGTCTATTCCCCTTCATACGCTAAAGGATTATCCTTTGATGGCTGGCACATCCACTTCCTTTCTGAAGACAAGACTAAGGGCGGACATGTTACCGAATTAGCAGGAGCAGGACTTAACTTCAAAGTCAACATCATGGATAAATATGAGATTAAGCTACCTTCTTCAAAAGAATTCATCTCAGCTGATTATTCAAGCCCTGTCGACACTTCAATAGAGAACACCGTTCCTAGTGAAGCAGCAGTCGAAGTCGTTAAAGAAGAAAAGAAGTAAATTAAAAAACAAGCTTCAGGGATCTCTCCTTGAAGCTTTTTAAGTTACTTCTTATTTAACTATTGAGACGACTATGAAGTAAACAAAGTAACTGATGAGCAATAAATCCACTATAGAAATCAAGGATACTAAGGTAACCTTCATAATCTTCGCTCTTTTAAGCTTAACTTCCTCAGGGTCCTTAATAGGCTTGTTTTTCTTAGCCTTCACATCTTCTTTTTTAGCGTGCTTCCCATCGTAAGAAGGCTTATAAAAGGAAGAAGTGACATTCTGACCTTGATAAGGATTAGAAGGATTGTAGTTATAACCAGAATTGTTATTCACATTGTTGTTCTGGTAATTATTCTGATAATTAGGCTGAGGATTAACACCTTGATTCTGATAAGGATTATAGGAAGGGTTATTAGGATTAATGTTATTGTTTTGGTTATTAAAGCCAGACGGATTGAATCCATCGTTAGGCTGATTATTGAGATCTATCTTTTTCTTCCTAGACATCTTTGTTAGAAATCACATTCCTTGAAGCAGCGAGGATAGGCTTCGACATCTCTGATATTAGGAATACCAGTGACGAATTGTAGCATTCTCTCAAAGCCGAGTCCGAAGCCGGCGTGAGGGCAAGAACCGAATCTTCTCAAATCCAAATACCACTGGTAAGTGGAGATGTTCATATTGAGTTCCTTCATTCTCTTCAAGAGCTTGTCGTAATCAGCTTCTCTTTCAGATCCACCGACGAGTTCGCCGATTTCAGGAACGAGAAGGTCGACAGCGGCGACAGTCTTGTTATCAGGGTTCTGTTTCATGTAGAAAGCCTTGATCTCCTTTGGATAATTGGTGAGGAAAATAGGTCCTTTATAGACGTGCTCAGTAAGATATCTCTCGTGCTCAGACTCTAAATCCAAGCCGAAGTAGATATTTTCGTTATTGAACTTATGGCCTTCTTCTTTTGCCTTAAGAAGAATATTGATAGCGTCTTTATATTCGACGACAGTAAAAGGCTTATTTACGAAATCATTAAGTCTCTGCTTAAGTGATTTATCGATTCTCTCGTTGAAGAAGTCGATTTCATCAAGACAATTAGACATGACGTACTTAACTATATACTTGAGGAAATCTTCGATGAGATCCATATCATCGTAAAGATCAGCGAAGGCAATCTCAGGTTCGATCATCCAAAACTCAGCGGCGTGATGAGTGGTGTTGGACTTCTCTGCTCTAAAAGCAGGTCCGAAAGTATAAACATCTCTAAATGCCATAGCGAAAGGCTCGACGTGAAGCTGTCCAGATACAGTAAGGGCAACTTTCTTCCCGAAGTAATCGTTAGGGTGAGAGATATCAGAGCAGACTTGGAAGGTCTCGCCGGCACCTTCGCAGTCATTAGAAGTCAAAATAGGAGTATGGACGTAGATGAATCCTTCACCCTGGAAGAATTCATGGATAGCCATAGAAAGAACAGAGCGAACACGGAAGACCGCTCTAAAAGTATTAGTTCTAGGTCTTAGATGAGGTATGGTTCTCAAATACTCGAATGACATCTTCTTCTTCTGAAGAGGATATTCATCAGAGGTATCGCCGATAACATTGACTTCACTTAAGATTATTTCAAAAGGCTGCTTGGCCTCAGGAGTGATTCTGAGTTCGCCTTTAATTCCAATGCAAGCTCCTAGACGAAGCTTTTCGATTGTTTCAAATCCAGCGGTTGAGGTGGAATAAACAAGCTGAGCATTCTTAAAACAAGTCCCATCATTAAATGAGATGAATCCCATCTCACCCATGAATCTATTGGAATTGACCCATCCATCGATTTCAACTTTATATCCGTCGATCAGATCCTTGCTTTTGGAATTAACACCTTCGTATAGTTCCCTTACTGTCATATAGCTTTCCATGTTTATTAGCCTCACTTTCTTTGATTATATTATTATTTAGACAATTGGTAAATCTTTATTCACCAAGAATCGCACTAGCAGAGGGGCTAAATGACAAATCAGACACTTGCCCTTTCTTCCACATATGATATCCAGCCTTAGCAATCATAGCGGCGTTATCAGTAGTGCACCAAAGAGGTGGAATCAAGATAGAGTAATTCTTCTCTCCTCTTCTAAGTATTTCGCTTCTAAGATAGGAATTAGCGGAGACACCTCCGCCCATGACTATCTGCTTGACCTTGTAGTCGTTAGCGGCTTTAAAGGCTTTGTCGAGCAATTGATCAACGAAGGCTTTTTCAGTAGAGAAAGCATACTGCTCAATCAACTCTTCGTTTAATTCGCCCATTTCCTTCTTCTTGTTAATCTCTCTGATAAGAGAAGATTTAAGTCCGGAATAGGATAAGTTATATCCCTTAGCCTTAACATGAGGAAGCTTCATAGGAGTAATAGTCTTTCCTTTAGTAAGCTTATCGATAGCCACACCGCCAGGATAAGGAAGGCCTAAGGCTCTAGCAATCTTATCTAAAGATTCCCCGATAGCGTCATCTAAGGTCTCACCGATAATCTCAAAGGAGAGATGATCCTTCATATAAACTAGCTCTGAATTTCCTCCCGAGACCACAACAGCCAGAAGCGGGAACATAAAATCACCGCAGAACTCATTAGCGTAAATATGACCAGCTAAATGGTGAACATCGATGATAGGAAGATTATAGTAAGCAGCAAAAGTCTTAGCGGCCAAGACGCCGACATGAAGAGCGCCGATTAAGCCGGGCTTTCCAGTGACAGCGACACAGTCTATCTGCTCAGGCTTAACATTAGCAACCTTGAAGCATTGATCTAGTACGTAGCCGACATTCTCAAGGTGAAGCCTTGAGGCGATCTCGGGCATAACCCCGCCGTACTGAATATGAGTAGCGATCTGGGTTGAAATGACATTGGAGAGGATTTCCTTTCCGTCTTTTAAAATACTAGCGGATGTTTCATCGCAGCTAGATTCAATTCCCAAAACGTATTCGCTCTTGTTCTCATCCATAAAATCAAAGTCCTTTCTTCATGCAATAAGCGTCTTCTTTATTGCTGTAATATTCTTTTCTGATTCTATAAGTAGTAAAACCATCCTTAGTATAGAAATTATATGCTCTCTTGTTATTGGTGCTGACCTCTAATAAGCAAGTCTTCACATCTTTTTTCTTTAAAAAGCTCTCCCCTTCATCTAGAAGCATCTTCCCGTATCCCATGCCTTCTTCTTTTTGAGTCACAGCTATTCTATATATCTCGCCTTCATCAAGAAGAAAAGAAACCATGATGTAGCCCACGATGACTTTATCCTTAAGAAGAACGATAGTCTTCAGTTCTCCTTTTTTTAAAGTCCTCGCAAAGTCATTTTCATTAAAGGGAGAAAAGCTGAATCTTTCTTTATCGATTTTAACGACTTGATTCAAGTCTTCTTCCTTTAGGAAGCGAAGAGAAAAACAATCCATTTATATGCCTCTTAGATAAGTAGGCTTAATCTTCAAAGGATCCTCAGCCTCAGTATAGAAGCCTTCGTTATTAGTAAGTGACTTAGGCATATTAAGAGAGAGCACTTCTTTTGAGGGGAATCTTTTCTCCACTTCATCTTTAAATGAAGAATCGCAGATCAAGACAGAAGAAGGATTCTTAACTAAGAAATCATCGACGACATTCTTCTCAGCGCGCTGATCCTCTAATAAGCACTTTCCGTTTTCATAGGCTCCAGCAAAATACGCTTCGTTTCTAGCATCTAGAAGCGCTAGACAAGGCTTATCAGATATTAAGCTTGTCATAATCTTCAAAGTAGAAGCCAAGAAGACTTTCGAGCCTTTTTTTAAAAGGGCGTAGATCTTAGCAACAGTCAAGCTGATTCTCTCTCCTGTGTATGAGCCAGGACCAGTAGTGACAAATATCTCATCGTAAGAAGAAAACTCCAATCCGTTCTCTTTGCTGGCTTTAATGATAAGAGGGATTATCTCCTCCGCCATCTTATTTCTGATCTGGTAAGAATATTCATATACTTCCTTATCATCTTTTTTGATAGCCAGAGATAACTCACCGGCTGATGTATCCAAATAAAGCTTATTCATGTTTAGTCTCCTCTTTTATAGTAATCTTTCTTTTAGTCTTCCCGAGCATCTCGATAGTAATGGAGATGACATTTTCTTCGTGGGCGTACCAAGTCGAAATAAAATCAGGCCATTCGATAAAGGAAATGCCATCGGGGTTTCCTATAGCCTCATCAAACCCGATGTCGGAGACAGCATTTTTATCCTCTAGACGATAAGCGTCGATATGGTAAAAATTAAGTTCCTTGCCGTGGTAGACTTTCATGATATTAAAAGTCGGAGAATTAACAATCTGCTTGATGCCGAGCCCTTGGGCTAGCCCTTTAGCAATCACTGTCTTACCAGCGCCTAAAGTGCCTCTAGCGATAATAACGCTGCCCTTTTTAAGCCCTCTAGCTAAACATCTTCCCAAGACTATTGTTTCATTCTGACTATTTGTGATAAATTCCATAACACATGTCGCTTTCTAAGCTATGCCTTTATAACAGATACGTATTTATTATACATATCTAAATTCTCTTTATCGTTAAAAGGATGCTTTCCTTGCTCCAAATAAGACTTAACTTCCTTCATAGTGGCTTCCACAACGAATTTAAGATGGGGAGAATAACCATACATGATAGAGTTATGCTCATATTCGCCCCAGTCGATTTCTCTTACCTTCCCGTCATCGTCTTTTTTCAAATCCAAATCGTAATCGACAAAGGAAAAAACACCATCGCTCTCCTTTAAGCAAGGAGAGGCGATGTTAACGTAATATTCGATAATATCTTCAGAAATAAACATGACGATAACATTGAAGAAGCGTTTTTTAGAAAGGATATATAAGGCCCCTTCAGGTGCACGCCATTCACGCCCATCATGTTCGATGACTTTAGCTCTTCTAGCAGCCAAGTAATAATAATCCTCGTCTTCTTTTAGAAAAGTGAGGTATTCCCACATCCTATGAGAAGAGCCATCGTGCTTGAAGCTTTTAATGACATCTTCCAACATAAACCAAACTATTTGCTAAGAGCTTTAATAAGTTCTTTTACCTTCTGAATATCGTTCTTGTAATGGACATAAGGCTTGCCGATAACAGGCTTTTCCATAGGAACTTCCATGACAGTCTCGTTGTAGTTGAGGCAGATTCTTAAGCCTTTAGGATTGATGCACATAAACATGTTCTCCAAGTTCTCATCAGTGACAAAGGTATTTAAGACATTAACGATGTCGCTCTCCTGGAAGACTTCATTAGCGACAGAAGAATCATCGGTATAGACAAGGAAAGTAGAGTTCAAAGCCGGAACAGGCAAGACAGAATAGCTATCTAAGTAGGTAGGGAAAACAGTATTAGTTCCCTTCATGACGATGATCAAGCCGGCATTTTCCTTAAGGGCCAAAGGATAAGTGACAAACTTACCGAATATTCCATAAGCTTCCTTAGGCTGATTCTTCTTATCTAAAGGCGAATGTTTAGGTTCATCCTTCTTTTCAGGTTCGACTTCATTAGGATTAACGCCCTCAGGAGCGACAGTATCGCTGCTGATACCATCTAAATCGACATCTCTCTGCTCATCAGCTAAGACAAGAGGCTCTTCCTGAGCAGGGACTCTAGCAGCGACTTCAGAGACAGTCATCTTCTTATCTAAGAAATCGAGAGTGACAATGTTTCTGGAGTTAACAGCGTTGATAGTGTCGAAATAATGAGCGTTTCCGATATCGTTAACATCGATATGACCAGCCTTAGAAAGCTTAACATCCTTGAATTCAGGATCATTGAAGACATATGAGTCTACAATTGTGAAAGCATCCTTGACGTAGACATCGATATCGCCGTACATAGTCTTCTTAAGACGAGAAGACAAAATGAAAGCGACGATGACAAAAACCAAAACGACACCGAAGATAACATAAGTTATCCATTTAAGATCGCTAGGAAGATATGTGTAAGCGACAAATCCGCCTATGAGTCCTAAAATAAGTACGAGCATTGTTATTGAGGAGAATCTACGAGTCTTCTTCATAGTTTTCGAGAAGAATGATCTCTTCTTCTCTACTTCCTCTTCGCAGACATCGCCTTCGAAGGTAGGAGCGGAAAGAGGTACGAAGACGTTCTTATCAAACTCAGCCTGTTTCTTAGCTTCGTTTTCTGTATCTTTCTTAACTTGATTAGCGGCATCGCTTGCAGCGGCTTCTTTCAAAGCCTGTTCTACAGGGTCGACTTCCTCGACTTTATGTTCTTCATTATCTAAAGAAGCATCGCTATTAGGAGCTTCCCTCTCAGCCTTGTCAGCTGCAATCAAAGCGTCGACATTAGCGGTTTCTTCTTTATTTAAAATCACTTCTTCTTTAGCTTTCTCAGCCTTCTTAGGCTTTTTAGCTACAGCTTTCTTAGAAGCGGTCTTCTTAACAGGATTTTTTTTACTAGGGGCTTTCTTAGAAGTCTTATTTTCTTTTTCTGAATTTGACATGATTTAACTCCTTTTTCTCATGAAGTTATTATATCATTATGAGGCTTTTTTATCAGTTATTTTTCCCAAGCATTAGCAAACTTCAGTCTCATTCTTTCTGCACGCAAAGCCTGCATATCACGAAGGACTCTGTTGATATGATTTTGAAGGAAGGAGAAAATCTCATTTTGGTTCTTGGCGAACAAATCGACGACTGTCGGATCCAGCTTTCCTTGGTCTTTCATATTCTCGAGTTCATCGATGGTTTTATCGATAGGATAAGCGTCCTTATAAGATCTTTTCGCCATCAAAGCGGAAGCTATATCGCAGACGGCAACTATTCTCTGCTCCAGAGAAAGCTGATTGCCTTTCAAGCCTAAAGGATAGCCAGAGCCATCTAGCTTTTCATGATGAGCATAAGCGACATCTATAACTGCCTTGTCTTTAACGCAACCCGTTAAAATCTCCTTTGAGTATTCGATGTGCTTCTGCATGATCTTGGTTTCTTCTTCAGTTAACTTACCAGGCTTTTCAAGTATCTCATGAGGAATCATTAGCTTACCGATATCACCTAGTAACCCAGCGGCGTATAAGACGCATAAGTTATGAAGATCGAAGTTGAGGTATCTTCCTATAAGGTAGCAGCAAGATGCCGTCATTCTAGCGTGGAACATTGTTTCGGTATTATAGAACTCGAAGCAATATGTTATTAAGAACAAATAGTTTCTAACTACATCTCTTCTGAAATACAAGGATGATAGGAAGTTATCGACTTCTTCGTGGCAGACAGGAGAGTCTAATTTAGTAAGAAGGTCATCCTCGTTAAGAATACTGATGATATCTTCTACATCATTTGGATAAAAGACTGTTCCTGATAGTTTATTTATTCTAGTTATTATTTCTTCCTTAGGCATTTTCGCTAAGGCGCATTGATCTACATAGATGCATAAATGAAGTTTTACGCCGAAAGGATAATAGGAATTCTTCTGCTGCCTATCAGCTCTTCCGTGCTGGAACAAGACTATATCCGAATATTCTTTTAAAGGTGAGAAATACTTCAAGAACAGATAAGATGATAAAGCTCTATCGTAGGTGGAATCAAAGTCGAATGATTTAGATTCCTTATCTGAAGAATTAGCCCAAATAGCGCCGATATTTCTAAATAGCGCAGAAAAAACAAGGTGGCGGGTGTTTTTCATGTCGATATTCTGTTTCTTTGATAATTGATAAGCGATGAAGGCAACTCTCTCCCCTTGCTCAAAAAGCGCAGGATTGACCTTGCCCATCATTTTCTTAATCAGCATCCATACATTGTTAACCGAGAATAGCGAGATAAACTCATCGTATTCATCTTTGCTGAAATCCTTTATCATTTTTATATCCGCCTTTATATTTAATTATACAAGAACCGTAACGAAAAGTTAAAGAAAGTTTAGTGTATTAGCCATTTTTTTATATTAAGAAAGTTAATAGAAAGCGGTAAACATATGCAATAAAGTAATAATTAATAGTCGAATAGTGGAAAAGAAAAATCAAGATGATAGAATATTATCGGAAAGGGGAAACAAATATGGCAAATTCTTCAAAGTCAACTTCTTGGTACGACGATTTGGATTGGATTATTAAGCTCATTCTTACTATCATTCCTATCACCGGCTGGTTATTAGGCGGTATCGTTCGTGTCTTAAGAGGTTCTGATCAGAAAGATAATGTCAAGCTCATCGTCGGTGTTCTCTATCTCGTCACTGGTGCCTTCTGTGGTATCGGCTGGGTCGTTGATATAATCACCATGATCCTTAACAAAGATCTTACTGTCTTAGCTTAATTATTTTAAAATCAAAAGCTGTTTAGAAAAGACCTAACGTCTACTAGACAGCTTTTTTATTTGACTTCTGTTTTATCTAGTTCGATAAGCTTAGGTGAGTTTTCATCATCTAACTTCTCGAAAGTAATGTCCGCTAGCCCTAATTGACCAGCGTTCATCAAATCAATTCTGGTTTTTGTCTTATCAAGATAAGCATCTAAAGCTCCCCAGATGCCAAAAGATCCGATGATAGAAAGAATCTCGGCGAATAGAGCGTTCCCGTTATTCAATCCTTCCACCAGGAAATACGCAATAAGAGAAAACAAACCGAAAGCGAAGAGAATCTCAATCTTAATATCTTCCCTTTTTATATCGTCCTTTTTATCAAACACCATAAGCTTGTAGTGGTTATTGATCTCGTCTTTGATGAACTGAAGTTCCTTTTCATCAGTAACATCAGTTATTATGTTCAAGTTGACCTTCAAGGTCAGAGGGATAAAATATGCGTTGTTCTCAATAAACTCATAAATATCTCTATTAAGCCTTCTCTGCCTTTCAGAAGAAAGCGGGTTGTACATATCCTCTTTTCTGATAACTACATCGAACTGGCATTCTCCTTTTTCATTGACAAAATCATCCGCGATCTTTTCAGAGACCTTATCGGTGCTTTTTATATAGTTCTTGATGTCCTTAACGAAGCCTTTTTGCTTCCTTAGTATTTCTCTTTGCTCTTTCTTGTTCATATTATTTACTTAATGAAGTTAGTGGCGATCTTCTTTTCCCTTTCAGTTCTCTTAACGCCATTATCGTCTCCGGCTTTCTTGCACTTAAGAAAATAAGCCATGTTTTGACCTAAGGTTCTCATAGTCTGCAAGCCTTCTATATCCTTTTCGACTTCTTCTTTAGTATTGCCGTGCACCTGATTCCAGTACTGAGAGGAAATAACCGGCATATTGTTAATCATGAAGTACATGTTGATCTCATCAAAAGTAAGAGTAGCTCCCCCTCTTCTACAAGAGACAACAGCGGCTCCTGGTTTATCAGTAAGATAACGAGAAGCTGAATAGAAGACTCTATCTAGGAAACATTTAAGTATCGATGACATGGAAGAATAATAAACAGGAGAGCCGAAGATGAATCCATCGGCATCCTTAGCCTCTAAGGCAAACTCATTTACACTATCTTCCATGATGCATTTGCCGTTTTTCTTGCACATGCCACAAGCCATGCAGGGCTTGATATTAGGACCTATATAAAATATCTGAGCCTCAATTCCTTCTTTTTCAAGGGTAGACTTAATTTCTTCTAAGGCTCTATTAGTGCATCCGTCTTTTCTCGGGCTTCCGTTAACAAGCAATACTTTCATGTCATTTGTCTCCTTATTTATATAGTATAATATCTGCGTTATGAATATTGTAATTTCAAAAGAAGACGAAGTTAAGATAAATAAAGTATTCAGGGCTTTAGAGTTAAATATGGAAGCCGCTGATTTTTATAATAATTATTTAAAGGGAAATCTTTCTTCTATAGATAAAGCCCTCATCAACAAGATAATGTACGAAGAGGACTTAAATGAAGAAGAAGCTTATTTCGAGGCTTTAAGAGACCAGATGGATTTAGACCCGGAAGATAACGAACTTAAAGCATTAAGATCTAAAAATGAGATAGATAAGATAACAAAGCTCAATCCTTTAGACTATGAAGATAACCCCTACTACAGAAACATTCATTTCAATAAAGAGAACCTAGGCAAGTGGACTCTAGATAGCAACACTTTCTACCCTTATGAAGGCTTCATCTATGAAGATGTAGTCTCCCTTCCAGAAGACTCATATATAGAGAAGACCGCTTTAGGTTACTTCCCCACTTATTTCAGGTATCTAATCGCTGAAGAGAACAAACAAGTATGGATGTCTATTACTCCCCATGAGATAAACACCATGAAAGAACCTATTAATTCGGCTAAAGGCAATGTCTGCGTCTTCGGACTTGGCCTTGGCTACTTCCCTTACATGGTCTCTTTAAAAGACGATGTCACTTCTATTACCATCATTGAAAAAGATAAGAGCATCATCGATCTTTTTAATACCTACATCCTTCCTCAGTTCGAGCATAAAGAAAAGATTAAAGTCATCCAAGACGAAGCTTTCAACTACGCCCATAACAAGATGAATAAAGTCGGTTACGACTACGCTTTCATCGATCTCTGGCGCTCAGAGTTCGACGGTCTTAATATGTACCTTCACTTCAAAAAGGACGAAGCGATCAACTCCGGCACTAAGTTTGATTACTGGATTGAGAAATCTTTAATCACCATGATCAGAAGAATTCTTCTTACTTTGATAGATGAAGAACAATCCGGCTCGACAGATGAAGACTACAAAAAAGGCGGGAATGTCTACCTCGATGTCATCAATAAGCTACATTTCAAATTAAAGGATAATAAAATCAACTCTTACGATGATTTTATGAGCCTCATCTCCGACTCTAATATTAAGAAGCTTGCAGCTGACCTTTATTAAGCACGAAATCGATCATTTTTCTTTTGACGTCTAGATTGTTCTTTTCAAAAAAGACATCGTGTTTCATATCGTGATAAACTTCGCTCACAACATTGGAATATCCGATCTTTTTTAAAGTGTATATCGTATCGTTCAATCCTAAAATACCACCGGTAAATGGATCTTTTCCACCAGTTAAAGAAAGTATCTTCAGTTTCTTGTTCTTGGTTTGATAAGAACGGATATCATGAAGAGCCTTATCTGCTTTTCCGATTGAAAGAAGTGCTTGGTTTGTATATTGGAAGTTAAGCCAATAATCGTTTTTATGCAAAGAGTCCATGAAGTTCTCATTTGTAGAAATCCACGAGCAGACTCTATCCCTATCTAACATAGCGGATAAGTGTTTTCCCATAGGTCCGTTGATTTTTACTACTCGTTCAGCGAGTCTCAATAAAGTGTTGATGATAGGAATATAGAAAACAGTTCCGGTCATAAGAAGACCTTTTAATTCATCATCGTGTTTCTTGATGTACTCTCTCATTATCATTGAGCCGTAGGAATGAGCGACCACGAAAAGATCTTTTCGAGGGAACAGAGACTTTATGAATCTTGTGACCTTCATCTGGTCGTGAACTATTTGACTAGTGGATTTAAAGTATCCCTGGGGATTCTTATCAGAAACAGATTTTCCGTGCCCTCTATTATCAGAAACTATTGAGGCTATATTGTAGCAAGCCAGTTCCTCCATCAAGGGGTAATACTTCTCTTTCCATTCCTTAAGGCCGTAAACAAACTGCACTAAAGCTACGGGGTTTTCAACCTCTTTAACGGCTACGCTGATATTGAGTCCGTCGTTGGCTTTAATGTAAAAAGTTTCCATATCCTTACGCTTTCTTCAAAATCAGTATACCAAAATTTTAAATACTATAAAAATAGACACTTACATAATAAATTGTTGATACTTTATTTGCATATTTAAGTTTCCTTTAAGATTTGTTATTTATACTAAAAATGACAAAAGACTTATATATAATAAGTTTCAGTCATCTTCTACTTGTCACATGCTGATTAATCTTATGCATATTCATCCTGAGCATGTGAAAAATCTATTCATTGGAGGAAACATTATGAAACACAACAAAAGAGTCCTGTTAATTCTTTCTATCATAGGTTCGTCAGTCTTAGCTTCATGCAATTTAGGAAGCAGTACTACAACTAGTACTACCCTTACCTCAGTAAATAATCATTCTAGCCAGACCACTGGTTCAGAAGGAAAAGTAGATTCTAATCAGACTGTCCTTCAGACAGCTACAGATGAGGATGTTACTTCTACTATCTCGACTACCTCAACTGACGGATATAAATACGGCAGAAATGTTTTTGATAAGTACATGTCTAAAAACGGATACTATTCCGAGGCTTTGAATTCCTCTTCTGGCAAGCCTTATATGCCTTCTACCGGAACTTCAAAGATTCTAGTAGTACCTGTTCTTTTCTCTGATACCACTAAGGATTCATCTGATAAGGAAGACATGAGAAGCACTATTTATAATGCCTTCTTCGGTGAAGAAGATGCTACCGGATGGCAATCAGTAAGATCATATTATTATGAATCTTCCTACCATCAGCTTTTATTAGAAGGAGCCGTAAGCCCTTGTGTAACCTTAAATAATAAGTTCTCATATTACGCTGGAACTAAGACCTCTTCTTCTACCTCACGTCCTGGCAGTACCTCTTCAACAGGAGCCGGAACAGATGTAGCCTTACAAGAAGTCTACAATGCCCTATTCACTGGGACTGACCCTCTATACAGTGTTTCAGACTTCGACTCTAACGGGGATGGAATAATCGATGGTATCTATCTTATCAATGAAGCTGATATCAACTCCAACCTTTCTTCTGGAGTCGGCTGGGCTTATACCACTTGGTACGCTAATAGTTCTTCTTCTATTGCGGCTTTAGGCACTTATTCCTGGTCTTCTATTCAGTTTGCGACTTATTCAGCTACCGCTTATAAACACTCAGAATATACTTCTTCTACTCCTGATGCCCATACTTTCATTCACGAAACCGGTCACCAGTTAGGACTAGACGATTACTACGATACTTCCTCTAGTTCTTCTACCACTTATATGTGGGCTGGAGCTAATACTATGCAGGATTATAACGTCTGCGATCACGAGTCCTATTCTAAGTACCTATTCGGCTGGACTTCTCCAACTGTCATCACCGGCAACGATACTAGAGATTCAATCACTGTCACCTTGAAGCCTTTTGAAGACTCTGGTGATTCTATAGTCCTCGCCTCCTCTAGATATAACGGAACATCCTTAGATGAGTACATCATCATCGACTACTACACACCTACCGGATTAAATAAGCAGGACTCTGAAAGCAAGTATGAGTCAGTCCAAGGCATAGATGGCTCTGGAATCAGAGTCTGGCACGTAGATAAGAGAATATATGAATCATACATAAGCGGAAACTACATTTACTACACTCCTAATTCTGCTGGAAGAGACGGAACTTCCATGGACTTTGACTCTTCTGACTTAGATACCACAAATAGAGTCACTGATTTCTACAATTCCTATTCCGCTAACGATTCTTCATCTATAGGAGAAAACTTCATTGAGACTCCTGAGCTGACCTTATTAAGAAAAGGCGGAAATGCTGATAAGATTTCTAAAGCTGCTACTTCAGATGACTTATTTGTCCAAGGCGATACATTCGGGAAGTCTACTGATGCTTACGGTTCCTTCTCTTTCTATCAGACCAAAGAAGATGTTTCCGATACTACTACAGATATGGAATACAACTATGTCTGTGAAAAGGCCTCTTTGCCTTACTACTTCACTATCTCCAGTCTTTCTGATACCGAAGCCACATTGACTTTCACCAGAAAGTAATTCTATTCCTAATCTTATTTAATCTAACAATCATCCTTGATTAATCGTTTAAAATCATAAAGAGAATGGGCTCCTGGAAGGCTCATTCTTTTTTTCATTTTATTTAATTGCATAATTTCTTATAAGAATGCGCAATATTCAATTATCTGCAACCTCTTTTTACAAAAAATAAAAAAGCCCGATTTCTCGGGCAATGTTTTCTAAGGGGAAATACAACCACTGG
>LAHS01000056.1_pt1 | contig 52995 bp, 37 predicted proteins | sample 329651 | NCBI WGS metagenome assembly LAHS01 (sample SAMN03275699, study PRJNA271635) | activated sludge metagenome | isolation source: sample C-1 Sludge from hydrolytic chamber (first chamber) of Anaerobic...
CTGGCGACCATTTGGTGGAGCTGACGGGGATCGGACCCGCTACCTCCTGCTTGCAAAGCAGGCGCTCTTCCAGGTGAGCTACAGCCCCAAGACGAATATAACATTACCATTAAAGTTTCCCTCTTGCAAGGTTTTTAATCATACCCCCTCTATTTCTTGTAGTATACTTATTTATACGTGTGAGGAACTAGTAATTTTATGAAGGGTTTAATTGTTTATAACGGATTCAGAGTGACTTCATCTAATTCATATAAAATAGAGAGATTAGAGGAAGAATTTAAGATCAGAGGCGTCGATATGGACGCCAAGTCTTCTCTTGATCTTTTGACCTATATTGAAAACGGACAGGTTTATATTAAAGGCATAGAGGATTATTCTTTTTGCTTTTATTTAGATAAGGATGAAGCTTTAGCTTCTTCTATCGAGAAGAAGATTCCTCTTTTCAACTCCGCTTCTGCTTTAATTAAATGCAACGATAAAGGTAAAACATTTCTAGAGTTAAATGGCTCTGGCATCAATATGCCTAAGACTATACTCTCTAGGTTATGCTACAGAAAAGAAGATGCCTCTAAGGAAAAAATCAGAAATTTCTGCCTTATGGTAGCAAATGAGCTTTCCTTCCCTTTAGTCTGTAAGGAATGCTACGGTTCCTTAGGCTTAGAGGTCTATTTAATTAAAGACATGAATGACCTGCTTTTAAAGGAAGAAGAACTACTTCTAGTTCCTCATCTTTATCAGGAGTTTGTTAAGACCTCTATAGGAATGGATTATCGTATCTTCACTGTCGGAGGCAAGGTAGTAGCCTACATGAAAAGATTCAACCCTTCTGACTTCCGCTCTAATATAGCCTTAGGAGGAAAAGGATACACTTGTTCTTTAAGTAAGCAATATATAGACCTAGCGGAAAAGGCCTCTTCTCTTTTGAAACTTGATTACGCTGGTGTTGATATTTTAAAGGGCAAGGATGATACTCCTCTTCTCTCCGAAGTAAACTCCAATGCTTTCTTTACAGAGATAGAGAATATTTCAAAGGTAAATGTCACTTCGAAAGTAGTTGAGCATATTCTTGCTAAAATAAGCCGATAATAGCCACTTTTTAAAATTATACTTGATAAAGTAAGCGTTTTCATTTATAGTCTTTATTGCCACTCTGTTGTGGCCTTTATATCTATTTAATAAGGAGGAGACAAAAATGGATAATACGTTAGATACACTTAAGATTACATATAAAGATCCGGAAGAAAAAAGCATAGAGGAACTCATCCCCAGCCAATACCGCTTTAAGTACATTAGAGCTGAGGTAAACGGAAGCCTTAGAGAACTCACTTATTTAGTAAAAGGCCCTGTTGAAATAACTCTCTTCGCCCTTAAAAACGATCCTGAGTCCATGTATATATATAAGAATACTTTGATGTATGTGGTCGCTATGGCAATCCATAACGTTTTGCCTACTATCAAGGTCTTATTTTCTAATGATGTCTCGAGGAGTATTTATATTACCCCTACAGATTCCGCTTATCCTATTTCCATGGGTAAGGTGAAGAAGATCGAGGAAGAAGTTAAAAAACTCGTCGCCAGCGATCTTCCTATCACTAAAAGACTAGTCAGCAAGCAAGAAGCTATCAAGCAGTATTCCGCTTTAGGGATGACTGATAAGCTCTCTATTTTAAAGTACCGTCCTGAACAGATGGTCCACCAATATGTCTGCGACTCTTATATCGATTACTTATACGGATATATGGCCCCTTCTACCGGATACGTCAGCAAATTCAATTTCATACCTCGTCTTCCTGGCTTCATCGTTCAGTTCCCTCGTGCTGAAGAAGATGGAAACATCCCTTCTTTCCACTCTGAGCCTGTCTTTGAAAGAACACTAGAAGAAACTCGTGACTGGTCTAAGAAGGTCGGCGTAGATACTATCGCCGGCATCAACGAATACATCGAAAGATTCGGCTCCACTGACTTCATTATGATGTGCGAGTCACACCACTCTAACCAATTAGCGGAATTAGGTCAGATAATCGCTGATTCTCAGACACCTATAAAATTAATCTGTATAGCTGGTCCTTCTTCTTCAGGAAAGACCACATTCGCCAATAGACTCCGTCTTGAATTGATGAGCCAAGGCCTGTTCCCTATCAGAATTTCCTGCGATGATTACTATAAGGAAAAGAAAGACATGGTCCCTGAAGAGGACGGCTCATACGATTTCGAGGCCCTTAAGGCTCTAGATACCGAATACTTCAACCAGCAGATGCTTCAGCTTATCGAAGGTGAAGAAGTCACTCTTCCTCACTTCAATTTCTCCATAGGCAAAAGAGAAGAAGGAAGACATCTTAAATTAGGGGAGAACCAGCCTATCATCATCGAAGGCATCCACGCCCTGAATGAGGAACTCACTTCATCTATCGCTCAGCACAATAAGTTCAAGATCTTCATCGCCCCTCAGGCTCAGATCAACATCGATGACCATACTCCTATCTCTCTTACTGATTTAAGATTACTAAGAAGAATAGTCCGTGACTCCAAGTTCCGCCATTCTTCCGCTGAGGATACTTTCTCGATGTGGCCTAGTGTCAGACACGGTGAATTCACATGGATCTACAAAACCCAGGAATCCGCTAACTACGTCTTCAATTCCCTCCTGCCTTATGAATTATGCGTCATGAGAGAATACGCCATGCCTCTTCTTTCAGTAATCAAGAAGTCCTCTCCTTACTACGTCCAGGCCAGAAGACTCATCAACTTCCTTAAGTACTTCGCCAACATCGAAGAAGACGATGTCCCTGATAATTCACTCATGCGTGAATTCATCGGAGGCTCTTGCTTCAAGGATGTTTAATCAATAAGAAGCATTCAATCACCCGGCATTTCATTAATGCTGGGTTTTCTTTTATAATAAATAACAGAAGGAGAACATACATGAATATGAAAGGCATACTGATCGACTTATCTTCTTTTCCCTCTTCTTTTAACATGATTCAGGCTATAAGGATGGTCAGGATCGATAACTCATCTTTCAAGCTTGTCATATTCGGTAAGAGAGAGGATTCCTATAATTTCTCCTCTTTAAAAAACGTAACTTTCCTTTCCACAGATGAAGATAGATTATCCTACGCTTTATCTAATTCTTTGTTCTTACTTGCTTCTTCGCCTAAAGAAGAAATACTAAGTAAGTTAAATCCACCATGTGACTTATTCTTCTCACGTGTCTTTTCCTTCCCCAATAAAGAAGATAAGGTCATCGTCTCTTTTATTACGCTTAATAAGAACGCCATAGATTCTCTTCTAACTAGATTCCCTTCTTTTTGTAAGACAGGCTTTAAGCTATTAACATCTAATCCTTCTAAAGATGACTTAGATTATTTATATAAGTCTCCTTGCTTTAAAGGAACGTCTTCCTTTGACTTATTTAAGGATGAGACTATAAATTCCTTCCTCTCCAAAGAAGACGAAATAAAGACCTTTTTAGACGGTTATAACGCCTGTCTAGGTAACTTAGATAATCTACAAAATCTAATTAAGCCAAATGACTTCAACTCTAAGCTGAAGAAGTCTTTCTATCTTAAGGCAACTTCCTATATAAGAAGTGAGCTTACTACTATTTCATCTTCTAGATACCTAAGGATCAATTCCGATAATGATGTCTTTATAGTCGATAAGAAAATAAGCCTGACTGATTCTGTAAAAGTAATAAAAGACATAATCTCAGAGTTTTAATATCAATTTATTTCCCAAATAAGAAAAGCCAGCCCCTTTTTTGGAGCTGGCCTTTGGAAAGGAACGAAGAGATTACTTCTTCTTCAGGTACTTCAAGGAGTCGAGACAGACGGCTGCCATGATGATAGCGCCTTTGAAGATGTACTGAATGTTAGGATCGTAGCCTAAGTTTGTAAGGCAGTAGGTTAAGCCGGTGAAGATGATAGTGCCTATAACAGCGCCTTTGATCTTTCCGACACCACCTGAGAAGGAAATGCCGCCGACAACACAGGCTGCGATAGCATCAAGTTCAGTTCCGAATCCTGAAGCAGGGTTACCAGAACCGACCTGAGCAGCGGTAAAGAAGCCGCCGAATCCGTATAAGACACCAGCCATGATGAAGATTCCCATCGTGACTTTGAAGACGTTGATACCGCTGACTGCGGCCGCTTCAGCGTTGCCGCCGACAGCGTACATGTATTTACCAAACTTAGTCTTGTTCCATATAAACCAGACGATTATCGTCGCTATAGCCGCATACACGATCAGTATCCAGCCTTGAGAACCGATAATATTAGACTTAATAGTACCGTTCATCTTGAATGTAGCCTGGTTAGAATAGATAAGTTCCATGAAGCCGAACATCAACAATGAAGTAGATAATGTAGTGATGAAAGGATGCATCTTGAACTTAGAAGTGAAGAAACCTGCAATCGACGAGAAGAGGACGCACATTACAATACACATTAGTAAGGCTAAGAATATTCTTGTGCCCCAGTTCAAACCGGTGAGGTTGAATAAGACTCTTCCAAACTTATCTTCATAAGTGTAATCGGATAGGAAGATACAGGCGAATGTTACACCCATACCAGTCATTCTTCCGATTGATAAGTCTGTACCAGCAATCAGAATCAAGCCCGCAACACCTAAGGAGTAGAAGAGCTTAACTGAAGACTGAGAGAGAATACCGACGATGTTATCACCAGTTAATAAGTTCCCTTTAGAGGCGATAACGAAGACGATGAAGCAGATGATAATAACAAAGTACAAGGCGTTTCTAAGGAAGTAATCCTTGGCGTTGAAGGTATATAAGTAATGCCTGAACTTGAACTCCATGGATTCCATGAAGGAATGCTTGTTATTTCTAACTTGAGTGGCATATCCGTACTTTTCCATGTAGGCATTGTACTTATTGTCCTTGGCTTTCTGAATCTTGCTTTCCTTAATCGATCTCTTCTCTTCCTTATGGGATTTAAAGAGAATTCTTTCAGCCTTGACCTTAACTTTAAGATCTTCCTTATTGAGATTAGAGGAATTCTGATTAATTTCTTCTAATCTTTTTGCATGTTCTTCTTTTTCTTTGGCGATTTCTTCTTTGTACTCAGCTTTGGCTTCCCTTATATAGTTGTTTTCCTCTTCAGCTATTTTTTCATAATAAGGTTTCCATTCATTCTGAGAAAGCTCAATGGCTTTGCTGACGAGAGTCTTGACCTGTTCTTTCTTCTTATCAGCATTTACCTTGGCCTCAGCTAACTGAGCCTTGCTATCGTTTATAAGCTTAGTCTTGGATTCTTTATCAATCTGGTTGTTGAGCTTGACGTCCTGAATCTGGTTTCTGATAGAGATTTCCTTAGATTCACCATCGAAGCGGAGCTCATTCAACTCAGACAGATACTTCCTGAATTCCGGGTTTTTAGAGTAAGGCCCGTTTTCATTTAAGACTTCTTCTTTTTTCGGAGCAGGATCTTTTTTGTCCAAGTTCTTCAAAGAAGTCGGATTAGGCGCAATAGAGTCTTTCAATTTCTTTTCCATTTTCTTTCTCCTATAAATACTTAGCACACATAGTCAGAAGCTGTTCCTGATTTGTCTCAGAGGTATTAACTATCCCTGAACAATGGTAGTTAGACATGACCAATATTCTATTTGTAACACCGAGAATTTCCGGCATTTCAGATGAAACCATGATGATCGACTTGCCTTCAGAAGCTAACTTGATCATCAGCTCATAAATCTGGTATTTAGCCAAGATATCAATACCTCTAGTGGGTTCATCCATCAGAAGTACATCCGGGCTTCTTTCCATCCATTTGCCAATGATGACTTTCTGCTGGTTGCCGCCTGATAAGGAAGCAATCATATCATTAGAGTCATTGCACTTGACGTGCATCTGGCCGATCTGCCTTTTTGAGGCTTCTTTCATCTTCTTATTGGAGATGATGCCATTAACTTTGTATTTATCTAGGTTAGTGATGCAGGTATTGAAGGTTAAATCATCCATACCGTACATACCGTTTACTTTTCTCTCCTCAGTAATGAAAGCGAAGTTGGCTTTCATAGCGTCTCTAGGAGACTTGAAATAAACACTCTTGCCTTTATAAATAATCTGTCCTTCAGAAATAGTTCTTATGCCGAATAAAGACTCAAGGAGCTCACTTCTACCAGCTCCGACAAGTCCGTATATTCCTAAGATCTCGCCTTTTCTTAAGTCGAAAGAAATATCGCTTAAGTGAGGCACAAACTTAGTGCATAGACCATTAACTGATAAGATTACATTCCCAGGCTTATTAGTTAAAGGAGGGAATCTAGAATCTAAAGATCTTCCGACCATAGCGGCCACCAACTCATTTAAGTTAGTGTCCTTAACGTGCTTATCCAAAGTGACTTCGCCATCTCTAAGGATGACAACGTCATCACAGAGTTCGAATATTTCATCCATCTTATGTGAGATGAAGACAAAGCTAATTCCCTTTTCCTTCTTGAGTTTCTTAATGATTGAGAAGAGCTTTCTTACTTCTCTTTCAGACAAGGAAGAAGTAGGTTCGTCTAAAACAATAATCTTAGAGTTATAAGAAACGGCTTTGGCAATCTCAACCATCTGACGCTGAGAAACAGACATAGTTCTCATGATAGTCTTCGGGTTGTAATTCATTCCAAGTTCTGTGAACAAAGCCACGCATTTGTTGTACATGGCACTTTCAGAGATAACCCCGCCCTTAGTTATATATTTGCCTAAGAACATGTTGTCCTGAATGCTTCTATCCAAGCATTGATTCAATTCCTGGTGAACCATGGCGATTCCGTTCTCCAAAGCCTCCCTAGGAGACTTGAAGTTAACATCGACGCCATCGACCTTGATATTTCCTGAGTCACGTGAATAGATGCCGAACAAGCACTTCATCATAGTGGACTTACCGGCGCCATTTTCGCCCATGAGTCCCATGATCGTGCCTTTTTCAACTTTTAAGTTGATGTCTTTTAAAACTTGGTTTTTGCCAAAGGATTTAGATAACCCATCAATTTCTAGGATGTATTTATCGTTGTTCATTTGGTAATTCCTTTCCAGAGAATAAAAACAACGACACTAGGCTTTTTAAAGGCCTAGTGTCAAGCAAATCAACTTACTTATTTGAGGGCCTTAAGATAGTCGACTACCATTTCGCCTTGGAGCTGACCACCCTGGATGGCATCAAAGCCAACGTAGTATATGTGGGTGAATCTAGAATCACTGACGACTGAAGTATCGACTGTTCCATCGGTTTTGGTAGGCTGTCTGTTCCAGAAGATGACAGGGACATCGCCATCCTTGGCATAGATCTTATCTAAGTAATCCTTAGCATTCTGAGTCTTAACCATGTTGATGATGTAAGCAGAATAGTTTCCAGCCTGAGCAGTATCAAGCTTATCGAGTTCAGTCTTTTCATCGTTGCCGTCGCCATAAGCTTCAGTAACATCGAAGTTGAACTTATCCTTGTAAAGCTGGAATAAAGGCTTCATGTTGGAGTTGAGGAAGTTATCCTGATCATTGTAGTAGGACTGCCAGACTTTAACCTTGCTAGAAGTGCCTTTTGTGACCTTAGTATCAAGTAAGTCAGAAGCGCTCTTATCTAAGTAATCAGCGACATTGTCCTTGGTGATCTTGAAGTTGTTGACCAGCATGGACTTATCAGTACCAGAATAGGTGTAAGTAGAAGAAATCTGTCCATAGCCCTTAGTGGAAGCCTTTGAGAAGCCTTCTTCGGTAGGGGCAGAAACCTTATCGATAGCATTTCTAGTAAGCATGTAGATACCAGCGGCCTGAGCAGAAGCGTTCTGGTTGATGGTTCCCATGATCTTGCCTTCATTAATCAATGATAAGGTGGTGGAGTTGGAATCGTATCCGAAGATAGGAGTTCCAGTGATCCAGTTAGAGGCACCGATAGCGCCTTCAGCCATACCATCGTTGTTGGAAACGAAGAAGTCGATATCCTGTCCGTGCTTGTTGATCCAAGTCTGTGTAGTAGTATTAGCAGTCTGTTGATCCCAAGTAGAGCCAGAAGTTGACTTCATTTCCTGATGTTCAATTTCTTCGACTTTATAAGTAGTATCGCCAATCTTCAATGAGCCTTCGACAGGAGTCTCAGTATTGGCATTGGTAGAATGAGTAGAAGGTCTAGTTCCTAAAGCATCTCTAACACCAGCAGTACGAGCAGCTGAATCGTTGTGATCGATCTGACCGATCAATAAGCAGTATTTGAGATCGCCATCTGATTTGGCGGTTTCCCAACTCCAGGTCTTGCCACCGCAAGAAGTTAAAACGATACCGAATAACGCCACTAAAGGAAATAGTCTCTTTTTCATGTTTACCTCCCTATTTTCCTTAATAGCAAGGTCATTTGTCTTGACGACTAATTCAACCTTGCAACCAAATTCTAGTTGTAATCGCTTTCAACTAAAATTGAATATTCTCTATTGATGATGTAAAAAAACACATATAGTCCATACTTCAAGTATTTTTCCATCAAAAAGCTAAATATTGAAAAGTGGCTTTATTATCGTCTTTTTTAATTAACTAGGTGAGAGAGAATCGACATTTACAGCATTTATGATAGTTCCGTTTGTATAAATCCTATTGCCGCTTGTAATCGTGTAAGGGTATTCATCTGTAACACCTTTCCCGCTTAAAAAGCAGTTCGCCAGAAGACTGATCGCCTTAGCCTGATTATAAGAATCGTTTTGGACAGTTCCGTACATAAGGCCCTTTTTAATGAAGTCGAGCCCTTGTTTAGTGGCGTCAACTCCGATTATCGGGAAAGGCTGATTCTCATTAGCTACGTTCTCCTTGAAGTTCCCTCTTTCTTTCAAGTAATCGATGGCCCCTAACGCCATATCGTCATTATTAGAGACCAAGAGTTCGATCTTAGAGTAATATTCATCGTAAATGCTCTTCATAGCCGAATATCCCTTAGTTCTTTCCCAGTCGCAGTAAGAGGAAGTCAAAAGCTCAATAGAGTAGCCATAATCAGTCATGGCCTTTATAAACGACTGAGTTCTATTTTCCATATCCTGGTGGCCTTGCTCGCCTTTAAGCATGACAAGCTGAATCTTCCCGTCCCCGTTCTTATCGTAAGATGATAAATTAGCGGGGCTCCCGAAAAGCTCCTCAGCTAAGTTAGCCTGCATCTGACCTTCAGCCTTAGGATCAGAACCGACATAGTAGACATTATCCTCCCCTAAGTCACCGCTAAGAGGCTCTCTATTATAAAAGATGATAGGAAGGTTCTTCTTCTTGGCCTTCTTAATAATAGAAGTAGCCGAAAGCCTGTCCACCAAATTAATGACTAGGACCTTAGAAGTAGAATTATCGATTTCAGAGATTATCTGGTCGTTTTGAACCATCTGGGACCTGTTCCCGTAATAAGACTTATAAGATATGTCCTCTAAGAATAAATCCGACTCTATCTTCCCGGATAAAGAAGAAATAAAAGTATCGTCTGAGGCGTAGATAAATAAGGAGACATCCTTTTTAACGCTCCCGCAAGAAGAGATCAAAGACAGAGTCAATAGCATAGGTATTAATCTTTTATTCTTCATCTTTAAGTGCTCCTTCTTCCGGCAGCTTAATAGTTACTTTAGTCATCTTATCAAGCTCGGATTCAATGATGAGATCAGCCTTCTCGCCGTAGAAGATCTTGATTCTCTGGTAGACGTTCTTCAGCCCTACCCCCTTAAAGACGGCTTCGTCTTTAAAGGAAGCGTATATTTCATCTATCTTCTGAGGAAGAATACCAAATCCGTTATCTATTACTTCTAAATAGATGAATCCATCCTTGACATAAGCATTAATAAGAATCATGGAGTCCTTATTGTTCTCCGATATTCCGTGATTTATGGCGTTTTCAATAAGAGGCTGAAGTATAAGCTTGATGACAAAGTACTTCTCCATTCCCTCCTGGACATTGATCTTATAAGAGAACTCATCTCCAAACCTTATCTTCTGAATGATCAGATAATTCTCAGCGTGCTCTATTTCCTTATTCAAAGGAATGATGTTCTTTCCTTTAGAAATAGAGATTCTAAAGAACTTAGATAAAGCGATAATCATCTTCTCGGCATCTTCGTTATTTCCCTTATCGATCAAGCAGATGATAGAGTCGAGAGTGTTATATAAGAAATGAGGGTTGATCTGATTCTGCAAAGCCTTGAGTTCAGCCTTTCTCTTCTCTTCATCTTCTTGAACGACTTTCTGCATCAGTTCCTTGATACGGTTAAGCATCTGAATAAAGGATCTATCAAGGGACTCTACTTCCTTACTTCCCTTTATCATCTCCTGCTTAGTAATATCGTAATTGAAGTTTTCAATCTGAGCCATCTCCTTCTCTAGCTTTACTAAAGGAGAAGTAAGACTCTTAGATATAAAGACAATTAGAATAGAGAAAAGAATAATAAGCGCAGCCGCTGAAGAGAAAATCGATATCTCGAATACCTTTAAGGTCTCATTTATATAGTCGTTATTAGTGAAGACCCCTACTCTCCAAGAAGTATTAGGAAGATTAGTTAAAAACAAGGCGTAAGAAGAACCCCCGTCATTAAAAGTAGTCATACCAAAGACTAAGTCATCGGCAACCTCGAGTTCTTTAGAAGTGACGCTGTTTGAAGAAGAATAAACGACATTGGTGTCCTTATCGTAGAAAGTGACGTGCCCTCCTGTCCCTAAGTTAGTATTAGAGATCAAGGAAAGAATGGATTGGAAGGAAAACTGAACTCTCAGCACCCCTTCATTAGTATCCTTATTAAAAGACATCATCTTAGATAAAACGAAAGTATAAGTTAAATAATCATAAGTCTCGACTTTAGTGAAGTTATTAAGCAAAGGCTCATTTTCAGCGGCTAGGAACCAGCTAGAATCCCTTTTATAGTTATCGACATACTGATTAGAGGAAGATATTAGATTCATATCCTTATCATAAAAGGATATAGAGGTTATATCCCCTTTAACGGAGATGATATTATCAAAATAATCCCCTAGTTTATCCTTATTAGACATGATATCGAAATTATCTATCTTATTCTCGACAGAGTTAGAGACAGAGATAACAGATGAGAAATAAGTATCAAAGTTAGTTATAAGCTGCTCCGAGCTAGACTTAATTTCACTCATGGAATTAGAAGTGACAGAACTTGAGAATATGTAAAAAGCGACCAAAGATACAACTAAAGTGAACAAGAGGAAAAATCCCGACATCGGGATTATTAGTTTAGTCTTCAGAGAATAAGATCTTCTATTTTTTCCTGAACTCATCAGGGCTCACCCCATAATATTTCTTGAAGCAGTGGGAGAAGTAATAAGGATCTTGATACCCTACTTGGCTGGCCACATTGATGATTTTACTAGACTGGTCAGCAAGAAGTATCCTGGCTCTCTCCATTCTTAAAGAGGTGAGATACTTAGTAAAAGATGTCCCGTTGTTCTTTAAAATTGCAGAAATATAACTGACAGAATAGCAAAGATCCTCAGCAAGCTTTTCAAGCGACAGATCATACTTAGTATAATTGGACTCTATATATCCTTTAATCTGAAGGAAAGAAGACTCGACCCCTGATAACCTAGAAGACTCATTGATTTTAACGACCTGGTCGATGATTCCCTCAAAGAAAGAACAGACATCCTTCTGAACTTTTAAGGAGAATAGCTTCTTAGTGACGTTCTCCTGGTTACCTACAGCCCTATTAAGCATATGCAAGGATACGCAGGATTTTAAGATAGCGTCCATGATATTAGAGAGGATGTAATAATAAGAGTCTTTATAAGAAGGAGATGAAATATTCTTGATGAGTTTTTTAACTCTGGCCTTAGCGTCATCCGCCTTCCCATAAGCTATTTCATAAGAGATTGATTTATACTCGTTTTCATCTACTTTACCTGTAAGCTGTCTTTCATCGTTCTTATCGATATCGTTAAAAGAAAGGACCATGTTATTGCCTACGACGGTCCTGTACTCAAGAGCCCTTTTAGCGTGCCTATATAGCTTTCTATAATTAATGACGTCTTCCTCGATATCAGAAAGACCTACAGATATAGATACCCCGCTAGATTTATATGTCTTAGCGAGTATGCTAGAAAGTCTGGCGATGACTTCCTCGCTAGAAATCTTGTCCTTGCACATGAACAGAATCACAAAATCGAGCTCTGATTCAAAGGAATAGAAATCGACTAAATCCGCTAAGTCCTCCTTAGAGAACTTCTCTAAGCAGACCTTGATTAAGTCGTTTTTCTCAAAGGGGATAGAATCAAAATCCTGATCCTCGTCAAATATAGCCATCCCTTGGTACTTATAATCTATATTTATCTGGTCTTCGACTAGTTTTTTCTTGAAGTTATCAGGTATTTCTTTTAATGTGATGAGCCTATTAAAATCACTCGATTGAATGATGCTTAAAGAAGACTGTATTTCTGATTGCAGCGCTTTGATATCAGAAGTGGTCTTCAATTCTCTATCTAGCTTTTCTTTAGCCTTCTTCATATTCTCTTTTAGTTCATCTGGATCTATAGGCTTAGTGAGATACCCTATAACTCCAAGGGAGACGGCTTTTTTAGCATAGTCAAAAGAGTCGTAGCCGCTGATGATAATAGACTCGAGAAGAGGAAGCTCAACTTTAATCTGACTGATCAATTCGATTCCAGATACATAAGGCATCTTTATATCAGTGATGAGGATATCAGGCTTAAGCAAAAGACCGTTTTCCAAAGCGTCGTACCCGTTAGAAAAGACACCGACCACTTCAAAATCAGGGCCGATTTTCTTAACGAGAATCTCCAGTCTTTCTCTAATTGCTTCCTCATCATCGACGATAATGACTTTATACATTGATGTAACCTTCTATTACATTTTAGTATATTAAAGGCTATTGTTCTACAAAAACAACAATAAATAACATATAGATTGAATTAAAGGGCTTTTTTATAATGACTCTTTAAATATGTCTTCGTATTCAGAATATAAATCATCGAAATCATTAATTTTTAAAAAGGAATGGACTTTTTCTACTTCCCACTGCTTAACGTTATAAATCTGGAAATAAGGGAGATATTTAATTCCCTTGCAGAAATGCTTAACTACGGTATCAGGCTTGATATCTCTCTGCTCATTAAATCTACTAGGAAGATAGACTCTTTCTTTGCTGAGCTTATATAAAGCAGACTGGTCGGCAAAATACATCTTCTTCTTCTTAAGAAGATCAATGCACTTCTGGAAAAGATCAGTCTTAGCGCATTCTTTCATATTTATATATAAAACCCCGGAATTAAAGTAATCATATGTCATCCAGAATTTCCCCATGAAGTCTAGGACTACACCCATCTCTTTATTGTTCAAATCGATTTTAGAGAAGTTCTCTAATGACGAGCAAGTCAAAGTATCCGCATCTAAATAAATAAGGAAGTCATCTTTAATATACCTAGGAGCAAAAAGCCTAATCAATGAATAAGGCGAATACTTAGGGTCTCTATTAGGGGAAGAAGAAAAATCATCATTGAAGTCTTTAGTAACGTCTACTAAGGTGAACAGATTTTCGCTATTTATCTTTTTAGCGTACTCAACAAGAGGCTTAAAATCCTCTTTAGTAAGAGGAAGACCGTTCTCTTTTTCCTTTTGAGAAGATAAGTCCATAGTAAAAATATAAAAATGTACTGGTGCTTTAGTGTTTTTTAGAATAGATAGAATGCAAAGGCCGATTCCTTTTTTGACAGTTTTGTTCCCTGTAAGAAGAACGCTTATCATTTAGTTTCTTCCTTTCTGAGGCTCTTTCTTCTCTGTCTTCCTTTATATATGACATATTCCAAGAATGATATTAGCATCAAAAGATAATAAGTTAAAGCACGCCATAAAAGCATAGCGCCTTGGACTACTGAAGTAGATACTCCACCTACCAAAGCAGCAAATATCATAGTAAACGCCATTTCAATTCCACCAGTCCCGCCAGGAGTAGGAACCCAGACCATTGTAGTGATAGCAAAAGAGGTGGCTAGCATGAATATAAAGAACTGGTCCCAGCCGGCATTAACCCCTAAAGCCCTTAAGATGAAGAAAGGAATAGCATAGTAGAAGACCAATGTCACAATCTTGATCAAAATAGCCGATATGAATAGACCCTTATGGGCAAAGACTTCCTTAGCAGCCAACTGAGCGTTATTGCAGTAATCTTCAAACAAAGGAATAGCCTTAGCAAAATGCTTCCCCATCCATTTGAAATGGCAGAGCCATTTTAAGGCTGAGGTCAAAATATTTCTCACCCATTTGCATGTAGCCATGCAGATCATCAAGGCTAGAGTCAAGAAGTTCATGCAGAAGCCCAAGATAATAATCCAAACAGTAGAAGTCGTGAAGTTCATTGAGAACTGACCGTAGAAGAACAAAGACGCAATAGCAAAAATATTAGTCGCTATCATATAAGCGATGAAGTTCATCAAGATCATCCCTGTAGAATCAGCGGCCTTAACACCGCACTTTGTATAAGCGTAGACTTGGAAAGGCTGACCGCCTGTTGAAAAAGGTGTTACACCGTTAAAAAAGTGCTCTGTCCCGCCGATAAGATAAGAATCAAGAGGAGTAGCCTTTATTTTCTTAACTCGAGCGATCAGCACTAAAGACAAAGGATAAGCCAAGGCATAGCAGATAAGACATCCTGTAGCTATCCACATATCTCTGCCCCTGACTTTAGTTATGGCATCCCAGACAGACTGGATATCAGTAAAAGATAAGATTATAGAAAATGCAACAATGGTCACCAATAAGAAAAGACCGGCCTTATAAGCCAAGCTCTTTTTAGAGTATTTCTTTTCGTCTGGAGTCTTAACTTCTTTTTTAAGCTCCTGGGTGTAGCTCAAGTCAACTTCATTCTGGCTTAAGCCTTCATCCTTTTTTTCTCCGTTATGACCGTTCTCCATATATATTTTTCTACCAAACAAAGTATACCATACACAACCTTGAACTTGTGTAAGAAGAAACTCCAATAATGTTTTTTTACTATTAGCCTAATTTAGGGTAAAATATAAGAGATTTATGAAACGCAAGACATATATATATAATCCGTCGATGACAGAGGACTTCGCACAAGTAAAAGTCCATGGGAAGCCCATACCTTCTGATTTTAAGTTCATCCATAAAAATCCTATATGGAGATTTTTCGCTTGGTGCTTCTATTATTTATTTGCCATCCCTATTTTAGGTCTTTATTCAAAAATAATGCATAGGACCAAAGTCGAAAACAAAAAAGAAGTAATGAGGCAATTAAAAGACACAGGTTTCTTTATATATTCAAATCACACCATGCTCGATGACGGTTGGAACCACGCTGTTTTTACTTGCTGGCCTAGAAAGACATATATAGTTTCCTTGGGAAACACTTTGAACACTAATATATTCCTAACATTTTTCGTCTCTCAGTTAGGTGCCGTTCCTCTTCCTTCTGATTTCAAATCAGCCCGTAACTTTATGAAGTGCCTTGAAAAAAGACTAGATGAGAAAGCCGCAGTCGTCGTCTATCCTGAAGGAACTATCTGGCCTTACTACACTAAGGCCCGTGTCACTAAAAAAGGCGCCTTTAAATATCCTCGAGTCTACAATAAGCCTGTCGTCTTCGCCTGCACTACATTTAGAAAGCCTAAAGGCTTCCTTAAGAAATTCAAAAAGCCCAGAGTAGTCATCACTTTATCAGATCCTATCTTCCCTTCGAGAAACCCCGTCGAAAAAATAGATGAGATCAGACTCCAAACTCTATACGATGAATTCATCGAGAAGACCGTCTCTAATAAAGACAATTACGCCGCTTATAATTACGTTCAAGGCGAGATAGAAAAAGACTACCTCGATGATCATTTCGATGAAGCTTATTCTTCCTTCCAAGAAGAAGATGAAAAGAAAGATGAGAACAAAGATGAAAAACAACCAGTGGATCACTCTAAATAACGGAGTCAAAATCCCTCCTATCGGCTTTGGCACCTGGAAATCACCTCAAGAAGAACTAACTTCCTATTCGGTGAAGTGGGCCCTTGATGCCGGCTTTAGGCTTATCGATACCGCCTCCGCCTATCAAAATGAAGAATATGTCGGAAAAGGTTTGAAGATGTCTTCTCTTAAAAGAGAGGACTATTTTGTCACCACTAAGCTTCCTAATTATGTAAGAGGCTATGATGAGACCATAAAAGAATTCAACTCATCCTTAAATAGACTCGGCCTTACATATATAGACCTATATTTAATTCACTGGCCTCGCCCTATTAGCTGTCATGACGATTACATTTCTAAAGATGTGGAGTCATATAAGGCTATGGAGTATCTTTTAAGCCAAGGCAAGATCAAAGCGATAGGTGTCTCTAATTTCATGCCTCATCATCTTAGTGAGCTCATGAGCAGAACAACTATCGTACCTAGTGTTGATCAGATACTTCTTTTCCCTGGTCAAAGGCATGAAAATACTAGACAATTCTGCTCGCTTCACAATATTCAGTTAGAGGCCTATTCGCCTTTAGGTAAGCCTTCTCTTCTTTCTGATCAAAGAATTATAGATTTAGCAGCTAAATATAAAGTCACTCCGGCTCAGCTACTACTTATATATCAGCTTAACAATCACGTCATTCCTTTAGTGAAGTCCGTCCATCAAGAGAGAATCGTCTCTAACTACGACGTCTTTAATAAAGAGATATCAAAAGAAGATATGTCTTATCTAGATAATCTTAGTATCGAAAAAATCCAGACTGAAGAATATATAGATAATATTACCTTCTAGGCTGTTCCCCCTTAGGAAGAAGCGGCCAGATATATCCTGTAATAATGTTGTACTGAATAATAGTTATGCAAGGCGAAACTGTCGAGTTATCGCTAGTATCGACATAACTCTTTCTATATGAGACATACCACATTCCATCATCACTAACGCCTCTTAAGTTAGATGAAGAGCTAGAATACGGGAAGAATCCCTTAGTCTCAGAGTACAAAATGAAATAATCGCCATAGGTGTACTTAGAAGGCATATAGTTGATATCTAAGTTGCTCATCTTAGCATATTCTTTCCACTTAGTCCCTTCTGCCGTAAGTGTCGTCTCAAAAGAAGACACCTCTTCATCATTAGTAAGATAGCCTGAAGTTGAGAATCTATAAGCTCCGTAAATGATTTCCCTCTTAGTAGAAGTCTTGGACTCATTAAGAATAGAGTCATTAGGAATCTCCACCCCAGTTAAAGCCGTAAACTCTTCTCCTTTAACTCTGAAGCGGTTGTAGTAGTTATAAACACTCGAGGATATTCCAGATGAAAGATCAATAACAAATACGCAAATACAAGAAATAAAAGCGAACAGGAATGTCTTCTTAGGAGTCTTGAAGTTATACTTAACAACAAACAAACCGATGCAGAAAGCAAAAGACATCGCCATGAAAATCCAGAATAAGAAGATGCAGTCTAGAGTGATTCCATCTCTGAAGTTAAGGAAAAAAGGCGGTAATAAGCTAATCAACGCCAAGATGCCTAAAGTCTTAGTAAGATCGATCATCCTCGAATAAGAAAGGTCCTTGCTAAAGGCTACCTCATAACGAGGATTCTTTATATAGTTAGCTACGTATATTCTCTTCTTGGATTCTTCCTCTAGTTTCTGACGAAGAACATCAATCTCTATCTTCTTAACGTTGACCTCAGCCTTATGAATATCCAGAGTCTCATTATTAAGGAAAGTAACGATAATGAAGCTCTTAGTCTCAATGATCTTCTTTATATCTGAGTAGTTATATATCTTCTCTTCTTTTTTAATAGCCTTATCATGAACCTTGATGGTGTCGTGAACAATAAGGGATTTAAGGAAATATATCTCTTCCTTCTGAGCGCATTTCTTCTTTGATAAAGTCCTTCTTACTATCCACTTATATAAAGTGATGAAGACTAAAGCTAAGTCTAAGGCTACGCCTAAGCAAGCCAAGACAGCATTAGTGTAGATAAACTCATCGCTAGCAAGACCAGTCGAGGACCATTTAAACTGAGCTGAGCAGTAAAGCAAAAGCAATAATACAGCAAGTAGGTTAATAACAACGAAAATAATCTTCTCGAACCTCGAGATAGACTCTAAAGCGTATTCTTTCGCTTCCTTATGTGTATGAACATACTTACAGGTAGTGAGGCTAGTTAAAAGCATCTCAGGGCTTATAACGACCTTCTTCACTTCCTTTTCAGGTTCCTTAGAGGGATCCTTTTTCTCTTCTGTCTCTTCGACAGTATTTTCTTTTTCTTCCATTTTATATTTACCTACTTGTTAATTATATCTCTTTATCGACTTTTTCTTTAATACTTATATATCTGCTCACGAGTTTATCTAAAGACCAGCTGGCGTTAGCCGGGCTAGAAGAAGGAAGAAGAATGCTTTCTACCTTCAAGTCTTTGAAGTATTTCATATAAAGGTCATAAGCGGTCTTCCCTAGAAGAAAGACAGTCTTTATCTGGCTTTCGGAGATGATCTTTTTTATGTCGTTAGGAACTACATCCTTAATAGAAGCGTCCTCAGATTGATGTATAGAGCAGGAATATATGACGTCGTACATACCTAGATGATGAGAAATAAGGAAGTTAGTCCTCCCTAAAATAGTCTTATCATCTTTAAATAAGAATACTTTCTCCATGATGGGCCAGAACCTATTATGGGGATTAGAGAAATAAAAGTCGTTCTTCCTAGAGATAACCGAAGGAAAAGAACCTAGGATCAGAGCCTTAGTGGAAGAGTCGTATATAGGCTTGAAGGGATGAACTATCTTTACGTATTCATTGTCTTTTTTATCCATAATATAATTTTACAATAAAAACAAAAAAGAGGCCAATCAAGGCCTCTTATTAGACAAATTTACTTCTTGTTTACAGCTTTTAGCATCAAATCGTTAAGGTTAGTGACAAAGGCTTTCTTATCAGTTACATCATAGCCTTCAAGAAGCATAGCCTCATCGTAAAGAAGGGCTCCGTACTTCTTGATGTCATCATCGTTATCAAGAGTCTTGATGGCCTTGAATAAGTCGTGGTCAGGATTGATTTCCAAGACCTTAGCGGCCTTAGCCTTTTCATCCTCGTCTTTATGTCCAGGCTGAGTATCGTTGATGACATGCTCCATATTTAAGGACATGCCTTCTTTAGTGGAGATGCAGCAAGGAGAATCGACTAGCTTAGATGAGAAGGAGACACCGTCCACCTTCCCTTTAAGCGCTTCAGTGATATCGTCGATTATTCTCTTGTTCTGATTAGTCAAATCATCGATCTTCTCTTTTTCCTCTTTATCCAAAGTCTCTTGGCTATCAGCGGAAATAGATTTGAATTCGACTTTATCGTAATCGTGCATGAACATCAAAGCGAACTCATCGATGCTGTCAGAAAGGAAGAGTACATCTTCCTCGCCTTTCTTATACTTCTCTAGCTCAGGGAGCATCTTAATTGAGTCGAGTGTCTTACCAGAAGCGTAATAGATGTACTTCTGATCTTTAACCATCTTCTCTTTATATTCCTTAAGTGAAATATACTTATCAGACTTCAATGACGGGAAGACAAGAAGATCTTGAAGAAGATCTTTCTTAGTCCCGTAAGAAGAATAGATACCAAACTTAATGTGGTCGCCATAAGCCTTGAAGAACTTCATATACTTATCAAAATCAGTATCCTTGAGTTCCTTCAACTTACTAACAACCTTATTTTCGATATTGGATTGAATCTTCTCTAAAATAGGAGACTTCTGGAGCATTTCACGAGAAATGTTAAGCGAGAAGTCCTCGGAGTCGACAAGCCCTTTAATGAACTTGAGATAATCAGGGACTAATTCCTTGCACTTGTCTTCAATGAAGATTCCCTTTGAGTACAAAGCCAAGCCCTTTTCATAATTCTCCGAATAAAGGTTATAAGGAGCATGAGAAGGAACAAATACCAAGGCATCATAATCTAATAAGCCTTCAGCTTTGATATATAAGGAAATAAGAGGATCCTCACTATCAGAGAACTTGTTCTTGTAGAATTCATTTAAGTCCTTATCAGTGACTTCACTCTTAGACTTCTTCCAAAGAGGAATCATGGAGTTAAGGGTCTTAACTTCCTTAGAAGTATCGTACTGACCTTCAATATCCTTTCCGTCTTTATCTTTCTTAGGAGTAGAGATTTCCTCTTCCATCTTAATAGGATAGCGGATGTAATCAGAATACTTCTTAACAAGGTCTTCTATTCTGTAATACTCTAAGAAATCAGAGTATCTTTCTCCGTCTACATCATCCTTAAGATATAGTCTGATCTCAGCCCCGGATTCTTGATCAAAAGAATCGAGGTCTTCAATGGTATATGAATCATTGCCGTCAGAGGTAAATAGATAAGCGGAAGAATCTAGCTTCTTAGTTCTGACTTCGACTTTCTTAGCGACCATGAAGGAAGCGTAGAAGCCGACGCCGAACTGACCGATGAGATCGACATCTTTGTTTTCCTTCATCTCCTTGTACTTCTCGATGAATTCCTTAGAGCCTGATCTAGCGATAGTGCCTAGATTATTCTCAAGGTCTTCTTTATTCATTCCGATACCGTCATCATCGATTTCGATATATCTGTCTTTCTTATTCAGAACTATCTTAATCTGATAGTCCTTAGAAGGAATCTTCCCTTCTGACTTAAGAGAGATAAACTTGTACTTATCTATAGAATCGGAAGCATTTGAAATAAGTTCCCTAAGGAACACTTCCTTATTCGAATAGATAGAATTAATCATAAGATTTAGAAGCTCTTTAGACTCAGTCTGAAATTGTTTTTCTTCTTTCATTTGATATACCCTCCAAAACTTTCATTAAGAGTATATCACACTTTTTAGCACTGTAAAGGCTTGAGTGCTAGTTTTCTTATTTTATATCAGAAATATCGATGACCAAAGCCTCGTAAGGCAATAGTTTATCAAGGTAGACAAAATCGTGCTTATCGTAATTAGAGAACACAGCCTTCACGCACAAAGGGTCTTTAATCTTTCTGGTTTTCCCGTTCAGATTAAGAATTACTTCGATCTTCTCTCCCATATAAGACCTAGTAAAGGCAAGTATTCCCTTTCCTAGATGGCAAAAGGCGATATCGCCGTAATTTATAGGGTTAGAATTGCACTTGAACCTTATAGCCTTCTTATAGAAAGCCAATATTGAATCAGGGTCATGAAGATTATCATTAATATTTATAGTCTTGTAGCTGCCGTTAACTTCTAGCCAAGGAGTACCTGAACTAAATCCAGCATTAGGAGAACTATTCCACTGAAGAGGACAACGAGAATTATCCCTATCGTAACTAAACACCATGTCCTTAGCGTAAAAGAAAGGCAGATGCATTCTCTTAAATAAATCCTTCATGGCTAGAGGTACTATATCCTTGCATCTAGATAGCTTAAAAGAAGGATAGTCGACCATTCCTATCTCTTCTCCCTGGTAGATAATAGGAGTGGATCTTAAGAAAAGAAGAAGACAAGAAAGCATCTTGGCGGATTCTTTATAGTAAGTAGAAGTATTTCCGTACTTACCAATAGATCTAAGTTGATCGTGGTTTTCAAGATAAAAAGCCTCGTGGTCGAAATTATCCTGCCAGCTCTCGATAATTCTCTTCCATTCCTCCGGCTTAACTCTTTTTCTCTTGATAGTAGGGAACTTCCTGAAATTATTAGAAATGTGCGCAAAAGACAAAATCATATCGAGTTCTTCAGAAGTGTACTTCTTAGCTTCCTTAAAATCTACGTTGCTAGTCTCCCCGATAGTAATGCATTCAAACTTAGAGAAAACATCCTTATAGAACCTATGGAGGATATAATGCCCGCCTTCCTGGTTCATATAAAGTTCCTTGCCAGTTAGAGAAAAAGATCTCTTCCCGTCATCTAAAGAAGTTTTATAAAGAGAATTAATCGAGTCCATTCTGAACCCGTAAATACCCTTAGAGAGCCAGAAGCTCATGATCTTTTTGAATTCATCATAAACAGACTCGTTTTTCCAGTTGAGATCAGGCTGATCAGCAGTATATAAATGAAGGTACCAAAGCTTATTCTCTTTACAATAAGTCCAAGCCGGTCCCATAAACATAGATTTCCAGTTATTAGGAGGAAGAGTGTTGTTCTTTCTTCCTTCTCTCCAGATGTAATAATTAAAATACTTGGAATTAGGGTCTTTAGAATTGATAAACCACGGGCAAGCAGAAGAAGTATGGTTAAGAACCATATCCAGAAGGATTCTCATTCCTCTTTTTCTGGCTTCTTCTAGAAGCTCAGTAAAATCATCCATAGTCCCGTACTCTGGATTAATAGACATATAATCTTTAACATCGTAGCCGTAATCGACATTCTTAGAGGGAAAAATAGGAGAGAGCCAAAGAATCTTGACTCCGAGTTTCTGCAGATAATCCAGTTTAAGGATTATTCCCCTTAAGTCACCTATGCCATCCCCGTTAGAGTCATAAAAACTTCTTACGTATATCTGATAGATGACGTTGCTTTTATAAAAACCGCTTTTATCCATATATTTCCACCGACTTTATTATGACATAAAAGAAGATGATAAGAACCATTAAATAAAACAAATCATATAGAAAATGTAAACGTTTTCATCTCTAAAACAAAATCTTAAAGGTCCTTAGAAAGTATAATTCTTATGTAGAAGCCGTATATGTCGGTGATGAGGACCGATAGTTTCTACGCCTGATCCGTAAAGTCAGGCTCTACGGTTGTTCTTATCTACACAAAAGAAGGAAACTGACTTGTTTTGGCTTTTAAGTTTTCTTTTTATTCACTAGATAGGGATAGCCCTCAGTTAATCGCTGAGGCTTTTTTAATTTTTGAAAGGAGGAAATAAATCAAAAATGGAAGCTTCTAATGATGTCGTCGTCTCTAAGCCGGATCTAGGAAAAGATGAGCCTAAAAAGCCCTCTTGGGAACCAAAATCTGGATTTGGAAAATTCTTAGACAAATGGTTCAAGATTTCTAAAAGAGGTTCGACCCCTGCTCAGGAGATTATAGGTGGCCTTGTAACCTTCTTGGCCATGTTTTATATCCTTCCGGTCAACTCCAATATGTTAGGAGCATTCGTCGGAACTACTAACGGAGTCGCTGGTGTCTTCTTAGCTACTGCAATCTCTGCCGGTCTTACTACTCTTATGATGGGCATATACGCTAACTTCCCTGTCGGTCTTGCCTCAGGCATGGGCGTTAACGCTTTGATCGCCTACACTGTCTGCTCTGGTCTTGGCTATTCCTACGCTGAAGCCATGGCGCTAGTTCTAGTCGATGGCCTTCTCTTCTTTATCATCTCCGTCACTCCTTTAAGAAAGATGATAGTGAACGCCATACCTAAGTCTTTAAAGATGGCGATCTCTGCCGGTATCGGTTTCTTCATCTGCTTTATAGGACTTCAAAACGCCGGTATCATCGTCGCCGACTCTTCAGTATGCGTAGCCTTTGGTAACTTATTAAGTCTTCCAGTTCTTATGGCCATAGTAGGTATCCTACTAGTCTTGGTCTTATCTTCCTTACCTAAGACCAATAAAGTCTTGTTCTGGATATCTAAATTCGCCGTCATCATCGCCATGGTTATTATGGGTGTCGTCTGCGGAATACTTGGTGAATGCAAAGTAGATGGCTTCCACGGTTTCCTCCAAGACGGACTTTATTCTTCTTATTCTGGTTTCAGCGATGTCTTTGGTGCTTGCTTCAAGGGCTTTGGTGTTTTCACTAAGCCTGAGGCTTACGCTTTAGCCTTCGGTCTCTTATTCGTCGATTTCTTCGATACTACTGGAACCTTAGTCGGTGTTGAGTCTGGTGCAGGAATGGTCGATGAGAAGACTGGATTAATCACTGTTAACGATCAGCCCGCTATGATCACTGATGCTGTTGGTACTTGCATCGGTGCTGTCTTGGGAACTTCTACTGTCACTTCCTTTGTCGAATCCACTACCGGTGTCTCCGCTGGCGCCAGAACCGGACTTTCCGCTTCTGTCACTGGTATCATGTTCCTTCTTGCTATAGGTATTTATCCTATCTTAGGAATGTTTGATAACGAAGCTGCTACCTCCTTAGCCTTGGTCTTTGTCGGCTTATGCATGTTCAAGAACCTCAAGAATCTCGATTGGGATGATTGGATCAGCTGTGGTTCTGGCTTTATCGCTATTATCATTATGGTCGTCTCTTATTCCATCACTGATGGTATCGGCTGGGGCTTTATCACTTATACTGTTATGTCCTTAGCAGCTAAGAAGTGGTCGAAAAAAGACATTCCTGTTTATGTCATCGCCTTGTTCTTCTTAGTTCTCTACATAGTTCAGTACACTACTTATAAAGCCTAGTTGTTACTAATACTCAAGCCAAAAAAAGAAGACTCATGATTTTGAAGTCATGAGCCTTTTTGTTCATCTTTTTTTCTTTACGTTACTAGCTTTGTTCTTGTACATCTTCTTATCGATGAGAGAGTAAAACTCTTTTAAGGATAGATTCTTTTCAGGGTCATATATTGAGTACCCCATAGACAAGGCTATTTTATAATGATTTGAAGAGGTGGCGTTGAATTCCTCAATGGCTTTATTGATATCAGCCATAGTCTTCTTGACCTCTTCTTCATCTCCTGTCTCCTTGTAGAAGCAGAACTCATCTCCGCCGTATCTAGCTACAAAGTCATCTCTGTCTTTATAGCAAGACTTAAGTATCTTAACCACTTCGATCAAAGCATCATCTCCAACTGTATGGCCATACTTGTCGTTTATGGATTTGAATTGATCTAGATCCATCATGATAACAGCGAATGGTTTCTTGCCTTTAGAGTCTATTTTATCTTCTAAGAAGGTATCTAACTTTCTTCTGTTGAAGCAAGAAGTAAGGAAGTCCATATCTATATTAGAAGTCTGCAGGTAAACATAATAAACAGTGATGAAGATAGAAGTGAACAGAAGCCCGAAAGGAACACCGTATAAGAAGCCTTGAATGAATATAGCGAAATAAGGAGCTAACGGGAACAAGAAGTACTCTTTAAATCTTTTCTTCTCGTAAAAAGGCTTATTAAGATAAGTCATGACAAGACTTAATAGAACCATGATTCCTAGCATTATGATATGAATATAGAAGAAAGTGCCTCTATGGTAATTCAAAGTAGAAGCATCATATCCGAAATAAATACCGTAGAAAGGCGATAATATCGAAAGAACTAATTCAACTATAGCCATCAAGAAAATAGTTAAGATGAAGAACTTAGTTCTCTTCTCCCCGCCTTTAACGTTTCTATTAGAGGCGACAAATAAAGTCCATAGCAGAATCATAAAGCTCGTCCCTGAATAATCGATGACATTGCTGAAGGCATTTAGGATATATAGTCCTTGGTTCCCGTTTATATCAATGTAGCCCATACCATCAAAGACAACTATCAATAAGACTACAAAGACCAGCATAGTAAAATAACGACCTTGTTTAGTCTTCTTCCAAGGTGACCTGATGCAGAAGATTCCCACGGTAATAAGAAGCAAAGCGGAAATAATACTGACCGCCAACCATGCAGGAATAGATTTGATATTTAGGAGTATGGGAAAATCTATCATAGGTTTCTTTCTAGATGTTAAAAAGGAAAACATACTTTCCTCTAGCACCTCTTAATGTCATTATTTTACCTTAAAAAGCCGATAATATACAACCTTCATGCTTATAGATTTAAATTTAAATAAATTTTTCCCATATGTTTACAAATGAAAAAGACAGATCAAAATAACATAGTCTAGAAATCATTTTTGACATAAGACCAATTATCGATATAAATCATCTATACTTAAATTAGAGAATAAGAGGTGACACCATGGAAACCATTTACTATAACGGGAACATAATAACTATGGAGGATGACTCAATTCCTTCAGCTATTTATGTAAAAGATGGAATTATCGAAGAGCTTGGAGATTTCGATAAATTAGTTTCTAAGCATAAAAGCTCTTCTCTTTTTGACTTAAATGGACTTACTCTTCTTCCTGGCTTTATAGACCCCCATTCTCATTTCACTCAAGTAGCGATGTCCTTAGTTCAAGTAAATCTAGATGGCGTTAAGACTTTATGTGAAATCAAGGATAAGCTTTTAACTCATTGCAAGAATTCTAACGTTCAAAAAGGCGAATGGATCATCGCCAACGGATTTGATAATAACTTCATGGAGCAAGGCCAAGTCCTTACTATAGCCTTCCTAGATAAATTGTTTCCTGATAATCCTATCGAGATTCAATATAAATCCGGTCATATGGGTCAATTCAATTCTTCGGCTTTAAACTACTTACAAATCACTTTAAAAACTGCTGAAGAAAGTTCAGGTCAAATAGAGATGAAGAATGGAAAAATCACCGGCTATCTTTTAGAAGGAGCTTTTTTCTCCTACGCAAAGAAAGTTCCTACTCCTTCTGTCACAAGCCTTCTAGGAGCCTATAAGCGTGCTCAGTCCTTATATCAGTCTTATGGAATAACCACTTTCCAGGAAGGATACGTAGTTAAGCAGATGCTTCCTTTTTACGACCTTCTTATTGAGTCCAAGATGCTTAAAAACGACTTGATAATCTACCCAGATGAAGAAACAATGAAGATAATCAAAGACTCCAAATATCAAAGGCTGATCAACAAATATGATAACCATATCAAAATAGGAGGCATGAAAGCTTTTATAGACGGCTCTCCTCAGCAGAAGACCGCTTATATGAAGACTCCTTATCTAGGCTCTAAAGATAACTACGGGACTCTTTGCCTAACAAAAGAAGAATTAGAAAGGCAGTTTGAAGTAGCCTATTCATTTAAACTTCCTCTTTTAGTTCATTCTAACGGAGACGCTGCCTGCCAGTTGTTCTTAGATGCCCTAAGTGATGTAAGTAAGAAGATACATGATATCCTTTCTCTTCCAAATACGATAATCCACGCTCAGTTCATAACAAAAGACGAACTTGAATACGCCAATAAGCTTAAATGCTTTGTCTCTTTCTTTGTCGGTCATATCTATTACTACGGAGAAGTCCATATCAAGAACTTCGGCCTAGAAAGAGCCTCCTTGATTTCTCCTTCTAAAGACGCCTTAGACTTAAAGGTTCCTTTCACTTACCATACAGATTCTCCTGTTATTATGCCTAACTTACTAGAAGCAGTATGGTGTGGAGTTAATAGAGTCACATCTAGTGGCAGAGTCTTAGGTAAAGAAGAAAGAATATCACCTTACGATGCCTTAAAGGCTATTACCATTACAGCAGCTAAGCAGTACTCAGAAGAAAAGATCAAAGGATCAATCAAAGTCGGAAAAGTTGCTGATTTTGTTGTCTTGGCACAAAATCCTTTAAAAGTCGATCCTATGAAAATCAAAGACATAGATATAGTAAAGACCATTAAACACGACGAAGTAGTTTATTCGAATAAGTCTTTTGAAGATTGATAAAGCCATTTATCTTTATCAACTTTTTACACTTATCAATAATTGCTTATTTTAAGCCGCTTTTATGTGTTTTTCATATGGACTTCTTTACCTCGTTAAAGTAAGATATTTACATACTTATTAATTGATTTTAGAAAAAAAGGAGGCTTTATTAATGTCTCATTTAAAATGTATCGTTTCGGGTATCTTGGCTGGAATGGCTATCGGATTAGGAGGAGCGATATTTCTAACTTGCTTAGTCTATATTCCTCAAGGTGGAAGAATAGTAGGATCTATTCTCTTCTCAATCGGGTTGTTCCTCGTCTGCACCTTATCATTAAATCTATATACAGGTAAGATCGGCTATGCCTTTGAAAACAAACCTACTTACCTTATTTCTCTTCTTGAGATGCTACTAGGAAATGCTATTGGAGCTATCGGACTGGGATATCTATTAAGATTAACTACTTTGTATTCATTAATCGGAACTAATGCTGAGTCTTGTGCCTTAGGTAAGATTCTGAACATGGGTCAAGGCGGACAAGAATGGTACTCTTGTTTAATTAACGCTTTCTTCTGCGGAGTCTTAGTTTATCTTGCAGTAGATATCTTCAAGAAATCAGAAAACTACGGAATTAAAATCATCGGACTATTCGGATGCGTCACAGCCTTTGTAGCCTTAGGCTTCGAGCACTGTGTAGCCGATATGTTCTACTTCGCCTTCGCTAATATGTGGGGCACTCATTTTGTCGAGGCCTTCTTGGCTATGCTTCTTTTCATCCTCGGCAATTCACTAGGCTCTTTAGCAATCTGGTATCTTCTCCACTTCAAAAACTTGCCTAATAAGCAGAAATCAATCTAACTAGTAAAATAATTTATATCTTTGATTTAAGGAACTTTGTTAAAGCAAAGTTCTTTTTTAAGCCATTACATTATTAACCACTAACCTTTGATTTTGTATCCTAAACAAGGCGATTATGAAAACGGTAAACAAATAGTTTATAATTAGAGTGTTTGAGATATAGGGTTTATTATTGGTTATTTAATAAATATGGACGTTCACAAAAGCGCCTTGTTTAATAACTAACTGATTAGTTGAATTCCTATTGTCCAAAAATAAAGGAGAACCATAAATATGCCGGAAATGTCAAATGCCTACGTCCCCGTTCACAAAGGTGAAAAGAATCCTAACAAGAAGATTCTAAAGTTAGGTCAGAGAATCACAGACCGTATCGGTCATAAGGTAACCTCTGATGATCCTGAATACTGGGGCTTAGCAACTGTAGTTACTGATGAGATGGCTGATGTAGCTCTCAAAATGAAGGTACGTCATCCTTACACTTTCGATATGCTCTTAAAGAGCACAAAGCTTTCTAAAGAGGAACTTCAGAAAAGACTGGATTCTATGTGCTGGGTCGGCCTTTTGGAATATAACTACCAAGGCAAAGACAAGAACGGCAAATTAGGCGTAAGACAGTACGTCTTACCTTACTTCGTCCCTGGCTCTGCTGAATTCACCAACATGAGAAAAGATCAGCTTGATCAGCATCCTGAGCTTGCCATGTTCTTTGAAAGGATGACTTTCTTGCCTCTTGAAAAGGTTACACCTATGGTCCCTCCTGGGGGTGCTGGAATTGGAATGCACGTCATCCCTGTTGAAAAAGCCATCCAGATGGAAAACAAGACTGCTGATATCGAACATATCTCTTACTGGCTCAAGAAATATGAAGGTCATATTTCCGCCGGTCTTTGCTCTTGCCGTTACGGAAGAGCTAAGCTCCACGAAGGTTGCGGAGATAACCCTGAGGAATGGTGCTTAGGTGTCGGCGATATGGCTGATTACTGTGTCGAAACCAAAAAAGGCCGTTATGTCACTTACGATGAAGCCATGGCTATTTTAAAAAGAGCCGAGGACAACGGATTCGTTCACCAGATTACTAATATCGATGGTCAAAACAAAATCTTCGCTATCTGCAATTGCAACGTCAATGTCTGCAACGCCTTAAGAACATCTCAGCTTTTCAATACTCCTAATATGTCTAGAAGCGCCTATACCGCTAAAGTCGATAAAGATAAGTGCGTCGCCTGCGGACAGTGTGTTGAGTACTGCCCTGCCGGTGCTGTTAAGTTAGGTCAGAAACTCTGCACTAAATTAGGTGAAATCAAATATCCTAAGCACGAGCTTCCTGATAATATGCCTTGGGGCGTAGATAAGTGGGACGAGGATTATAGAGACAAGAACAGAATCAACTGCTATGAGACTGGTACTTCTCCTTGTAAGACTGCCTGCCCTGCTCATATCGCTGTTCAGGGTTATCTTAAGCTCGCAAGCCAAGGTAAATACACCGAGGCTTTAGCCCTCATCAAGAAAGAGAATCCTTTCCCTGCTGTCTGCGGACGTATCTGCAACAGAAGATGCGAGGATGCTTGCACTAGAGGAACTATCGATCGTCCTATCGCTATCGATGAAGTTAAGAAGTTCATCGCCCAGAAGGACTTAGACTCCAAGACTAGATTTGTACCTGAGATCGTCATACCTTCTAACGAAGGCAGATGGAAGGAAAAGATCGCCATCATCGGAGCTGGCCCTGCCGGTTTATCTTGCGCTTTCTACTTAGCTCAGAAAGGCTACTATCCTACTGTCTTTGAAAAGAACAAGAGACCTGGCGGTATGCTTACTTACGGCATCCCTTCTTATAAGCTTGAGAAAGATGTCATCGACGCTGAAATCAAGGTCATGGAAGATATGGGCGTCACTATCAAGTGTGGAGTTGAAGTCGGTAAGGACATCACTCTTGATGAACTCAGAAAAGAAGGATACAAAGGATTCTACATCGCTATTGGCTGCCAAGGTGGAAGACTTCCTAATATCCCTAACGATACCGCTAAAGGAACTTCGACTGCTGTCAGTTTCTTAAAGGATATCGCCGATAAGAAGATTAAGGCTATCGATGATGATGTAGTGGTAGTCGGTGGCGGCAACGTCGCTGTCGATGCTGCTAGATCCTCTGCTAGATTAGGCGCAAAGTCTGTCAATATGTTCTCTCTCGAGACCAGAGACATCATGCCTGCTACTAAAGAAGAGATCAAAGAAGCCGAAGACGATAAAGTCGTAGTCAATTGCGGCTGGGGACCTAAAGAAGTCCTCGTCTCTAAAGACGGCAAGGTCACTGGTATAATCTTCAAGAAGTGCACCAGAGTCTTCGATGAGAATCATAAGTTCTCACCTATGTACGATGAGTCTGTCACTAAGGAAGTTAAGTGCTCCAGAGTAGTCTTCTCTATCGGTCAGGCGATCGAATGGGGCGATTTGCTTAAAGGCACCAAAGTCGAATTCAACAGAGCTAAAGGCCCTATCGCTGATAAGCTCACCTACCAAACCTCTGAAAAGGATATCTTCGTAGGCGGAGATGTCTTCACTGGCCCTAAGTTTGCTATCGATGCTATCGCTGCCGGTAAGGAAGGCGCTATTTCCCTCCACCGTTTCGTCCAGAAGGATACTTCTATGACTATCGGTAGAAATAGAAGAGACTTCATTTCTTTAGATAAAGACAATATCAACGTCGAATCCTACGACCACGCTCCTAGACAGGTCGCTGGTGAAGATGAGGCCTATGCCGCTAAGCATCCTTTCAACGATGCCCACAAGGTCTTCACTGAAGAACAGGTCAAGATTGAAACTTCTAGATGCTTATCATGCGGTGCTTCTGTCGTCGATGAGAATAAGTGTATCGGTTGTGGTGTCTGCACTACTAAGTGCGCCTTTGATGCCATTCACTTACATAGAGATCATCCGGAAGCCAGCAAGATGTATAAAGCTGAGGATAAGATGAAGGCTGTTCTCCCTTATGCCTTAAAGCGTGCCATCAAGATCAAGTTTGGCAAGAAGACACCTGAGGAAAAAGCATCCATCAAGAAACACAAGGCTTATAAGAAAGCCAAAAAGGCTGAAAAGAAGAGCGCTTAAATGCACGAGCTTAGCATAGTCTTCTCCATCGCCAAAAGAGTCGAAGAAGTCGCTATGGAAAATAACGCCAAGCGTGTAGTCTCAGTTCAACTCGATATAGGAGAAGTGTCGACTATCATTCCTTCCTATCTTAAAGACTGCTGGAAATGGGTGGCTAAGAAAACCCCTATTCTCAACGATTGCAAGCTTCACGTTCATATCATTAAGGGCGTTACTACTTGTAACTCCTGCCTCAAAGAATACTCTACAGTGACCTACGGAAGGACTTGTCCTTACTGCGGAAGCGAAGACACGGTTCTTAAGACGGGTAATCAAGTCGAAATCAGAGATATCGAAGTAATCTAAATATAGAGGCTGGAACTCAAATCCAGCCTCTTTTCTTATCCGTCAGTTTTATATGTTCAACTTATAATCCATCGATTTTCGAGAATAAAAAAATGCTCGTATGAAACGAGCCTTTTTTACACTAAGTGGTGCGGCCAGAGAGAATCGAACTCTCATGGTTTCCCATACGCCCCTCAAACGTACGCGTCTACCAGTTCCGCCATGGCCGCAGTGCCTTATTATTATATAGACCTTCATTTTGAAAAATCAACTATAAGCTCTATGTTTATGAGGAATTTTCATCAATTGTTCATCTTGAAGGCCAATAAGGCCTATTAATAACCAAATTTTCGAATTATAAGGGACAAATCAAGAACGCATTTTAAATAACGACAATTAATTTTGTAGACACATTCCTTTACTTTAGACTTAATAAGAAACAACAATTATTCCTTGTTAATTCTCTCTAAGCCTAAGGAAGTAAGGTAATCAGAAAGTTCCTTCTTATGCTTTCCATAACAGATAAGATGGTGATTGCCTAAAGGTGTCTTCAAGAAGTAAGAGACATCAGAGTCGAGATGGACGTTGATCTGCGTACGGCAGAGGTCTTTTCTATAAAGATTCTCTTCAAGTTCCCCTTCTGAACAGAAGAACTTATCTAAGTTAGAAGATAGCTTAAGGATAGTGACAGGTCCTTTTCTCATCTCTCCGTGAATACCTACACCGATATTAGACTCAAAATGAGTATTGAACGAATATTTGTCCGCCATATCTAAAGGCAAGGTGCAGTGAGCAAAAAGAACAGTGTTCTTCTCATCATCGACCCAGCAAGGATTAGCCTGGAAAGCAGGAAGATTGAGTTTATTTCTAATAGTGAAAGCCGAGAGCATGGAAGGAACATCTCCTTCACATGAGGCTACTATTCCCTTTTCATTAAGTAAGGCCAAGGCCAGGCAAGAAGTGGTCTTGATAGAGTTAAGAAGATCAAAGCATCTTATAGTAAGACCATCTAGATTATGGCCCTTTACCATCTGCTTAAGAGCCTTATATACTCTATAGGCTTTATTCAGTTCGTCTTTATTGTAATCAGCTTTCAATCTATCAGGAGCAAGATTGACGTTTAAACCAGCATATATCCACATAAGCTCTTGAGTAGTGAGGTCGATAAGCTCTATATTGAAAAGCTTTCTGACCTTGATGTAATCGACATCAGAAGCGATGAGCCAATCAGAAGGCTTGCCGATGACGCCTAATTTATAAGTCTTGCCTTGGAAGGCTCTAGTCTTCTCGTTAAGAAGGCTATCTAGCCTAGAAGCTATATAATCGTAGCTCCCGTGAAGTATCTCGCCTTCTTTGCCGTTCTTTCTTATAAAAGAAAGAATCTCCAGAGAAGCCGCTAACGAATTAGATGATCCATAAGTCAAAAGATAATAAGGCCCTTCGATCTTGGAGTATATTTCCTTGAATTTAGACTCAGAGCCGCCCGACTGAATTAAAATCAAGCCTAAGTCTCCATCGTGAAGTTCATCTAAATTGACGATATTGAAAGAATAACCAGTCTTTTCCTTCAAGGTCTTAATGAGCTTATCGGATTCTTCTGAAATAGTATTTCCATAAGACAGGTCCGATTTGATGGGATAGATATTAATGTTGATCATGTTAATTTCCTTCTGTCTTTATTATACTTAGTTTAGGAAACTTAGAGGGCTAAAAATGCAGAAGATCGACTAATATAGCGTCCAGGATGTACATATTCTCTTTTTTAACTCTAATAGACTTCCTATCGATGATGAAATCGTCCTTAAGCTCACTAAGTTCTTTTGAGTAAGCTTTTAAAAAATCCTTATGAAATCTATATGAGAAATTTTCAAAGGTAAACCCTTCCTCTAAGCGAAGGTTGAGCATTATAAAATCAAACTCCTGGTCTTTAATAGATTCTTTGATAGAAGAGACTATTATGTCTTTCCCATTTATGTAATTGAAGATATTTGAAGTCCTAACTTCCCTTACTCCATCAACATAACTAGTTGCCCCGATTCCTGAAGCGTAGTACATATCATCTTTCCAGTAAGTCTTGTTGTGCTTAGACTCAAAGCCTTCTAAAGCAAAATTAGATACCTCGTATCTCTTGTAGCCAATCTTTTCAAGATTAGACACTATGTATTCATAATAGTCAGCCATCTTGTCCTCATTTAAAGAAGGCTCTTTTCTTATGTATAAAGGAGTTCCCTTCTCAACCTGAAGAGAATAAAAAGATACATGCTTAGGCTTAAGCTCCTCAATCTTCTTTAAGTCGTAAGCTAAATCATCTTCCTTCTGGTCTTTGATTCCGTATATGAAGTCGAAAGAATAATTAGTGATCCCGACTTTTTGAAGATACCCGACAACTTCTTTTACCTTAGACTCATCGTGCTTCCTATTAAGATACAAAAGAATTTCGTCTTTAAATGACTGAACCCCTAAAGACACCCTATTAACCTCAAACTCTTTCATCATCTTAGCCTTCGTTAAAGAAAGGCTTTCTGGATTAGCCTCCATAGTGAACTCTTCCTTACATGTGAAATTAGAGTGGATAAAAGACAATAGGTCATAAAAAAGATCATCGCTCAAAGCAGAAGGTGTCCCTCCGCCTATATAGATAGTGTCTAGTTCCTTATTAGGTATCTGACTCAGCTCTTTTTTCAGAGCCTTTATATAATTTTTTTCCAGCTCCTCATTACAAAGGTACTTGCAAAAATCACAATACGAGCAGATGCTCTCACAAAAAGGGATATGGATATATAAAGACCTAGGAAGAGCAGTCTTCATCTTCTAGGCCTTAGAATTGCGTCTAGGGATAGGCTTATATACAAACTTGTTTCTGATCTTGGTTTTCTCGAAAAATCCCATCTGAGCCAGATAATCCATAGAGGTTCTAGCCGTCTCATAAGAAGTGGACTCTGAACTCTTGAATTCCTGGATGGTATAAGAACGACCTATAGTGCAATGAGAAGCATAAAAATGAGCCTGGCTCTTTGAAAGAGTCGGGAAAGTCTCCCTTAAGTCGACGGCGATTCTATCTACATCCTCGCCTTTTAAGCCAGTCGGGAATATAGGAAGAGCTACATCGGGTTTCCCGTATATCTGAACATTATCAGTAGGAGCAGGAGCAGTTTTCACCTCGTTAGTTAACGGAGTCGAAAGAAGATTATTTACTACACTCTTATTATTATCGTCTCCAGGCATACCTAAATTCTCAGGCTCAGCCTCCATCATATGGATAGACTCGTTAACTTGAGAAGAAGGATTATCATCAATCTGTCCACCCCTATTCTCATAAGAAACAGTGTCCTTTTGAGAAAGAGCCATATCGTCCATCATGTCCTTGATATCCAAATTGAGATACTTAAAGACATAATCGAAGAAATAAGTTAAGTCGAATGTCTTCTGAACAGTCTCATAAGCCGATAAAAGACCCTTGTCCTTAGTAAGCATCAATCCTTCGATGTTCAAGAAAGAAGCAAAAGCCCCAAACCCGGCTTTAGCAAGCCCCTCTTTAAAAATGAGGCAGCTATTCATCTCTCTAAATAACTCATAAGGCATGACGTAATAAGAATAGAACAAAGCGGATATTCCTCTTACTGAGGCAAACTCAGAAGAATCGTTGATGAACAATGAAAGATCATCCATCATCGAATCGATTCTATCTGATAAAGCAGCATTATAAACATAGCCCTTCTGATAATAATGGGGCTCATCATAGTCGTTAGTTCTATAGGCTTTTTCCTTAGAGGCTTCTTTATCCTCTTCTCCAGAGTTAATGATCTGATTAAGAGAATTATAGTCTACATAAGAAACAGCTCCGGCATCGTGAGTCTCGATGTATCTTAAGGCGTTAAGGTAATTATCGACGACGATGGAATCAGAAGGAATAGTCGATATAGAGTTTTCTATCAAAGTCTTCAAAAAAGATTCACCGGCTTCTTCTGACCCAGAGAAAGAAGAAACCTTGGAGAGAATCTTAACAAGTCTTCTCTCCTTAAAGGCTTTCTTAGCGAAATCGTTAAGATAGTTATAATCAAAAAAGACTTTATTGAGGCTTCTCTCGAAAGAAAGAATCCTGTTAGTGATGGAATTAGTCATGACCAAAGAGAACTTAGTCATGTCGATTGAATGCAAATCGAAGGTGACAGTGTGCTTCTTACGATAGGAAATTATCTGATTCCAAATGAAATCGACATTGGAGACGTTAAAAGCCTCTCCAACCTGTTCCTTTGTGGCGTAAGAATCCTCTGAAAAGCGAACATCGTAATTTTCTGCCATTATTTATCCTTCTATGACTTGCTAACTGATTTAATTATAGGTTCAACGGGTAGTAGATATCAATCCTTTTTACTAAAAAACAACTAAATATCACCTACCAATTTTAACTCCCCCCTAGTCGTCGATAGAAAGAACGGAGATGAAAGCCTCCTGAGGAACTTGAACCTTGCCGAATTCCTTCATTCTCTTCTTGCCTCTCTTCTGGGCTTCTAGCAACTTCTTTTTACGTGTGATATCACCGCCGTAACACTTAGCCAGAACATCTTTTCTCACGGCCTTGATATCGGCTCTAGCGATAATCTTTCCGCCTATTGCGGCCTGAACAGGAATCTCAAACTGCTGACGAGGAATGACGTCTTTCAATTTCTCGACTATCGCCCTTCCTCTTCTCACAGCGTTAGGTCTATATACGACCATGGTTAAAGCATCTACCACTATTCCGTTAAGAAGAATATCCATTCTCGCTAAGTCTGAGGCTTCATAGCCGGTAAGCTCATAAGACAAGGAAGCGTAACCAGCAGTCATGGACTTCAGCTTATCGAAGAAGTTAAAGATAATTTCAGTAAGAGGAATCTTGTAAACTAGCTTTATTCTCTTATCATCGACGTATTCAGTAGAGATATAAGTCCCTCTTCTACCTTGGCAAAGATTCATGACGGCTCCAGTGTATTCAGTAGGAGTCATAATCTCCGCTTTGCAGTAAGGCTCCTCGCAAGAAGCTATAGCGCTAGGATCAGGAAAATTAGAAGGGTTCTGCAAAGTGACTTCTGTATGGTCTTTAAGCTCTATTTTATAGACGACAGAAGGAGCGGTGCAGACAAGATCTAGATTATATTCATTCTCTAGTCTCTCTTGGATGACATCCATATGCAAAAGACCTAAGAATCCGCATCTGAATCCGCTTCCTAAAGCATCTGAGGTTTCAGGCTCAAATACCAATGAAGCATCGTTTAATGCTAGTTTTTCTAGAGCGACTCTAAGATTCTCAAAGTCTTTATTATCAGAAGGATAAAGTCCAGCGTAGACCATAGGAAGCATCTTCTTATAGCCGGGCAAAGGATTAGGAGAAGGATTGTTTTTCAAGGTGACAGTATCACCGACCACAATATCCTTGATATCTCTTATCTGAGCAGTTAGATAACCGACATCTCCAGCCGCCAGTTCATCAGTTCTTACTTCCTTAGGGGTTCTAATACCTATCTCTTCGACCTTATATGACTTCTTGCTGGCCATAAGGTAGATTTCATCCCCTACTCTGACCTTGCCTTCCTTAACTCTAATAAGGATGACAACGCCTCTATAAGGATCAAACTTAGAATCAAAAATCAAAGCCTGAAGAGGCTTAGTAGCATCACCAACAGGATGAGGAAGCTTATTAACTATAGCCTCCAGCATCAAATCTACATTTTCCCCAGTCTTAGCGGAGATAGGAATAGTGTCATCAGGATCTATTCCCATAGTCTCGATGAGGTCTTCTCTAGTTCTTTCTAAGTCAGCAGTAGGAAGATCGATCTTATTGATAACAGTAAGTAAAGTTAAGTCATTCTCTAAAGCCAGATACGAATTAGCTAAAGTCTGTGCCTGGACGCCTTGAGTAGCATCCACAACTAAAATCGCGCCTTCGCAAGCGGCTAATGATCTTGAGACTTCATAAGTGAAATCTACATGTCCTGGAGTATCGATCAAATTGAAAAGATAATCCTCGCCGTTCTTGGCGTGGTAGTTAACTGAGACGGCATTCAGCTTAATAGTAATGCCTCTTTCTCTCTCCAAATCCAAATCATCGAGCAACTGAGCCTTCAGATCTCTTTGAGCCACAGCTCCGGTCTTCTCTAAAATACGGTCAGACAAAGTGGTCTTGCCGTGGTCGATATGAGCGATAATGCAGAAATTTCTAATGTGGTTTAAATCGTATTTATTCATCTTTCTTCTCCCAAAATCTCTTTACGTATTCAGATATGCGGTTTACATTTCCTTCGATGATATAATTCCCGTACAAGCTTTTCAGCACATCCTTGTAGTTAGGATAAATATAGCGTGTATCTATAAATAAGATAACACCTTTATCATTCTCTCCTCTTATAACTCTTCCTGCGGCCTGCACAACTCTATTGATGCCAGGGAAAGTATAAGCATAAGCATGACCTAGACTCGGATTCTCTTCTCCATAATACTTGGCAATCCTATCCTCTAGATAAGAAAGCTTAGGCAATCCGACAGATACTATTATAGCCCCAATAAGCCTATCTTCTGTTAAATCGATACCCTCAGAAAATATGCCCCCTAGAACTGTAAATCCTATTGTAGTCCTAATAGGATTATTTACAAAGTGAGATAAGAACAGAGCTCTATCCTCTTCTGACATCTCCTTCTCTTGAAAATAACAGTCTAGGTTAGTAAAAGTCGAAAACAGCATCTTGAACTTAAGCATGTACTCAAAAGACGGGAAGAAGACCATGTAGTTACCTACTTTTTGATTCACCACCCCTAAAATAAGAGAAGTAATCTTTCCTATTGTGTAATCTCTGTCTTTATATTTAGTAGAGATAAAAGTATCAGCGATCACCAGTTCATTAGATCTTTTAAAAGGCGAAGGAATATTCAAAGTCAACGAATCCTTATCTCCGCCGCACAGATCGATGAAATAGTCCTTAGGTGAGAATGTAGCCGAGAATAAAAGTCCGGCGTCAAAAGCGTTAAAAGCGTCCTTAATCAAGTATCTAGGGTCAAGACAAGAGATCGAGAAAGATACAGCCTTCTTCCTTTTAGGGTCGAAGGTGAAGTAATAAGCGTATCTTTCATCATTATCAGGAAGGTTATCGAAAGAAGACACCGTATAAAAGAAGTCGAGGAAGGCGTCTTCCATGTGCCTAGCCTTATGCATATATCTTTTCGCATGGACCAAAAAAGCTTTAAGTATATCTTCTAAGGCATCAGGTACTTCCTTCACCTCGTTAATATCTTCCCAGGGTGAAGAAGAATCTTCCTCGAGTTGAGAATTAAAGTAATCTATCAGGTTCTCTAAGTCATCCCTAATAGGTTTGCTGGCCTTGAGCTTATTCTTCTTCATTATCATATATAAGCCACGGACTTCATAAATATCGATCTCAGCAGAAAACATATCCCTAACTCTAGTCGGAAGATTATGAGCCTCATCAACTAAAAGAAGATAAGGCTTTTTTGAGAAAGTCTCAAAGAACCTAACAAGTCGAGCCGAAGGGTCGAATAAGTAGTTATAATCCCCCACTATGACATCAGCGTAATTAAGAAGGTCCAGCTGGAACTCAAAAGGACAGATCTGATTGCTCAAAGCCAAATCCAGAATATCCTCTTCCTTAAATAAGTCCTGTCTTCTCAAGGCGAAGAAAATAACATCGTTAACTTTATCGTAATAATTCTTGGCAAAAAGACACTCGTCAGGATTGCAGTGCCCTTTTTCAGCATTAGGGCAGATCTTAGCCTTAGAGGTAACAACAACTCCCTTGAGCTTACCCCCGTTATCATTAAGTCTTTTTAAGGTATCGTAAGCTACTTTCTTAATCGAGGACTTAGAAGTCAGATAGAAGATTTTCTCTAAGTTTCTTTCACCGAGTTCCTTAATATACGGATACAGGGCTGAGACGGTCTTACCAATACCTGTCTTAGCTTCGCAGAACCCTATTTGATTAGTCTTTACAGTCTCATAGGCAAAATTCATCATCTCCTCTTGACCGTTACGGACATTAGCGAAAGGAAAAGGAAGGTCTATTATGGACTTCTGCCTTTCTTCTTTCATTTGAGAGACGACTTTAAGATAAAGACAATATCTTCTTAAAAGATCGTTTATATACTTCTCTAGTTGCTCTTTAGTGTAGATGAAAAGGAACTGCTTAACCTTAGCATTATCTAGCTGAGAGATATAAGTAAGTTGAACCTTGATAGAAGAAAGATTATGGTCAGTTAAATATATATAGGCGTAAACCAAAGCCTGCCCTAAATGCCAGTCCTTCTGGCTTTCATAGAACTTATCTATTTCAGTATTAGTAGTCTTAATTTCATCGATAGTGACATTATCAGGCTCGTGGACTATGATTCCATCAGCTCTCCCGTCCATATTCAAGATAAAGTCTTCGTATTTAAAGATATGAGAAAGATAAACCTCAGACATATACTCTGATGTCTGCTTAGCCTGATACCAAGCGTGGAGCCTAGTACCTTCATGCATAGAGATTGTATTAAAGACTCTGTTATCTATATCCCCTTTTCTAAGCAAGATATCGACAAAGTCATGAACCGAGAGCTTTATTTCTTTCATACTTTGATATTCTAGCAAAAAAACACCTTTACCGCATCTTCCTAGTAAGGATAAAAGAAGCGATAAAGATGTAAATATGAATTGGAATTAAGAAAAATAACAATTAAGAAGAAAAGATGATTAAAGAATCACTCTTGTTAAGCGAGAAGAAGGTATATCCTTTCTTCCTTCCTTAGCTTCGTCTTTTCCGTTGAGCTTAACTAAATCACCGGTATATCCGACATTGACCCTAAGTAAAGAAGTGCCGACCCCATAAATATCTACAGGGGTGTGGTCTTTTTCAAAGTCGACGATCTTCTCTGAAGTAAATCCAGAAGAGACGACGATCTTAACAAAATTGAATCCGTTATCATCTAAGCCTTTTCTTAAGGCGAAGATAAGTTCCTTATTGACCCCGTGAGGATCAAAGCCAGAAGTATCTTTCCCATCGAAATAATGATCGATCAGGCTCATAGAAGTATCGACTCTAACAGCACCTAGCTTGTTGCCTAGTTTCTTAGCGACTTCAATAGAGTCATTAACAACATTGTTATGGTAATCGATCAGAGCTGTGACTTTTTCTTTCGGGAAGGACTTTAAATAGGCTACGCAAGCCTCATAAATATCCCCGTGGCACATCTCAATAAGGGCGTGAGGCATAGTTCCCTTGCCTTTAAGACCCGTCCACTTGCCGTTAGCGTCAGTTGAGAAGGCTCTCATTCCGGCTACATAGCAAGCATATCCGTCTCCGGCCTGAGTATAAGGGTCATCTTGTCTATCTGCCATATTCAAGACTTTCTTGCCGTTAGCGGCTTTCATTACTTGATAAGCGTTAGTGCAGACAGCGCTTCTTCTAGATAAGATTCCATCTATCGATCCTTCTAAGAATCCGAAATCAGCGTAATGACCGATGACTTTAAGCACCGGTTCATTAGCGGATATCATGTCTCCGTCGTTAAGGGCGTAGACCTCTAAGTCTTCCTTATGGTCAGCAAAAGTAGATATCAAAGACACTACCTCATCGATACCGCAGAGCTTGACGTTGTCTTTTCTTTGGAAGAACTGCTCCTCGACGATATTGTCAGATAAGTTATCCTCGACTATCTTCCTTGTCTTCAAAAAGTAATTAGCGGAGTAAAAGCCCTTCTTGTACTTCTTATCAAACTTAAATGTCTTTTTGGTAAGCCTTGAGATAAGGCCTTTTTCCTTCATCTGAACTTCATTCATAATCCTAGTCCTCCTCTATCGAGTAAGTCCCTTTTCCTAAAAGGGAGTCGTCATCTACTAAATCGACTTCACTTCCGATGATGAGGTATTCCTCATCCTGTAAAAGATAATCATCAGACATGTCTCCGTTATCTAATCTGTTCCCTCTTTTAGAGAGAAGAACATACTGATTTTCATTCAAGTCTTCCTTTATTAAGATACCGGCTTTCTTGAATTCATCATTTCCCAAGGAAACTACATAAGAATCATCTTTGATGGAGATTATCTTCCCTACTACGACCTCAGAAGGAATAAGAACCACATCTTCATCTAGTTCGCTAGATATGATTGTGTGAACAAGATTGATCAAAGGCTCGTTAGGATTATGGACTAACCCGTTGAGCCTAAGCTTTAATAAACTATTTGAGTTGAAGATATTAACGCCTATAAGAGAGTTGTCTTTATATAAGCCCACTACATCATTAGATTTTTTAATGACGTTAGGAAAAGCCTTATTATCGATGACGATAATAAGCGTGTCTTCCATTACTTTGTAGTTATAAAACAAGCTTCCTTTATATGACATCTATTACTCCTTTATAGCGACTATTCTATGAATGGTTACACCTTTAGAGCGGAACTTCATCTCGTATTCACTCATCACATCCCCTTCGGCTTCAGTAGCATAATCATCTATAAATGTAGTCTTGAACTTCCCGAAAGTATCAAAATACTTCCTAGAATCTGTATAAAGAAGGACATTATCAGTCTTGAAGTAAAGCACACCGCCCTTTTTTAGAAGCTTATAATAAGCATCTAATCTAGTAGGGAAAGTAAGTCTTCTCTTATGATGTCTCTTTTTAGGCCAGGGATCAGAGAAATTTAGATAGATAGCGTCTAGTGATTCAGGCTCGATAAAAGGAATCAGCTTATCCACAGATGTATTGATAAACTTCAGGTTAGTAGGAGCGTTCTCCATATTGACCATCTTCTTAATAGCGATAGCAAAAGCCGTCTCGGCTATCTCCGCCCCAAGAAAGGAATCAGAAGGATTATTTAATGCCATCTGGAGGATAAATCCCCCGCATCCCGACCCTACCTCAAGCTTATTGAAATGAGGCAAGCTTTCCAGATTCTCATCATCAAGAGCGATATCCTTATGCTCCCCTATCAGCCCTTCAGCCCATGGCTTATGTCTAAGTCTCATCTTTTAGTCTTTCTTCTCTCTTAAATATTCGCCTAAGTGCCAGATAGCGTCAGCGTATATGGCAATAGATCTGTTGAAATCATCAATACGCAAGAACTCGCCGTCTTCATGCATCTTGCAATCGACGCCCGGGAACTGCATACCAAAAGCCACAGAGTTCTTGGAGTCTCTAGCGTAAGTTCCTCCGCCAATAGCAAGAGGCTTAGATTTAGTATCACCAGTCTCATTCTGATAAGCCTTTAAAAGAATCTTTACTATAGGTGAATCAAGCGGGAACATAAGTCCTTCAGAGCCGCCTAAGAATGTAATATTAGAAGGCTTAGTCTCTTCCTTGACGTTCTTAATTGCCTCATCTGAAGTGACATTCTCAGGAAGTCTCATATTTACAGTTAAAGATAAAACTTTGCCGTCATAAGACATGACACCGATGCAGTAAGAAGAAGAATCGAAGGTTTCAGACTTATAATCGCCCTTAAAGGCCTTGCCGTCACCGACGTGGTAGTCATTGAAGATCTGATTCAAGACAGGAATCTTATAATAGGTCCCGTAGAAATCGAGCATATAAAGACCAGCGTTAACTCCAGCCCAAGGCATAGAGCCGTGGCAGGCTTTGCCGATGAAATGAAGGACGTGCTTAGTATTGTAAGTGGCCTTGATCTCAGGATGGTTAGCTAAATAATCAGCTAAGGCTTTAGATATGTCGTCATTATTCTCAATAAAAGTCTCACCAAGAACGATGTTAGTGGCGTCTCCAAAGCTGAAGGAAGGTATTCTAGAATCGTTGATCTCATATTCGACCTTATAAGAATAAATACCCTTTTCAGCGTAGATTAAAGGGTAATCAGCATCAGGTGAGAACCCGACATCAGGATAGCCTTTATTCATCTCCTTAAAATAGTGATGCAAGCATAAAGAACCTCTCTCTTCGTTTCCACCGAAGATGAATCTCATCTTGTAGCCGTTAATTCCACCTTTATCCATGCAGATCTTAGCGCCATAAAGACAAGAGACGCCAGGGCCTTTATCATCAGCACAGCCTCTAGCGTACATAGTCCCGTTTTTGATAGTAGGTGTAAAAGGATCAGTCTTCCAGTTTCTAGAGACAGGTACGACATCAGCGTGGGCATATATGTCCATGATCTTGTCCCCTTCTCCATAGCTGAGCTCAGTAGCGTAGTTATCGCATCTATCGACCTTGAAGCCTAATTTCTGTCCTAAGTCAGCGATAAAAGAAAGACCTTTCTCGACTCCATTCCCAAAAGGATGTTCCTTAGTGACGGTCTTCTCATCGTAGATAGTGTTGATTGAGATAAATCTGCATAAGTTCTTTAAAGCCTTATCCTTGATTATCTTTGATTCTCTTTTAAAATCCAATTCTTCCATATTATAAATTCCTTTCATTTATCCTCATTTATCTTAAGTCCTTTTTCCATCCCTTTAAAGATGTGATAAGGATCATAAGTGTAATCATTAAAGCCCAGTTTCTTAAAACCTAAGTCCAAATAATAAGCATCTCCCCCAGTTATAACAAGCACCAGGTCCTTTTCCTTGTAGTCTTCTTTTATCTTCTTATAAAGCCCCATTATCTTAAAGCATTCCCCGTATATAGAAGAAGCATTGATGGAGTCTTTAGTCTGTAAAGAAAGATAAGTAGAAGGTACTTCAAGTGGGAACTCATCAAGAAGATCAGTAGAGGCTGATAAGGATCTATTTATAGATCTTAATCCGGCGCCTATCATTCCTCCGACAAACTCTTTTTTGCTCGAGACATAAAGAAGCTTGGAAGCTGTACCATAATCAGCGACAAGGCTCGCCTTAGATGTCCCTAAGATGTCAAATAGCAGGTCGGAGGCCAGAAAATCCATATTAGAGATCTTAAATCCCATTTCCTCTGCTCTTTTATCAAACTCAGTAGTCTTCAAGACTTCAATCGAGAAGATCTTATTATCCGAGAAAACGCCTTTAAGTTCCTTTAAGGAGAACGAGTTAACAGAAGAGACAATCAAGAAGCAGTTTTCACCCTCTAGGTAAGAATAGATCTTCTTTTTAGCCTTTATCATCTCCGGCTTAGTATGAGTGATGATGACTTCCTTATTCATAAACCCGTCGTACAAGAAGAATCCTACGTGGGTATTTCCGATATCGACTAATATTGTTTTCATTACATCTCTCTCCCCCAGGAATAATATTCCTGATCCTTTATAGGATCTACTGACTCCTCGTCATCTTCAACAACCTTGAAGCTGACGCCTTTAAAAAGAGAGATAAAATCATCCTTAGTGACAGGTGTCTTGTAATTATCAGACGCTAAGTAAATCTGACCTCTTTTCAAGATCACATAATTGATCTTCTTACCTACATTAAAAGAAAGGATATCTCCTTCTTCCAAGTATTTGATAGCGTTTGCAGAATTGATTTTTTCTTCTTCCATGATTTATTCCTAACGATAGATATTCTAACAGATTTCTTTGACTGTTGAAGTCAGTATGGAGTATATAAAGCACTTACAAGGTTTAAGGAAAATGCTTTCCATGTTTTTCTTATATAAATCAAGCTGTCTTACATAAGCCTCATCATCGATATTCTTGAGTTTGTAATCGATGATGACACAATCATTTTCACCTACTAAAAGCAAGTCGACAGACCCAGAAGTTCCGCTATCCTTATCAAAATAAACGTACTCGTGATAATCATCATAAGAGCCGTACTTCTTAATAAGATCAGAAGATAAGAAATTGACCACTAGCTTTTTAGCCTTCTCATCCTTAATAAATGAAACGTCTTTAGAGTGGATATCAACACACTCCAAGCACTTATGAAGATAAGTACCAAAATCCAGAGTCTTCTTATCCGCATGAGAAACTAACTTAGACGCTCTATTAGCGACTTTGTTTTCAATAACAGGTCCTTCATAATCGACATAGCTGAATAGACCAGGTCCAACATTCCCCTCTTCTTCATAAGGGCTAGAAAGTTTTCCTGCTTCGTCTTTATCAATTTTAACATGGTACCCGCAAAAGCCAGATAGATAAAGCAGATCCATAAATGACTTAGCCATATCTATAGAGAATAGATTTTTAGAGTTACTTTCTTTCTTTTCGAGGAATATCATCTGATACTGAGCTCTAGTAAGAGCTACGTATAAAAGCCTTACCTTCTCTTGGTTATCCTTATCTTTCTTTTCAAGGTTTACTTCGTACTTGAAAGGATTTATCGGAACATTATTTTTACATGAGCCCCTATCTTCTATAGGAAAATCATTGACTACCATAGGAAGCATTACGCCGTATTTTGGATCGAAGACAAATCTCTCTTTAGACATCTCTTCGTTATAGGCTCTAGATAGCCCGATATAATACACGACCTCATATTCTAGGCCCTTAGACTTATGAATATTAGTGAGGGTGACTGAATTAGAGAAAGAAGATGAAATCTGAAGCTTATTCTTCAAAGAATCATCATTATCGATTCTCTTAAAATAATCGATGGCGTCATCGATGGTGTAATTAAGCTTCGCCATATCCTGAATGACACTTAAATAAGCCATCAGGAAGGAATAAGAAGCAGAAGGATCCTTAAAGTCCTTGATGCATCCATAAACATCAAAGCCATCTATGATCGATAAGTAAATTGAGAGGATATCCTTAGAAGAAGTAGACTCTACTATATTCTCCATCACTTTCACAGTCTTATCGTTAATAAAGTCCTTACCCCTGAACAGTTCATCTATCTTCTTATTAGAATACTTCATAAGAGGCCCTCTGGTGATGACCATCAGAGCGTGCTTAAAGCTAGCAGAAGAGAAATCTTTATTTAATATGCAGCCGTAAAGTATGAAAAGAGACTTAACTAAGATGATGATAGGCTGGCTTATGACATCAGAGTTAACTTCGATCCTCAAAGGAATATGTCTCTTCTTGAAGATCTCTCCAATCTTATCAAAGTCATTTCCTCTATCGCAAAGGATGCAGAAAGATGAAAAGTCAGCTTCTTTCTTGCTAGATCCGATCAATTCCTTATTCTGGATTCTGGAGATTATATCATCAGCGATGATCTTAGCCTCTAACTCTAAATTTGGAGAAGAATTAGGGGAACCGTCAGAATAAATGAACTCTTTAGTGTATAAAGGCAAGGCGTTATCTAAAGACCTATTAGCCGCATTTATCTGATGCTCTGTTCTATAATCAGCCCCGCCAAAAGAAGATGTCATGATTCTAGAAAAGATGTTGTTAATATCAGTAATCACATAGTTAGTGGAGCGGAAGTTATCGTTCATGCAGATGAGCTTTCCACCATTATGGTTCTTATATAAAGCAAATCTATCCATGAAATACTTAGGCTTAGAGTTTCTAAACCCGTAGATGGACTGCTTAACATCACCGACCATGAAAAGATTATTTCTTCCTATGTAAGATAAGAACTCCTCTTGGAGATCGTTATTATCCTGGTACTCATCTACCATGATTTCATCGTATGACTCAGCTACTTCCTTAGCGACTCCCTTGTCATCAGAAAGAAGATGAAGAGCCATCAAGGCTATATCGTGGAACTCATAAAGCCCTTTTTCTTTCTTATAAAGATTGATTTTCTTATATACATCAAAAGCCATGTTATAAAGAAGAGAAAGATAAGAAGAATTTTCTTTATAGACTTTCTCGGTCTTCTCTTCTGAAGGAATCATAGTCTTAAGGGCACCGAGTTTCTTATTGAACTTATCTTTTATTTTCTGATAAGTATTCGCAAAAGGAGAATCGCCCTTCTTCTTACGTACTTTTAAGCCTTTATACGCATCGAACATATTTATAACGTCAGTGAGATTCTTAGCATCATCGATGTTAGCAAAAGAAGACTGAGCGGCTTTTTTAATATTAGCGAAGCAAAGATCATCATCGTCGCATTCATCAAGTCTAAAGAGGAATTCCTTTACAGCGTTCTTACCTTCTTTAGCAAGTCTTATATAAGCCTCATCTAAATAATCGAGAGTCTTCAAAGGATTAGAGGCAAAAGAAGATAAGTCCTTCTCAGGGTCAGAAGAGTTAGACTCTCCTAAAATAATATTCAGGACTAATGTACGGATATCTTTATCATCATTAACAGTGAACTTATCGAGCATCTGATAAAAGACAGGGTCCTTATTTAAGTAGAGCTTGTCGAATTCCTCATCGATCATCTTCATCATCGTTCCAATAAGCAACGACTGATTTACAATCGAGAAGTTTTTATCTATGCCAAGTTTATAAAAGTACTTCTTAACTAACTTTCTGTTGAAAGCATCGAAGGTCATGATATCAGAAGAATCAACAAGTGTCAGTTCATCTTTCAAAGAAGGATTCTTATCTAATCCGCCTTTGATCTTAGACTTAATCTTATTCTTCATGGAATGAGCAGCGTTTTCAGTAAACGTCAAAATAAGCATCCTTGAAATAGAGATGTTCTTATGCAAAATGAGATACATGACTCTTTCAGAAAGGACGGTGGTCTTACCAGAGCCAGCGCCAGCTGAAACAAGGATGTTTTCCCCGAATGATTCAATAGCCTCAATCTGCTTATCTGTAAATGCCATGATCAATCCAATCCTTCATTGTCATCAGATTCTTCCTCTTCATCATTATCTACTTCATCGCCGTCCTTCTCATTTAAGCGATGGATATTGACTTTCTGACTGCCATTATCATCAGAATACATGCAAATATCCTTGAGCTTGCAAAATTTGCACATAGTCAGTTTTTCAATATTAGCCTTATTTACATAGCTTTTCTTAATGACCGGGAAATCGCCCTTTTGAATAGAGGTTACCCCTTTTTCAACATTATCCTCGACAGATCTGAAGATATAATCGATGTCTTTAATATTATCGACTCTGACATTAGAAATGAAATCCTTAATAGAATCTGCATCCTTAGAGAATCTGACTAAGAGTTTATTCTTCTCTTCGTCAGTAAGAGAATAACCGCTAAGATACTTAAACCCGCCGAAGCAATAAAGACTGGAGTTCAAAAAAGGCGTTAAGAAATACATGCCGAATAGTTTCTTATTGCCTTCTTTATGATTCTTAATTAGGTAGTCCGTATAAAAAGGAAGCTGCATATCAAAGCCGTTAACTACATCATCAAGAGAAAAAGTATGGTTCCCGGTCTTATAATCTACAACTATAAAGCCCATATCGTTAGAGTAGATAGCGTCTATCTTCCCTTTCATAGTGGCTTTAACAGATTCAAGTTCGTATTGAAAAGGAACCTCAGTCTCTAAGTCAGTTAAAGAAGAAGATGAGCGGAATCTATCTAGATCTTTTAAGAAAGAAATCCCTGTGTTATAAGTTTTGTTTAGATAGAAAGCCTCTTTATTAGATACCGAACTTTCATCTAACTCTATCTCTTTTAAAATCTCATCGTAAGAAAGAATTTTCCCTTTCCCGTATTCTTCTACAAGCTTATGGAACACATTTCCTCTGTCCAGAGCTTCCTTAAATTGATCTGTGTCCTCTATTTTATATATTCTCTTAACAAGATATGAGAACGGGCATTTCATGTAATCAGTTAAAGAAGAAAATGAATATGAAAGCTTCATATTAGAGACATCTGAATGAATATTCAGGTTATCCGGCTTAAACTTCTTATATTCATCCTTAAAATAAGTATCCATCATCTGATGGAAATAAGAGTCTTCCCCATATGACAAATAATCAGAATGAAGGACAGAGTAAACAAAAAGATCGCATTCATGAGTGTATCTGATATTTTCAATTCCGTCGGAACCGACTCTTTTAACTTCCCAGCCTTCGTCCTGAACTAAAGAAGATATATCAAGAAGTCCGTTCACCGGATGCTTTTCACTAAACGATATATGGATGTCATTAGAAAGATATATCTTATTAAGCAGTTCTTCTCTGCTCAAGCTGTTCTTCTGATATGAAGTCTCCAGATACGAATACTTAGTCTTCTCTACATCAGAAAGATAATCGTCGTTCTTATGCATTCTCGGGTAAGAATCATCAAAGGAAAGAAGATAAGTGGAGGAAGTATCCTTATCACTAAAATCAGAAGTAATCTTCAGACCTTCTTTTGACGAGAATGACTTATATGTAACTTCAGTCTTTAAATAAGAAAGAATAAAATCGATGCTCTCATCTCCGTATAACGGATTAAGAAGAGACTTCAAGGCCTTCTTGGCCTCTCCCTTATAAGAGTCATCTTCATTTTCTAAACTATCTAAAGATTCCAGGCCATTATTCTTAATAAGGTCAAAAGCCTTGATAAAGAAAGGGCAAGTCATAAGCGAAACATCGTCGTACTTAACAGGAATCCCGCTCATTTTAGCAAGAGAGCTAAATAGGGGCATATAATCAGACTTCATGATGACCTCAATGCCATCAAAAGACATCAAGGAACCTATATCGAAAGATATCTTATTAAGGACTTCTATCATCTCTATTGATATCTCGTCGTAAATAGTGACTACCTCTTTTTTAGGCTTGATAAAAGAGAGATCCTTAATCTCGTATTTGATATGGTGGTCTTTAAGACAGTCTAATAGAGGCTTATTATCTTCATAGCCGTAAACGAAGTTCTCTCTTTTCTTAAGAAGATAAGAATACAGTTCGTCTTTAGTGAATAATCCTTTAGATACCAAGTCGTCTCTAATCAAATAAAGTTCTTTTATTTTAGGGTTATCTAGTAAGGATATATCTTCATCTTTTAATAAAGCCGCATTCTGAACTAGGATTTTCGCAAGAGAATAATTATTATTGGCGTACTTCTTATATACGTAATAAACAGCCTTCATATCGTAAGAATAAGTAAGGATCTTAATTACATCATCACTAGAAAAGAACTTAAACTTATCATAAGTTTTATTAAGTGCTTTTTTTAGATAACTCGGGGCGATGATGTTGTATTCATTCATATCTATAAAAATTATACCTTAAATCTCTTATCAAGACACAAAAAAACCTCCCTAGTCATCAACTAGAGAGGCTATTAAACTACTTGTGCTGATTGTTCTTATTATAAGGATGATAAGGGCGATTTCCGTTATTGTTATGGCCCTCATAAGGCTTTCTGGGGCGAGGAGCTTCCTCGACGTATCCCTCAGGTTTAGGTAAGAACTCTCTATGAGAGAGATCTACTCTGCCTTTTTCATCGATATTGATGACCTTGACTTTAAGAGTATCGCCGAGCTTGACGACATCCTCGACTTTATCGACTCTCTTCCAATCAAGCTTGGAGATGTGGCACATACCATCGGTATTGCCGAATAGATTTACAAAGCAGCCGAAGGGTTCGATTCTGACAACCTTGCCATCGTACTCTTCTCCAACCTCAGGTACCTTAACGATATCCTGAATCATGCCATAGGCTTTATCGATCATAGCCTGATCGACTGAGTAAATAATGACTCTGCCGTCATCATTGATATCGACTTTAGCGTTGTTGCACTCAGCGATGATGTTGTTGATGACCTTGCCTTGAGATCCGATGACTTCTCTGATCTTGTCGACAGGTACATTGAACTTCTTCATCTTCAAAGCGTATTTAGAAAGAGTCTTTCTAGGCTCAGGAATAGCAGCTAACATGACAGATAAGACTTCAGCTCTGGCCTTGTGGGCTTGCTTTAAAGCCTCAGCGAGAACATCTTTTGTAATACCTCTGATCTTGATATCCATCTGTAAGGCAGTGACACCTTTAGTAGTACCGGCGCACTTGAAGTCCATATCGCCCAAGTGGTCTTCCATACCCTGAATATCAGTAAGGATAGTATAAGGATGCTTGCCATCGAGAGGACCAGAAGTAATAAGTCCCATAGCAATACCGCTGACAGGAGCCTTAATAGGGACACCTGCATCCATCAAAGCCATACAAGAGGCGCAGATAGAGGCCTGAGATGAAGAGCCGTTAGACTCGACAACATCGGCAACGCATCTGATGGTATAAGGGAATTCTTCTTCAGAAGGCAAGACGTAGGATAAGGCTCTTTCACCTAAAGCGCCGTGTCCGATTTCTCTTCTGCCAGGAGTGCCCATTCTACCTAACTCGCCAACTGAGAAAGGCGGGAAGTTGTAATGGTGTAACCATCTCTTATCAGGAGTATCGACAAGTTCCTCATCCATGATCTGAGCATCAGATAAGGAGCCTAAAGTACAAGCGGAAATAACCTGAGTCTGTCCACGGGTGAACATAGCGGAGCCGTGAGCTCTAGGAAGCAAATCAACCTGAGCGTCAAGAGGTCTGATTTCATCGATCTTTCTTCCATCAGGTCTGACTTTATCTTCAGTGATAAGTCTTCTGACTTCGTCTCTGACAAAGCCCTCTAAGATTTCGAAGACTTCCTTATGAACATTGTTCTTTGTCTTCTCATCTTTATATTCCTTAGCATCATAAGTAGCTAAGACAGCCTTTTCGATATCATCGATGCCGTTCTGTCTTTCGAGTTTATCGTGGATAGAAACAGCCTTGACGAGTTTCTCCTTAGCGATGCCTTCGAGTTCTTTCTTAAGATTCTCATCGACATGTCTTAAAGGAACAACTCTCTTGACCTTGCCAACCTTGGCGATGATCTCTTTTTGGAAAGTAATGAGTTGTTTAATAGCATCATGACCAAACATGATGGCGTCGAGCATGACTTCTTCAGGTAATTCCTGAGCGCCAGCTTCGACCATGTTAACAGCATCATAAGTTCCGGCAACAGTAAGATTGAGGTCGGACTTCTTCCATTCTTCCTGAGTAGGATTGATGACGAACTTGCCATCGACTCTACCGACATAGACACCAGCGATAGGGCCATCAAAAGGTATATCAGAGATACCTAAAGCCAAAGAAGAGCCCAACATAGCGGACAATTCAGGAGTGGCATCAGGATCACAAGACATGACGATATTGGCGATTTGAACTTCGTTGACAAATCCATCGGCGAACATAGGTCTTATAGGACGATCGATAAGTCTAGCAGTCAAAACAGCGTGAGAAGAAGGACGTCCTTCTCTTCTTAAGAAACCGCCAGGAATCTTTCCAGCGGAGTATTGTCTCTCTTCATAGTTAACGGTGAGCGGGAAGAAATCGACACCTTCCTTAGGCTCTTTAGCAGCGACAGCGGTTGAGAGAACAACAGTGTCGTTGTAGCGGACCAAGACGGCTCCATCGGCCTGCTTGGCGATTTCTCCGATTTCACAAGCGATGTGCTTGCCGAAGAAATCCAATTCGAATACTTGTTTCATTTAAATTCCTTTCAATTATTTATACTCTAAAATTCTACCACAATAATTCACCTTGTTAAACAAAAAAAGGCGGAACCAAGTCCGCCTTAGGTCAACTAGATACGATTTTTCGGTCCTTTTAAATCAATGGGG